>Ga0126333_1000011_pt1 | contig 81498 bp, 79 predicted proteins | sample InaspJWI54metaG_FD_94488 | JGI IMG/M metagenome (GOLD analysis project Ga0126333, IMG submission 94488) | Marine gutless worms symbiont microbial communities from Oahu, Hawaii - Inanidrilus sp. 2 OAHU.JWI-54 metaG | ecosystem: Host-associated > Annelida > Digestive system > Unclassified | place...
GGAACCCGCAAACAATTTGAAAGCGTCATGGTGGACGGGACCCGCAACCTGCTGGCGGAATCAGAAGGTTTGGTGTCCCGCTTCGTCTACTGCTCTTCCCTTGCCGCCCTGGGGCTCGGCAAGCCGCTGGCCGGTCTTGACGAAGATGCCGAGCGCCGGGTGTGTGGCATTCCCTAGTGAGACACGAAGATCCTGGCCGAGGACCTGGTAAAGGAGTTCTGCACCCGGAATCACCTGGCGTATACCATTGTCCGGCCGGCTAATGTCTTCGGGCCGGGGAGTGTCTGGGTACGGGAAGTCCTGGACGCGTTTAAACGGGGACCCTTCCCGCTGATCAGTAAAGGACAATCACCCGGTGCCTTTGTCTATATCGACAACCTGGTGGACGGGATGATCCTGGCCGGACAGGCGGAAGTAGCGGTTGGTAAGATCTACCATTTCCGGGATGACTATCCGATTACCTGGGCGGAGTATTTAAATACCGTGGGAGGCTGGATCAATAAGGCACCCAAGGGTGGGCTTTCCTTTGGTTTGGCCTGGTTTTTGGGCAGTACCTGTGAACGGCTGTTGACGCCGCTGGGCATCCGCCCGCCCATGACGCGTCTGGCAGCGGCTATCATGGGGCTCGATAACAGTGTGGACAGCAGCCAGGCTCGGCGGGAGCTTGGCTGGGAAAGCAGTGTATCCCAGGTGGAGGCCATGCGGCGTATTCAAGCGTGGGTGGAAACCAGCTACCGGTAGCAATTTGATCATGGAATTCAAAGCAGTTTTATACAGTCCTAAACACCTGACCCTCAGGATCGGGTCAGAGATAGTGGCTATGCCGGGGTAGCTGTTTCAAAATGTTTAGGCTGAAGGCTGAAGACTGAAGGTGAAAGCAATAAAAAAGCTATCAAAACCATGGCATATTCGATTCATCGCAGTTTTTGTGTTCAATGCAATCAATTCGATCAGATTGGTTTTAAGGTTTTTCTTCAGTCTTCAGCCTTCAACCTGATCCCCTGAATCCGGCCATGCTGGTAAAGCGTTTATTGGTTGCACGCCCATTAAAGGGTCAACCCAAAGCCTGGTTCCTAAGGCCAGGATTCTTCACATAATGGTTAGGCCATCCAGGCCAAATTTTTCTTTGGCCCTTGCATGGATCCAATCCTCCGCTTCTTGCGTGGCTCGAAAGACCATGACTTCCCAGTCTGTCCCGGAGATCAGGGCTTCGTACATGCGCGCCAGTCCGAAAAGCACATCGCTCTCAGCAATAATGGCGACAAGCGGATTTGGGTTGGCCTCGGCGGCTTCCCAGCACAGATGCACGACTTCTTCAATCTCAGCATTGGAAACCTGAATTTCCGCCACATCCTTGAAATCGATCAGTGAGTATCGATAACGGCTGAAACTGGTTGCATCTTGAGTTAGATGCGCCCGCATAGCGGCTAGGTATTCTTTTCCGGTGATATGGCCGCTGCCCACTATATGGTTGCCCAGGCCGCCATCCGTGTCCTTTATTCCAATCGGCAATACAATTCCTCCCTGAAGACCAATCCATCAACTTTCGCCATATGCTTTTAGCTTACGCCGCAAGGTATTCAAGCCAATTCCCAGCAAGCGAGCGGTTTTCGATTTGTTCCGGTTGGTGTGGACATAAATGCTCAGGATATGTTCCTGTTCAATCTCGGCCAGCGGCACGATCTCTGTTTGCAGGCTTTCTTCCATGCAGGTCGCGGCCGTTCGGCTTTTCATGGCATCCGGCAGGTTGCGCTTGGTGATGGGTTTGCCCTGGGCCAGGTTGGCCGCAGACTGAACGATGGATTTGAGCTCGCGCACATTGCCGGGATAGTCATATTCCATGAGGCAGCACATGGCATCCTGGTCCACTTGGACAGTGCCGCCGTTGCCGTTAATATTTTTTAAAAACTTATCGATCAACAAGGGAATGTCCTCTCTTCTTTCCCTCAGGGGCGGCAGGTGCAGCCATCCGCCCCGGATCCGGTAGAATAGATCCTTGCGAAACTCCCGGCTGGACATGAGCTGTTCCAAATCCTCATTGGTGGCGGCTACAAAGCGTACGTCGGCTTTCTGATTACGATTGGCGCCCAATTTGATGAACTCACCGTCTTGGAGGACTCGCAGCAGCTTGCCCTGGAGGTCAATTGGCATGGTACCGATTTCATCCAGGAACACGGTGCCGCCTTCGGTGTGCTCCAGGTAGCCGGTGCGTCCTTTGTCGGCGCCGGTGAAAGCGCCCTTGGTATGGCCGAAGAATTCCGATTCAAACAGGTTGGGGGAGACCGAAGCCATATTGACCGGCGTGAATCTGAACTTGGAACGGGGACTGGCGCAGTGGATGGCCTGGGCCAAAAGCTCTTTGCCGGTACCGCTTTCACCGGTCAGTAAAATGGGAACGTCGCTCTGGGCGTGGAGTTCAGCCTCTTTGAGTATGCGCAGCATCTTGGGAGACTGGGTTACGATGGGCTTGAACGTATCGGCATAGATCAGCCGGGGCAGGGAACCTTTTTTTTCGATGTCCAGGATGTCCAGCAGCCGCTTACGCTCCAGGGCCCGGTTCAGGGCCAGCGCGAGCGTGTCACTGGAGACGGGCTTGACCAGGTAGTCATAGGCCCCTTTGCGCAGGCACGCCACTGCCACACTGGCTTCGTTTACAGCCGTGACCATGATGCATTCTGTGGTCGGGCAGGTATTTTTAATGAGTTCGAGGAGTTCGATTCCTTCCATCTCCGGCATCGTCATGTCGATCAGGGCGATATCCACACAGGCCCCCTTGGTGAAGGCGGCCGCAGCCTTGAGCGGGTTCGCCATCAGGCGCACGTTCGGATACCCGATCTTCTGCAGCTTTATCTTGAGGATGGCCATGAAATCGTCATCGTCGTCTACTACGAGGATACTGCTGTTCATAGGTCACCTTTATGTGGTTCTAAAAAACCCGGTCTCGAGGGTCAGGTCAGAGATAACTGGCTATGCCCTTGAAGTGACTTGCAATTAAATTCGAACTTCTGATTTTAGCCGTCAATTATTTAAGCAGGCCCTCTGGGCTTGACTCAAAGCCTGGCCCTATAGGCCGGGGTACCTGAGAAGCGAGATCAGGTGTGGATAGTAGCGTGTCAAGCAAACAGAAAATCGGATCCTGCCAAATTGGACCATGCCATTTTGGGGCACCATACACTATCTTAATGATATTACAAGAGGAAACTAATCAAATAGGCCATTTTGGCACAGTCATTTCAGTTTTGAACGTTTGCTAATCTATACCGATCAAGTTCGATAAATTTTTAAAATACTGAAAATAATACATTTATTGTTGAAATCCCTACGAGCATGCGGGCTGGCATACTGTTTGCGAACAAGAGAGGTGATTCCATAGGTCCACCCGTTACACGCTTGTTCTTATCAAACATAACCAAGGGGACCCACAATGACGCTAAAAGCCAAAATAGATGAAGGAGGGTTTGCCATCCTGGCGGAGATGGAACCGCCCAAAGGGGTGGACGTCTCCAAGATGACTGAGAATGCCATTCGGCTGAAAGGCCGGGTGGACGCGTTGGTGGTACCGGAAATGAGCAACGCCGTCATGCGCATGAGCGCCCTGGGCGGCGCGATGATCCTGCAATCCAAGGGACTCGAAACCGTCATGCAGGTCAATTGCCGCGACCGCAACCGGATTGCGCTGCAGGCTGACCTGCTGGCCGCCCATGGATGTGGGATTGCCAATGTCATGGCCGTTACCGGTGAAGATCCTAGCTACGGCGATCATCACCAGGCCCGGTCGGTTTATGACATCGACCTGATGGATCTGCTCGCGGCCATCAATACGCTGGGCCAGGGCAGGGACATGGCCGGAATCGAACTGGCCGGCGTACCGGAATTCCTGGTCGGGTCGACCAGCGATGCCGGCGCCAAAGGCAAGTCTATGGAGCTGGAGTTGGAAGAAATGAAGAAAAAAGCCGATGCAGGGGCCCGCTTTTTCATCACCCCGCCGGTTTTCGAGACGGCCGCTATAGCCCCGTTTGTCAAAAAAGCCCAGGCGTTGCAGGTCGCCATCATCCCCACGGTGGTGTTGCTCAAATCACTGGGGATGGCTCGCTACATGGCCAAGAATATGGGGCATATAGCCATGCCCGACGAATTGATCAAACGCCTGCAAAAAGCCCCGGACAAGGTCAAGGAGTGCACCCTGGTAGCGGCCGAAACCGTAAGGGCGCTCAAGGAGGAAGGGTTCAGCGGTGTGATGATTGCCACCATCGGGTGGGAGCATAAACTGCCAGAGATTCTGGAAAGGGTATAAGGACGGATAATATGGAAGAAAATAACACAGTGAACAGCAGCAACCCATTGGGATCCGTGATGGTCGTCGGTGGTGGTATCGCCGGCATGCAATCGGCCTTGGATCTGGCCAATTCCGGCTACTATGTTTACCTGGTCGAGAAGTCTTCCGCCATTGGCGGCCTCATGTCGCAGCTGGACAAGACCTTCCCGACCAACGACTGTGCCATGTGAATTATCTCGCCTAAACTGGTCGAGGTCGGCCGGCATCTGAACATCGAGCTTTTAACTGGCACGGAACTACTGGGACTTGAAGGGGAAAACGGGAACTTTTCCGCCCGCGTCAAACAGGAGCCCCGTTTCATAGACCTGGATAAATGCACGAGCTGCGGTGAATGCGCCAAGGTCTGTCCCATCAATGTTCCGGATAAATACAACGAAGGCCTGGCGGATCGCAAAGCGGCCTTCAAACAATACGCCCAGGCCATCCCGGGTGCGTACGCCATTGCCAAAAAGGGCACGGCCCCGTGTCGCGCCACCTGTCCCGCCCACGTCAGTGTGCAGGGCTACATTGCCCTGATCAACGACGGCAAATACCGGGAGGCCCTAGAGTTGTTCAAGCAAGACCATCCTTTTCCCGGTGTTTGCGGCCGGGTCTGCCACCACCCCTGTGAGGGTGTCTGTACCCGCAATGACGTGGATGATACGCTCTCCATTATGTACTTGCACCGCTTTCTGGCGGACTACGAGATGGAGTCGGGCGAAATATATGTGCCTGAAAAGGCCGAGCCCAATGGCAAAAAGGTTGCCATCATCGGCTCCGGCCCCGCCGGCTTAACCTGCGCCTACTTTTTGGCCCAGGAAGGTTACGAGGTGACGGTCTTCGAGAAACTGCCTGTCCTGGGCGGAATGTTGACCGTCGGTATCCCTTCCTATCGTTTGCCCCGCAATATCATCGAAACTGAAATCCAGGTGATCAAGGACCTGGGGGTGGAATGCAGAACCGGGGTGGAGATCGGCAAGGACGTCACCATCGAGCAGCTCCGCAAAGAAGGTTACAGTGCCTTTTTCATGGGCATCGGCTCCCATGAGTGCAAGGTGCTGGGCGTACCGGGTGAGGATCTGGAAGGTGTCCTGCCTGGGGTTGATTTCTTGCGGGAGTTCAACCTGGGTAACGAGGTGTCCATCGGCGACCGGGTGGCTGTCATTGGCGGCGGCAACGTGGCCATGGACTCCGTGCGGACCTCCCTGCGGGTCGGGGCTTCCAAACCCTTCGTGATTTACCGGCGCAGTGAAGACGAGATGCCGGCCGACCCGGTGGAGATCGAGGAGTGCCGTGAAGAGGGCATCGAAATCAACACCCTGACGACGCCGATCAATATCATCGGCGATGAAAACGGTAAGGTGAAAGCCATCGAGTGCATCCGCATGGAACTGGGCGAACCGGACGCCAGCGGTCGGCGCCGCCCGGTGCCCGTCGAGGGCTCTGAATACACCATCGAGGTGGATACGGTCATCCCCGCCATCGGCCAGGAGTCGGACTGGGCCTGCCTCACCGACGAATGCGCCTGCACCTTGAGTGACTGGGGTACCATGAATGTAGACTCGATCACCTTTCAGACCAGCGACCCCGACATTTTTGCCGGCGGTGATGCCGTCACCGGTCCGGCCACGGTGGTGGAGGCGGTGGCCCATGGCCGGGAAGCCGCCATTTCGATCCACCGCTTTATCCAGGGCGAAGACATGGCGGCCGACCGCGAAAAACAGTGGCAGGGCGTGATGGATGTGCCTCTCGACAACGCGTCACCGACACCGCGCCAGAAAATGCCGACCCTGGAACCGGCTGTCCGCATGGACAACTTCAATGAGGTCCAGCTGGGATACGATGAGGCGCTTTCCAAGACTGAAGCGGACCGTTGCCTGGAGTGCGGGGTCTGCAGCGAGTGCTACCAGTGTGTCGAGGTCTGTCTGGCCGACGCCGTCTGCCACGAGCAGGTTCCCGTTGAAAGGGAGATAGAGGTCGGGTCCGTGGTGCTCTCCCCGGGCAGCCGCCCCTATGATCCTTCGGGCATGGATCAGTTTTACCATTACAATACCAATCCCAATGTACTAACCAGCCTCGAGTTCGAACGGCTGTTGAGCGCGTCCGGTCCCACCATGGGGCACCTTGCGAAACCATCGGATGAAACCGAGCCTAAGAAAATCGCCTGGCTCCAGTGTGTGGGCTCCCGCGATACCAACCGCTGCGAAAACGGGTACTGCTCTTCGGTTTGCTGCATGTATGCCATCAAGGATGCCATGATTGCCAAGGAGCACGCCGGCGGTGATCTGGACTGCGCGATTTTCAATATGGATATCCGTACCTTCGGCAAGGAGTACGAGAAATACTACAACCGGGCCAAGGACCAGGAAGGCGTACGTTTTGTAAAAGCCCGGGTCCACACCATCGACGAAGTCGGCCCCGAGCGCAGCCTGCGCATTCGTTACGCCGGCAACAACGGCGACGGTCTCCAGGAAGAGATATTCGACATGGTGGTGCTTTCGGTCGGGTTGCAGGTAACCGACTCTGTCGCCGATCTGGCCAAACGCCTGGATGTGGAGCTGGATAAATATAATTTTGCGGTGACCAAACCGTTCTCGCCGGTGGAGACATCACGTCCGGGTGTTTATGTCAGCGGCGTCCTGCAGGGACCCAAGGACATCCCCAGCGCGGTTACCGAGGCCAGCGCCGCGGCCTGTCTGGCCGGCGGCAGTCTGGCCTTGGCTCGTGGCTCCCAGACCCGGAGCGTGGAGCTTCCCGATGAAATCGATGTGACCGAGCAGGAGCCCCGGGTTGGTGTATTTGTCTGCGATTGCGGTATCAATATCGCTGGGGTCGTGGATGTACCGGCCTGCGTGGAATATGCCAAATCCCTGCCGGGTGTGGAGTTCGTTACCGAGAATCTCTTCACCTGCTCCCAGGATTCCCAGGAGCAGATGAAAGAGATTATCAAGGAACATAAACTGAATCGCGTGGTGGTGGGGGCCTGTTCGCCCAAGACCCACGAGGGCATCTTCATGGACACCCTCAGGGCGACCGGGCTGAACAAATATCTCTTCGAGATGGCCAATATCCGCAACCAGAACTCATGGGTGCACGCGAACGATCCGGAAAAAGCAACGGAAAAAGCCAAGGACCTGATTAAAATGGCCGTCTCCCGGGCCACCACCCTGGTGCCCCTGCATGAGAAGGTCATCCCGGTCAACCAGCGGGCGCTGGTGATCGGGGGCGGGGTATCGGGCATGAATGCCGCTCTGGGCCTGGCCGATCAAGGTTACGAAACGGTCCTGGTGGAAAAAGAGGGGGAGCTGGGCGGCATGGCCAACCGGCTGACGGAAACCATCGAGGGCGATAGTGTTGGGGCTTATGTGGGCGAATTGACCGACAAAGTCGAGGGCCATGATAAGATCCAGATCCTGACCAATACATTGATCGTCGGCTTCTCCGGCTTCAAGGGTAATTTCACCACGGAAGTTCTGGTGGGACCCGGCATGTACGAGCGTAAGATCGATCACGGGGTTGTCATCCTGGCAACCGGCGCGAACGAGTACCAGCCGACAGAGTACCAATACGGCCAGAGCGACAAAGTTGTCACCCAGGTGGAATTGTCGCAGCGGATCAAAGAGCAAGGCACCGGTGACCTCAACCAGGTCGTGATGATCCAGTGTGTCGGCTCGCGTAACGAAGACAACCCCAACTGCTCGCGGATCTGCTGCCAGGCGGCCGTCAAGAATGCCCTGCACATAAAGGAAGATAATCCCGATGCAGATGTGTTTGTGCTCTATCGCGACATTCGTACATATGGCCTGCTCGAGGATTATTACACCAAAGCCCGCGAGCTGGGGGTGATGTTCTTCCGCTTTGAGGCCGACGACCCACCCAAAGTGGAGACCAACGGCGACGGTGTGACGGTTACCTTCAAGGACCATGTTCTGGGGCGCTATCTCCAGGCCAGTCCCGACCTGGTGACCCTCAGTGCCGGTATGGTAGCCGAAGATACCGAGGAATTGGCCTCCATCGTCAAGCTGGCCCTTACCCCTGAAGGTCACTTCATGGAAGCGCATGTCAAGCTGCGGCCGGTCGACATGGCAACCGAGGGGGTCTTTGTGTGCGGCACTGCCCACAGCCCCAAGCTGCTGCCGGAATCCATCGCCCAGGCCTATGCGGCCGCTTCGCGGGCGACCACCTTCCTGGCGCAGCCGCACCTGACCCTGTCGGGAGTCACCGCCGAGGTCTACCCCGACAACTGCGCTTCCTGCCTGATCTGCGTCCGCTCGTGCCCCTACCAGGTGCCCAAGATCAACGCGGACGGGGTCAGTGAAATCGATCCGGCCCTGTGTCAGGGCTGCGGGGTCTGCACAGCCGAGTGCCCGGCCAAGACCATCGAACTGGCCTGGTACGAGGACGACCAGTTGCTCTGTAAGGTCGAATCGCTGTTGGAAGGCGTTCTATAAATGTTGGCATATATGTCTTTACCCATAGAGAAGACGGAGGTTCGCTATGAGTAGCGAGTTTGAACCGATCATCATTTCGTTTTGCTGCAATTTCTGAGGGTATACTGCCGCGGACCTGGCAGGTTCCATGCGACTTTCATACCCATCGAACATTAAGATTATCCGGGTGCCCTGTACCGGGAAAGTGGACATCCTGCATGTCCTGCGGGCGTTCGAAAAAGGAGCCGACGGCGTTTATGCCGTGGGCTGCCTGGAGGGGGATTGCCACTTCAACAGCGGCAACTTCCGGGCGCGCAAACGGATAGAACAGGCTCAGGAACTCCTGGAAATCATCGGGATCGGCGGCGAGCGGGTCCAGATGTACAACCTGTCGTCCAGCGAAGCGCCCCGCTTTGTCGAGGTAGCTGTGGAAATGGAGGCCCGTATCCGGGAACTGGGACCCAACCCGATTAAACTGGCCGGAAAAAAAGCGGCCTGAGCCGCCGGACCATACCGGAATATAAGGAGGCGTTATGATTGTCGCGGATAAAAAACCCATCGAGGAGATAATAGATTCCATCAAGGATTTTTCAAAGATCCTCATTTTGGGATGTAACGAATGCGTGACGGTGTGTGAAGCCGGCGGCAAAAAGGAAGTCGGCATTCTGGCTTCGGCCCTGCGGATGTATTTTCTCAACCAGGGGCAGGACGTCAAGATCGATGAAAACACACTCGAGCGGCAGTGTGACCACGAGTACCTGGATGAAATCTTGGACGAGGTGGACCAATACGATGCCATCGTGTCGCTGGCCTGCGGGGTGGGCGTACAGTTTGCCGCCGAAAAGTACTTCACCACCCCGCTCTTGCCCGGCGTAAACACCACGTTTCTGGGGGCTACCGAGGAAAGAGGGTTGTGGACCGAGCGCTGCCAGGCCTGCGGCGCGTGCGTCCTGGCCACCACCGGCGGCATCTGTCCGGTTTCGCGCTGTGCCAAGCGGGTCATGAACGGACCGTGCGGCGGATCCAGCGATGGTAAATGCGAGATCCACGGTGATGTCATTTGTGCCTGGCAGCTGATCATCGAGCGCCTCATGGCATTAGACAAAATGGATACCTACGAAACGCTTACCCCGATTAAGGACTGGTCCACTGACCGGGCCGGAGGGCCCCGTAAAGTTATCAGGGAGGATGTTCAGCAATGAAAACGAATACACCAAGCAAACTGGAGAAGATCCTGGCCGCCGGTCACCTGGCCGTAACTTCCGAATGCGGCCCGCCGCGGGGCAGCGACCCTGAAGAGATCACTGAAAAGGCCGAACTGATCAAGGATCACGTGGATGCGGTCAACATCACCGACAACCAGACCTCCGTTACCCGGATGTGCAGCCTGGCGGCGTGTATCCGGTTGAAGTTGTTGGGGCTGGAGCCGGTGCTGCAGATGGTGACCCGCGACCGTAACCGCATTGCCCTGCAGAGCGATATCCTGGGTGCGGCCTCGTTCGACATTAACAATATTCTCTGCCTTTCCGGCGACCACCAGAGTTTTGGCGACTGCGCCCAGGGCCAGAACGTCCACGACCTGGATTCCATGCAGCTGCTGCAGACAGTGCGTCACATGCGCGACGAGGGCAAGTTTCTCGGGGGTGATGATATTAAGCGGCCGCCGCAGATGTTTGCCGGCGCGGCCGCCAACCCCTTTGCCGACCCTTTCGAAATACGGGTTCCCCGGCTGGCCAAGAAAGTAGCCGCCGGAGCGGAGTTTATCCAAACCCAGTGCATCTATAATCTGGACCGGTTCGAGGAATGGATGAAGCAGGTGGTCGATCGCGGCCTGCATGAGAAGGTCGCCATCCTGGCCGGCATGACGCCCATGAAAAACGTCGGCATGGCCCGGTATATGAAAAATCGCGTTCCTGGCATGGATGTGCCCGACGAGGTGATCAAGCGCCTTGCGGATAAGCCCAAAGAGAAGCAGGCCCAGGAAGGCATCGATATCTGTGTGGAAGCCATGGAAAGGTTGAAGGAGTGCGAAGGCGTGCGGGGATTTCACGTCATGGCCATCGAGTGGGAAGAGAAGGTCCCGGAGATTGTGGAAAGGACGGGGCTCTATCCCCGCCCTGATGTCGACTGATTGATTTATGAGATTTACTGGCTCGGATCGTTGGCCTGTTTTCATTCTGAAGACGACAATGAGCAGCCATGGAGACAAAGGAGGTTATCATGAGCGAGAAAAAAAGAATCCTGGTGGTAGATGACGAACCCGATTTCTGTTCCATCGTCCAGGGACAGCTGGAAAAAGAAGGCTATGACGTGGACCTGGCCTACAATGGTGTTGAAGGCCTCGAAAAGGTTCGTTCCAATCCGCCGGATGCCATTGTGCTGGATGTCATGATGCCGGAAAAAGACGGTTACGAAGTATGCAAGGAGTTGAAAGCGGACGAGGCCACGGCCGACATTCCGGTGGTCCTGCTGACCGCGGTTGCCTCCCATGTGACATCCACTCGCTATTCCCATGCGGATGGTATGAGCACTGAGGCGGACGACTATATTGCCAAACCCGCCTCGGCCGAAGAGATATGTGAAAGTATCCGGGGCTTGCTGTAGCCGGTCTTCAACCCATTGGTTACGGGGTATTGAAAACCAGCGGCACAATCGGCGTTCCAACTGCAGCAAGGGCTGTTGGAACGCGTTGGCCGTGTTTTTAAAACGCAAAAGGAGTGAATGATGTCATCTGAGGTTCTCCAAATCAAAGCAGGGCGTAAAAGCACCTTCAAGGACCATGTCATGAGTTTGCTGCCGGACGGCGGCAATCTCAACCTGTGCCTGACCTGCGGGGCATGCTCATCCGGGTGCCCGGCCACCGGTCTGGAGGGAATGGATCCGCGCAAGTTTTTGCGCATGGCGTCCCTGGGCATGGACGAGGAGATTTTGAACAATGACTGGATCTGGTGGTGCAGCATGTGCACGCGCTGCATGTATGTCTGCCCTATGAAGATCAATATCCCCCAGCTGGTGTTCAACGCCCGGGCCCAGGTTCCGCGCGAAGAGCGGCCCAAGGGCATCGTGGGGTCCTGCGACATGGCCCTTAGAAACGACACCTGCAGTGCCATGGGGGCCACGGAAGAGGACTTCAAGTTCGTGGTCGAGGACGTGCTGGAAGAGTACCAGGAATCCCAGCCGGAGTTTGTGGAGATGCAGGCGCCGATCAATAAAAAAGGTGCCGAGTTTTTCCTCAACCAGAACTCGCGCGAACCGGTGACCGAGCCGGACGAGATGGTGCCGCTGTGGAAGATCCTGCATTCGGTGGGCGCTGACTGGACCTACGGGACCAAGGGCTGGGCGGCCGAGAACTACTGCCTGTTCATGGCGGACAACGAGAACTGGGAAAAAATTGTGCGGGTCAAGGCCAAGGCGGTGGATGATCTGGGGTGCAAGGTCTGGCTCAACACCGAGTGAGGGCACGAACTATTCGCAGTCCGGATCGGACTGGAAAAATTCAAGATCGAACACAATTTTGAAATCAAGAGCATTATCCAGCTGTATGCCCAGTGGCTCAGGGAGGGCAAGCTCAAGGTGAATTCCGACTGGAACAAGGAGCGCCAGATCAAGTTCACGGTCCAGGACCCCTGCCAGCTGGTGCGCAAAACCTTCGGCGATCCCGTGGCCGAGGACCTGCGCTACGTGGTCAGAGCAGTGGTGGGTGAAGAGAACTTCATCGACATGCACCCCAACCGGTCGAACAACTTCTGCTGCGGCGGCGGCGGCGGATTCCTGCAGTCGGGCTTTCCGGATCAGCGGCGCTACTACGGCCGGTTGAAGGCCGAGCAGATCCTGACCACGGGGGCTTCGTATTGCATCACGCCCTGCCATAACTGCCACGCCCAGGTTCACGACCTGAGCGAGATCAATGATCACAAGTGGGAGACTTTGCACCTGTGGACCCTGATCTGCCTCTCCATGGGCATTCTGGGACCCAACGAACGCGAATACCTGGGGGAAGACCTCAAGGAAGTGGATGTGTTTCATCCGGAATCGGCCATGTAAGACCGATTACCTTTCCATACACGATTAAAGAACCCGGTCTGTACAGATCTTTCTTTACCTGTTACTCTGAGCGCAGCGAGCCGACTCCGATAATGTAGCAAAGGCTACGACGGCCGGGAGAGTCCGGGCGAGTAAAGATTACCTTACGTTGAGGGAAGTCTTCGTCGCATTGCACTTCTCAGAATGATAATAACTGATAATGTGGGAATTAAAGCTATCGATTTGATATTTTGACAAACGTGCGATCTTCAGGAAATGACCATGAAGGTATATTGTATCCTGAGTGACGAGCGGGCCTATCGATCAAAATCTCCGGCGATGTTCACCACGGTGATGCAGCGCCAGGGGATTCGGGGGATGTACGTGCCGTTTAAAGTGCAGCCCGAGGAGGTTGGCAAGGCCTTGGAAAGTCTAAAGACTTTGGGTATCGCCGGGGCCAACGTGACCATTCCCTACAAGCAAGCCGTGATACCGTATCTGGACATCCTATCCGAAGGCGCCAACGTTATCGGCGCCATCAATACCATCGTCATCACCGGCGAGGAACTCAAAGGCTACAATACCAACGCCATCGGTTTCATGGATGCGCTGGACAGCGTCGATTTCAATCCGGAAGGCAAATCCGCCTTGATTTTCGGCACCGGCGGGGCGGCGCGGGCCGTGGCGTTTATCTTGAACTGGCTGCGGACCGATACCATTGTCGTTGCGGGCAGAAGTGACGAGAAGGTCCAGCAGCTCGTCAAACGCTTTGGCGGCGAGGGCGCAACCCTCGAATCGCTGGGAAAGGATATCAAGGCCGACATTCTGATCAATGCAACGTCTGTTTCCTCCCCGGATGAATCTCCGGAAATGGCTGCGCTGGTGGCTGACTTGAACATCAAGGGCTGCGAATTGATGGTAGATCTCAATTACAACCGGCCCCAGAATTTCTGGCAGGATCTGGCCCGGGACAAGGATATCCGCTATATGGACGGCCTCGTGCCGTTGGCCTATCAGGCCCGTCGCACGTTTGCGCTGTGGACAGGGCTGCAATTGCCGCCGGAAGAGTTCATCAACGCCATCAATGGAAACGGAACGGATAAGCCTTAAAGGTTCAACCACATCTAAAGTCTTCCGGCTTCAGCACTCGATTACTAGAGAAAGATACAAATAATACTAAACACATTCTTGCTTTGAGAGAAAACAGGTTCAACTGTGAACTATTGGCAACAGTGCACAGTCCAGATATGCTCATCATATCGCCATTGGGGTTAAATTGTGATAGGATGTCATAACTTCAAATCAGAAGGGGTTCGCAATGGAGAAGTCCGATGATAAGAAATATGAAAGCAAATCCTCGAAAGACAGCTATACTCCTAATTATCATTTCACGTGGGGTGGGATAATCATCTCTTTCCTCGTCGGATTTATTGTCATTTTTCTATCAATATACCTAAAAAATTAGATCCATCTATGTGAAAATTCAAATCTGGGGTTTACCTAAATTCCTTGTTATTTCAAAGCCATATCCAAATTAAATTTAACATCGCCTGTTTATATCAAATATATTCCTCAATCTAAGATTTTCCTTCTTCCAATCTTGAATTGACGCTTGACCTATAAACCAAGTCCATCCTATTTATAATTATTGACTCTTTCATCACCTTTCGCTCCCATCACAACTTGCCTTCAGAATTGAAGTGATCTCCATCGATAGTTAATCGCGAAGCGTTCCTCAGCCATGAGAGCGTTTTATCAATTTCCCATAGTAAGTTTAAACGTTTTTGTTAAACTTGGAGCAAACTATGTTGAAAGTAAAACCCCATCCAGGTTATCCCCCAGAAACTGGAAGATACCTTAGAGGAAATGATTCATCACCTGTCGCTGTTGCGATTATTTTATGTAACGACGCCGATAAAATTCCATCTGAGATAGAGGCGCTTGTAAGAGCGGGCATTGAGAGCGGCGCAGCCTTAGCCGGAACAGTTCAAACAGAGAATATTGGGTTTGAAAAGATAATATGTAATATCGTTGCAAACCCAAATATTAGGTATCTAATTATAGGTGGGCCCGAATCTGAGGGCCATTTAACCGGGGAGGCACTGAAAGCCCTGATACGCTATGGTGTAGATGAAAAAATGCGAATAAAGGAAACATCTTCACCACACCCATTTTTATACAATTTGCCAATAGAGTTCATTGAACGTTTTCGCAAGCAACTATCATTGATAGATATGCAATTTGAAGGGAACCCCGATATCATCAGAGAAGCTGTATGGTCATGCTATCAGGAAAAACCGGTACGATTTAAAAATTACTCTTTGCATGACATAGGTGCGTATTCCGATTCACCGATGAGTGGAAAAATAACAATGAAAGTGACACAGCCTTGGCTGGAGTTGCCAGATGAAAAGGAACAGGCGGCGGTAAAAAAAGCCAAAGAATTAATAGCGAAATTAAAAGCCAGATAGAGTATCTATCGTATTGAACTATTCCCCCGGGGTGATTGACATGCTCTGAAAATGGATCCCAATACCAGCTTTCTGCTAAAATCCCCAACGTATTAGGTAGTTCAAAACATCTTGTGAGGGTTCATCCAATCACAACGCTGATTCTGACCATGTTCAATTGGTATTCCTGATCTTCTGACCGGTGAGCAATACCATCAGAAGTGTGCAATATTTCGGAATTATTGGAATACTGCATGTTTTTGGCAACATTCTGCGGTTCAGATAGCCTTTTTATCAATGCTATTTTGCACTCATCCCGCCAAGTATTTTCCATTCTGAATCCTTTTTTACCCAGGTATGGGTAACACGTTTTGATGATTCCAAATTCTTTCGAGAACTTTGATTTGAATAGATATGCAGCATCAGATGTGTAACGGCAGTGTCTCCTGAAATCCGAATTCCCTGTCGCTCAATTTCAAATGACCAGGACGCCGGTACTGGGGAGACTCTTTTTAAATACTGGATAACACCGGTTTTATCCACCGGCCGAGATTGAGAATCCGGCCAGCCAATAAACTGATGATGCCAGATAGGGATGACTATGTCATGGTTTGCATCACGAAAACCTGCCACATATGCCTCTTCAAGCATCCAGATTTCTTCCTCTGCACTGGATGAAAACGCTGATACCGGCTGCAGAAAGATCAGGCATACAATGAGAAGATAACATACCTTTTTCATTTGTTTTATCATTGAACTGCTACTTTTACTGATTTAAAGGGTTCGGTAATGATGACTTTTCCATCCGGGAGTTCCCTTTCAACTAGTTTTCTAAACGCTTCATGTTCACTGTCCATCCCGTGCATGGGGACAATTATCTTCGGCTTGACATCCGATACCATCCGAAACGCATAGTCTGGTGAACAGGTTGGAGAAGGTGCACCTGTCGGGACAAAGGCAATATCAGCATCCATTGATCCAAGCGACACATATGCTGAATCACCCCCGTGAAATATGGAAACATTTCCGATGGTGATCCTGAACAGCATGATCGGGCCGAGATGTTCTCCTTTAAGTCCAGTAATGGTAATATCACCTGCAGTATAGGACTGCCCAGACTCGGCGATAATCAATTTTTCTTTTGGCATCTCGGTTTCCATCTGAGGTGCAAGGTGCTTATCCATGACGATATACGGATTTGAATCCTTAAGAAGTTTTATTGCCGTATCCTTGGAAAAGTGGTCTGAATGGGCATGCGTATAAACCACAAGATCCACTCCCCTGGTTTTCAGAATTTCCAGATCCGGTTTAATAAGCACTGACGGATCAAACAAAATGACTTTATCTTGTGTTCGCACCATGATGTTTGAATAAATACCCAGCGGCATGAATACGATCTCACCTTTTTCAAGAGGCACTAAATAAAAATCTTCCAAAGATTGGACGACATTTTTTTTAGGACCTGTGATACCGGATTCCGGTATAAACAAGATCAAAATACAAAAACAAAGAATTTTAAAATTATTGAACCGTATAACTTTCATGATGATTTCCTCTTGTTAGCCTTTTTTTCATAATGGGCATTCACAATCAACCATTTTCCGTGTGATATTTACAACAAGTCCCAACTGAACACTCCGACCATTCGCTTAGCTAAATGCAAAGTCAAAAAGGCGTGGAGTCTCTATGCTATTCCACGCCTCTCCACCTACAGGAAAATCCTATATGTCACAACTGTCGTTAATGTCGAGATATATAGAAACTAAATGTACAGCCAATTACTATCGGGTATACTTTTAAGTGCTAACGGATAATTGCAGACGAATTTAGGATGTTCTTTTAAATTTCGGAACTTCTGTCGACCATCCTTGTGTTACAGACCGTCCTTTTTTATATCGAAAATCACAAACATCATTCCCTTGTGCCAGAGTTTTTGTTCTGACCAGACCAGTGCCCATAATCTTGTGTTCAGGAAAATCAACCAGACAAAAATAAGGTGCTATTTCTTTCGCATCCTGAGAAATGAAATATTCAAAGCATGGACAGTATTGGTAATCGATGCCGTAGTCGAAACTCATTCCATCACCTGGAATAAAATCTGCAACCCAGTCGACTCTCTGGGTTTTTGATTTGCGGGTCCAGTTTTTCATAATGCCAATGTATTTTTCGGTAAACATGAATTCACCGCGTTTTTCCATTTTTTCCTTTGGAGTATTACTAAGTGATTCAACATAAAGATCATACATCATACGGGCCGATTCCTCAGTTGAATAACCGCTCTCCTTCAATGGCCGCAAAAATGCAACCCAGTGACCGGCAAGCAATATCCACTTAGTGCCCGGATGTTTATCACCACCGATATAAGGCAAATCTGCGAGGAGATGATTGAATTCATTACGGGCTTTTATACATATCTCGTTAGCTATTTGATCACCATACCTGGATTTTAAATAGAAATTAGCCTTGCCCATAGTTTTCTCGAAATCGGCCATAAATTTTTCGCTTTTAGATAGATAGTAATTTGCCTGTTCTGATGAAGCTGACAGAACTGCTCTTCCAAGGGGGTCCAGTAAGAGCATAGATGTTGATATTCCGGTACAGATTAAAAAATGACGACGTGCTGGATTTGATAAGAGCTCTTTACAGCATTTCATTATATTGGCCTCCTAATCTGTGGGTATAATTTCTAAATAGAATCCACGCTTGTAAAAAAGGCAGCAAATTAGCTGTATGGTCCATAAGACTCGGGGTTGTCCTTTATACCGCGGTACAGAGCCATGCTTGCACCTCGGATCATGTCAACAAGGTCCTCTTCGGACTTAATCGCATCCAACCGGAAACCGCTTGTAATCAAAGTGGCAATACCGTGCGTGTATATCCATCTTGTATGCCGTATCTTAAATACGATCTCCTCAGGTAAACCTTTAAAGAGGTGATAATCTGAAAGTTCTTTTCCAACTGCTTCCCAAGATTTATCAGAATGCTTTTTAAAGAGCCTGATATGATTTTCGTCATGAATTGCCTTGAACAAATGCTTTTCATGTATGGCAAAAAGCAAGTAACCAAGACCGTGGCCGATCCACTTGTCAATTGATCTAGGCCTTGTGACGTATTCTACAAACAAAGCTAAGGCCTTTTTTATCACCTCTTCTTCAAGATCTTTCATGGATTTTAAATGGGAGTAGATAGGATTCGGTGAAGAGTTTAGTTCATTGGCAATGGAGCGAGCAGTTAACCCGGCCCACCCTTGCTTGCGAACAACTTCAAAGGCTGCATTTACGATGGATTCTTTGGAAAATTTAACTTTTGGTGGCATGCGAATTCCTTGTTGACTTTAAGGGAACGTTTGTTATATAACAATTGTTACATAATGTTGTCAAGCTAATTTTCCTTTAATTATCAACAGTATTTTTTTCGCTTTATAAGAGTTGGCGATCAGGAGCTGTTAACCAGGAAAGAAGTTGCAACGGAGAAAGTCACATGACCAACCATCTCGATCTATACCGGCAGATACTCCGAGCTGCCAATAAAGTAAAAGATAAAAAACTGGTCTGCCTGATTCAAAAACGCCTCCACCCTCATATAGATAACAATTGGAGAAATTGTGATAAAATAATTCCATTTCCGGCGGCGCCGGCAGGAGAGAGGTATATATATCCCGAAGATATTTGATCTATCTTCAACCGTTTAAGGCATCTGATGTGAATCCATACGAATCATAGCGCAAACCCGCTGAGATATTTCCAACAAGTCACAATCCCGATCGTTCATACTGCATACGACCATGTTTCGATGGTATTCCTGATTTTGTGACAACTGAATAATATCGAAAAAAGTGTTTAGGCCGGGGGGCCTGCATTGGCGTCCTGCAAAATCCCGGGCAATGCATCATCGCCGAGAAATACACATATGAACAAGGACAATACAATAAAGGCGACAATTATACGCGTGATTCTCACGTTTGTTTCATCCCTGAGTAAAGATATGCTTGCTGACTTTTACTCTATTCAGGTCTATTTCTCCGATTCCCAGGTCATACGCCGCCTGGATGTATTTGATTTTACGGGGTTCTGTACCGTACAGTTTCGCCGCGGCGGCGTCGCAGGCCACGATATCGGTTGAGAGCACCAGTGATTTTTGAAGCGAAACATCCGCCGGTGAACCGCCCCGGGGACCGTGGCGTATAAGAACGCGATAGGCGTCAAGAACGTTTAAATCCGGGTTTTTAAAAAGACAGAACTCGGCAATGCATTGATTCAAATCGGAATAATGATATTCCATCCTGTCCCAGACAATGCCCATAAGGTTTTTCATAGCCATGGACAACCGGGTGTAACCGTGGTTTTTCAGGATGGGTACATTGATAAACACGTCCGACTCCAGCACGAGTTCATGCACACGGGCTGATAGCAGGGACTTGGCATGGGGTATGTCGACTTCATGATAGTATTTTTTAGCGTCGCCTGGAGCGACAATTGCCCCCGTGTCTTTTGCCGAGGCGGCAATTCCACTCAATTGATAACATTTTTGCGCCATGCCGTAAGCCGACGTTACGACATTATCAAACACGTAGACTTTTTTGGCTCCCGCACCAAAACAATGTTCAACAACCGATTTCACCAAAAGGGGATTGGTTGTGGCGCCCATTTCCGGTGTTTGGGGAAATCCGATGTTGGGTTTGACGACAACCGTCTGGCCCTTTTTAACAAAGCGCTTCATACCGCCCATCATCCTGATGGCCTGGTTGAACATGATATCCGGTTCATGATTTTTCACAGCGACTAGGTCCGGCGGACTTGCGGGCGGATTCTGGGCTGAAACCGTTTTCAGGTTACCCCAAATCATTCCACCCCCAAGGCCGATGCCCGTTGCCAGGCCTTTTCTAATAAACGTACGCCTGTTTATACGCTCATCCGTCATACCCGCGGTCTCCTTAGAACCTAAACTGCGGCTAGTCAGTGTACCCGGCCGCCACGATGACATTTTTATCTGTAACTTTAACAAAATAGGTTTTCTTCAGTTTTGGGGCTTCGCCCGATTGCGCGAACATGTAGCCTTTCCAGCCCTTACCGTCAGAGTTGGCGATTTTGAGAATATCAACAAAGGGCTTGTTTCCATCTGCATCCCGGTAGCTTTTCATGGGAAATCCCTTGCGTCTAAAAAAGGGATGCGCCAGGAGGTTGCCGTCTTCGTCGTTGATGCAAAATACATATGAATTCTTCCAAACATATTGTCCCTTGGGGTCATCGATATTTTTCAATGCCGTTTCCAGCCCTTTTTCATTGATCTCTTTCACCGCTTGATTAACCATGTCCACGCATTCGGCGCGGGTAGCCTTGGCCTGATCCGTGTAGCCGGCAATGGCGGGGTAATAACCGGAACAAAGAATAATGCTTTCATCCGCAAGTTTGAGATAATAGGAGTATTTCAACAAGGGTGTCCTGCCGCTCCTTCTGGTCATGTAGGTTTTCCAGCCGCTGTCATTTTGTTTTGCGAATTCAAGCACATCGGCATAGGGACGCCCGCCTTCGGCGTCTTTGTAGTTTTTCATTTGAAATCCTTGGGCGGCCTGGTTCTTATGCGCCAGGACAACCCCGCTTTCAGCGTCCATGAGAAAGACATGGGCGTTTTTCCAGATAAAGGGATGTTTGGGTCCGCTCATTTTACTTATGGCTTCATCTCGCCCGATTTCCCGGATCATTTCCGCTGCTTCCGCCACTTTCGAGACAACTTCTTCCCTAGTTGCCGTTTCTCCGGAAAAGGTGATGCCGGTAAAAACGAAAACCATGACAATGGCTAAAATCAAATGATAAACCAATCTCGTTTTCATGATGTTCTCCTTGTTTTGCATGTATTTTTTGGGGGGCATTTATGACCGTGCCGTTGCCCTTTTACCAGTTGCCCTTATTGTGGAATTTCTTTGCATCTCTTTGCAATCCGTATGTCGTGAAAGTGTTTTTTTTGTCGTGACCTGTCAGCAGGACCATTCACGTAAATTATTAATGTCGCGAATGGTCCGAGGATAGGGTGCTTTTGGTAGCGGGTTTATGGGAATGGTAGGGGGTTGCCTTCGCAAAAAAGATGGCATAAGGTAGAAAATCTGCATTGGATATCAGGATGAAGAAAGACGTTTCAGGAGATCGTATGCCGCTCGATACATCCACGGATAACCTGAAAAGCGCGCCCAAGGCGTGGGCTTCTCGAGTCAGAGACTATTTTGCCGGAGACCTGGGGGGGGGTCTATTCACTGGCTGTTAACCGGTTGACGCTTTATCCCTTTATATTCACTTGTTTCCTGGTGGAATGCACGACGTTCTGGATCCTATACCTCGGCAAATCGTTTTTCTTCAATTACATGTCCTTTGTCATGATCTACTCCCTGCATAAAGCCGCGGTCTATTCTCTTTGCATATTCGCAGCTGATACAGCCGCGCATTACCTTTTGCCTGCCTGGGGAGCCTACAAGAAGCGGAGTGTCAGAAAACAATGGCTTATTTGGACAATTGGTTTGTTAGTGGGGTTTGTTCTGCAGCGGACCATGGTATTTGGCTTGATTATCCACTACGCGCCGGAAGTCATCGGGTATTTTACCGAACACCCTAAGACGAGGCTGAGCAATTTTGAGTTACTGCTCTATTTGACACCTTATTGGTGCTTGGTGATGTATATAGCAATGCGGATCGCCCTGTCCAAACAGCGGATAATAGATCAGGCAAGGTCCCTGATGGTCCTTCCGGATGGGTAAAAAAAGGGGTCGCCCGAACCTTTAAGGGTGAACCAGCCTGAAGAAGGTAAAAAAGGATTGCTCGCAGGCAGCCTGAGCTGGGAAAATGAAAACGGCAACGTGTCCGTTCCCCTGGCGGACATCACCCACATCACCGTGGAAGACCATTATTGCCGCGTCAACTATTCAACCGGGGAAGGCCTCAAAAGCAAAATGATCCAATTGCCTCTAAAAGAAATGCTGCCGAAATTGCCCCAAGACCATTTCATCAAAATTCACCGTTCCCATGTCGTCAATAGCGCCCATGTGTCACGCCTTAAGAGAAAAGGACGTGATCACAAGGTCGTGATGAGAAATGTCGAGGTGGAATTGCCTCTGAGCCGGTCCCGCTTCAAGAATCTGGCACCTCGTTTTTCTCGCCAATAATTCATAATTGATTAGCATGATCTATTCCCAATACTTTCTCGTCACAAAATCCTGATAAGATTATAAATGAGATGTCTAACTGAGGACTCCGACCATTAGTTCTCATTGATAATGGTAAACAAAAAGGAAGGGACTATCTGATATAGTCCCCTCCTTGTTAATTGACGTTTTGCAGTCTATCAGCGTGTCGGTTATCCCTAATCCTCAAACGGATTTAGCTGTGCCGTCGGCAGAGGGTAGCTGTTACTGCCCGGTTGTTGGCAGTAGCACCGTAAAGGTCGATCCGTGGCCGGGGGTGCTCTCCACATCGACCATGCCGCCCATCGAAGTGACCAATTCGCGTACAATGGGCAGGCCGAGGCCGGTACCGGTAATGTACCGGGTCTTTTCGTTCTTGACCCGGTAGAATCGGTCGAAGATGTTTTCGAGATACTTGGCCTCGATGCCGAACCCCGTATCAACAACCTGTACTCTGATATTGATCCCGGCCATGTCGACCTTGACGGTTATGGCGCCGCCGTCGGGGGTGTAGTTGATCGCATTGGTGATCAGGTTTCCGAAAACACTCTCTAAAGCGATGGCGTCCGCAGTGATCTCGGGGATTTCATCCGTGATAACTTCCAGGGCCAGGGCCTGATTCTTGGCATCCGACTTGGCTTTGAGAAAATCCACGATGTTCGTTAGCAAGTCGACCACGGGGATGCTGCGGATGTCGCGGCAAATGGCCCCTTCCTCGATGCGGGAAAGATCCAGCAGGTCGCTGATCAGCGAAATCAGGCCGAAGGTTTTTTCCTTGGCCCGCGAGAGAATCTGCTGGTCGCTTTCCGGGGCGACTTCAACGATGCCGTTGATGACCACCGCCAGCTGCTCATGGATCGTCGAAAGGGGTGAGCGCAGTTCATGCGAGACCTTGGCGACGAATTCCGACTTCAACTGGTCCAGTGACTTCATGGTGGAGATATCGGTGATACTGATAACGGCTCCCAGGCAGGCATTGTTCTCCCCCAGCACCGGTCGCCCGGCGGCCATGAAGTGCTGATTGTTTTCCAAAGAAAATTCGTAGGCCGGGATATCGTCATAATCGATGTGCCGGCCACGCGATATGTCCATGGCCAGATCGTTCAGGCCCGCGTCGGATATATACTCCCCGATTGGTTTACCCAGGGCGGCATCCGCGTCGATACCCAGTTGCCGTTTGAACGCGGGATTCATCAACACGACCTGCCCGTTGGTGTCGGTTACGGCGGTACCGCTCGGCAGGGAGGCCAGGATGGTGTGGATCCGGCTTTTCTCGGTATCGAGATCGACCAGGGTCCGCAACCTTTCGGCAGACAGGCGTTCGGTTTCCGCACTCAGACGGATCTTTTCCCAGGCTCGGTTGACCACGATGCGCAACTGGTCCGGTTCAAACGGCTTGGGAATGAAATCATAGGCGCCGGCCTTCATGGCTTCAATGGCGGTTTCGACCGTGGCGAATCCGGTGATTACAACCACCAGGGTTTCCGGATAATTCTGGCGGACCAGTTTCAGCACTTCCATGCCGTCCATGCCTGGCATCTTCATATCCAGCAGGACCAGGGCGGCGGGCTTCTCCTCCAGAAGTTCGAGACCGGTCTCTCCCCGGTCCGCAGTCCGGACCTCGCAGCCCATTTTGGAAAGGATCCGTGCCGATCCTTCGCGGATATCCCGCTCGTCATCAACCACCAGAATCGTTATGCTGTCGAGTGCATCAGTCATCGTTTCCATCTCCAGAAAGTTTAGTGGTAGCCGGCATTTCGATTGTAAACGTTGTTCCTTCTCCGGGGGTGCTTTTGGCCTGTATATGGCCGTTATGGTTTTCGATGATGCGATAGACCAGGCTCAGGCCCAGGCCGGTGCCCTGCCCTTCTTTCTTGGTGGTGAAATAGGGCTCAAATATCCGCGGCAGTATGTCCGGGGGGATCCCCGGACCGGTGTCGGCGATTTCAAGTCGGATGCGTTCACCCGCTTCTTTGGGGGTCGTATGAATTCGCAGGGTTCCCCGGCCTTCCATGGCCTGGGCCGCGTTCAGGATGAGATTCATGATCACATGGTTCATCTGCTGCAGGTCACAGGTGACCAGGGGCAGGGTCTCGGACAAGTCTTTTTCAATGGCGATGTTGTGAAACAGGGGTTGGCGTTCCAGCAGGAAAAGCGTCCGCGTGATGGCCTGGTTGAGATCATTGGGCTTCATGAAATGCCGTGTCTGACGGGTGAACTCCAAAAGTTCCTTCACCGTGTCGCGGCAGCGTTCAGCGTCTCTGATCACCCGGTGCAGATCCTCACGGGCATCTTCCTCCAGTTCGTAATCTTCCAAGACCAGGTTGGTATACAGCGTGATGCCGCCCAGAGGGTTGTTCAGCTGGTGGGCCACCCCTGCTGACAGCTTGCCCAGCGAGGCCATTTTTTCCGACTGCAGCAGCTCCAGCTGGGTGTTTTTCAACTCGGCCTCCATCTTGAGTTCCTCGCGGAGGTCATGAAAAAAACCGATGGTGGCCACCTCGCGCCCCTCTGCATAGACGATGGAGGCGTTCAGACTGATGGGGATGGTTTGGCCCTCTTTGCTCACGACGTCCACCCGGTAAGATTTCAATTTACCGGGACCGCCGTGTTCGTCGCTGCGCAAATCCTGCATGACTTTGTAGGCCTGGTCATCGGCATATATATCACGGATATCACCTGTTTCGATGACTTCATTGCGGCTGTAACCGGTAATTTTGGTGGCCGCGTCATTGAATACCAGGATATGGCCTTTTCGATCGGCCGCGATAACGGCGTCCACCGAACTCTCGATCAGGTTGCGGAGCATGATGTTCGTGCGCTGTAAGCGTTCCTCGATCCCCCCATGGATGGGCAGGTTGAACTCCATGCTGGCGAAGGCTTCGATTTCACCATTCGTGAAGATAGGGTAGGCATAGAAGCAGGTCATTTTACCCAGGTCCTCGGATTCGTCATCATTGATACGCAGGGCCGGTTGGTGGGTAGCAGCGGCTTCTTCGACGGCGCAGTTCAGGCAGGGGGACGGTCGCTCGTAAAACACTTCGTGGCAGAGCTTGCCGATGGTGTCGCCGATTTGCATGCCCTCGGGACTGCTGGTCGAAGCCAGGATTTTATAATCCGGAGAGATAACAATCATCCGTCGGCGAAACGCTTCCACGGCTTTGAGAAGATAGTGCTGTTCAGTGTCGGACAGCATGCGTTACCTCGTATTAAAACAGGGCCAGATTGAGTTGATCGGTTCTGTGCGCAATACAGTTCAGTCGTCCCATGCAGAAGCGCCTGGAGGATACGAAGTGAGTGATTCCCGGCGAGAGCAGGTCGCTTCAATTCGGGTAACGGACTCGGGATTGAACGGCCTTTTATACCACAAACACTGCTGAATTTAAACCCCTGTACGCCCCGCAGGCCGATCATTTCTCGCGCTATGGTAATATTTTACGTCTATTTCCAACTGGAAGCCGCCACACCATCCCACAGGTGGGGGAGCTGATTATGGACAGCCCAGAATTGTCTTGACAACTTTACCAATAACGGCTAATCCAAATGCTATGTTTCACCCCGGCAGCGTATCAAAATAGGTCCGTTTGCTGCAGGAAGTCACAAATTGACGAACAGGAGGGAAGGCCATGCTCAACCATCAGTCACCGGTTCCGCTGTATCACCAGCTGGCTGAAATTTTGACCACGAAAATCCGCAGCGGCGAATATGCGGTCGGCAGCCGGATTCCCTCGGAACATCAACTGGCGGCTGAATACGGTATCGGGCGGCCGACTGCGCGCCAGGCCACGGATGTTCTGGTCCGCAAGCGCGTGCTGGTCCGCAAAAGGGGATCCGGGACCTTTGTACTGGATCGCACCGAGGAAGTGGATCTTTTCTCCCTGGCCGGGACCAGTGCCTCTTTTCAGGCCAAGGGCATCCGGGTGACCACTAAAATGCTGAAAAAAGTAGCCCTTCAGAAAAAAGCCGGGGGGGGACCGGAAAACCCGTTCAAGGGACAGGCGGCTTATTTCTTTTCCCGGCTGCAAGCGGTTGAAACCCAACCGGTCGTGCTCGAAGATATCTGGCTCCATCCGGACCTTTTCCGGGACATCGATCGGGTGTTCCAGGACAGCATGTCTCTGTCGCAATTGGTGGACGAGCATTATTACATGCAGCCCGAGGGGGGTAGACAGAACTTTAGGATCGTTTATCCGAACCATGCTAAAACCGATGCGTTGGCGCTGTCAGCCGGAGAACCGGTTTTGGAAGTCCAGCGTTTCATTCATTTTCCCCAGGCCCGCAACGCGATTTATTCCGAACTGCTGTGCAGGACCGACCAGTTCGTTTTTTCACAGACACTTGGAGGGTTTTCCAATGCTTAAAAGAGGGTACTACGACCGGTTCGGCGGTGCGTTTCTGCCGGAAATACTGGTGGCCACGTTCGATGAACTGGAAAGGGTATTTTACGAGGCCAAACAGGACGCGGCCTTTTGGCGCGAATATAAAGCAATCATGTCCACCTATTCCTGCCGGCCCACGCCGTTGACCTATTGCGACAACCTGACCCGGCATTTCGGGGGTGGCAAGATCTATATCAAGCGTGAAGATTTGAACCATACCGGAGCACACAAAGCCAACAATGTTATTGGCCAGGGCTTGCTGACCCGCCGGATGGGCAAGACCCGGGTGATTGCGGAAACAGGGGCCGGGCAACACGGGGTGGCCACAGCAACCATGGCGGCCCGCTTTGGTTTTGATTGCACCATTTACATGGGGGCGGTCGATGTTGAACGCCAGCGGCCCAACGTGTTCTGGATGGAGCAGCTCGGCGCTACGGTCGTGCCGGTGGAGGAAGGCACCCGCATATTGAAAGATGCCATCAACGAAGCCTTCCGGGACTGGGTCAGCAACATGGATACCACCCATTACGTCCTGGGGACGGCCTGCGGACCGCATCCGTTTCCCGAGATGGTGGCCTGGTTTCAGTCCATCATTGGCCAGGAAGCCCGGCAACAGATCCTGGCCGCCGAAGACGCCTTGCCGTCCCGAATTTATGCCTGCGTGGGCGGTGGCTCCAACGCCATGGGTATTTTCAGCGAATTTTTCGAAGATGAAGGCGTGCAACTGGTGGGCGTCGAGGCCGGTGGACGGGGGCTCGACAGCGGTGAACATGCTGCCCGACTGGCCTCTGAAGATGCCAGCATCGGTGTTGCCCAGGGCTATAAAACCTATTTTCTGCAGGACGACGATGGCCAGATGATGGAAACGCACAGTGTGGCCGCCGGACTGGATTATGTGGGTGTTTCACCCATCCTGGCCAGCCTCAACGAGAGCGGTCGGGTGCGGTTCGAAGCGGCGACCGATCGGGAAGTGGTCGCGGCGGTGTCGCTGACCATGCAGAAGGAGGGGCTCATCCCGGCCCTGGAATCGGCCCACGCCTTTGCCCGGGCCTTCCAGGAGGCACCGGATGTATCCGCGCAGGACAGCATCATCATCAATCAGTCCGGACGCGGCGACAAGGACATATTCACCGTGGCCGATGCGCTCGAAGATTCCCAGTGGAAAGAATTCATCATGGCCAAAGCGGAGGGGTACCATGCTTGAAGCGTATATAAATGATAGACGAAAGGAAAAAGAAATTCTCCTGATGACCCATCTTGTGATCGGGTATCCCGACCTGGAAAGTTCATTTCGCATTATCGAGAAAATGGTGGGGGCCGGGGTGGATCTGATGGAGTTGCAAATCCCATTTTCGGAACCCATCGCCGATGGGCCGGTGATCCTGCAAGCCAATCAGAAGTCGCTGGCCGGCGGAACCACCGTCCGGGACTGTCTCGAATTTGCACGGCAGGCCGCGGCCACCTTCGACATACCGTTTCTTTTTATGAGTTACTATAATATATTATACAGGTATGGGGTTGCCCGGTTTGCTCAAACGATGTCAGGCCATGGTTTAAAAGGCGCCATCGTGCCGGATTTGCCGCCGGAAGAGGGCGCCGGCTATCTGGAAGGGATGGCTGCCAACCAACTGGACCCGATCCTGATATTTTCTCCCGCAACCTCGGATGAGCGCATGCAGTACCTGGCTTCCCATGGCCGGGGCTTCATGTACTGTGTCGCCCGCAAAGGCGTCACGGGCGATAAGACCGCCTTTTCCGATGAACTGGATCGTTACCTGGCCCGCTGCCGACAGGCTACCAGTCTGCCGCTGGCTTTGGGTTTTGGAGTCCAGAGTAAAGCCGATATCGATTTTTTGAAGGGCCGGGCCGATATTGCCGTCATCGGCACCCAGACGATCCGCCTGGTGGATGAGGCCGGTGTCGAGGGTGTATCCGGGTTTATCCAGGGATTAAGATAGGTTCTAATGTTGCGTCTCATTAGTTTCTTATTTAATAACACTGCCGCCACAATACTTTAAGGTGAAGAAAAATCCGAAATTCGAATTTCAAAATTCGAAACAAAAGGGCAAATCATAATGACCTAAAGAAACAAACAAAACCCGTCATTACAAATTGGTAGGATCTGTTTTTGTCATTTGACATTTAGAATTTTGAATTTGTTTCGTATTTTGTGGTTCTTATTTCGAAATTATTAAACCTCATTAACTTGGTTTCAAGCGGGCTGAATTTATTTGCCTTATTTGTGGGACACAACACTAGCGACACTTGCCCTGCCGATCCCTGTCTGCACGCGGGCAAGTCACCCGTTGGGAATGCATACATATTGAAAGTTTCTTAAGGTTTTCAATATAATGCCGATATCCAAATTGATATGCTTGTGTAACAAGGCAGCCTGCGCATGAGTAATTCCAAAATCAAAATTCTAATTGTAGATGACGAACCCGTCGTCCGGGAGAGCCTCCAGGATTTTCTCGAGGAATATGAATTCCGGGTTATGGCGGTCCCCAGCTCAGAAGCAGCTCTCGATGTCCTGGCACGCGAGCATCAGGATGTACTGATAGTGGATCTGAAACTTCCGGGAATCAGTGGCGAGATGCTGATTCTTGAAGCCCACAAACGATATCCTGAGATCAAGTTTATCATCCATACTGGGTCAGGGGATTACCAGCTATCCGATGAATTGCGGGCGACCGGTATACATCCCGAACACATCATCTTGAAGCCCGTGACCGAGTTGGAGGCGTTGGTGAATTTGATCACAGAACTTTTCAATGATGATGGGTGATCGATTTTAAATTGTAAAAAAGCCATAAACAGACTAAATTGACTCTGGGATTTGAAAGTTGATCTCTAATAGTGTATCGACTGATGCGGGCACGCAAAACAGGGAGATGACTGTTTTATGACCAGGGATGTACCAGTGAAGGTTCTGGTGGTGGATGATGAACCCGGTATAAGGGAGAGTCTCTCGGATTTTCTGGATGACTACGAATTTGAGGTGTTTTCGGCTGAAAGCGCTGAGCAGGCCCTGAAAATCGTTGAATCTGAAAACCTGGATATTGCCATCGTCGACCTGCGTCTGCCCGGTATCAGCGGTGATACCATGATCTTGAAGTCCCACGGTATGAAACCCGATATGAAATTTCTGATTCACACCGGTTCGGTCGATTACCGGCTGCCGGATGAATTGAAAGCGATCGGTATGGGATCTGAAAATTTGTTTTTGAAACCCGTTCCGGATTTAACGATTATCATCGACGCCATCAACAAAATACTCGGACTCTGAAGTACCTCGGCATCCGCTAAAACACCTGCCGCAATGGTCTTTTGATGGACAACGGCCATCCGCCCGCCCGCCGTTTCACAACGTCAATAAAAGCCTTTACCTTTTCCGAGTCTTTATGACCGGGAGAGGCTTCCACGCCCGAATTCACATCTACGGCATCCGGTCGGCCGGTTTGCAGGGCCATGCGGACATTCCCGGGATCCAGACCACCGGCCAGAATAACCGGCTGCTGTTCAAAGAGTCTCCGCGGCAGTTGCCAATCCCATACCTCGGCATTGCCGCCCGGCAGGGTGCCCATTCCACACTCAACCAGCAGGGCGGCTGCCGCCGGGTAACCTGAGGCCTGCTCAAATCCAGGCGGCCGCTGCGCAAACAGGGCTTTGATGATCCGCAGGCCCGCCTGGCTTAAGCGGGCAACTTTTTGGGGTGTTTCCCGGCCGTGGAGTTGGACGGTGTTAAAGCCGCAGGTGCTTGCCAGACTCAATATTTCGGCGGAAGGCATATCCACACAGACGGCCACCGGCGTGACGTCGGGCGGCAATTGGCGACAGATGTCACGCGCCTGACGGGGGGACAGGTGGCGGGGGCTTTTGGGGAAGAAGACCAGGCCGATGGCGTCGGCGCCCATCCGGGCACAGGCCACGGCTTCCTCCGGCAGGGTCAACCCGCAGATTTTAACCTGGGGCCGGGCCGCGAATTCACCCGCATTGGACGTTTCGGTCGTCATCGCGCCTGCCCCTTTAGCATGTCCTGTAATAACCGGGTGGGGTCGGCCGCCCGCACCAGGCTTTCGCCAATGAGGAAGTTGCGGATGCCGGCCGCCAGGTTGGCCTTGATATCCGCTGGGATGCTGATGCCGCTGGCCGCTACCGGTATGCGGCCGGGGCCCAGCCGCTTTGCCAGACGCATGGCCGTTTGTGTGTTGGTTGCGAAAGATTTCAGGTTGCGATTGTTGATGCCGATAAGCTGGGCACCAACGGCCAGGGCGGTTTCTATCTCTGCTTCGGCATGGATTTCCAGCAGCACATCCATGCCGAGGGATTTACTCAGCTGGTAGAGGGCCTGCAGCTGCCCGGGCGTAAGGATGCGTGCAATCAGCAAAATGGCATCGGCGCCGTGGACCCGGGATTCATAAACCTGGTACTCGGAGAGGATGAAATCCTTGCGCAGTACCGGGATATCTACGGCCGCCTTGGCCGCCGTCATGTCATCCAGGCTGCCCATGAAATAGGGTGTGTCGGTCAGAACCGAAATTGCCGCAGCCCCTCCGGCGGCATAGGCCCCGGCGAGGGCGGCCGGGTCCAGATCAGGGCGGATGGGGCCTTTGGAAGGTGAGGCGCGTTTGACCTCGGCAATAATATTCACGGCGGTTTCCCTATCGCCGGTGAATTGCGCCAGGAAAGCGCGCGGTGGGGCGGCCGCCGCCGCGCGGTTTCTTATTTCACCAAGCGGCAGCTTTTGCCGGGCTTTCTCGACATCGGCACGTTTACGATCCACGATCTGGGTTAAAATGTCTGGGGCCATGACGGTTATCCGTTTTCGGTGGTAAAGGTTGCTAAGCTGGAGAGCTTTACGCGGGCGGCGCCGGAATCGATTGATTCTTCCGCCAGTTTGATCCCGGCAGGAAAGTCCGCCGCCGTGCCCGCGCATATCAAGGCGGCAGCAGCATTGAGGACGACCACGTTGCGCTTTTCGCCCGCGGCGCCGTCCAGGATTTCGCGCGTGATGACCGCATTGGCGGCGCTATCACCACCGGCCAGGGCCGTGGGCTCGGCCAGGCCTCCGAAAAATTGCTGGGGGCTCAGGTCAAAGGTTTTCACCAGACCGGCCTTCAATTCCGATATGCGGGTGGGGGCACAAACGGAAATCTCATCGAGGCCGTCATGGCCGTGAACGACCATGGCTTGCCGGGCACCCAGATGTGAAAGGGCTTGCGCGAACATCTCCGTGAGCTCCGGGGCGTAGACCCCCAGCAACTGACAGTTGGCCCCGGCCGGATTGGTGAGCGGGCCGAGCATGTTAAAAATACTCCGCAGGCCGATTTCGGTCCGGGCCCTGGCGGCATGGCGCATGGCGCTGTGATATACCGGTGCGAAGAGAAAGCCGATCCCGACTTCATGCAGGGCCTCTTCCACGATTTCCGGGGCCGTATCGATCTTGACGCCCAGCGCCTCGAGCAAGTCCGCACTACCGCACTGGCTGGAGACGGAGCGATTGCCATGCTTGGCCACGATGACACCGCAGCCGGCGACTACAAAAGCGGTCGTGGTGGAGATGTTGAACGTTTGCGCACCATCACCACCGGTGCCGCAGGTGTCCACGACGATGGTACCCGGCGGCTGAATGCGCTGGGCCTTGCGCCGCATGGCCTTGGCTGCGCCGGCCAGTTCGGCGTAGGTCTCTCCCCGCGTGGCCAGGGCCGCCATCATCGCCCCGATCTGAGCGTCTGAAATATCACCCGAAAGCACGGCGGTGATCATTTCCGTCATCTGTTCTTCGTTCAGTTCTACGCCTGCGATGATCATTTTAAGGTATTCTCGAAACATGTTGTGTCTCCTATATTTGAGATAGCCGCATGTTATTGTTTACTCACGGTTGAATTTAAAAAGTTGCGCAGCAGCCGCTTGCCGACCGGGGTCATGATCGATTCCGGGTGGAACTGAATGCCCTCAGTGGGGTGGCTGCGGTGCCGAACCCCCATGATCTCACCATCGTCGGACTCCGAGGTAATGACCAGACATTCCGGTAAATCCGTCCGGCTGATGGCCAGGCTGTGATAGCGCATGGCCTGAAACGGTTTGCGGATCCCTTTGTACAGGGCCTGGCCGTCGCCAGTGACCATCGACGTTTTGCCGTGCATGAGGGCCTGGGCGGAAACCACACGGCCGCCGAAGGCCTGACCGATGGTCTGGTGCCCCAGGCAGACGCCCAGGATGGGGACCCGGCCCGAAAAGGTTTGGACGGTGGCCAGGGAGATCCCGGCCGTATCGGGTCGGCCGGGACCAGGTGAAAGAACGATGCCGGTGGGTGCCAGTCTCTCCAAGTCATCTATCGAGAGGGCATCGTTGCGAACCACATGGACTGGGTGCTCCATCTGCTCGATGTATTGCACCAGATTGTATGTAAAGGAGTCGTAGTTATCTATCATGACGATCATGGGGGACCTCACTTTAGCATTTCAAGTGCTTTCTGAATGGCCATGGCCTTGTTGACGGTTTCTTGAAATTCTTTTTCCGGATCGCTATCCGCCACGATGCCGGCCCCGCTGCGGATGGTCAGTTTCCCGGATTCCACGCAAGCGGTCCGGATCGTGATGGCTAAATCCATGTTACCGCTGAAAGAGATATAGCCAACCGCGCCGCCATAGGGGCCCCGGGGGGTGTTTTCCAGTTCCGCGATGATTTCCATGGCCCTTACCTTGGGTGCCCCGGAAAGCGTCCCGGCCGGGAATGTGGCCCGAATCAGGTCCCAGACGTCCATCTCCGGCTTCAAATCACAGGTGATGTTCGAGACCAGGTGCATGACATGGGAATAGCGTTCCACGAACATCAGGTCGGTTACCTGGACGGTACCGGTCTGGGCAATGCGGCCCAGATCATTGCGCCCCAGGTCGACCAGCATCAGGTGCTCGGCACGTTCCTTTTCATCGGCCAGCAGTTCATCGGCCAGCAGGCGGTCAGCCTTTTCCGACTCGCCGCGCGGTCGGGTGCCGGCAATGGGCCGCAGCGTTGCAATCTGGTTTTCCAGCCGCACCATGGTTTCCGGTGACGAACCCACCAGGGCGGTGTCGTCCAGGTGCATGAAAAACAGATAGGGGGAAGGATTGATATAGCGCTGGGCCCGGTAGAGCATCCAGAGATCATTAGGCGCTCGGCAGGTAAACGGCTGCGAAATCACGGTCTGGATAACATCCCCGGCCAGAATATAGTCTTTTACGCGGGTTACCATTGTTTTGAATGTGTGCGGTTCGATTTCGGCTTTCGGCATGCCATTGCCGGCGCCTTTGCCCTGGTCGTCGGCCGGGAGAGAGGTGCGCATGGTGGCCGTCATACGTTCGATCCGCGTGGCAGCGTCCCGGTAGGCAGCGGCGGCGTCTTTCTGGTCGTCGATGAAAGCAATGGCCACCGCTGTTATGGTATACCGGATGTTGTCGAAGATGATCAGCTCGTCCGGGATGATAAAATGGGCCAGGGCCGTGGTGTCCGGCAGCCGGTTGGGGATCTTTTCAAAAAAACTCACCATTTCATACGTCATGTAGCCTACCAGGCCGCCCCAAAAACGCGGCAGGCCGGGCACACTGGCCGGATCGAACCCGGTTGACAGCTCCTTAAGGATTTTCAGCGGATCGCCGTCGTGAGGAATCTTTTGGGACTTTCCACGGGAGGTCACCGTGACGTGGCTTTCAAACACCCGGATATGGCTCCGGGCCGAGGTGCCCAAAAAGCTGTAGCGTCCCCACCGTTCACCCCCCTCAACACTCTCCAAGAGGAATACCGGGCCGCTGCCGGTGTAGAATTTGCGCAGCAGGGATACCGGGGTGTCCGTATCCGCCAGAATTTCGGCGCAAAGCGGCACCACGTTGTGGCGGGCTGCCAACGCTTCGAATTCTTCTTGTGATGGGAATTGATTTAATTGCATATATCCTCTTATGTACCTGGTTAGACGGATCTTTTTGATAAAGTAAATAAAAAGGGCCGCGGTATACCACGGCCCTAAAAACAAGAAAGGACCGTGGCCTGTCTTGCCACGGTCCCGAAATTTTAATTTATGTTATTCGAGCTTACAGTCCGCCGGCAGGACAGTTGACGCAGTTCTGCCACCACCACCAGCGGGCGCTTTCAATGCTTGCTGCTTTGTTGAAGATCAGTGCCATAGTTCAATTTCCTGTGTCGTCGCAACCTATAGTCAAACCCGGCAGGCTGTCAAGTTTTTTCTACAGCCGGTACCCCGCCCGGACTCAGGTTAGCTTCGAGTTTGCGCAGGTTTCCCTTTTCGCCCACTGCGATGACGGTATCGCCCGGCTTGATCACGTATTCAAATGAGGGGTTGAAAAGCATATCCCCGCCTTCCAGTTCGATTGCGATCAGGATAAGGTTGAAGCGCTGGCGGATGCCGGAGTCTTTCAACATGACACTGGCCAGTTCCGAACTGGGCAGCACCGGGATCTCTTCCATCTGAATTTCCTTGTGGCTGTGTTCAAAAGCCAGGTCCAGGAAACTGGTGACTGTGGGACTCAGGATTTTTTGAGCCATGCGCAGGGCACCCATTTCGTAGGGGGATTCTACCGAGCTGGCCCCGGCGGCCAGCAGCTTCTTTTTAGAGGATTCCCGGCTGGCTCGGGCCATGATGGTCAATTCCGGGGCCAGCTGCCGGGCGGTCAGCACCAAAAAGACGTTGTCGGTGTCCGTAGCCAGGACTGAAATCAGGCCCTTGGCTTTTTTTACGCCGGCCTTGAGAAGGGTTTCCTCTTCCGAGGCGTCCGCAGAGATATACAGGACCTTGTCTTCGTCCATCTGGGGGATCAGGTCCCGGTCCTGCTCCAGGACCACCACGCCCACCGATCCGCGCCGAAGCTTGTTGCACAGCACCCGGCCGATACGGCCGTAGCCGCAGACGATATAGTGATTGTTGAGATGACTGATTTTTCGGTCCACTATGCGCCTCCCCATTATGATCCGTATCCGGCCCTCCACCATGAACTGCACCACTGCGGCGGCCACATATAGCGTAAGCCCGACTCCAAAAAATACGAGAAAAATCGTGAAAAGATGACCCGAGTCGCCCATGGGTTGGACTTCCATGAACCCCACGGTGGAAATGGTAATCACCGTCATGTAGAGGGAATCGAGAAAATCCCAACCCTCTATCAGCATGTAGCCCAGGGTGCCGGCAACAACGATGATTACCGACAGGATTGTTGAAATGACGAGATGTTTCGAGGTTTCCATTTAAGCTGCTGCCAAGATGAATTTAAGAGCCCAATTCTCCGGAAGTCGGTCAAGGGCCATTATCTGCAAATTTCTCAAAAAAATCAAGGGATTTGAGTGGTTGACGAAAACCGGCGTATTTGTTAGAAACCATGGCAAAGCCCCCTTGACATGGCTGGCGGGTCGATCTTACCGGCCTGGGTCGTTGCTGTGGGATGCCGGGGCAACCAAACAAAATAGCGTGGGAGCATGGAAACGGACCCCTTAAAATATCGCCGTCAGCGGGAGGCCATGGTTAAAAAGCAGATCGAGGCCCGGGGGGTCTCCGATCCGGCTGTACTGGCCGCCATGCAGAAAGTACAGCGGCATCGCTTTGTCAGTGAAGCCCTGATGGACCAGGCCTATGGCGATTACCCGCTGCCGATCGGTGACGGGCAGACCATATCCCAACCCTATATCGTGGCCGAGATGACCCAGGCTCTGCAACTGGGCCCGGATGACCGGGTGCTCGAAATTGGAACCGGCTCCGGGTACCAGGCGGCAATCATTGCTGAAATTGCCTTCCGGGTTTATACCATCGAGCGCATCCATTCCCTGTTTGTCAAAACCCGGGCGCTGTTTGACCGGTTGAAATACCACGACATTGTCACCCGCTATTCGGACGGTACCACCGGCTGGTCCGACCAGGCCCCGTTCGATGCCATCATCGTCACGGCCGGTGCTCCGGATATCCCTTCCGCTCTGGTACAGCAGCTGGCGGTTGGCGGCCGTCTGGTGATGCCGGTGGGCGACCAACATGTGCAGGAGCTGATCAAGCTCTGCCGGGATGAGGATGGAATTCACCAGACCAGGATGGGGGGGTGTCGGTTTGTGAAGCTCATAGGCGAACACGGGTGGCACGAATAGGCGCCTGGCCACAGGCGGCATATTTTGGCCCAGGGCTGCGTTCTCGCTTCTTTGCAATCCTCGACGTAGAATAACTACGCCTCCGGTTGCAAAGAAGGCTGCGGCCTTGCCCTGAACCAAAATCTACCACCTGTGGCCAGGCGCCCTTTTACATGTAAAGCAATCGGCTTTGGGGGACAAAAGCTGGGGTACACCTCCTGACACCTGTGAATGATCTTCCCCTGTATGGCTCTCGACGGCCTCTTTTACAGAAGATACCGTTTTTCTTATCAAGGGAACTGGATGTATATGGGAAATGAGAAGGTGACTTGGAAAGAGGCGTTTTTGGCCAGTCCGGGGCCGCGGACGATGCGGGCGGCGGGTTTGCTGACCCTCAAGGGCGTGTGTATGGGGACCGCTGACATCATACCCGGGGTCTCCGGCGGGACCATGGCCTTGATTACGGGTATTTACCAGCAACTGCTGCAAGCCATTAAATCGGCTGACACAAAGATGGCCGCCAGGCTGCTGAAGTTTGATTTGAAAGGGGCTCTATCCGCGCTGCACGTGCGGTTCTTGCTGGCCCTGTTTCTGGGCATCGGGGGGGCCATCATCAGCCTGGCCCGGCTGGTAAACTACCTGCTGCATACCCATCCGGTCTTCATCTGGAGTCTTTTTTTCGGCCTTATCGCAGCCTCGGTGTTGGTGGTCAGCCGCTATGTCTCCAGCTGGTCTGTGACCACCGGTCTCACTTTTATCGCCGGTGGCCTGGTGGCCTGGCTGATTGTCAATGCAGTGCCGGTCTCCACCCCGGAAACCGCCGGATTTATCTTCTTTTCAGGGCTTGTGGCCATTTGCGCCATGATTCTGCCGGGGATCAGCGGGGCCTTTATTCTCCTGATTTTGGGGAAATACGAATTCATCACCGGATGTCTAAAGAACCCGTTTCTGGTCGACAATTTCATCACCATCCTGATCTTCTGCGCCGGCTGTCTGGTTGGATTGACCGGGTTTGCCCGGGTGCTGAATCTGTTGCTGGACCGGTATTATAATTTAACCATTGCCTTTCTCACCGGTCTGATGGCGGGATCTTTACCCCGGATCTGGCCCTGGAAGGAGGTGGTGGAGACCAAGATCATCCGCGGCAAGGAACATGTCATCCAGGTCCGCAATATGCTGCCGGATGCAATGGACGGCGCCTTTTTCCTGGCTATCGGTCTGGCCGTGGTGGGGTTTGCTGTAGTTCTCTGGCTAGAGCGGGTGGCGGCTGCCGATAAGCCCCGCACTTGAGTTGTTTAAGCTAAATCTAGGCACATAATCTTCCCTCCCCTGGCGGATGGGACTTGAGGGAGGGGGATGGTTATCTCTAACGCTTTGCTTGCATATAAACCTATTGTGAACTCCGCATAGGATTCCCCCCAAGCTGGCGGCAATCTAATCCGATTTTCTCTTCACTCCCAGTTTTTCCATCAGCTTGCGGTTGACTTCCGCCGGCACCATATCATCGATATCACCGCCGAACTCGGCTGCTTCCTTGATAATGGATGAGCTGGTAAAGATCCAGCGCAGGCCGGTCATCAGGAAAACCGTCTGAATTTCTCTTTTCAATTTCCGGTTCATCAAGGCCAGCTGAAACTCATATTCAAAATCGGAGACGGCGCGCATGCCCCGTAAAATTGCATGCGCCCCGCGTTTTTCAGCGTAGTCAACCAGCAGACCGTCGTAAGAGGCCACTTCCACATTATTGCAATCAGCCAGGCAGGTTTGCAGCAGTTCGATTCTCTCCGGCAGGGAAAAAAGCGTCTTCTTCTGTGGGTTGTGCAAAATGGTGACGATGATTTTATCAAAGATCTTGAGGCCGCGCTTGATTATATCCAAATGGCCGTTGGTGACCGGGTCGAAGGAACCGGGGTAGATGGCAATACGTTCCATGGCGTAACCTTTGGTTTAAAATTTATCGCGTGGCGCAGCTTTCCGATTTTTAACCGCATAGATCCATAGAAGCTATTTCAAAGAAGGATTTTGGTTCAAGGTCCAGTCTTCGCTCTTCGCGCTTCGCCAAGCAGGCAAGGCGCCCAACTGAGTCTATCGGCCGTAGCTTAAGCGGAGGCTGAAGATTGGGCCAATCAGTCTTCGCTCTGCGAGCTATGCCCGACAAGAAGGCTGCTTTGAGATAGCTTCTATTTTGATGGCGTTCATACCATATATGTCAAAAACGAGACAAGCGTTTTTCCATATTTGCGCTGATCCGTGATTTGTATGAAAGACCTCTCTGCCGGTAATTCTTCCCGATGCGAGTGCTCGATTACCAACGTGGCGCCGGGCTTTACGCTGCGACTTGCGTGCAGGTTGTCCAGGGTCTTGCCGATCAGTCCCCGCTCATACGGTGGATCCATAAAAACCAGATCGTACACCGGGTCGGTGGTCTGGATACATCTCAGGTTGCGGGCGATATCCCATTTGATCATCCGGATGGTATCTTCGAGGGCGAGCTGGTGGACATTTTTCTGGATGGTGCGGATGGCTTCGCGGCTATTGTCGATACTGACGACCCCCCGGGCGCCCCGGCTGGCCGACTCGATTCCCAGGGCACCGGTCCCTGCAAACAAGTCCAGGACCGTGGCGTCCGTCATTTGTTCTGCGAGGATGCTGAAAAGCGCTTCCCTTACCCGGTCGGATGTGGGCCGAATGTGCCGGCCACCGAGAGAAAATAGCTTGCGGCCGCCCAGTTTTCCACTAATGATGCGCATGGTTTGTAAGGTGTTTAGACTGCAGGTTGAAGACTGTTAGGCAGTGCCTATGCATGATTGGAAATCATGGATGGGGGCTGTTAGCTGTCAGTCATTTGTATTTAGCTGAAGCGCAAAAACCGATTGCTAATCGCTAAAAGCCAACTGCTAATAGCTTTTTCCGAAATCTTCCTACAGCCTAAAGGCCTACAGCCGCTATGCCTGACTTTTATGAAGTATTCTTAAGTTTTTTGTGGAGGTAGCTGCGGGCCACCCCGATAGCCTCGGCAGTCTTGGTGATATTATTGTCCTGTTCGCTTAGTTTGCTTTGGATAAAGGCCTGCTCAAAGGCTTTTTTGGCTTCCTTGAGGTTATCGATTGCGAACAGCCGGCCGTGTTCCAACAGGCCGCTCTCTATGGCCGGGGCCCCGCCCAGGTGGGGCAGATCGGTAATGTCGATCACATCTTTCTCGACCATTATCATCAGGCGTTCAACGAGATTCTTAAGCTCCCTGACATTGCCGGGCCAGATGTAGCCGCATAGTTTATCCATGGCGGCGTCGGTGAGCGTTTTTTCACGCCCCATGTTTTCATGGGCGTTTTCTCGAATGAATGTTTGCACCAAAAGCGGGATGTCTTCCCGTCTGTTCTTCAAGGAATGCACATTGATCGGGATCACATTCAGCCGGTAGTAAAGATCTTCTCGAAATGTGCCGCTTTGAATTTCAGTTTCCAGATTCTTGTTGGTGGCCGCGATGATCCGGATATCCACATTGATGGTCCTTGAGCCGCCAACACGCTGAAACTGCATCTCCTGCAGGACCCGTAGAATCTTGCCCTGGGTTTTCAGGCTCATGTCGCCGATTTCATCGAGAAACAACGTTCCTCCGTTGGCCAATTCGAATTTGCCGCGTTTTTTGGTGGCAGCACCCTCGAAAGCCCCTTTTTCATGGCCGAACAATTCGCTTTCTATTAAGTCTTCAGGAATGGCGGCGCAGTTGACGTCAATCAAGGGCTTCTGGGCCCTTGAACTGAGTTGGTGGATGGTACGGGCGATCAGTTCCTTGCCGGTACCGTTTTCCCCGGTTATCAGGATCCAGGCATCCTTGGGGGCGGCAATGGAGATCTCTTTTTTTAGCTCGACGGTTGCCGGGCTGCTGCCGGTAATGGAGTTCTTCTCCAGGGTTTTCTTACGCAGGTATTGATTTTCTTCTTCCAGCCGTCTGAAGTTCAGGGCATTGTTGATGGTGACGATCACCTTGTCGATCGACAGCGGTTTTTCAATAAAGTTGTAAGCCCCCAGTTTGGTGGCCCGCACGGCGGTTTCAATCGTGCCATGTCCCGAGATGATAATGACCGGCAGGATGGGGTGCGACTTTTTTATTTCCTTCAGGGTCTCAATCCCGTCAATCCCCGGCATCCAGATATCGAGCAGAACCAGGTCGGGAGATTCCGCATCGATAATCTTAAGGGCTTCATAGCCGTTGGTGGCGGCGATTACCTCAAACCCTTCATCGGTCAGCAAGCCCCCCAGGGACTGCAGGATGGAGGTTTCGTCGTCTACAATCAAAATCGAGGGAAACATCTAAACAACTCCTTTTACGTTAACGATCTGCCAAGCAAGCTTGCCTTGCGACCCGAGAGATAGCATGTTAGCCTGTGTCCGTCCACTGGAGGCTATCTTAAAAATGCCTATTTTGAGCCAGCCTCTAATTGGTGTCCACCGGAAGTTCAATAACAAACTTGGCCCCATTGGGGTGATTGTCCTGCACCCGAACCCGACCGTTATGGTCCAGTACGATCGAGCTGACGATGGTTAAACCAAGGCCCATGCCCGCGCGTTTGGTCGAAAAATTCGGTTCGAACAGCCGGGTTTTATCCTCATCGGAAATTCCCGGTCCGTTATCAGCCACCTCGATGCGGACCATTTTTAATATCTCGTCGTGCGACAGATCGATGGTGATACGGCCTTTTTCCTCCATAGCCGCCACGGCATTGTCGATGAGGTTGATCATGGCCTGTTTGATTTGCTGGCGATCCAGGTTCAGATCGGGAATATCCTCGGTAACCTTGAAATCGAACGTCACCTGGTCCAGACCTTCACGGTAAAGCGTGACAGTTTCCTCGATAATACTGCCGATAGCGCACAACACGGGATTGGCCGTCGGAAACTGGGCGAAGGCGGAGAACTCATTGACCAGGTTGCGGATGAGGTCTACGTGGTCGATGATCATCCGGGTGCACTCTTCGAAGACCGGGTCCTCTATCTGCTCGACATATTTCCGCTTCAGGCGCTGCGCGGACAGGGATATGGGTGTCAGCGGGTTCTTGACCTCATGGGCAATCCGACGAGCCACCTCGCGCCAGGTGGCCACCTTCTGGGCCCGCTCCTGCTCGGTGAGATCGTCAAAAACCACCACGACACCAATGCTGCGATTTTCATCGTCCTTCAACGCATTTACCGTTACCAAAAAGCTCTTGGTCTGACCGTTGACGGTCGCCTTGATCGCACGGTCCACTGCATCCATCGGGCCCTGGGTCAGGATGTCCATGATCTCCTGGGCCAGGCTGAGGTGCTGGTCGGTGAGGATATCGAAGAAGGGGCGGTTCAAGATCCGGGCGGCCTCTAAAGCCAGCATTCTTTCAGCCGATTTATTGATGGTGGTAATGGTGCCTTCGGCGTCCAGGGTTACCACCCCGGCGGACACGTTGCGCAGTACGATCGATAGAAACTGCCGCTGCTCTTCGATTTCAACATTTCGATCTTTCAACAATTTGGCCGAGTGTTCCAGCTGCTCCCGCCCTACGCGCAGGTCATGGGTCATTTTGTTAAAAGAGTCGACCAGAGAGCCGATTTCATCATCGGCGGCCATGCTGATGGAGAAGCTGAGGTCGCCGTCCGCCACCTTGCGGGTACCGTCGGCCAATTCCATAATAGGGATGGTAATGGTCTTGGCCAGGTAAAACCCAAACCATATCGCGCAAAAGACGACCAGCAGGGCTACTATGGAAAGAGAGATATAATAGGAGATCTGAATGGGCTTCTTCAAAAGTTTGATCTGCTGATATTCCTCGATGCCCCTGGATATGGATTGCAAATTCTCCGCGATGGCCGGTGGGATGAGGACCGAGATGACCAAAAGCGCGTCGGCTTTGGCCAAATCGCTTTCAAAAGGAATCGTGCCGATGGTACGCACAAACTCGCCGTTGGGCAACGTTTCCGTGATGCTGCGCACGCCGTTGGGCATCATTTCCTTGCGCAGGTCGTCGGCGGAAACAGCATTGAAGGGTACCTCTTCCAGCTCCGGTGCGATGGCATAAGTGATTCGTTTGGTGTTGACGTCATACACCTCGATGGCGTCCAGGTTGAAGGCCCGCTGCACTACCTGGATATAGTTGTTCAGGGCCTTGCGTTTTTTGGCGGCCAGCATTTTCTTGGTCTTGATCTGGTAGGCGGCGCGCTCAAGGAAAAACAGGTTGTTGGCTTCCGACCGATTGTAGAGGCTGCGCCCCACGCGGATCGAGTTCTCCAGGGCCTGTTCGATGGGCACATTAAACCAGAACTCCAGGCTGTTGGTGATGAAGTTGATAGAGAAAAAGAACAGGACCGTGGACGGCAGCAAGGTCAGGGCAATGAAGGCGATTACCAGCCGGGTTCGCAGTCGGGCGCCCATCACCTTGCGGCGGCGGTCATAGAGTAGCTTCACCAGATTGCGCAATACGAGAAACAGCAGCAGGATCAGCAGCAGCAGGTTGATGTTTATGAGAATAAACATCAAGATAGTGTTGGAGATCGGCAGATCGGTGCCGAAATGTATGACCCGGCTTTCGACGAACGTCAGCAACGCGACGAGTGCGATGGCCACGACAATGATGATGGCTTCCCGTTTCCGGCGCCTGCGTTCCTCGGGAGAAAGTCTGGTAGTCGGTGTGCTGTCGCTAAGGTTCTGGCTCATGTTCTGATCCGGCAAATCCGCTCACCGTCACCTGTCAGTAAATAAAATAGATGGAGTACCAATCTGTTTCGAAATCCCAGAGAGACATGAAGAAAACCACATAATGCAGTTTTAACGGGAGGGTGCGTTTGCTGAGCTCGGCTTTGGCCTGTATCTGGTAAGCGGTCCCTTTCTGAAGTTCGGTCAGGGGAATCAGGGTTAGGCTGTCGACCTCCGTCATCAGCTTTTTGGCCTCTGAAAAAGACTGGGTGATGTGTGGCTCCGCTTCCCAGGAGCGTTGAATCCGATATTTCTTTTTCAGATTGTCGTATTTGATGGTGTGGGTGATGGTGCGTTCGGCAATTTTTTTGTCCAGCCACCAGTTCCGGTTGCGGTATAGGTTGACAAAAAAGGAAAACGTGGCCGATACCCCACTTTTGATAGCGGTCTCCATTTCTTTGGTGAAAGCACCTTCCACGGTTAGGTAAACCAGCAGGTCATCGCGGGTATTGGTTACGATGACATCGGTCAAGCGCGCTTCCTGGGCGCAAACCGCCTGGCCGGTCAGCAGGGTCAGGACGAGCAGCAGGATGACGATTTTCCGGTTTGAACCAGCTGGCATAGGGTTACCCGGGTTAAGGTTTGGTGCTGTTCAAAATTGGTCAGATATACCGGATATTTAATGGAATTCAGCTTAAATGGCAAGTTGTTTCGGTTGAGCGGGCCGGGTTTCGGAGGCGTGGATTGTTTCGGTTGCCCAGCAGTCTTTCTTTTCGAAGAAGGTTTTCAAAAACTCGTGGTTAAAGGCGTGGCCGGACTTTTCAGCCACGACATGTCCCAGGATGGGCATGCCCAGCAGTGAAAAGTCACCGATGCAATCGAGAATTTTGTGGCGGACAAATTCGTCCGGGTATCTCAATCCGTCCGGATTGACGACATCATCCTCATCGACTACCAGAACGTTGTCCAGTGAGCCGCCCTGGGCCAGGCCGTAGTGCTTCATCAGTTCGTATTCTTCCAGGAATCCAAAAGTACGGGCCCGGGCAATCTGGGTTTCGAATGTTCCGTCGTTGACATCCACCGTGCAGGTCTGGCGGCCGATAAGCGGATGGTCGTAGTCAATGGTGTAGGTGATTTTGTAGGTGGAATCGGGGTAGATTCCTACGAACTTGCCGTCCCGCTCTACTTCAATCGGCTCTTTGATCACAAAAAAGCAACGTGCGCCGGCCTGGTCTTCTGCCCCGGCGGAGCTGATGATTTCGGCAAACGGCCCTCCGCTGCCGTCCATGATCGGCATTTCGTAGTTGTCCAGCTCTACCAGGGCGTTGTCGATCCCCTGTCCGGTAAAGCAAGCCATGAGGTGCTCAATGGTGGAAATGATAAAACCGTTGTACCCAATAACTGTGGCCAGGCTCGTGTCCACGACCATGTTAAAGCGGGCAGCGATGCCGGGGCTGTCCATCAGGTCGGTACGCACAAATTGGATCCCGTGATTGACCGGCGCTGGCTTGATGGTTAACGTGACTGTCTTGCCGGAGTGGACACCAATACCGCTGCAGGTCACAGACCGTGCCACGGTTCTCTGGTTGGTTTGCATGGGCATGATTTTTTATCTGTTCCGGGCACGAAATGGGTGCGCCTGGCACCGTGATTCCGTCCGGTACTTTCTTTATTCTATCCCGGTTGCACCTAGCATGAATCGGATAAGGCCTTATATTAAACAAAAACAGGCAAATGTCAAATCAACACGCCATTTAATTGTGGTTTCCAGCCGGTTGGGATTTTATAAATTGCCCGTATCCGGTCAATTTGATATGGTTGCCGCACTGGTCGACGGGGCAGCCTGTTCCGGCCGGTACTCCGGCGGCAGCGCCCTCCTGCGCGTCAAGCGGTCCTCACCGTACAGTTTCCCGCCTGAAAGCGGCATCTGAACTGCAAGGATGCCAAGTTGCCCATCGCAGCTTTAAACCAAATTAATGAATACGATTACAACAGGTTAGGCCTTGTTTTGCGACTAGCGCTTATGGCCCGGCCCGTTGCGGAGACCAACTATGCTGGCAAAAGTGCTGAGCAGTGCCATCATCGGCATAGAGGCGGTAATGGTTGAGGTGGAAGTGGACATTGCTTCCGGGTTGCCGGCCTATACCACTGTGGGCCTGCCCGAGGCGGCGGTGAAAGAGAGCCGCGAGCGGGTAAAGGCGGCCATCAGCAACTCGGGGTACACCTTTCCGGATGACCGCATCACCGTCAATCTGGCCCCGGCCGATATAAAAAAAGAGGGCACGGGATTCGACCTGCCCATGGCCCTGGGTATTTTGACGGCCACCCGCCTGATTCCCCAGGAGGCGGTAGCCCGGTACCTTGTGATGGGAGAACTTTCCCTGGACGGTCGGGTGAAACCGGTGCGGGGATCTTTGCCCATGGCCCTGGAAGCGGCCCGACGACGGCAGGCCGGGATCATCGTGCCCCGGGAGAACAGCAATGAGGCCGCCGTGGTCGACGGTATTCGGGTCATTCCGGTGAGCACCTTTTCACAGGTGGTGGAATTTTTAAGGGGGATGATTGCCATCGAACCAGTGCGAACTGATGTGGCCGCTTTCTTTGACACACGCGTTGTTTCCGGGGATGACTTCGCTGAAGTCATGGGTCAGGAACTGGTCAAAAGGGCCCTGGAGGTGGCAGCGGCCGGTGGTCATAATCTGTTGATGGTTGGCCCCCCGGGGTCCGGGAAAACCATGCTGGCCCGGCGTCTGCCCGGGATACTGCCGCCCATGGCCCTGGCCGAGGCCATTGAGACCACCAAGGTCTATAGCGTGGTGGGGATGCTGCAAAAAAGCCAGGCTCTGGTGACCCGGCGGCCGTTTCGATCACCCCATCACACCATCTCCGATGCCGGGCTCATTGGCGGCGGTCACATTCCGCGGCCCGGGGAGGTGAGCTTGGCCCACAACGGGGTTCTGTTCCTGGACGAACTGGCCGAATACAAAAAACATGTCCTGGAGGTCTTGCGCCAGCCCTTGGAAGATAAAACCGTCACCATTTCGCGGGCCGCTTCCACCCTGACCTATCCATCCAGCTTTATGTTCGTGGCCGCCATGAATCCCTGTCCCTGCGGATTTCTCAGCGATCCAAAACACGCCTGCCGATGTACCGCTACCCAGATCCATCGTTACCGGTCGAAGATTTCCGGTCCGCTCCTGGACCGGATCGACATTCACATCGAGGTGCCGGCGGTACCCTACCGGGACCTGATGGGCAAAGCACGGGCCGAGCCGTCGACTGCTATTCAGAAACGGGTTGCCTTCGCCCGCCGGATTCAGTCCCGCCGCTTTCAGCGGGCCCGCATCTATTGCAACGCTCAAATGGGCAGTCGCCATATCCGAACGCACTGTCCTATGAATCCGGACTCACGACGGCTGCTGGAAACCGCGGTGGACAAACTGGGACTGTCGGCCCGGGCCTATAACCGGATATTGAAGATTGCCCGGACCCTGGCCGACCTGAACGGTTGTAAACAGATCGGGGCCGACCAGATTGCGGAGGCGATTCAGTACCGGACGCTGGATCGCGCCATCTAGCACCTTTCCTGAACCAGAGGCTTTTTAAATAATATGATTTTGGTTCAAGGTCCCGCCTTCGCCTTAGGCTACGCCGCACAAGTCGCCCAACAAGAAGACACTTTTTTAAATTGCCTCTAAATGTAAAGACGGCTCTAATGAGCCGCCTTCGCAAAGAGGGATATGTGCTGAAACCGGATAGTGTAGTACTGACTTGTGGGGGAACGTCGGAGGACCGATTTCGCACCCAGTTTTCAGAAATAATGTGGAGACAGTATTAGCGGCAAGTTAGAATAAAGTTTAATCTGTTGACAGATACCCTTGCATACCATTTAGGGCCTGATTATCTTCTGATAGTTTAAACGCCTACGATCATCTGGAGGATTATCTGTATGGAAAAGAGAATTTTGATAGCCGTCGACGATTCGCGGCACTCCAAAAAAGCCATTCAATATGCCGTTAAGATGTCTGCCCGGGTAGAGAACTTGCACTTCGACCTTTTTCACATCCAGCCCATGATATCCAGCTTCCTGCAGGAAGAAGCCCGCAAGGACGGCCAGGCCCGCAAGCAGCTTAACCGCTTGATGCAGGCCAACGAGAAAGCTGCGATGCAGTTGGTGGAAGCATACCGCGATGAGATGGTCGGTCTGGGGGTAGTGGCTGACAAGATCGGGTGTTTGACCCGTAAGCGCGACCTGGGTTTTGCCAAAGACATCATCGAGTTTGCCCAGGAAAAGCGCTATGACGCGATCGTGGCCGGTCGCCGGGGATTGTCGCGCCTCGCGAAACTCTATTCCGGTAGCGTCAGCGCCAACATCCTGGAGCAATCCCGGGTTATTCCGGTTTGGCTGGTGAACGGTGAAACGGCGTCCGGCGACCTGCTGGTGGCTGTCGACGGATCCGAAGCCTGCCTGCGGGTCATCGACCATGTTGGCTTTATGCTGTCCAAAAATGCAAACACCCGCATTACCCTGCTCCACGTAGCCGGTGCGCAAGACAACAGTTGCCAGATGGGCACTGGCGGAGACCCGGATCAGGAACTGGCGGCAATCATCGCCCGGGGTGAAAAGGCCTGTATGGATCTGTTCTACAGCCAGGCCGAGAAGCATTTCGAGGAGGCTGGATTGCCGCGAGAGCACGTCAAGCTGGAAGTTGTCAAAGGCGGTCGCAAAGCCGGCAAGACTATTGCGGAATTTGCCGCCAAGCACAAATTCGGCACCATTGCGGTTGGCCGGCGGGGTATTGACAAGGCATTTTTTATGGGTAGCGTGTCGCGCTACCTCATCGATAATGTTACGAGTGGGGCAATGTGGATAGTGCCTTAAAAGGTGTCCTGGGTTATCCCCGTTTGCGGTGTGTGTAGTAAAGCGCACCGGTGCAGAAACACAAAATCACAAATACAAGCAGAGCCCCTACCTGGAGGGTCCGAATAAAGAAGTGGTCGATCTTTTCGTTGCTGTTATCCAGCGCATCGTCAAGCAGGCGCTTGCCGATGGCCTCCAACTTGGCGAGGGTTTCCTGCCGTTGCCGTTCGATTTCCTTTAGCACAGCGATGCGTTCAGCCGTGATGTCCGCAGACATGGCGGCGCGTTCCGTTTTAACATCATTCATCACGGCCAGGCGTTCTTTTTCAAGTACTTCCAATGTAGCCCGCCGCTGGTTATCCAGGACTACCAGGGCGCGATCCAGATCACGTGACAGGGCCTTGAGGATGATCGCGCGTTCTTTAGCGACGGTGTTGGACGCAGCTTCCGCCAGGGAGGTGAGCCGGTCGATATCCCTGGAAACCCGCACGAATTCAGACAGGGCCTGGTCGACTTTTTCTGTGGCGGTCAAGCCCTCTAAAAGTAATTCCGTCTGCCAGCGGGCCTGCTTGGGGAGGTAGTTGGCGTAGGCGGACATCTGCTGGGATAGATCGGCTACGCCCACCGCCACGGCCTCCACTATTTCAAACGTACCAAGGTCCTGGCCGCCGAGCTCATCCGCGAGTAATATGGTGAGTGACGGGCGGATGAAGTGCAGCGATTCAATGGGATGTTCCCGGCTCCAGGTCTCGATTTTCTCTTCTGCAGCCGAGATGTCGCCATCCCCGCTGATCTCCCGGGCGAGGGTTTCGACAATCGATTCCACCTTGCGCGCCCCCTCCACCGCCATTGGGTGCCAGCGCTGTAGAGCCCCCTTACCGTGTCCTTCCTCGAAATAAAGTCGCATTTGCACCGACAATACCCACAGATCTAGAAAGGACAGAAACGGATCAGGTTGAAAAGCGGCCTGCTGGATGGCCGGGATACCGTTGATTTTCCACAACAGCGCGTTTTTGCGGACGTTCGGATCAACGGTGTCAGCGAGGATCATATCTGCGTGGGCCTCGATGATGCCGGATAGGGGCTGGGCCGCATGTTGGGTTTTCAGGCGGAGCTCGGCCGGGGTGGTGCGCAATTTCTTGCCGGTACTTTCTTCAACCCGCTGCAACAGGTTTTTGCGAGGTTGAGATTGGCAACCGATCAGAAGCAGCAGTATGAAGAAGACAATCAATCCTGATAAGCGGGCCAGTTTATACGGTGGTAACATGGAATCCTCTTATTTGGAAAAGGGGTGTTGCCGGTTATTTGGTTGCCGAAAAACGGTAAGGTGCTGATTTGGGCCCAATTGTAGCCACTTGAATAGCTTTATGCAAACAAAAAGGGCGGCGTTTCAGCTCATATTGAAACGCCGCCCGCCTATGTTGTGAAGTGTTTCAGTTCGGACTCAAATACATTGATTCCGCGATCAGGCCAGGTCGAAACGGTCCAGGTTCATGACCTTGTCCCACGCCGCGATAAAGTCGTGCACGAACTTTTCCTGGGAATCCTCACTGCCATAGACTTCCGCTAGAGCTCGAAGTTGGGAGTTCGAACCAAAGATCAGGTCGACCCGGGTCCCGGTCCATTTGTGTTCGCCCGTTTTGCGATCACGACCCTCGAACACGTCTTCGTCTTCTGATGTTGCCTTCCACTCCGTGCCCATATCAAGCAAGTTCAAAAAGAAGTCATTGGTAAGCGTCTCTGGCCGATCGGTAAAGACGCCGTGCTGGGACTGTCCGAAGTTTGCATTCAAGACGCGCAGTCCGCCAATGAGAACCGTCATTTCAGGTGCGGTCAGCGTTAACAATTGCGCCCGGTCCACCAGCAGATCCTCTGCCGAGACGGCATATTTTTTCTTCTGGTAGTTGCGAAATCCGTCTGCCTTCGGTTCGAGCACGGCGAAGGATACCGCGTCGGTTTGCTCATCGGTCGCATCGGTGCGTCCGGGGGTGAAGGGCACGGTCACATCGTGTCCGGCGTTCATGGCCGCTTGCTCAACAGCGGCGCAACCCCCTAATACAGTCAGGTCAGCCAGCGACACCTGTTTGCCGCCGGACTGCGTGCTGTTGAACTCTTTTTGGATTCCCGCGAGAACACCCAGTACTTTGGCCAGCTGTTCAGGCTGGTTGACTTCCCAATCCTTTTGCGGTGCAAGCCGAATACGGGCCCCGTTGGCACCACCGCGCATGTCGGAACCACGGAACGTGGAAGCTGATGACCAGGCGGTCGAGACCATTTCCGGGATGGACAAGCCCGCGGCGAGAATCTTACCCTTCAGGTCGGCAATGTCCTGCTCATCGATCAGCTCATGATCGGCGGCGGGTACCGGGTCTTGCCAGATCAGTTCCTCGTCAGGCACCTCCGGCCCTAGATAGCGCGCGCGGGCCCATGTCGCGATGGGTCAGCTTGAACCAGGCCCGGGCAAAAGCGTCCGCAAATTCTTCGGGGTTGTCAAGGAAGTGTCGTGAGATTGGCTCGTAAATCGGGTCGAAGCGTAGCGAAAGGTCCGCCGTGGTCATCATCGGCCGGTGTTTCTTGGACGGGTCATGGGCGTCCACCACCATGTCCTCATCGTCCACGTCCTTGGCCAGCCACTGGTGCGCCCCGGCCGGGCTCTTGACCAGTTCCCACTCGTATTTAAACAGTACTTTCAGATAGCCCATGTCCCATTTGGTCGGGTTCGGCTTCCAGGCGCCCTCGATGCCGCTGGAGATCGTGTCGCCGCCTTTGCCGCTGCCGAAGCTGCTGTGCCAACCGAGGCCCTGCTCTTCGATGCCGGCCCCCTCGGGCTCGGGTCCCACATGCGATGCATCGTCCGCACCGTGACACTTGCCGAAGGTGTGCCCGCCGGCGACCAGCGCAACGGTCTCTTCGTCGTTCATGGCCATGCGCGCAAAGGTCTCGCGGACGTCACGGCCGGAGGAAACCGGATCGGGGTTGCCGTTCGGCCCCTCCGGGTTCACATAGATAAGGCCCATTTGTACGGCGGCCAGCGGATTTTCCAGGTCCCGGTCACCAGAGTAGCGTTTGTCACCCAGCCACTCGTCCTCCGAGCCCCAATAAATGTCCTCTTCCGGCTCCCAGATGTCCGCGCGCCCGCCACCGAAACCGAAGGTCTCGAATCCCATCGATTCGAGTGCGCAGTTGCCGGCGAGGATCAAGAGATCGGCCCAGGAGATCTTCTGGCCGTATTTCTGTTTGATCGGCCAGAGCAAGCGGCGCGCCTTGTCCAGGTTTACATTGTCCGGCCAGCTGTTGATCGGCGCAAAGCGCTGGTTGCCGGTCCCTCCGCCCCCGCGGCCGTCGCCCATCCGGTAAGTGCCGGCGCTGTGCCACGCCATCCGGATGAAGAGACCCCCGTAGTGACCATAGTCCGCCGGCCACCAGTCCTGCGAATCGGTCATCAACGCATAAAGGTCCTTTTTTAAGGCCGCTAGATCGAGTTTTTTGAATTCTTCAGAGTAGTTGAACCTTTCACCCAGCGGATTGCCTTTGCGGGAGTGCTGATGCAGAATCCTGAGGTTCAACTGGTTCGGCCACCAGTCCCGGTTCGACGTACCGCCCCCGGCGGTGGGGTTTCCGATTTTGCCCGTTACCGGGCATTTGCTTTCCTCGGCCATGGTGTTGCCTCCTTTCTCAATTTGAAAAATGAGTCTCGGGTTTCTGTCTAATAGTTACGGTCGATTTAACCGGCCAGCCAATTTCGGAGAAAGGACCAGCCGGGGAATTGCATGGTATCAATGGAAAAAAGGTTAAAGCTGGATATCTGGAAAAATGTTCAACCGCATAGTGCAAGATACAAGTAGTTCCGGGAATGGTGGTATTGCAGACAGTTGGATGCAGTATTTCGCAATAATGAGCTAAGCGTCTGGAGCGTTTCAGGATGTGAGTCAGGTAGGAGAATACACCACAATTAACAGAATGCTGGGTATCTTTCAAGGCGGCTCCCGATGGTATTTATTAGTATATAATAATCATTATCATTGATACGCAAAAAAATTTTATTATTTATTCCGGGCCTGACAGACTTTGCAGACACCAAAGAAGTCGACCCGGTGTGAGAGAATTTTAAATCCCGTTTCGGCTGAAATCTCGGTGGTCATATCCTTGAGGCTTTCCAGGTCCAGATCGATAATGGCTTTACACTTAACACAAACCACATGTGGATGCGGATAAGGCTTGTTGCCGTCGTACCGGTTGCTGCCATCCGCAAAACCGAGTTCCAGCACTTCCCCCAACGATTTGATCAGCAGGACATTGCGGTACACCGTGGCCAGGCTCATGGTGGGGAAGTCACTCTGCAATGCCTGGTGAATGGTCTCCACACTCGGATGACCCTCGCTGTGTGCCAGAATCTTGGCAATGGCCAGCCGCTGGGGCGTAAGTTTATGGTCGTTTTCCCGCAGGCGATTCACAATGGCGGTATATCTTGTGTGGGGATCCGTCACGCGGCCTCATGTGTTAGTAAGGTGAACGATTTAGTAAATGATAATAATTATCAATTAGCAATTATTATCCAATATTTCAAGGAAGAAATATATCCGCCCAGATATTGAGAACAAATGTGAAATTAGCCTAAATTCTATAGGGTTAGCAGGTAAAGGGATAGAAATGGTGATAGCAGAAAGCCTCCGGATCCACTCCGTAGGAAAGCTCGGAATCCGTCATGCACTGACCGATAAGGGCCTGGGAGGCCTCCGGGTAATCGTCCCGGTCTTCCTCTTTCTTTTTACATGCCAAACAGATTGGTTGATGGTCAAAAGTGGAAAAGATGCGCGGCTCTTTGGCCCCCAGTTGTTTCTCACAAACCGGGCAATGGGTGGCACAAGCGATATTTTCCTTCCAGTTCTGGGCCATAATGGATCCCCTTTTTTCCAGTGGCGTGATTTGTTTTTAAAATGTTAAAGCACAGCCAATCACAAGTCAACAAACCGACATATATAGGCGGTTTCAAAACCTTCAATCGGGTTCAAGGTCAAGGCGGCCGCGAGGTTCATACCGGAGGTGCCAGCGAAGCCAATGCCTATCGTGGTAAATACTTATAGTATTTCGAGGATTTGAACCGAGCTCCCAACACAGAGATTGGGACCGAGGGAAGGTTTTGAAACCGCTTCTAATCGTTTATCAGGCAATAACGCACCCGTGCCACGGCCATACCTTTATTTCCTCAGATTTTAACGATGTCGCGATATTCAAGGTTCAGGCAGGTTGTCTTTTCCAGAGCCCTCTATATCGGGTGACTTGATTTCTTCAAACATGGCGGCCGGCGCCCGACAAATGGGGCACTGGTAGGGCGGCTGGTCGCCGTCATGGATATAACCGCAAATGGTGCATCGCCATCTTTTCAAGAGACCCTCCTTGTATTTGCCGGTTTTCTGATCAAGGGGATAGCAGATTGACATTGTCGCCGTCAATCGATCATCGCTCGGTTTGAGCGATGCGCCCAGATATGCTATCAATTCCAAATAGGAGACGCTTATGAACGACTACAGCAAGAAGAGCTATTGGCTCGAGGCCCTTCCGGAGCCCATCGTGCCCAATGACGCCTTGGTAGGCCGCCAGACCGCGGATGTTGTGATCATGGGGGGTGGTTACACCGGCCTGTCCACGGGATATCACCTTAAAAAGCTTAATCCGAACCTGGATGTGTGTCTGCTCGAAGCGGATGTCTGCGGCTACGGCGCATCCGGGCGTAACGGCGGCTTTTCCATGACATTGTTCGGATTGACCAAGGGGATCACCGCCTTCCGGTTCAATGATGACAAGGCCCGCGCGGCCCAGATCTACATGGAGGGGGCCGTTGACTACCTACACGAGTTCATATCCTCACATGAGATTGACTGTGACTACGAGCAATCCGGCTACCTGCTGGTCGGCACCAGTGCAGCCCAGGCAAAGCGAGTCGAACACGATTTCAGAATTCTGGAGCGGTGGGACCTCGGTGGGGTGGAGCGCTGGGATCGCCAAAAACTGGCTGCCGAGTTCAACACCGACTTTTACAAGCTGGGCTGGTTCGAACCCCGCTGCGGTATTCTCAATCCTGCCATGCTGGCCCGGGGGTTAATGCAGGCTGCCGAAGAAAAAGGCGTGACCATTTATGAAGAATCTCCGGTTACTGCGTTTTCAAAAGGCAGCACTGGGGACTTTTTAGTGGAGACGGCCGCAGGCGCTATTCAGTCTGAATACCTGGTGATTGCCACCAATGCTTATTCTGTCCTTTTTCCGCAACTGCGGGCCATGCAAAAACCGGCGTTCACGCACATCGTCCTGACCGAGCCGCTCAGTCCTGATCAACTGGAGAGCATTGGCTGGGGTTGCCGGGCCGGCGTGGAGGATGCCCGCGATCTGATCCATTATTACCGTCTCACCCTTGACAACCGGATTGCCATGGGCGGCGGCGATGTTTCCGTCGGGTATGGGGCCGATCTGGACAAAGACCTTAACGAAAAGACATTTCGTCACCTGGAGGGGCATATAACCGAGATATTTCCGCAGCTCGAGGGGCTCGGTATTACCCACCGCTGGGGTGGTCCGGTTTCTGTGACTCTGGATATGGCCCCGGTGATCGGCTATCTCGGAGAGGATCAAAAGGCCCTGTTTTCCATGGGCTGTATCGGGCATGGCGTGTCCATGACGACCACCAACGGCCGGGCCATAGCCGAATTGATCTGCGGCCAGCCGTCCGAGCGGACCGAACTTTTCTTTATCGGCCGTAAAGTGATTCCCTGGCCGCCGGAACCCCTGACGCATGGCCTTTTACATGCCATTCGTGGATTTATGAAGTTGGAGGATCATTTTATTTACAATTAGCGGAGCCAACAATTATGTATTCCCAAAAAGCCAGTGTATCTTCAGGCGTTAGCCAGTTTGACAACCTGCTGGGCGGTCTTCTCATCGGCGACAATGTGATCTGGTACGACGATGCCGGCAGTCTGGCATCCCTGTTTTGCCTCAACTTCATCCGGGAGTCCAAGGAGCAGCGCAAAGCAATTATATATGTGAGTTTTGATCGTTCGCCCAAGACCGTAATTGAGGAACTGGGCCCTCTGGCTGAGAACCAACAGTTGACCCTGCTGGACTGCTTTACTTACGGCAAGGGGGATGGCTCCGAAGTGTTCAGCCGTTTTTATGATAAAGATAGCAGTCAACAACCTTGCAAGATTATAAAAATGGAGAACCCTTCCAAGCCGGCGCAGGTCATGGATGCGATTTACAATCTCCACCAAACCCTGGAGGAGGATGTCCGACTGGTGTTCGAAAGTTTAACCGGTATGCAGGAGTTGTGGGGCGGCGAAGAGAAGATCCTCAAATTCTACTCCCGTTCCTGTCCGCGCTTGTATGAACTGGATACCATCGCTTACTGGGTTATCGAAAAAGGCGCCCATTCCAACCGGCTGCGGGCCAGCATCAATCACATTGCCCAAGTGGCGGTCGAACTGAATCTCAACCGGGGCAAATCCTCCTTGACTGTCCTAAAAGCGGACAAGCGCAATCCGGAGATCCTGGATAAACCCCAAGGCTACTGGACCAGCGGCCTGGATGCCAATTTCGAAAGTGCTGCCGGGACCGCCCGCCGCAGTGACCTGGGGCTGCGTATGAAAGACCTGCGCAAGAAAAAGGGAATGTCCCAGAAAGAGCTGGCCGGCTTTGTGGGCGTTACCCCCAGCACCATCTCGCAGATCGAAAGCAGCACCATCTATCCCTCGATCCCGGCCCTTTTTAAAATCGGCGAGGTCCTCGGGGTTGAAATCAGCGCTTTTTTCCAGAGTCCGGCCGGGACTGAGCGGCCGGTATTTTCCGGTGAGGGCGTGGCAGTCAATTTTCCCGACCTGCCCAAGGGCAGTGTCCAAGGATGGCAGCTGTCACCGCTTGATTTCGAGGGCAAGGCCGAACCCTTTCTGCTGGAAATTGAACCAAATAAAAAACTGCCGGCCCACTTTTTTGCCCACAAGGGTGAAGAGCTGGGCTACCTGCTGGAAGGTGAGCTGAAGACGGTTATCAACAACAACGCCTATACGGTGAAAGCCGGAGAAACTATCTACCTGAAGGCGGACAATCCGGCCGAGTGGACCAACACAGGTTTGGACACAGCAAGGCTGTTGTGGATCAAGATTAAATAAGCTAGGTGGAATCAGCAACACTTAAGAGCTATGCCCAGAATGGATATCAGAGGCAGAAAAAACAAATATTGGCTTACATGTAGTCTCTGTCGTTTTTGATCTTGGCAAGACACTTCAAAATACCAAAATCATTCCACGTCTGAAATATACCATCTCAAACCAAGCACAATTGGCAAAAGTGTGCGGTCAAGAAATCCTCATCATATCGTTATGTTGGATAGATTATAGTGCTGATAGGCGCAGCACATCTGCAGTTTGGCAAACATCAATTTTAATCACTCATTGCGTTGGGGTTAAATTTGTTGCTGGCCTTTAATCCATACGGTAATAGCCTAAAAAGATTTCGACCGCCGACTTTACTGTCGCCCTGCGCTCCCGGGTTGAAAGCGGTTCCTGCCCTGCCATCAACTGCGGCCAGTACGCAATTTCCTTAATCAATCCGCAAAATTGTGTGGCAGCTTTCTCATGATTGGTGATATTCAATCGGCCATCCCGTTTTCCAGCCTTGAAAAAGGCAATCATATCCCGCCTCAACCGGGCATAAGCATTAAGAGTTCTATGGGCAAGCTCAGGTGACTGAATGAAGCGTGCGATCACAATCCGTGACAACTTCATGAATTTCGCTTCGGTAATGGTCTGTGCAAACGTATTACCAATATTTAAAAGCTGTTCATCCAAAGATTTCTCGCTGGAATAGACATGGGTTTCCATTTCCTCGATCTGCTTTAAAATCTCCTGGGCGATTGCCTGGAAAAGGATTTCCTTACTTCCGAAATGGTCATATACGGTTCTTTTAGAGACGTTGGCAGCCTCGGCAATTCGATCCATGCTGGTTTCAGAAAACCCGTAGGTTAAAAATTCCTCTGTGGCCGCTTCAATTACCGCAGCCCGTTTGGGGCTCTTCCGCCGTTTTTTTGATTTCTGGCCCGGTATCACTTAAATATCTCCTGGTTTCTCAAATAGTGTGGATCGCCTTAACTATACTTTACCGTATAGTACACTAAAAGGTGCCCAGTTGCAATACCAATACCCAGAATTTTGAATAAACAACAATATAAATTATATTACAAATATTTACCTATAACAATTACAGCACTAGGATCTCAAATGCAATTTTACACTTGACAAGCAAATCATCCAATACTACACTACACAGTATAGTTTTATCGATATGGGGAGACCAAATGATCTTATGCGGCCCCCCGGATAATGAACCGGACAGAGTGCAATAGAATTCTCATGAGTGTTACCCAGGTCTGAGAGCATACACCCCAACGCTGGGGTGAAGAGAAAATCCATTTAATTGTAATTCAGGGCCAGCGTGAAACTGGCTATAAAGCAGGAGGTGATTATGGAAACAATTCGCAACGAGATTGACTCATTTGTGAAAGATCACTGGTCAGCATCCCAAAAGCAAAAGGCCGAAACCGTCCTATTATTTGTACAACACTTGATGAACGATCACAATTTTAAGCTCATCGAGGAACAGTATTCAAATGCCACGTATATACAACACAATCGAAGCATGAAAGATGGAATTACGGGTGTAATCAATTCTGTCAGCACCCTCACAAAACGATTCCCGGATTTTGCATATGAGGTAAAAAATATTTTTGTCGACGGTGACTACGTAACCTTACATTCGCACGCCACAGTAAATAAGAAGCACCGGGGTAATGATCGAAAAGGTTTTAACATTATGGATACCTGGCTTGTAAAAGACGGGAAGTTAACTGAGCATTGGGATGCTGTTCAACCCCTCGATGGTTTTATGCGCATGTATTATTGGATCACAGGCGGCGCAGTACAAAACACAAATGGGGTTTTCTAACCTGCTCTAAACATTGGTTTGGATACATCCACCGATTTTAATTTTTTACCAGGAGAATAATTATGTGGAAATACATCATGGTTTTATTTCTTATTGTAGGTTGTAGCGCTGTTTCAGCAGAGATTCCCGCAAAGCCCAATAAACTAATCATTAATCTTGAATCCTTTCAGAAAGAAAGTTGGTCAGAAAAAGAATTAGAAAATGTAAAACTGATTACGGATTTTGTACAAAACTTAATGAATAATCATAACTTTGAATATGTTCTGGAGAAATATAACGAAGACTCATATATTCAGCACAATAGAAATCTCCCTGATGGAATTGATGGTCTAGTAGGATTTCTCCAGGAATTTGTTCAAGATTATCCAGATTACACGTATGAAGTAAAACATATCTATGCGGATGGAGATTATGTAATCTTTCACTCACATGCAACGCTAAAAGAAAAGGATCGAGGAAATGATCAGAAAGGAATGAACATCATAGATACATGGAGGATTGAAAGCGGAAAAATTGTAGAACACTGGGACTCGATTCAGGCACTTGATACATTTTTGAGATTTAATTATTGGATGAATGGAGGTAAGATCCGAAATAAAAATGGAGTATTTTAAGCGTCTAAAAATACGCAACCAAGAATAGCTTATTCAAGGCACCGGGTGATAGATGATGCAAAAGGGGAAAGTTACACTCAATTAGCCTATCTGCAACTTTTTAGTGGATTGTGAAAATCAAGAATACCATTTGAAACCTAAAATAAGTAGATGCGGAATACGACCATCAGTCCTCATTCATACTTACAAGCAAAAAGGCGTGGATTATCTGATATAGTCCACGCCTTTCTATATTCCTATTCTCAGTATACCAATCACTGATATCTACTATGGTTCTCAAAATATCAAGTGGCCCCGATATGATGTAATATAGAAAGCATTAATCAAATAGAAAAGGCCTGCCGGGTATTTGCCCGACAGGCCTTTTAAGTTAAATATTATTAGGTTTAGGAGTTCAGGATCTTACGCGCGCTTTCGTCGTTCACGTCGGTCACGTGCGGGATGCCCGTTTCGCGGGCGGTTTCGCGGTTGCCGGAGAAAAGCTCGTTCCGGGTCAGGTTGGTGATGGAGAACTTGCGGGCCCCGGCCAGCAGCTGCTGCAGGCCGCAGGAGAGCTTGTCAGCCATGGTCCAGAAGGCGATTGCGCCATAGGGGATATTCTTCATCTCATCCTTGCCCACCTTCTTTTCCACGTCGAAGTAGCCGGCGAAGATTTCCTTGGCATCGCGGCCTACCGCCCGGACGGTCTTGGGCAGTTCGTTCCAGTGGCCGTTGACATGACCGCGTTCTTCCGGATGCAGGGCACCGTAGATGTTGGAGCCCACGAAGCCCGGGATCATGATGGCGCGGCCCATGCAGACCAGCTTGGTGAACGGGGCACCCAGGGCCAGGGCCTTGAAGATACTGTCTTCGAGGGCAAAGCCGCCGGCAAAGGACATATCCACCACATTGTCACCCTTGGCGGCCAGGATGCTGGCATACTGGTAGGCCTTGGAGTGCAGGTCGATGGATGGCACGCCCCAGGCCTGCATCATGTTCCAGGGGCTCATGCCGGTGCCGCCACCGGAGCCGTCGATGGTGAGCAGGTCCAGCTTGGCGTCGGTGGCGAACTTGATGGCCATGGCCAGCTCTTCCATACCGTAGGAACCGGTCTTCAGCGTGATACGGGCAAATCCAAGGCTGCGCAGGTATTCCACCGAGCTCATAAAGTCGGTGCGAACCGCTTCGACAGTGTCGAGGTTGGTGGCGCCCAGGCGGCTGTGGCGAGCGAAAGACCGGATGGCGCCGGATTTGAAAGCTTCCTGGACTTCGGGCAGGGACGGATCCGGGTCTACCACATAGCCGCGGTCTCTCAGGAATTGGGCGTAATCGAGGCTGGTAACCTGGATTTCGCCGCCGATGTCCTTGGCACCCTGGCCCCATTTCAGTTCGATGACGACCTTGTCGCCATATTTGTCGGCCACGAATTCCGCCACGCCGTTGCGCGTATCTTCAACGTTGAGCTGCACGATGATGGCGCCGTAGCCATCGTAGTAGCGCAGGTAGCCGTCGATGCGGCGTTCCAGTTCGGGGGCGCTTTTGATACGGCCCTTGCGCTCCGGTCCGGGACCGATTTCAGATTTGAGATCCACCCCCACAACGTTTTCACCGATAACCACGGGGATGCCCACCAGGGCGGCACCGACGGCAAAGGAATCCCAGTATTTCTGGGCGACGAAGGTAGATCCCAATGCGCCGGTCATCAGGGGGATGCGAGCCTTGGTCTTGACTTCCTGTCCGAACTCGGTCTCCAGGGAGACGTTCGGAAAGATACAGTCGTCCGGATCGTTGGTCATGCCCTCTTGCAGGCCCTGTGAGCCGTAAGCGTAGCCCTGGATCCGCAGGGAATTGTAGGAGACACCTACATGGCAGGTGTTGTTGGCGCCGGCGGTCACGATGCCGTAGCTGCGCGGGTAGAGCAGCTTGCGGCCGACCAGGCTGGACAGCCAGGTTTCACATTTACCCTTGCAGTCGGCCCGGCACAGGGTGCAGAGGCTCGATTCACAGGGGTTGCCCCGGTTGGTGGTGCCCAATGCGTCATTGTTTTTAATGATTCTTTCCATGGTTTACTCCCCTCTTCGATGGCGCCCCTGATGCGGGGCAAAAAAATAAAAAGGCGCCCTTGCCACCCTCAGCAAAAGACGCCTTTGTCTCAATGTGGGCCGGATAGAGACCCTACGCCATTGTACGGCCGAAATCCGGTATAAATGATGTAAGCTCGGGTAATTAAGCAAAACTAATGTTTAAAGTCAAGAAAATTAGTGGGGATTAATTTAATGCATCTCAATAACCGACGGGCAAAAAGGCATATTGAACGGACGGCTACAATGCTGCTGATGATGTGTTCAGGAGAATACCGGATTTGGGTGCAGGGAACTGGTGAGCTTTGGAAGGTGAGATAGTTTTTAAATCTTCAACTCCTCGGAAAGGAGGATTGCTTCCGCTACCTGGCGAACATGCTTGCGGGAATCCATGCTTTTCTTCTGGATCCAGCGGTGGGCCTCCTTTCCGGTCATCTTGCGCCGCATCATGAGGATCTCCTTGGCGCGCTCCACCTGTTTGCGGGTCTCCAGCTCTTCCTGGATAACCTTGGTTTTGACCATCAGTTCGGTGTTCAGGATCGCCACGGCCGCCTGGCCGGCGACAGCGCTGAGCAGGTTGACCTCGGTTTCGGTGAAGTTATGCTGGTGTTTGGTAAAACAGTTCAGGGCCCCGATCACCTTTTTGTCTTTGAGCTGCAGCGGCACACCGACCATGGAAACCAGATTCAGCCGTTTGGCCATCTCCTTTTCCTTGAAACCGCCGCTCTTGAGCACGTCTGCGATGATCAGGGGGCGTTTGGTGCTGACAATGTGACCGACCACCCCTTCGCTCAATCCCAGGGAGCGGTCCTTGATATATTCCGGGTCGATGGCCTGGGTCGCCTTGAGGTGGATCTTGGGTGGGTTTTCCTCCTCATTGATCAACCATAAGGAACAGATGGCCACACCGGTGACGTTGGCCGTTACCATGACAATCAGTTTCAGCAAGTCTTCCAGGTAAAGGTCACTGGTAATCGCCTGACTGATATTCATCAGCGCCTTGATGTAATCATCGTGGGTATGGTCGGCATCTTTTCCCATGGATTCAGCCATATAAGAATCATGGATAAATTTCAAGCTTCTAGCACCGCGCCGTCGCGATTTCCGATCGCCCTTGCGCCGCAGGGGGCCCTGGAGAATCACGGGCCAAGAGACGAATTATAAAACGTATCGGGCCCTGATTTGCTTAAGAACGGGAGAAGAAATTAGGGGTGTTTGGCAAAGGCAACCCACAATATATTGTGGTGTCTGAACGGCTTGACACACTACATCCGTTGACATATAATCGCGCGGATATTAATCTGGGTGTGGAGGCTGCACGGGAAGTATGTGGGTAGGCCTTACCCAATTGGTGCCCATCCGCAAACGGCATCTTTTGGTCCGGAGCGGTGTTTTCGCTCTTTTGAGCACGTAGTGAAGCTATAGCGCTATCCCCAGAATAACTGACTATGCCTGTGGCTTCAAAATTGCTCAAGCCTTGCTCTGAACCAAAACCTACCATTTGAGGACAGACACCCACTAAGGAAGATGTCATGACCAAAGAACGGACAGCGGGTGAGCATACACGGGAACCGATCTGGATCATATCCGGCGGCCGTTATGTAAAACTGGATGCCAGCCGCCTGGTGCCGGGCAAAGATTATGGTCCGGTCAAGGCGTACCGCATTTCCCAGTTGGGGCGCTATTTACTCAATCCCGGTCCCATCGAAGTTGAAAAGATCCTGGTAGGGTGTGAAGTCCATTTCCAGCAGCCTTCTGCAACCGGGCCGTTTGGTCTATTCAAACGATTGCTGCCGGGTAAAAAGAAGCGCCCTTCCCTGGAAACGAACCCACCGCCGCAGGTCATATTTTCAGCCTTTGCCGACCCGGGACCACGCCTGGACACACCCGCGCTCGAAGCCCATTTCGAGTCGGTGCACGAACATCTGCGGCCCTATGATGATTTTTTCCATGAGATCTCCCGCTTGGATGTGGCTACCGTAGCCGACATCGTCGGCATCTGCGAAGATGTGGACGGCAACCGCTCCTACCTCACCATGGAAGGCAGCATCAACGACAAGCTTGACTATCTTGCCAAGCACATCCGCAAAGAAGTCAAGGTGCGCCTGGAAAAAGTCTATACCGAACCGGGGCTCTTTGAACTGCGTGGCGCCGATTTCGTCAACTATGACCGCGACCAATCTTTCCGGCTGATCCGTTTCCTGCTTGACGGCACCACGCGCAGCGCTGTCTTGACCGCGGAAGGCCAGGTGGAATTCTGGGTGGAAGATTACAACCTGGTACATTACCTCCAGCTTTTTGAACATACCATCCAGACCAATCCCCAGTTGCAAGAATCCCTGCGCGATTGTGTCAACGACCGGGCCCTGCCGCTGAAATTAATGTTTAACCAGCAGCTTGATATCGATTATTCGCGAAATGAACTACCGCGGGTCTGCCGTGAAATCTTCAAAGGTCATCAACCGGGCGAAGGCGAAAAAGAGGCCATGCTGAGTTTTATCAATGACCGCAAAATGAGCATTTCTTTTCACTTTTTACCATTGGCCAGTGGGGATGGAAAGCTCTGCACCGACATTTCGATCATGCAGGATTTCAGGTTGCTGGAACCCATTAAAGACAACATGCCGCATCTCTACTCCGAACTCTCCAAAAGAGCAGCTATCTCCGAAGCCGGCAAGTTCTACCTGCTGGATACCATACGGGGATACAAAGATGTCTAATAGCCACTTCAACGCCAATGACCATGCCTGGATCCGGGAGCTGATGGATTACCCGGAGACCCTGGCGCGGCAGCTGGATTTTTTCAACGATACCTCCCAGATCAGCATTCCGGAAGATCCAATCGAGAAAGTGGTTTTCCAGGACCGGGCCAAAGCGGCCATCCGCAAGATCGCCCAGAACCGGGGTCACATCCTGATGGTGGGCCGGCCGGGCACCGGCAAATCCCTGCTGGCGGACATGTTCAAGGAAGTGCTCGAAAAGTCGATGGGTGATTACTTGAGACCGACCGAGTCCATCGTGGCCTACCCCGGCAAGGATCGGAACCATATCCGCCTTGCCTATGAAAGTCCCGATAAAATCGATAACCGCATCGAGGCCCTGAACAGTGATATCGTCACTGCCGCCGATGCGATCGAAGAGTTTAGCCTGGAAGAACAGATCCAGTCCGTGCGTAAAATGAAAAAAGTTTTGCTGTGGATTGCCGGACTCACAGCGGCGACCGGTTTCTTTTTTCCGCCGGCGTTCATCGGGACGAGCCTGGCCGGGATCGGGGCGATCTTTATGTTCATGCAGGAAAACAACCATCGCGCCCAGGAAAAAATCCAGCGGGAAGCACAGACCGGGAAGAAAAACACGGTGAAAAAAATCGTGGACATGGTTCTGGAAGTCCTTTTCGATCCGCGCAAGGATACGGCGTTGATGGCCCGGATATCGGAACCCACTGCCCGTAATCTCAAAGGCGGCTTCCGGCATGACCCTTACCAATCCGGTACCTTGCACACCCCTTGCCACAAGCGGGCCTTTCTGGGAGCGCATGCCACGGCTCCGATCATCTACCTGGACGAGCTGAAAACGCTGATAAAGGCCGGTTACATGGCCGACTTGCTCGAAATTATGCAGAATCGGCACTACATCCTGGAAGGCGGTCGCAATTCGGGCAGCGGTTCGGCCGATCGTTCCGAAGATCACCTGAAAGCCGACAACATTTTTATCGCCTGCTGCAACCACGATACCCTGGCCTACCTGCAGGAAGAGGGTGACGGCGCTTTTTTAAGCCGGATCGAGGACAAAGGTGAAGTGATCCAGATGGAGAGCGCGGTACCCCAGACACCGGAAAATATCCGCCAGGTGGCCCAGTACGTAAAACAGGAGATCGATAATGTCGGTCGTGAATTCGAATCGGTATGGGGCCGGATCATAGCGAAAGAAGGCCATACGGGTGTGCGGGCGCGCAGTGAGCAGATCTTCGGTCAACCGCTTCCGGAGGACTATCACCTGGCCGAGCGGGAATTTTCCCGAGCAGCCGTAATGGAGATCATCAAGGAACTGCGTTGCCGGGCTTCCGACGGTAAACTCAGCACGATCCTCCGACCGATCAACGGGGTGATCAAAGCGGCCGAATTTGCGGCGATCCTGGACAATGCCGATCTGGTTGGTCCCAAGCATGTCCGCCGGGCCCTGGAGGAACACCTAAGCCTGGAAGGCGCCATGTCCCGCGAGGTGGTCAAGCATAAAAAGGACCTTAAAAAATATATCAGCGCCATGAGCGATTCGGTGGGTTATGTGGTGGGTCTGGCCGTAATCCAGTCACGGTCAAGCGGCCAGATGTTCGGTCAACCCCTGCCCATTCACTGCCAGATCAATGCCGGTGGCGCAGACACAGTGATTGCTCCGGGTAAGATGGGTGATATCGCCAAGGCCGCCGCTCAGAATGTGCGCGCCTCGATCAAGAAAGTGTTTAAAAAAATCAAGGCTCCCTACGTGGGCTATGAGATGCATGTGGAGTACATCCAAGCGCATGGCGGCGTGGAGGGTGACAGTGCCTCCGTGGCGATGGACATCGGCCTGATATCGGACTACATCAAGCAGCCCGTAAACCAGAAGTTCGCTATTACCGGTTCACTGACCGGCGACATCATGCTGGCCGTGGGCGGCGTTACCGAAAAGCTGCGGGCCATCATGGATGCGGATCTGGGCATGGAGGGGGCTTGTATCCCCTGGCAGAACAAGCACGATGTAGAGCCGCTGCTGATTAACACTGAGGTGGATTTTATCCAGGCCAACGAGGTGCCCGGGCTGCGAATTTTCCGCAGTGTTGACCAGGGCGCACCATTTGATATCTATTTTTGCAAAACCAAGTATGACGCCTACCGCATCATGATGGGGGTAGACCGGGAAGAGGTGGAAACCCGGATGGCCGCCCGCAGCCGCAAGGACCTGGAGTTTATCAAGACGCTGGAATCCTCGAAAAAATAACCCCGATCAATTACATGCCTTCTTACTAAAGTTGTCATTCTGAGGTGCTTTAGCGACAAAGAATCCTGCTTCGCAAAAGCGCCGCCTTAGGCTGTATGAGATTCTTCGATTCGCTCAGAATGACTGAATTCTGCCAAACGACCTCAAATGATAGCAAGGAATTGCAATTCAGAATCGCATGAACGGATTCGTTTGTATTTCCCGGGCAATGGTTGAACTCGGCGTGGCACCGTAGTCGTGACCGGGCCATATAATCGTGCTTCCCGGCAGGCTGCAGATTCTGGTTGCAATCGAGGTCTCCAACAGACGTTTACTGCCGCCCGGCAGGTCTGTGCGGCCTGCTGATCCTACAAAAACCGTGTCTCCGGTGAACAGGTGGCCCTCCGTGTGCAGGCATATCCCCCCGGGCGTATGCCCCGGTGTATGGATGACGTTGAGGGTGACGGCCCCGATCTTGATCGCGTCATTATCTTCCAGCAGAACATCAGGGGGCGGAGAGCCTTTGCCGCCCATAAGCCTCGAAAACCCGCGATTGAATATTTTTCCAAGGGCGGCTGCATCCCGGTGATGGATATAGAGCTTGGCCCCGGTTGCGGCGATTATGGCGGCGTTGCCGGCAGTATGGTCCGAATGATTGTGGGTGTTGATGATATGCGTAACGGTCAAACCCTGATCGGCCGTCAGGGCGATCAGCCGATCGGTATCGAAGGCCGGATCAATCAGAGCACAGGTCCGGCTGGCCTCATCAACCACCAGGTAGCAGAAGGTGGCCATTTTTGATAGTTTAACCTGTTGAATTTGCATATCAAAATTAGATCTATTGAAAGTCGCGCGTCAGTGGCGGCTCAATTTAACATCGCCCCGGGTAATTGTCAAAAAGCCTTGGTATCCCTGCAGGCGATAAGGTCGCCGGGTCCATTTGACATTTACGATTCGACCCTTAACTTAGAAGCGTATCTTTGAAGCTGATGAACGTTGAGAAAAGAGTTTAAGCTGCCCGCAAACGAGAGTGCGAGCGGTAATTTACTATGGAGGAATTAGATGGTAATCGAGACCAAAGAGCAGGTCCTGGAAAAAGTACTTGAAATGGCCAAGCCCCATTGCCCCCATTGCGAAGAACAGATGAGCATCTGGGAAGTGCCGCCGATCAATGTCGGTGATGGATTGGGGTGGGGCGAACCCTACCTTTTCCTGTGTTTTAACGATGACTGCAAATTGTACAAGCGCGGCTGGGATGATCTCGCGGAGAATTTCGCCCAGACAGCCTCCTATCGTTGCTTCTGCTATCCCAGTTCGGGTAAATTTGAAGTCATGCCGGTGTTCAGCCCCCAGGGCGGCAAGGGCCAGGAGATTGACGAGCAGGTGCTGGCTGAACAGGAGATGTTGAAGGAAAATATCAAAAGGGGCTTTTCCATTTTAGCAGATTGCTTTGTCAGTAAAGACGGACCTGCGATCCTGAAAATTATCTTGGATCCCACGGAGCCTGCGCGGGTGCGCCTCAAGGCGGCCGAAATGATTGGCGACATCGGTGAGTTGGAAGCAATTGAACCGCTGCGAAACCTCAGAGTCGGCAACGAACTGGTGGATAAAGAAATTGAGAGCGCAGTGGCCAAGATCCACAAGCGTTTCTATACGCGGGAGTGCCCCTTTTGTGCGGAGATCATCAAAGAGCGCGCCAAGATCTGCAAGCATTGTGGGCAAGACGTGGCAGGCCAGTAGAAACTGCCTTTAAAAAAGTCTTTTGGACCAAAACCCATGTTTAAAAGCCGTTTCCTTCGGCTCTGAATAAAAAACCAAAGCCCAGTGGTATCAACCACGGGGCTTTTACTTTTTGCGGGCAGTTAAGATATCGCCTGTGAGCGAATACTATCGGGAAATGTTGACATTCATACTATCATAGGACCGAAAGACCAATTTTACTTGCTCTAGTCGATTGGCTGGGACCGGCTGAAAATCAGTCTCATCGAAACGGTTCAATATTTCCACTTTGGCAGGAATGGCGTTGAGGCCCTCTCCGATTTTTTTGCCGGTCAGCGTGTCCAGTACCAATGCGTTGCGGCCGTCCGACACGATTGAAATCGGTACCTGGTAATCTTCAAGCAACTTTGCGGCGGAGAGAATTTCCTTTTCACGGGAGCCGATGGAGCCGGCCGCACATTTTATTGCCAGTAGGCGCCGGTCTCCAATTCGGATCGCGATGTCGACTGTCGCTGCGTAGACGTCACCCTGGATGTCGAATTCCAGGGGGGCGTCAATTTCCAACTCCTCCTTGGCATACCCCTTTTCTTCCACCAAATATTTTTCAACGGCCTGCCGGTTTTCTTCCGCGCCGACGTTGGGTACTTCTCTTCCCGTAATGTAATCTTTGATGTACATGTATATCCTTCCGAATCAACCTAAGAAGAGGGTTTAGAGATGCTGGTGTTACGAGTAAGTGAAAGCCTTACTTCGCAGTGTTAGGTTTTATGTGTTACGTGTTAAAACAGTTCAGGCCCCTGAAGATCTTTGCACGCATGCGTGCTGTATTTGCTCTTCACTCGGACCCTCGACCCCTTGAACCCTATTTTTCAATCAACGACTGCCCCGTCATCTCGGCCGGCTTTTTTAAGCCCATGATATCCAGAATGGTGGGCGCAATATCTGCCAGGCGGCCCTCTTTCAGCTGTGCCGATTTGCGTTTGTCATCCACAAGAATCAGCCGGACCGGATTAAGTGTGTGGGCGGTATGCGGGTTGCCAGCGGCATCCACCATCTCTTCAGCGTTGCCGTGATCAGCGGTGATGAGAACCGTCCCCTGTTTGGACAGCATCCGGTCGACGATTTGGGCGGCACAGGCGTCCACGGTCCGGCAGGCCTTGATCGCCGCGTCTAGCACGCCGGTATGGCCCACCATGTCCATATTGGCAAAGTTCAATACAATCAGGTCATAACGGTCAGAATTGATGCGTTCTAGAACTTCGGCGGTAACCGCCGGAGCGCTCATCTCCGGTTTGTAATCGTAGGTGGGAATGTCCCGGGGTGACGGGATCAAACAGCGGTCTTCATTGGCAAACGGTTCTTCTTCGCCGCCATTGAAAAAATAGGTGACATGGGCGTATTTCTCGGTTTCCGCGATACGCAGCTGGGCCAAACCCTTCTCGCTGACGATCTGTCCCAGGATGTTCTCATGATGCACCGGCGGATAGGCCATGGGCAAGGTGAACTGCTCGTCATACTGAGTCATGCAGACATAATCGCTCAAACGCGGCCGCTCCGGACGTTCAAATTCGGTAAAATTCGGATCCGTAAAGGCCCTGGTGATTTCGCGGGCCCGGTCAGCCCGAAAGTTGAAGAAAATGATGGCATCATCGTCTGTTACCGTTGTCAAAGGATTTCCATTTCCGTCCGTTAAAAAGATAGGTTTGACGAATTCGTCGGTTTCGTCCCTTTCGTAAGCAGCCTGTATGGCTGCCACCGGATCGTCGGCGGGTATGCCGTCTCCCCGGGTGTAAAGGTTGAAAGCCTTTTGGATACGGTCCCAGCGCTTGTCGCGGTCCATGGCATAATACCGGCCGCAGATGGTTGCGATGGCGCCGACACCAATCTTGTCCAGGTGGGCTTGAAGTTCGGCGACATAGCCGGATCCGCTTTCCGGCGGGGTGTCCCGTCCGTCCAGAATCGCATGTACGTAGACCCGCTCCAGACCACGGGCCTTGGCCGCATCGAGCAGAGCGATCAGGTGCGAAAGATGACTGTGCACTCCGCCGTCAGAGACAAGGCCCATTAAGTGCAGAGTGCCTTGATTCACAGCAGCCTTGTCCAGCGCGGCGGTGATCACCTGGTTTGCGGCAAAACTGCCGTCGGCGATGGCCTGGTCGATTCGCAGCAGGCTCTGGTAGATCACCCGGCCCGCGCCGATGTTTAGGTGCCCGACTTCCGAGTTGCCCATGATCCCGTCGGGCAGACCCACGGCCTGACCCGAGGTGTGCAGGCGGGTAACTGGGTAGGTGGCCATCATCTTTTCCAGAAAGGGTGTCCCTGCTATGGCCACGGCGTTGTCGGCCGACTGTGGGTTGATTCCCCACCCGTCTAAAATCATTAGCATGCAGGGGGTGTTATGCGTCATGGTTATTCTCCTGGGCCAGCAGAGCCGCTTCGTATTTCTGCAGGCCGGGTGTTTTTAGGCGGACAGCGTCGGTCCACAGGCTCTCCAGGTCATAAAAATTTCTGACCGGATCGTAAAAGATGTGGATGACCACATGACCAAAATCCATTAAGACCCATTGGCCCTCCTTGAGACCGTCGATGCTGATCGGTTTGAATTTGTGCTTCTTCAGTTCCTTTTTGATTGTCTGGGCGATTGCGGACACCTGGCGGCTGGAGCTACCGCTGCAAATGATGAAATAGTCAGCGACCGATGTCAGGTCATGCACATCCAGCAATATCGGTGCGATCACTTTTCTCTGTAGCATCGCCTCAATGATCAACTCGAGCAACGGGTCCGGTTTTTCTGTCATCTATACAGTCCTTTTTGGTTAATATAGGCGGCCACACCCTCCGGCATCAGATGTTCGTAAGGCTCTCGTTTGGAAATTTTTTGCCTGATTCCAGTGGAAGAGATATCGACCGGGGTCACAGCAAATAGGTTGACCGGCTGCAAATTGGAATGCCGAAATTGGCCCGTTGCCGATTCAAAAAAATAGCCATCGGATATCCGGGCGTCAAGAAAGGCCTGCAAGGTTTCAGGGGCGGACGGTGTCTGGCTGCGACCAGCACCGGGGCGGGTCATGACGATGAAGGCGACTTTTTCGAAAAGGCGCCGGTAGGTTTTCCAAGTGTGGATTTCAACGAACGCGTCCAGCCCGACTATAAAAAAAAGATTGGCGGCTTTACCGAAACTGTGCCGAAATTCATCCACAGTTTCCACACTGTAGGAAAGGCCGGCCCGGTTGATTTCGGTCTGCGAGACCTCCAGGCCATCCAGGTTCTGCACCGCGAGATGCAGCATCGCACTCCGATCGGCCGGTGGTGCAATAGCCCGGTTGGTTTTGTGGGGTGGTCGGGACGCGGGTATCAGGTAGACCGTTTCAAGATGGAAACGATTCTTTACCTCCAGCACCGTTTTGAGGTGTCCCAGGTGGATCGGGTCGAAGGTACCGCCGAACAGTCCAATATTTGCCATGATGTCTTCTGTCCGCTTTAACAGTCGGGGCTCAAGTCTTGCCGGTATCCAGATACTGCAGGATCATTGACTTGAGTTTATCCAATCCGTCCCCATCGCGGGCTGAAATGGTCAAAACTGCGCGGTCGTCGCAAGCATGGGTGAATGCTTCGACGGCCGCCGCCGTGTCGGGCAGGTCAATTTTATTCAATACCACGATCTGGGGCCGTTCGCCGAGCGCTTTGTTGTAAAGGGTCAATTCCCGGTTTATGACCTTGAAGGCGACCAGGGGATCGGCCGGGTCGATATCGCCGACATCGATAAGGTGCACAAGCACGCGGGTTCTTTCAATATGGCGTAAAAACTGAATCCCCAGCCCGGTGCCGACGTGGGCGCCTTCGATAAGGCCGGGTATATCCGCCACTACAAACGGTTCCCCCCAATCGGTATGCACCACGCCCAGGCTGGGGGTCAGGGTGGTAAACGGATAGCTGCCAATTTTTGGACGGGCTGCGGATATGGCTGAAATCAAAGTTGATTTGCCCGCATTGGGCAGCCCGACGAGGCCCACGTCTGCCAGAAGTTTTAATTCGAGTTTGAGTTCAAAGGCCTGGCCGGGCTCGCCCGGCTGTGCAAACCGGGGTGTCCGGTTGGTGGCGGACTTGAACCGGGCGTTGCCCTGTCCTCCGCGGCCGCCGCTGGCCAGAACCAGGTGCTCACCATCTGCGGTAAAATCCTTGATCAACTCGCCGGTTTCGGCATTGGTAATGATAGTGCCTGGAGGAATCTCGATAACCAGGGATTCACCTGATTTTCCGGTTCGATTGGCACCTTGGCCGGGTGTACCGTTTTTAGCTTTGAAGTGTTTTTTGTTGCGGAACTGCTGGAGGGTGCGCCTGGCAGAGGAAGTGATGAAGGTAATGTCGCCGCCTTTGCCGCCATCGCCACCGTCCGGCCCGCCCCGGGGGATAAACTTTTCGCGCCGGAAACTGACGCAGCCGCTCCCGCCGTTGCCGGACTGGACGGTAATTAACGCTTCTCTATAAATTTCACTCGGCATAAACGCTTACTTTTTTACGGGAACGTCCCATCCGTTCATAGGCTACAACGCCGTCCACGGTTGCGAAAAGGGTGTAGTCCTTGCCCATTCCCACGTTGGTTCCCGGATGAATTCGAGTGCCCAGCTGCCGAACGAGAATATTGCCGGCCCGGACTTTTTCACCACCGTACCGTTTTACACCGCGGCGCTGCGCATTGCTGTCGCGACCATTACGGATGCTGCCGCCTGCTTTTTTATGTGACATGGTATAACCCCCTTTAAACCTATGCGGAAATTTTTAATTTCAGTGCTTACGCCGTGATGCTGTCGATTTGGACCGCCGTGAAGTGTTGCCGATGGCCCTGTTTGCGGCGATATCGTTTGCGGCGTTTGTACTTGAAAACGATAATCTTCTTGCTCTTGCCCTGGGCGACGATGTGGCCGCTGACCGAGACGTTTTCGACTTTGGGCTGTCCCACGGTGACATTCTCGCCATCCGAATACATAAGGACATCGTCAAAAGTGATCTCACTGCCGACATCACCGGCCAGTTTTTCGACCTGCAGGATGTCGCCTTCGCGAACTTTATATTGTTTTCCGCCTGTTTTTACGATAGCGTACATGCGTTTTCTCCTTCCACTCAATCTGCTCTAATCTCTCGCTTTTAAAAATAGTTAGTTTTAAACTATTTCCAAGCAAAGTCAAGCATATTTTTCAGATGGCTTTTAAATTCCTGAACAACTATTTTCGATCAAAAAACTGTTGACAGTCGCCGATTGATTTGACATATGAACACCTGCTCATATGTTAGAGATATAACGTTGAAGGAGATACCCGATGGAACCTTGCCAAATTCGGCATATCAACAGGGAAAACGTTGCAAAGGCCCGTGAGGTAATTCCCGAATCGGAAGAAATTCAGGGGCTTGCGGAGATGTTCAAGGCACTGGGCGATTCCACCCGCCTGAGGATCGTGACGGCCCTGGTCGCGGTTGAACTGTGCGTCTGTGATCTTTCCGCTGTTTGCGGCCTTTCGGAATCGGCCGTCTCCCATCAGTTGCGTATTTTGCGGAATCTGCGCATTGTCAAATATCGGCGTGAGGGAAAAATCGTTTATTATCGGCTGGATGACGATCATGTTGAATCTCTCGTACGGCAAAGCCTCGCCCACATTTTTGAAGAGGATCACAGTCAGGACAACATTCGGTCGGTATCCGAAGGAAGCTTATAATGGATAATTTTGTTGGGTTCATAAAGGACAGCCTGGCGGCCGCCTGGTATGTGTTTTTTGAATCGTCACCTTATATGTTGTTTGGTTTTTTTATAGCGGGCATCATTTATGTCTTTCTCAAGCCGGAACAGGTGGCCCGTTACTTTGGTGGGCGGGGTACCCGCCCTGTAGTGCTCTCCGCCCTGGTCGGCGTTCCCATACCCCTGTGATCGTGCGGGGTTATCCCGTCGGCGGCGGGATTGAAAAAACAGGGGGCTTCTCGTGGCGCCACCTTGTCATTTCTTATCTCCACCCCGGAAACCGGCATGGACTCCATCCCGATTACCTATGCCCTGATCGACCCTCTGATGACGGTGGTGAGACCCATAGCGGCTTTTTTCACGGCTGTGGTAGCCGGCATTTCCGAAAACCTGCTCGGTCGCCGCGATGATAACGGTGAAAACGCAGTCAGGCCGACACCCAACGCCATTGTCGGCCAGCCCGAGTTTTCTCCGGCGCCCAACGCCATATTGAGCGTCGGCAAGCCGTTTAGTCACAAGATGGCGGATGGTATGCGCTATGCGTTTGGTGGACTGCTGGGAGAAATCGGTCCCTGGTTCGTAATTGGCGTGCTCCTGGCTGGCCTCATTATGACCCTGGTGCCGGATAATTTGATCAGCGGCTATCTGGGCAATCCCCTGCTGGCCATGGCCGCCATGCTGGTGGCCGGCATCCCCATGTACGTGTGCGCTACCTCATCCACGCCCATTGCCGCGGCCTTGATTTTAAAAGGACTCAATCCCGGCGCGGCTCTTGTATTCCTACTGGTCGGTCCTGCCACAAACATCGCGACCTTGAGCATGGTGACCGCCATGCTGGGCAAACGGTCCGTGGCCATCTACCTGACCGCCATCATCTTTTGTTCATTCGCCATGGGGTTGCTGGTCGATTTTCTCTATGTTACATTCCAGATTCAGCCCATGGCTGTTGCCGGCCAGGCTGCCGAATTGCTTCCCGAGTGGGTAAAGTTCGGGTCTGCCTTTGTCTTGACGGTATTGTTGGTTCGAATTTTCTGGCCGGCCCGCAAAACCCCTGACCAGGTAGTCGGGCAGGCATCCGGCGGTTGCAGTAAAACCTGCTGCACGAATAAATAAAAGCACCAGCATTTGAGTATACCTGGGTATACCGGTGGGGATATTTGCGCGCTGGGCGGATTCAGGATGCAATGCAAAGAGAAAGGACGAACGGTTTTGGAACGTAGTTCACATCGCGATATCACCATTTGGAACCAAGAAACATTCACCTCCGATTCTCTATCACTAATCGGTGAAGAGCCATTGTCAATCAGGGTGCAAGGCAATCCGTATGCGGTCATCATGCGAACCCCGGGGGAAGAGAAAGAACACGTGGCCGGGTTTTGCCTGGCCGAGGGGGTCGTGGACCGGCCGGATGAACTTATCTCGATTGCGCGCTGCGATATAGACGATACCAATGTGGTTGCCGTTACGCTGACGCCCGAGCGGCGCGCCATGATCGATGATATTCTGGACCGCCGGGAATTTATCAGCCAAACCAGCTGCGGGATTTGCGGCAAGGAAGTGGTCCGCGACCTACAGACTAAAATTCGCCCGGTGGAGGATGGCATCCGCTTCGATATCCGCCAGGCCAGTAACTGCCTGGACAGTATTGCCAACCACCAGCCTTTGCGAAAAACCACCCGCGGGGCGCACACGGCGCTCATTTTCAATCGCGAGTTGAACCTGATATCATCGGCAGAGGATGTCGGGCGCCACAATGCACTTGACAAGGCCATCGGGAAACTTTTTTTGGACGATCGCATTGCGGAGGCTGGACTGCTGGTAATGGCTTCGCGGGTCAGTTACGAACTGGTGCAAAAAGCTGCCCGGGCGCGGATCCCCGTCATAATTGCCGTTTCACGACCGACCGCACTGGCCGTAGAGCTGGCGGAGGCACTGAACATGACCCTGGCGACCAAAGCGAAAGGGATCGGTCTGTTCGTTTTTACGGCTCCGCAGCGTTTGATCGATCAGACCTGAGGTGTCCCTCTTGCCACCGTCTTACTATTGACACTGTTCTAATTCACTGATTAAATAGAGCTTATAGAACCTATCTCAAAAAACGGATTTTGGTTCAAAACCAAGGCGGCCGCGAATATCAACCCGGAGGCGCCAGCGAAGCCAGTGCCTTGCGTGGTAAATACGCGAGTATTTAGAGGACTTGATATGAGCGCCCAACGCCGAGTTTGGACCAAAAGACTTTTTTGAGATGGGTTCTAAACACAATTAACACACCCAGTCATCGGCGAATACAAAATAGAGAGGCCTAGAACATGTCTGCTTTCAATGTGGTCTTTAAAGGTGAAGTTCTGCCCGGGCAGGATATCGACGCGGTAAAAAGACAGTTAAGCATGGTAATGAAGACAGATGCCCAGGCGATTGAGCGACTGTTTACCGGGGCGTCCGTGGTTGTCCGCAAGTCGGTCGACGAGGCAACCGGCCGTAAATTTGAAAAGGTGTTTGCCGCAGCCGGGGCGGTTTGTCACCTGGAGCCGGTCGGCGCGCCTACCTCCGCAAGCCCGCCGGTCTCCAGTCCCGACAGTCCGTCGACTGATTGGGCGCATATATCGCCGCAGGCCACCACCATTATGAATGTCGATGGAGGAAAAATGATTCTAACCAATGTTGAGATCGTGCCGGGAAAAACGATTGTCGAGCATTTCGGCCTGGTCTCCGGCAGCACCATCCGGGCCAAACATGTTGGTCGGGATATCATGGCGAGTTTGAAAAATATCGTCGTCGGCGAGTTGAAAGGCTACACCCAGCTGCTCCAGGAATCGCGCCGGCAGGCCACGGAACGCATGATCGAACAGGCCCGCGGACTGGGTGCCAATGCCATTATCAATGTGCGGTTTTCGACTTCCTCGGTGGCGCAGGGGGCGGCGGAGCTGTATGCGTACGGCACCGCGGTGCGTGTCGAGTAGGCGCGATTCTCAAAGCGTCCCACGAACTCAATCTCTGCGTTGGGTCGGACAGTTCAATCCTCGAAATATTCGCATATATTACTCCGGTTGAACTGCCCAACCCGCTTTGACCTTGAGCCCGTGTGACACTTTGAAAACCACGCCCTAAATTGGCGAGAGTTGAAAGCCTGCGAACCACTTCCTATAATCGATTTTGGAATTCTCTTCCGAGACAAAGATAGTTGAGGACGAACAATGGATACCCTAATAACATTTCTGATACTCATGGCTTTGGGATATGGGGTAGGAACGTTTGCGGAGAAAAGGCATTACAAGTCCATCATCAAGCGGGAAAAAGAGTTTTTAAGCCTACCGGCGGTAACCTTGAAAACCGCCCACATTCCTCCGGACCAGGTGGACTCGGCGCGCCTGGTGCATGGCAGTGCCGTCATTTCCATCGATTATTTCAAGAAAATTCTAGCCAGTCTGCGCAATGTTTTCGGCGGTCGGGTAAAATCTTACGAGAGCCTGGTTGATCGGGCCCGACGAGAAGCCACTTTGCGAATGAAAGAGATGGCGCAAGATGCCGATGTTATTGTGAACCTGCGTATTGAAACCGCTGCGGTTGGTAAGCAGGCCAATAAAAAAGGCGTCGGTTGTCTGGAAGCCATTGCCTATGGCACGGCCATTACGAAAAAGAGATGAAATTCACCCCCCGCCAGGTAGACCCCGATACCAATGTCAATGTCACGCCTACCCACCCCTTGAAAGAGCTGGCCGTATTGTTGGGCGGCCTCATTGGAATAATAGTCGGCACCTACATCGTGCTTGGATTTCTGGTGGATCTTGTCGTCCCCAGAATTTCACACGAAACCGAAATGCAGTTGGCCGGACTTTTCGTCGGTATGGTACCCGAGCGCGAGGATGTGGACGAGAAAACCCGGGCCGTGCAAGAGTTGACGGATCGCATCCAGTCAAAGTGTGTAAAACTGCCGTACACCTTCACCGTGCATGTGCGCAAATCGCCGACCATTAATGCTATGGCCATGCCGGGCGGCCACATTATCGTGTTTACCGGACTGCTCGAGAAGGTGGGCAGTGAGAACGAACTGGCCTTTATCCTGGCGCATGAAGTCGGGCACTATGCCCATCGCGACCACCTGCGCGGGTTTGGCCGGGCCATGGTGTTCATGACCGTCTCGGCCGCCTTGTTCGGGGCGGACAGCGGCGTCAGTCGCATTGTCGGCCAGGCCCTGAATCTGACCGAGATGAGTTTTTCACGGGACCAGGAGACCTGGGCGGATGAGTATGCCCAGGATACGGTCAATTGCTACTATGGGCATGTGGCAGGGGCTACCGACTTCTTCAACAACATCCCCAAAGAAAGAGACCCGGGCAAGTTCGGGCATTATTTTGCCTCCCATCTGGAAAACCAGCGCCGCATCGAGAATCTGGAAGAGCGGGCCCGGTTAAACGGTTTTCGGGTCGAGCAGAAAAAACCCCTGGACATATTTTAGTTCCAGCTTCTCGGGGGCTACGTTGGCATATTCTTCTTCCAAAGTGCCGAACAACATCTCGAAAGTCCGGCCCAAAGCCGCGGAAACCTCGTGTTCCGGTTGGCCGGCGGCCGCTGCTATCCACGCCAGAAACGCTTCCTTCTTTTGATCCGTTACCCGGTACGGTGTCTCCGGCTGTTCCCACAGGTGTTCGAAGAATTGGCGGACCGGCCCGATGGCAAATGGGGCCAGGTTTCCGGAAATTGCCAGAACTTGGCGGGCCCACAGGGTCAGGACAAGGTTATAATGGCCGACGTATCCGTATGTGTCGAGCGGTTGCAGGGTGATGTTCATGTTTGATAGCAGGGCATCGAAGGCCATCACCTCTGCCAGGACCGCACCGGTCTTTTCCACGTCGGCCAGGGTTTCAAAATCCCGGTAAAGGACCCCATTGGTGTAATTATCGTAAAAGCGGGGATGATCGAGTAGTAATCCTCCCAGGACCCCCAGCCATGCTTCCCCCCAGAAATTCAAAGGCAAGCCGGCCTTATTGGCCCAGGATCCGGTCTGCCATTTGCGGGCCTGCCATTTGAGGTTCAGGCCCAGGCCGTAGCCAACCCGGAAGACTTCGGCCAATCGGTATTGGCAGATCAGGGCGCCTGCCAGGGCAGCACTATTCCCTTTTCTACCTATCAGCAGGTGCTCGAGCCCCAGGCTGATGGTAGCGCACGCTTTTTTGACTTTCTGTTCCAGCTGAAGCTTTTGCCGGATCGGTTCCCTGTCCGCGACCACCACCTGGTTGCACACCGTGGCAAATTCTCCCTCCAGCTGAGAGACCAGCTCAGGGTCGGAGACCGTCTTCAGGGCCCGGCCGAAAAGGGTGTCGGTATCCAGAAAGGAGGACGCCAGGACCGGCACCGGCAAACGGTCCCGACGTTCCCCCGGGACTGTGTTTTTGGGGCGCTGGTTCAACAGCTGGTCGGCCGTGATAGGTTGGTAGATTCCGATAGCTTCATCCCAGGGAAGAAAGCCTTTTTCGGCCATGCGGACATTGCGCAAGCGGTATTCTTCTTCGGTTACTTCGGCCGGAATCACCCGCACCGCTTCGATAACAATATTGCGGTACAGGCTATAATCCGTGGCTGCCATACGGTTGAGCAGGTCCCGGACCAGTTGTTTGCGGAGTTTCTCATCATCAGACACGGGTCCATCCGGATGGGGGTAATCCGGGATGTTGATATAAACGGTATCGTCGTAGGTAAAATAGGATGGCGGCAGGGTGCCGCTTTCCTGGTCGTGTTCCCGGATGACGACCTGGATATTGCGAAACAGGAACAATTCCAGAAATTCGAGTTTCTCCGTCATCAGCCAACGGGTCGTTCTGTCTGGATCCGCCCGGTAGAGCACTTCCAGCCACCGGATGGTCTCCATAAAATCGATCTGGTCGGCCGCCCATATCTCTGTGTCCACGATATATTCGAGTTGCCGGTCTTTTGCCAGAGCCAGCAGCGGGCGGGCATCATCGATACCGATGTCATGGAGCAACAAATGAAAATCCTGCTCTGTAAAGGCGTGCACAACGGCCGCGGGGTGCTCGGCCGAAAGGATGGCATCCAAAGCCTTTTTAGGCGGCAGACCGAGGATTTCTCGCTTTTTGGCATGCAGGGCCTGGATTTTCTTCTGGACAATATCGCTCATGGCGTAACGTTGGTTGTAAGGTTTACTACCTTTGCAATGGTATAGCTACACTGGACGAAAGCGGTCTTTGCCAATAAGGGGCCAAGGGTTCAAAGATCCAAGGGGCCGAGGGTCCAAGGGGTCGAGGGTTCGAGTGGAAAATTCATGGTGACCGTCCGGATCTACTATTAGGCCCATTTTAGGTTTAATTGCCAATATCTTTAGAATCTTTGCGAGCCCTTTTAGATTTTTATGGTTTTGACCTTTCAATTGAACCCCCGACCCCTTGGATCCTCGGACCCTTGCTAAATTCTTCCGTCACGCCGAAACAATAAGATTAGTGGCGCTAAAAGGCAACCATGTTTTTCAGGCTGGGCGGCTCAGGTGGGATTAAACGGTTGTGATTCATCAGGCGCTTTTTTGTCGGTTAAGGTGACAATCCTGTCGCCACCCTAAGAACAGATGTTATTTGCGGTTGAAGGGGGCGATCCGGATCAACATGAGCAATCCTGGTATAGCGATCAAGGCACAAAAGACAAAGAATTCCACCCAACCCAGATGTTTGGCGAAATAACCGGTGGGGGCGGATGCCAGCACTCGCGGAAAGGCCATCAAACTGGTGAGCAGGGCGTACTGAGTGGCGGTGAACTTTTTATTGGTGATACTGGCCATGTACGCCACAAAGGCGGCGGTACCCATGCCGCTGCTGATATTTTCGAAGGCGATTACACCGGCCAGCGCGTTCAGATTCGGCCCGATTTTGGCCAGAATGGCAAAACAGGCGGTGGACAACGCCTGCAACACACCAAACACCCAGAGACTACGGTTGATGCCCAGCTGCAGCATGAGTACCCCGCCGACCAGGGCTCCGCCAATGACCGCCCCGGTGCCGAAAATTTTCACGATTGCGCCGATCTGGGTCTTGGTAAATCCAATGTCGAGATAAAACGGCGTGGTCATGGCGCTGGCCATGGAGTCCCCGATTTTATAACAGAGGATGAAGGCCAGGATTAACAGCGCGTTGCGGCGGCGAAAGTATTCGGACAACGGGTCGATCACCGCCTCCTGCAGGGTGTGCGGTTTGCCCAACGGCATCTCCGGTTCCGGTGCCAGCAGGGTGGTAATCAGGCAGGGCAGCATAAAGGCGGCCATAAGGAGATATACATTGGACCAGGCCATGTGATCGGCCAGAATCAGGCCACCGCCCGAAGAAAGCATCATGCCGATCCGGTAGCCGTTGATGTATAGCGAAGAGCCCAGGCCCAGTTCGTCATCGGCCAGGGTTTCCCGGCGGTAGGCGTCGATGACGATATCCTGGGAGGCGCTGAAAAAAGCCACCAGCAGGGCGGCCAGGACCATCAGGGTAAAACTGTGGGCCGGGTTGCAAAGACCAAGCCCGGCAATTGCTGCGATCAGCGCCGCCTGGGAGAGCAGCAGCCAGCCCCGGCGCCGGCCGAGGCCCAAAATTGCATAGCGGTCCAAAAACGGTGCCCATAGAACTTTCCATGTGTACGGAATCTGGACCAGGGCAACCAGGCCAATGACCGTCAGGTCCAGCCCCTCTTCCGTCATCCAGGCCTGCAAGACGCTCATGGTGAGCAGCAGCGGCAAACCCGAAGCGAATCCCATGATCAGCGCCAGCGCCATGCGGCCGCTAAATATGACTTTTAGGGGTGATGCACCATTCAAGGTCTGAGTCATCGGGGGCTCATTAAAAATTAGGGTTTATATGCTAAGTGGTTTTAATGTTCCCTTTAAGACGCGCCGAGCATCGCAGGAAAGGGCGAAGGAGCGAAGTGCTTGTCTGAGCGTAGCGAGTTGTGCTGAGCGCGCCCTTTCCGAGAAGCGCAGGGCAGCCCGCAGGGCCGCGTTTTATGGGCTCTACAAGTCAAGAACTTCGGTAACAAAAAGTTCAAGGACATGGGTAA
>Ga0126333_1000012_pt1 | contig 76619 bp, 66 predicted proteins | sample InaspJWI54metaG_FD_94488 | JGI IMG/M metagenome (GOLD analysis project Ga0126333, IMG submission 94488) | Marine gutless worms symbiont microbial communities from Oahu, Hawaii - Inanidrilus sp. 2 OAHU.JWI-54 metaG | ecosystem: Host-associated > Annelida > Digestive system > Unclassified | place...
CGAGACGCCGACGGATCCGGGCCAGTTTACGGTAAGCCTGGACGGCAGCAAGGTCGCACCGCCGACGGGTATCGAGGTGACATTTACTGTTGGCGGAACGGCGACCGAAGGTACGGATTATGGAGCGATTGGTACGACCGTAACGATCACGGACGGGAACACCACGGCGACGGTTGACGTGGCGATCGTGGATGATGCGATTGTAGAATTTGGTGGTGAGACGGTTGCGCTGACGTTGACCGGTACGGACAATGCCGGTGTGACGGTCAATGGGGCTGCGGCCACAGATACGGTGACGATAGCGGACAATGATGCGACGACGGTATCGATAACTGCCAGTGATGCGACTGCCACCGAGGCCGCGGACGGCAATGACGGTGAGTTTACGGTAACCCTGTCAGGCAGCAAGTTGGCGCCAACCGGTGGTATTGCGGTAACCTATACTGTAGGGGGCACGGCAACAGGCGGCACGGATTACGCTGCCTTGAGCGGGACAGTCACGATTGCAGCCGGTGCAAGTACAGCGACGATTGACGTAACGGGCATAGTGGCTGATACCATTGTAGAGGATGACGAGACGGTGGTGGTGACGTTGGACAATCCGCCGAGTGTCAATACCGGCGTGACGTTGGGTGCGCCTGCCAATGCCACGGTGACGATTACGGACGATGATACGGCGACGCTGACGATCGGTGACAAGACGTTTACGGAGACGGATACAGACCAGACAGTCATTTTTACGATCACCGCGGATGCTGCCGTAGAGGGTGGCTTTGACGTGGCTGTAAGTACCACCGACGGCGGCGCGACCGATCCGGCGGACTACGAGCTTGTTACGACTGGCGTAACATTTGCTGGAAATGCCGGTGAATTGCAAACGGTATCGGTGACGATCAAAGGAGACACCCGCGTCGAAGACAACGAGACCTTTACTGTTATACTGGGCGATGTAACGAATACCACAGCGGTTCAGGACGCTGCCATTACGACTGGTGATACAGCACAGGGTACGATCAACAATGACGACGCTGCCACGCTGACTATTGTACCGCTGGCAGCCTCTCAGAATGAGACTGTTACACCCTACCAGTTCAGGGTAACTCTGGACAACGCCGTTGAAGGCGGTTTCGATGTGGCTTACACCAGTGACAGCGGGAGCGCGACTGAAGGTGCGGATTTTGTGGATAATGACAGCTCTTTGACATTTCTCGGTAATCCGGGTGAATTCCATGACATCGATATCGTCATTATCAGTGACGGTATCGTTGAAGGCACCGAGGACTTTGGGGTAACCCTGCGCGATGTAACAAACACCACCGCAGTGCAGGACGCCAGCATCACGACGGGAGCTTCGGCGATCGGTACGATTACGGATACGGGCACAGCGACGTTATCCATATCAGCGGCGCCTTCTCAGAACGAGGGTACTTCGCCGTACATTTTTACGGTAACGCTGGATCTGGCAGTGGAAGGCGGATTTGATGTTGATTACACCAGTGACAGCGGGAGCGCGACAGTAGGCTCCGATTTTACCGATAACGACGGTACGCTGGCGTTTGCCGGTACTGCCGGTGAATCGCATCAGATCCAAGTAGTGATCTTAGAAGACGGAACTGTAGAAGACAGTGAAACCTTTGCAGTGACTTTAGGTACAGTTACACCTGTCGAAGCAGATCCGGCTGATATCACAACCGGGGCCATCGGTACGGGTACAATTGCTGACAACGATACAGCGACGTTTACCATAGACGATATCAGTGCCTATGAAGGAGACACCGCAACGTTTACGATATCTTTGGATACGCCCATCGATAAGACGGTGGATATTGACGTCAATTATGGCGGCGGAACGGCTGCGGGCGGTACCGATTATGACAATACGACGGATACCGTCACGTTTGGCGCCGGCAGCACGTTAAGCCAGACGGTGACAGTGACGCATACCGATGACTATCCCACGTCCGAGGTGCCGGCCGAAACCTATACCGCCACCCTGGCGGTAAATGCCGGGACGCCGATAGGCGGCCGCGATGTGGTCCTCGACACCGGCACGGGCACCATTTTAGATGAACCGCGTGCCGATTTCAGCCCGTCGCCCGTCTCCGGCAATGAACCCTTGACGGTTACATTTACCGATATCTCGACCTCCTATAACAACGCTTTCAGTGCTTGGGCCTGGGATTTTGACAGTGACGGCTCGGTGGATAGCACCGACCAGAACCCGACCTATGACTACCTGCAGGAAGGGGTCTATACGGTCACGCTGACCGTTACGGATAATGGCGGGCGCCAGGATTCCGAAACCAAGACGGCCTCATATGGGTATTCGATTCCGTCTCCACGGCGGCCTTCTCCAAGTCCTATGCACCGCTTTCCGGCCTCGAACCGGTGACGGCGGAATTTACCGATCTGACCAATCCATACGATCCGGCCACCTTTAGCTGGGACCTGGACGGTGACGGAGTAGAGGACAGCAACTCAGCCAGTGTGAAAGGCTATGTTTATGCTCAGGCGGGCACCTATACCATAACCCTGACTGTTACCGAGGCGGACGGCCACTCGAGCTCTGCGACCGATACAATTACCATCCTTGATACTGCGCCGCAGGCCGAATTCAATCTGGATTTCCCCAACGGGCCCGAGCCCCATACGGTGACGTTTGCCAACCTGTCCACCGGGTACGACACGCCCCTGACCTACAGTTGGGATTTTGATTATAACGCGGGCACTGCGGGTGAGCCCAGTGCGGACAGCACGGAAAAAGACCCGGAGCACACATACCCGCAAGATGGGACATTTAATGTATTGTTGACGGTGACGGATGCCGACGGTTCCACGGATACCTACTCTGGATTCGTTACGGTTACCGACGAGACCCCGGTGGCGGATTTCGGGGCCTCACCGGCAACCGGCCCGGTACCCCTGACCGTAACCTTTACGGACCAGAGTAGCACAGCCGACACCGGCGACACCCTGGTGGCCTGGGGTTGGTCGTACGGGGATGGCAACGTGAGCACCACCGGTGACACGACCCACACCCACGAGTACACGGCAGTGGGGACCTATACCGTGACCCTGACGGTAGAAGACAGTGACGGCAGCCTAGCCACGGCCTCGACAGTCATTACGGTCACCCCGAATGTTTCCGATCCCGACGACGATAGCGACGGCTGGACCGTGCTCGAGGGTGACTGCGACGATAGCAATGCAGCCGTGAACCCCGGCGCGGCGGAAATCTGCGGGGACAGCATCGACCAGGATTGTTTTGACGGTGACCTGGCCTGTCCGCCCCAGGGCGAGTGTATCGTTCTGGCCGACAAGCCGCTGGATACTCAGCTCCAGGGCGATCCGCCCAACATCATGCTGGTCATCGACGACTCGGGCAGCATGGACTGGGAGATGCTGGTCGACACGGACCTGGCCATAGCAAACGGTGAGAACACAAACAACGGCGCGTTCTGGATTGGCGGTGATGATTACTATTACCTCTTTAACAACAATGACAACCTCTACAGTACCTGGGATTATCCGCCTCTGACCGGCGCTACCGACATGCGGCGCTATCTGGCCCGTTTTTATCGCTACAACGTTATGTACTACAACCCGAATTATGAGTATATCCCCTGGTTCGGTGAGGCAAATGCCAACCTCAACGCGCCCCGGGCGCATCCCATGGATAACAGCATTACTGTTGATCTGAACGACACGCTTTATTCGGTCAACGCCAATTCGGCCGGTTCCGGCGGAGGTGGCACCATCATAGATATTACCCTTGACGAGGAAGTTGCTGTTACGGTATCCGGCACCTGGAATTATGATGGCGGTACGCCGGGTGGGTACAACGGGGACGATAAATGGACATCCGGCAACACTACCAGTACGATCAGGTATACCTGGACACCCACGGTAAGCGGGAACTATGATATCTCGATGTACACAACCAGCACCTACTCGCTGGATACCAATGCGCGGTATGATTACTCGCATGGAGCCAGTAATGGCACTACGCATGCCAACCAGGATACCGGCGGCTGGAAGACCCTCTGGACTACTGTAAGCCTCACGGCCGGAACCCCGATCGAGGTGTTCGTATCACGCGTCCAGAACCAGAGCACAAACACCTACACCGACGCGGATGCTATTCGTTTCGTTACCAGCGGCGGCGGGGGTGGCTCTACCTTCACTGCCGATATTACCGATGCGCACTATCATACCTGGGTTGATGCAGACAGTGACGGTTTAGTCGATGCCGGTGAGGACCAGTACCTGGTCAACTTTGCTGACTCAGACAGCAACAATGCATTCGACGCACGTGAGTTCTACCTGTTTGACGACGCTGACAACGATCAGATCGTTGATGACGGTGAACTGACCCTGGTGGACATTGCCAATGTGCCGGCCGGACTCAAGACGCGCTCGTATGCCGACGACCTGCAAAATTTTGCCAACTGGTTCTCTTTCTACCGCAAACGCTGGTTGACGACGATTGCGGCCCTGACCCAGGTGCTGCCCGAGTTCCAGGGCGTCAACCTGGGCTACCGGACCATTAACGGCGACGGCGTCCAGCCGGTACTGCCCATGAAGGTGCCTGGCCAGGCTGACAGTACCAGCACCCTTTTGAATGCTCTGAAAAATTTCAGGCAAAATCCACGTGGTACCCCGCTCAGGGAAGGCTTGGAAATGGTGGGCCTCTATTTCCACACGACCGAGACCAGCTCCGACCTGGAAGCTTCGTTGGAGACTTCGCCGCTGTCCACGGATACCGGCGGTGCCTGCCAGCAGAATTTTGCCCTGATATTCACTGACGGTGCCTGGAATGGCAGTTATTCCAATGCCGCCGGGAATGCTGATGACAACGAAGGCCAGCCCTATGAGGATAATTATTCCAACACGCTGGCCGACGTGGCCATGTACTTTTACGAGAACGATCTGGCGCCCGCCATTGCCAACGAGGTGCCGACCAACTTCTACGATAAGGCCACCTGGCAGCATATGGTGACCTACGGTGTTTCCTTCGGGGTCCGGGGAACACTGACCCCGTCGGATTACGACCTCTACAACTTGAATCCGGCCTTGCGGGTGTATCCAACCTGGCCCGATCCCATCACTTGGACTGCGGACAGAGGACTGAAGCGAATTGATGACGTCTACCATGCGGCGGTCAACGGTCGGGGCCAGTACCTCTCGGCCGACAACCCCGGCGAATTGGTCAATAAGGTCAAGGAAGTGGTTCGCGACGTCATTTCCCGGATCGGTTCCGGTGCGGCGGTTACCATCAACGGCGAGGAGCTGGATACCGGATCGGTGGTCTACCAGTCCATCTACTCCACCGACGGCTGGACCGGTGATGTGAAGGCCTTTCCCATCAATCTTACCACCGGTGAAGTGCAGCGGGACACCCCGGTGTGGTCCGCCGAAGAGCAGCTCGCCACGCAGAACTGGAATACCGGTCGGATCATCGCCACCTTCAACGGCACGACGGGCATCCCGTTCCGCTTTGCAGCCGCAAATGATGCCCTGTTCAACCTGATTGACGTGGATGATGCCACGGCAACCCAGATGATTGAATACCTGCGCGGGGATGATTCCAATGAGGTCCGCAACGGCGGCGGCTACCGCAACCGGACCGTGACGCTTGCCGACGGGATCACCGTGCGAAGCTCCAAACTGGGCGACATTGTCCATTCATCCCCGGTCTTCCAGCGGTACCTGCATGGCGGGACCTTCCACGACACCATCTATGCCGGCGGCAACGACGGCATGCTGCACGCCATCGACGCGGCGACCGGGCAGGAGCAGTTTGCCTATGTGCCGCGGCATGTCGTTGCCAACCTCAAGGATCTCACGCAGGTGGGCTATGACCACCGCTACTATGTGGACCTGTCTCCTTATGTGGGCAGTCTGACCATACCGGTGGCCACGGCCGGCGTTGGCGACGGTGTCGACAATGACGGTGTCGACGGTATTGACCAGGTCGGTGAGATCGAACCGCGCACCTTCCTGGTGGGCGGCCTGGGCAAAGGCGGCCGCGGCTACTACGCCCTGGATGTCACCGATCCCAAGGACATCACCAGTGAAACGGCCCTGGCCAGTGCGGTCAAGTGGGAATTCCCCGCGAATGACCTTTACATTTCCGCCGCGACCAATGCCACGCCCATCGTGGTGACCACGACCACCAACCATGGGTTCTCGGCCGGTGATTTTGTGGCCATCGAGGGAGTCGAAGGCAATTTGGCCGCCAACGGTGTTTGGAAGATCGACAACGTGACGGCCACCTCCTTCAGCTTGCACCTGGACGACGGCAGCAACAGCACCGGTGACGGAGTCTACTCCTCCGGGACGGGTCGGATAACACCTGACCAGCACATGGGATACTCCTTCAGCCGCGCCTTCCTGGTCAATTCCAAGATCGGCTATGTGGTGATCTTCGGCAACGGCTACAACAGTCCGGCCCGCAACGCGGTGCTTTACGTCCTGGATGCGGCTACCGGAACGCTGCTGAAGAAGATCGACACCCAGCATGGTACTTATGGTGACGGCACCAGTGCCAATGGCAACTGTAACGGCCTGTCGACACCCCAGCTGATCGACGTGGATGCCGATGCCGTGGTGGATTACGCCTACGTTGGCGACCTGAACGGCAACATGTGGAAGTTCGACCTGACCGGCAACAGCATCAACGACTGGGATGTGGCCTACAAGACCGGCGGCGGCATGCCCAAGCCGGTGTTCCAGGCCAAGGATGCCGCCGGCAACGAGCAGCCCATCACCGGCGTGCCGGATGTAATGCTGCCGTGCGATCCGAACTCTCCCGGCTACTTCGTGGTCTTCGGTACCGGCAAGTACCTCGGTCAAACCGACTTCAGCAACCGTCTGACCCAGACGCTCTACGGTATCTGGGATTACGGGGACGATATCGACGATGACGAGTACATCGGTTCCTTTGAACGTGGTTCCGCCACCCAGCTCAGCAACCTCACCAGCAATGCCTCCCTGCTCAAGCAGGAAGTGTTGACCGATGTGGTGGTGAGTGGGAATGTACTGCGGATCCTGACGGACAACACGATTGTCTATAACCTCACCGCGGATACGGATAGTATCGGTACGGGGGATGATCCGTCCAACGATACCACCACGCCCACACTGACCAATATGGGGTGGTACTTTGATCTTCCGGAACGCAAGGAACGGGCCGTACGGGATGTAATCCTGCGGTCCAACAAGGCGATCATCATCTCGAGCCTGCCGAACACCTCGCCGTGCTCGGCCGGCGGCGAGTCCTTCCTGCACGAGATGGACGCCTGTACGGGCGGCCGGGTGACCCAGGCCCAGATCGATATCAACGCGGATGGCGTGATCGATGACAAAGACCTGGTCAAGATCAAAAAGCCGGGCCTCGTCGGGGATCCTGATCCGGATGATCCAGACGATTGGATTTTTGTGGCGCCTACGGCGATCTGGTATCCGACCATGGTCTATACCCCGACCATCCTCGACGTTGGTGAGACCGAGCTGAAGCTGATGAGTACGGCCGCCGGCGGCATCATCAACCTGATCGAGCAGGGTGAAGAGAAAGGGTTGTTCTACTGGCGGTTGATTGAGAATTAATTTCGGTTTCACCGGCCGGGGCATCCTGCCGGTCGGTGAGCCGGAGCGATACTTCAAGGAGCTTGAGGTGAAAAAAATGAAATTCACGCTGATCAGAAAAAGTCTGATTCTACCCTATATTCTGGCTATGTTAGTGCTACCGCTGAGCAGTGCCGTAGCCGCGGAGAGTATGACGGTGCCGTCTATTACGCCGCTGCCCGAAAATTTGCCGGAGATGTTTAACAAGAGGCTGGGGATCCCTGGTATGCGAGTGGGCTTTATCAAAGGTTTCAGGAATGAAGGGGTCGTGGTCATCAATGATTCCGCCTGGAAACTAGCACCGGGTGTTAGGCTGTCCCGTAAGTACGAAGGCTCACCGGTATTCCTGACTGAATTTCAGGTCGGGATGTATGTGGGTTTTACGTTGAACGATAATGCCCAGGTTGATGTGATGTGGATCATAGAGTAGCGCCAGGGGAGGAAAACCATGAAAATAACCCGCTACGTACTGATGGTTTTACTCATTGGGTTTCTGGCTGCAACTTACGCACTTGCTGACTTCTATCGCTACCGGGATAAAAATGGTGTGCTGCGATTTACCGATGATCTCACCGAGGTTCCGGAAGACCAGCGCCCGAAGCTCAAGAAATATAAAGAGACCCAACCGGTATCGCAACCCGTGCAAAAAACAGGTCGGCCCGGGGGTAAGGGCAAGCAGTCCGTTCAGCAAACCGCCGGGAAACCAAGAAGTAAGCCCCACAATGAAGCGGCCTGGCTGCTCCGGGAAAGGGATGATCTGGACAAGTTGCATAAGAAATTGATGAATGACAAAATGGCTGTGGCCCTTCAGGCTCAGCATATTCAGACGCCTGAAGATGCGAAAAAATATCGCCGGAACCTCAAAGCCCTGAATGAACGGATTGAAAAATTTGAAAAACGGCGCTACAAATATGAAAGCAGGGCGAGTGTTCTCAAAGACCAGATTGAAAAAGAGGTGCAGCGCCAAAATCGTCCTAAGAATATTCCCCGAAGTGCTAATAAGCCGTGTAAAAACCCGCGCACCTGCAATAAGAAATCCGCTGCCCAGAAGCGGGTGACGACGCAATAGGCGTATGTTTTGGGGGCCTAGCCCAAGGCTGGTGCGAACACAGGGATTATGATATAACGTAGTACACCTTTTCATAACGGAGGATTGATCATGCGACGATGGGTTTGGATCGTAGTGGGGTTCTGGCTGCTGACCCCGATTCTCTGCTCAGCCGGCTGGTATAAGTACCAGGATGAAAACGGCGTCTGGCACTACACGGACTCCATGACGGCCGACGAGCCCGTCGAAAAGCGAAAGAAAGTCGAGCGAGTCCGTGAACCTGACGATTACCTGACGCCCGCCCAGCGGGAAGAAAGGCGTCAGCAGGCAGCCCAGGCCAAGGCCAAGGAGGAAGAGGCCGCGGCAGAAAAAGCCAAACAGGAAAAGATCAAGGGCGAATATAAAGGCATTGAGAGTTATGAGACCCTCGAGAAGAAGCGGGCGGAGTTGGCTGACCTATATAAAACCATGATGGAGAGGAAAAAGAAACTGGACGCCTCAAAAGAGAAGGTTGATACACGCCAGAAATATGCCCAGCACCAGGAATTGATCACCCAATACAACCAGAGTGCTGACGAGTACAGGTCCCGCCGACAGGCCTACGAAGAGGCGGTGAAAGCGTATGAGGCCAAGCAAAGACAGGCAAAACCCAGTAGCAAATAGAGACAGCTCGGACCCCATGCCCACCTTTGCTTAAACGAACCCGACGGGAAAAGCGCGGATGAACCCGAAACAGCTTGGCTGCTTCGGGTTCAGTGGTTTTTGAGCGCTTGAAAGCGAAGGCTGGTTCCATGCGCTGCGGATGGTTGTCAGCGATCACTTGACCGGGCTATGGGGGGGACTAAGCCCGGTGGTGTGCGCTTGCCAGGTCTGACCGTGATGGCCCGCAAAGGTGCCGGATGGCAACCGAGGTATTTCAGGATTGACAACATTGGCTGCAATTTCTTATTATTGCGTGGCGATAAGGGTTATCGCCCAATTCTCATATAACACAAACAAAGAGAGCAACCATTGAGGATGCCGGCTGACAAAACCGATCCGTTCGATATTAAATCCATCTGTAAGAGCCTTTTAAAAAAGGGCCTGATAAAACGCGGTCAGGCCAAGTCCATCATTAGCCAGGAAGAACGCATCCGGGCCAAGCTGGAAGAGCAACGCGCAAAACAAAAAGGGAGTGACCGTACCCGCGAGATTGTCAATCCGATTACCAGTGTGGATGTTATTGTCGCCATGAATCTTGTCCGGGCGGATCACGAGACCCGGGTTCTGGATGAAGATATCATCTTTCAGACGCTGGCCCAAAAATGGGGCCACCCGTACAAGAAAATTGATCCCCTGAAACTCAACCTGAATCTGGTGACGACCACCATACCGCGCAATTTTGCCCTGAAGCATCTGGTATTACCGATCCATATCGCGGAAGGCACCCTCACGATTGCCACCCCGGATCCGTTCAACACGGAGGTCATGGAGGACATCACCCGGGTGACCAACATGCAAATCGCCATCGTGATCAGTTCCAAAGGGGATATTATCAAGCTGATCGACGAATTTTTCGGATTCAAACGATCCATTGCGGCTGCCGAAGACCTTTTTGGCGCAACCGCTGATCTCGGCAACCTGGAACAATACGTCCAGATAACCAAAGATGGCGATTTTACATCCAATGACCAGCACATCGTCAACGCCGTCAACCATGTTTTTCTTTATGCGTTCGACCAGCGGGCCAGCGATATTCACATCGAACCCAAAAGAGAAGAAACCCGGGTGCGCATGCGCATCGATGGTGTTTTGCATACGGTCTACAAGGTTCCCCGCAAGGTTCACAACGCCGTGGTGACCCGGATCAAGGCTTTAAGCGCCCTCAATATGGCCGAAAAACGCAAACCCCAGGACGGCCGCATCAAGACCGATCGGGGTGATGCGGAAATTGAGATCCGCATCTCAATTGTGCCGACCGCGTTTGGTGAAAAAGTGGTCATGCGGGTTATGGATCCCGAGGTGTTGTTTCAGGATTTGACTGGTTTGGGTTTCACCGAAGCGGATAAGGAACGCTACCATAGTTTTATCAATTTGCCCCATGGCATCGTCCTGGTGTGTGGGCCCACCGGCAGCGGCAAATCCACAACGCTCTATTCAACGTTGCGGCAGTTGTCGACGCCCCAGAACAATGTGATTACGGTGGAAGATCCCATTGAAATGATACATGAGGATTTCAATCAGATCGGAATTATGCCTGCGGCCGGCGTTACCTTTGACTCCATATTACGGACCATCCTCCGACAGGATCCAGATATTATCATGGTGGGGGAGATGCGTGATTTAGAAACCGCCCAAAATGCTATCCAGGCCGCGCTTACCGGTCATTTGGTGCTTTCCACCCTGCATACCAACGACGCTCCGACGGCGATCACCCGCCTGTTGGATCTGGGTGTGCCGCCGTTTTTAATCCAGGCCACCCTGGCAGGCATTCCGGCCCAGCGACTGGTGCGGACCATCTGCAGCTACTGCATGGAGCCGTTCAAGATCATGGGCAGTGAACTCAGATTGCAGGGACTGGAGGTGGGGACGGATGATGAGTTGGATCTGCGCCGGGGGATGGGGTGCCCCCAGTGCCGTAATACCGGATATCGCGGTAGAACCGGGATCTACGAGATTATCCCGTATACTGAGGCCCTGCGCAAGTTAACTACCGCGACCGCCGATATTCAGCAAATCCGCGATCAAGCGATCCAGGAGGGGATGACGACCCTGCGCGAAAGTGCCATCACCAAAATGCTCGAGGGCATTACGACCTATCAGGATGTGCAACGGGTTACGTGGGAAACCATATAGAGGCTATCTCAAAAATGTCTTTTGGCCCAATCTCCCCGTTGGGCGCTCGGTTTCGGCACGGAGTGAAGCGAAGCGCTATCCTCGAAATACTCGAGTATTCCTCTGGTTGAAACCTCGCGGCCGCCTTGACCTTGAACCAAAATCCTATTTTTGAGATAGCCTCTAGAAGCTACCTTAAAAACGGCTTTTGGTCCAATCTCGGCGTTAGTCGTGAAAATCAAATCCTCGAAATACTGCATGTATTTACCACGCAAGGCACTGGCTTCGCTGGCGCCTCCGGTTTGATTTTCACGGCTGCCTCGACCTTGAACCAAAATCCACTTTTAAGATAGCTTCTAGTCGCTACCGTAACATTGCCTTCTGACACTATGCCGGTGGTGGTAGCACGATTAAGTCCTCAAAATCATATTTTTTCCCTCCGACGTGAATATTGGCGATAGGCTATACCTATAAGCAGCTGGAGGGCCTTAAGACCACTTCCAGTTCAAGACGGAAGTTATTGCATAGAAGGATTTAATTGATAAATAGAAAACGGCGTTGAATCGTTTGGATTCAACGCCGTTGCTGTTTGGGTGTATTAAAGGCGGTTAGGGGGCGCGAAAGGAATCCCCAGGGGCTATATTCTTGTCTGAAGTCGTTACCAGGGCAGTTGCCGTGGTGTCCTCAACATGCAGAATCAGCAATGTTCCGAAGTCCACCGGGGGCAGATTCAATACTTTTTTGCTTTTGGCACTGAGTTTCCCGGTGCGCTCTTCATAGATCAGGTAGCGCTGGCCGCGGGCCATTCCGTCGTCGCTGCCTTTGTCCAGGAAAACCAGCATGTGGTCCCCGATCAGCTTTTCCCCTTCCCGGGCAGCGATGATTTTACCTTGCAGCCCCTTAACGCTTTCCGTCAGACCAATTTGGGGATCACCAGGGATATAATTCATCAACTGGTCGCCGACTTTAATGGTCTCAAATGACCGGAAGATTTCACCAAGGGCGAAATCCTCGCGAATGTCGGTAATTTCCACGATCCCCAACAGATAGTGCTGGTAGCCGATCATGGCTTTGGTCTTTTTGTCACGCAAGGGGTCCAGCGTTCTGAAGATGGTGTAGCGGGAGCCTACTTCAAGTTCACCCGCTTCGGGGGTGATGTAAACCAAATCGCCCTGGCTGATAAGCCATTTATCATCCTCGACTTTGAATATTTTTCCGTAAGAGCCCGCTTTGTATTGCCGAATAAAACCGACACTATCGATTGCCGGGTAATCGATGATTTCTGTGGGCTCTTCCTCCGCTTCCGGGACCTGCGCCACTTCTACTGGCTCGGGTTCCGGCCCGGGCTCTGGTTGCTGGCGCATTCTTTCGATCCAATCTTTGTGATAGATCCGGATGCGTTCACCTGGGAAAATACGGTGGGGATTGGCAATCTGTCCGTTTCTTTGCCATAAGTCCGGCCAAAGCCAAGGCGAATCCGCAAAGCGTTGGGACAGATCCCACAGGGTATCCCCCTTTTTTATGGTATAGTAAAAGTCGGCCCCATGTTCCACGGTCTCACTTTCCTGGGCGGAGGCACCTGCAAGTGGGAATACAACGGCAACGGTCAAGAAGACGACCGCCAGCATAGCCGGCACCAGAGTCTGCCTGGTATAATTCGTCCGGAGGGACAAGCGTTTTTCAACAGATCTTAAATTAGGTGTCTGTTTCATCATGGGCCCCGATTTTTTTAGCGTTGATATGAAAAACGGTCAGTTTAGAATCTAATACTCTGGATAGCTGCGTTTTGTCAAGAGTTTCAATGATTAAGACGATCTTCACTTTTAAGCCGACGCTGTTGATTATGGCAACCGCACTGGGTTGAGCGAACGTATTTACGCGTACCGTGAGAGCGGTTTTGAGCCGGGTTTAAGCTTGACAAGGCAATTTTGTCTCCTTATGCTCGGGCGCACCGGCCCAAAGGCGGACGTTAGACGTTCCGGCGGTAAACAGCTTACACTTGACTCCGACACACCTCTTAACCCATGGCGACGCGGCTTTCAAAAAAAAAGCTGAAGTATATCCGGTGCAATGCCGGTAAGCTGGAACCGGCCCAAATGGCCGCCCACCTTAAAATTCCGCTGGAACTGGTTACCGCCCAACTGGAAAACGACAAACCGTCGCCTGACCGCCCTCGACCGGAGCGCCTAGCCAACCCTTTATATATCGGGTTTTTAGTGGTCGTATTTTTCAGCCCGCTAATTTTTTCGACCGCTTTTTACGAGTTCGAAAATTTACCCCGTAGCCTGCTGATCCAGGCCGGCGCGCTTTTGATTCCAACCCTCTGGCTCTTGCGGCAAAGCGGACAGGCAACTGTTGATGCCGCCGGCGGTCCGGCAGCGTGTCCCCTGGCATTGCTGTTTGCCTGGGCGCTGGTATCCTTGGCCTGGTCGACCTATCGGTACGGTGCGTTCAGCCAATGGATGCACTGGGCGGCCTGTGGCCTGTTTTACCTGATCGTCTATAACCTACACCCGCAGCGTAAATTTATCGAACGGACGCTCCAGGTTGTGATGGCCGCTACCGCGCTGGCGGCAATGCTCGGTATCGGGCAGTACCTTCTCGGTTTGGACTGGGTGCCCCAGCAAGTTGTTCCGGCCGCTACCTACAATAACAAAAACATGGCTGCTCAGGTGATGGTACTGGCCTTTCCGGTCGGCTTCGTATTGGCCGCCACTTCACCCAGCCGAAAGCTCACCTGGCTTTACGCCCTGGTGACAGCTACGGTGGCCCTATTTCTTTTTTACACCCATAGTCGGGCTGCCTGGCTCGGGGCGTTCACGGAAACAGTCCTGATTATAGGCGGGGTGTGGCTCTATTGGCGCAAATCGGATAAGGGGCCGGCCTTTGATCAAAATCGGCTGCTGGCGCTGGTGACGGCGTTGGCGATCCTGGTGGCCGGCATACAGCTGGGACCCAACTCACTGGCCCCGGCGACAGGCCAGACCCCGCAGCCGACCGATCGAAGAATTGGCGTGAACCTGGACCTGACCTCGGGCCGCCACCGGGTGGTTCTCTTGAAAAACACCCTGACGATTATCGCTCAGCATCCGTTGGCCGGCGTGGGTATCCGCAACGTTCAGGTACACTATCCCACGGCTCCCGACAAAAGTCACCATCGTCTTACCCTGCATACGCAGCGCGCTCACAATGATTATCTGCAAATGTATGCCGAGTTGGGTCTGCCGGTCTTGCTGGTGTTGGGCTGGTTGTGGTTTTTGATTGCCCGGCATGTGGTTGCCTTGATTCGCAGTCCCGGCGGCGCCCAATGGATTCCGCCAGCCTTGATTTGCCTGGCGGCCATGGCCGGCCTGGCCGTGAACGCTTTTTTTAGTTTTCCATTTAACCGGGCGTTGCCGCCATTTTTATTGGCGGTTTACCTGGGGTTATTCTTCAAAACCACGACCCTTGCGGCTGGAGCGGACGACCCGCAGCCAACTGCCAGAGTCGGCCATCGCAAAACGACCCCGGCGCTGGCCGGCCTTTTCAGCATCCTGTTGCTTGGTTGGAGGTTCATCAGCTACCACTGGTCATGGGCCGACCACTATTATCGCCGGCATGTGGTGGCTTTCCTCGGTGGGGACTATGTCCAGGCAGCTGCTTTGGGTGAGCTGGCGCTGGAACATAACCCTAGGCGTGGGGCGGTATTGCGATCTCTCAGCAGATTATATGTCCGCAATAAAGACTATGCCAGCGCTGAAGCCCTGTTCGCGCGTATCGATCAGGTCTTTCCACATGCGCCCTTGAATATCTATCACCAGGCCGTCGCCCACATTAACCAGAAGCGCTTTAAAGCTGCTGAAAAGGCCATTCGCAAGGGTTTGATGGTCGTACCCCAAAGTGGTAAATTCCATGGGCTGCTGGGAGTTGTCCACCAGGCCAATAATCAGGTGGAAGAGGCGATCGCGGCCTATCATCGCGCGATTTCACTGACACCGGGCGTGGAAAGTCATTATCAGTGGCTGGGTCAACTGTTGTATGCCCATAAGCGTTTTGAAGAAGCACAGCCGGTTTACACCAGCTTGGTTGCACTGGCACCGGAGCAGATGGAGGCGCATGCCCGGCTTGGCTTAATGGCCCTTGAACGCCGCCAGAGTGAAACGGCGGTGGAACATTTTCGCAAAGCGATTGCGCTGGCTCCGAACGACGCAACCCTGCACCGTTATCAGGGGGTGGCCTTTATCAATCTGGAAAAGACCCAAGAAGCGGTAGCCGCCTTTCAGCAGGCCGTTGTAAAGAGTCGCGGGCGGGATGCTCTAGCTCACAACAACCTGGGCAGTGCGCTGGCGCGGCAAAACCAGCTAGAAAGGGCGGTAGAGCACTTCAAGGCCGCCCTGAAAGTTGATCCGGACTACGCCGAGGCCCGGCAGAATCTTGAGAAGGCCCGCAAGATGCTAAGTGCCCAATGATAGATGGCCGCATAAAAAACCCCCCGTGCTGGTGCACGGGGGGTTCCATGGTTTAAATGGCCGAAATGTTTCCGGTGCGGTTTACATCATACCGCCCATGCCGCCCATGCCGCCCATACCACCGCCCGGAGGCATAGCCGGCATAGCGGCCTCTTTTTCCTCAGGCTTATCGGCGACCATGGCTTCGGTGGTCAGCATCAGGGAGGCCACGCTGCCCGCGTTCTGGAGGGCATAGCGAACCACTTTGGTCGGGTCGATGACACCGGCTTCGATCAGGTTTTCGTACTTGTTGGTATCCGCGTTATAGCCTTCAGCGCCCTTGGCGGTCTTGACTTTATCGATGACCACGGAGCCTTCATAACCAGCGTTGTTGGCGATCTGACGCAGCGGTTCTTCGATGGCGCGGATAACGACTTTGACACCCAGCTTCTGATCAGCCTTGATCTTGATTTTATCAAGGGCTTCGATGCAGCGTACCAGGGCAACACCGCCGCCGGGGACAATACCCTCCTCAACTGCGGCCCGGGTCGCGTTCAGGGCATCTTCCACGCGGGCTTTCTTCTCTTTCATCTCGGTTTCGGTGGCAGCGCCGACGTTAATGACGGCCACGCCGCCGATCAGTTTGGCCAGCCGTTCCTGCAGTTTTTCACGGTCATAGTCGGAAGAGGTCTCTTCGATCTGGGCCCGAATCTGTTTGACCCGACCTTCGAGGGCCGCCCGGGAACCAGCACCGTCCACGATCGTGGAGTTGTCTTTGTCGATGGTTATGCGTTTGGCTTTACCAAGATCCTGCAGGGTCAGGTTTTCCAGTTTGATACCGAGGTCTTCAGAAACGACCTGACCGCCCGTCAAAATGGCGATGTCTTCGAGCATGGCCTTGCGGCGATCGCCAAAACCCGGTGCTTTTACGGCAGCCACGTTCAGGGTGCCGCGCAGCTTATTGACGACCAGGGTCGCCAGCGCTTCGCCATCAACGTCTTCAGCTACGATCAGGAGCGGCTTGCCCATTTTGGCAACCTGCTCGAGAACCGGCAGGAGGTCTTTCATGTTGCTGATTTTCTTTTCGTTGATGAGGATGTAAGGTTCTTCCAGGGAAGCCACCATTTTTTCGGAATCGGTTACGAAGTAGGGTGAAAGGTAACCGCGGTCAAACTGCATCCCTTCGACCACGTCGAGGGTGGTCTCCATGCCCTTGGCTTCTTCAACGGTAATCACGCCTTCCTTGCCCACCTTGTTCATGGCTTCGGCAATGATATTGCCGATGGTGCTGTCGTTGTTGGCGGAAATGGTACCGACCTGGGCAATCTCACGCTGGTCCTTGGTCGGTTTGGAGAGTTCGTGCAGTTCCTTGACCGCCACTTCAACAGCCTTGTCGATACCACGTTTGATGGCCATGGGGTTGTTTCCGGCCGCGACGAGTTTCTGGCCCTCTTCATAAATGGAGCGTGCCAGTACGGTTGCCGTGGTGGTACCGTCGCCGGCCATGTCGCTGGTTTTGCTGGCGACTTCCTTGACCATCTGGGCGCCCATGTTTTCAAACTTGTCTTCGAGCTCGATTTCCTTGGCGACGGTGACGCCGTCTTTAGTGACCGTGGGGGAACCCCAGGATTTGTCGATCACTACGTTTCTGCCCTTGGGACCGAGAGTCACTACAACCGCGTCGGCGAGAGCCTGAACGCCGGCGAGCATCGCCTCGCGCGCTTTCATGTCGAATTTGATCTGTTTAGCCATTTTGGTGTTTCCTCCGTATACTGAATTATAAAAATATTATTCGATTACGCCGAGAACGTCATCTTCACGCATGATCAGGTACTCTTCACCATCGATCTTCACTTCGGTACCGCCGTATTTGCCGAAAAGAATGCGGTCGCCCTTTTTAACCTCCAGCTTGACCGGCTTGCCGTCGTCGCCGATGCGGCCCTTGCCGACAGAGATCACTTTACCTTCAGCCGGCTTTTCTTTGGCTGAATCGGGAATGATAATCCCGCCTTTGGTCTTTTCAGCTTCTTCCACACGTTCTACCAAAATGCGATCATGTAATGGTCTCAGTTTCATGGTTCAGATTCTCCTTTTTAGTGTGTGTTTTAAACTTTTTTAGACGGACAAAGGCCTGGAATCGGCTATCCAGACGACCCTGGCTGCTTGCTCCGCCTTGCTAAAATGGTTGTTACCGGCTGTCCTTCTCGCACTGCGCGTGTACCGGTTTCATTATTTTTCGAAATAATAATCACAGTTTCCGATTTGTAAAGATCCGGAATAGTTTTTTTTCAGTACTTCAACGGAACCGGATCAATCGGTTTTCTGCTTTTTAGATGGTGACGATTTAGCGGGTTTGTCGCCAGTGTCCGCGGCCGGTTTATCACCCTGAGATGTTTTGGATTTTTTGTGTGGTTTATCCCCATAGCCATCGGCATACCAACCGGACCCTTTCAGATGGAAAGCACTTTGGGAGATGAGTCGGTGCAGTTTCCCGGAACAGTGGCTGCACTTGGTAAGTGGCCGGTCCGAGAATTTCTGGATGGCTTCCTCGATCCGGCCGCAAGCGGTGCATTCGTATTCGTAAATCGGCATATCGTCCCCTGTTGAATATGACATATAATTTTTAGTGCTAATATAGGCCAGAATCGGTGGTTGTCAAGTACCTCACGATTCGCGGATCCCCTCAATGGGCTGGTGCCATTTACCATAAAATTCAAGAACTTTAGTCAAACCGGCCACCTTTACTGGGATGAGGATGTTACGGGTTTTGGCGTGCACGCGTTTTTCCTCGGCCAGGGTCTCCTCCGGTGAGGCGTCAAAACTCTGCAGAAACTTGCTGAAACGGACAATGTGAATCAGTTCATGGGTGGTGATGTAAAGAACCAGCGGAAACAGACGCATGTCGGGGGATTGCTTTAGCGCGCCCAGGATCGAGTGGTCCTGAAGACAGATCTTGTAATAATCGTACGCCGAACTTCCGAGGGAGGACCCTTTCAAGCGGCCCGAAAAGCGAATGACCTGGGCGAACGGGCCATCGACGATTTCGTCCTGGGCAAGTTCCGATAGGGTGCTCACGTCATATCGCCGTCGCAGCCATTGATTTTCGGACATTTTATAGGCGTTGCTCACCAGTTCTTCCGCCATGGCAACGGCATTGTTGACGGTATCGAGTTGTTCACTTTTGAATTGCTGCAAGGGGATCGACTCCACCAAACGGATTTTTTGGGGTCTGTATGTTAAAAAACAGTGGACAAACCGACAAAAAGAGTGTTACCAGTATTTTTTTAACTTATCAAATAAATAATGAATGGGGGTGATCTGTTGGGTAGCATAGTTAAAAAACGAAGAAAAAAGATGAGAAAGCACAAACACAGAAAGCTTCTGGCCCGGACACGTCATCAGAGAAGAAAGGGCAAATAGCCGCCGTCTTTTCTATGTGCAGGAAAGGCACCTTTTCCGCACCACGCTTGCGCTTTCCCGGTGCTTTTCCTGCCTGTTACCATTTCCAGCCTACTTTTTATACCCGTCGATATACTTGAACAGCTCCGACTCGGTGGATACCACCACGCTGCTCTCTTTGTCCAGGGCCTCATTGTAGATATCCAGGGTCTTTATGAAGGAATAGAATTCCGGATCAATGCCGAAAGCCTCGGCATACAGACGGGTTGCTTCGGCATCGGCCTTACCTTTGATCTCCTGGGCAACCTTATATGCCTCGGAGGTGATCTGTTTTAGATCCCGTTCCTTCTGACCCAGAATCTTTCGCGCTTCACCCTGGCCTTCTGAGCGGAACTTTTCGGCGATCTGCCGGCGCTCGGCGATCATACGGTCGTAAACTGTCTTGCGGACTTCCTCTACGTAGTTAATCCGTTTAATCTTGACATCTTCAAGCTCAATCCCGAAATTGGTTAGCTTCGGCCGGGCCTGTACCAGGATGCCCTTATTGATGACCTCACGGCCGGTGGTAACGTCGAAGGTGGCGTGCAGATCATCATCCTGGCCGCCATCTTCAAAGGTATCCAGTTCGCGGTTGCTGTTGCGCACCGCATCGATCAGGCGGCTGGAGGTGATAAAGTTTCGTACGGCCGGGTCGATGATTTCGTCCAGCCGGTTCTGGGCTCTTTCGACGAACCCGATGGTTTTGAAGAAAATGACCGGGTCTACGATTTTCCAGCGGGCAAATGTATCCACCCAGATAAAGGTTTTATCTTTCGTGGGGATCTGGCCCGGATCACCGTCCCACTCCTGCAACGTACGGGGGTAATAGATGGCTTCCTCGATAAGGGGGATCTTAAAGTGCAGGCCGGGAGTCAGCGCCGTGCGACTGACCTTGTCGAAACGGGTTACCAGTACTTGCTCGGTTTCATCGACTGTATAGGCGGCAAAATAGGCCCCGATAACGAGGATGGCAATTACGAATATAATGACCTTAATTTTCATTTGACGACACCGTCCTGTTTTCCGAGGTTAAGCAAAGGCAGCAGGTTCTTCTGGTTTTTGTCAACAATGTACTTATTACCCATTCGCGGCAGTACGTCGCGCATGGTCTCCAGGTACAGTCGGCGCTTCGTCACATCTTTGGCCTTGGCGTATTCCCGGTAGACCTCGGTAAAGCGCGCCGCGTCGCCTTTGGCTCGGTTGACGCGGTCCAAGGCGTAACCTTCGGCGGCTTTGATGGTCCGTTCGGCTTCACCGCGGGCGGCCGGGATGGCCTTGTTGTAGTCCTCCCGAGCCTCATAGATGGTTTTTTCCTTTTCCTGAGTCGCCTGGTTGACCTCGTTGAAAGAGGGCTGGACCGGACCGGGGACATTGGTTCTTTTCATCTCAACGGTTACGATCTTGATGCCGGTCTCCGCCTTGTCGAGTTCAATTTGCAAGACCCGTTGGGATTCGACGGCAATTTCATCGCGCTTGCTGATAACCTCGTTGATGCTCCGGTCTCCAACCACCAGGCGCATACTGGCTTCCGCCAGGTCGATGAGCAGTTTGCGCACGTCTTGGACTTTGAACAGGAAGTTGTAGGGTTCATTGATGCGGTACTGCACGATCCAGGGCACCACGGCTACATTCAGATCTCCAGTCAGCATCAGTGAAATGCTGGAAGTATCCTGCCGGTTGGCGTATCGGGCCCGGCTGTCCTGCCGGCTGGACCGAAAACCGAATTCTTCCTTGTAAATTCGGTCCTGCCGAACTTTGGTCACTTTTTCTATTCCAAACGGCAGTTTAAAATTGGGTCCGGGCTGGGCGATGCGGACGAATTTTCCAAACCTCTGAACCACGCCCACAGAACCCGATTCAATGGTGAAGAATATGGAATACCCGATAAAAATAACCAAGATCACAAGAATCGCGATCAGTGGTCCACCGGGAATCTTCATGTTCTTGAATTGTTTTACCAGGTCATCAACCTGGGGCGGAATATTGCCGGGGCCGCCGCTGCCGGGTCGCTGGTGCTGTTGCTGTTCCTTCAGTTTTTCCCAATCCCAACTCATGCATTATCCTTTCACATCTCTGCATTTAGGTGGTGTCCTGCGGAATCGGTCACGCAGGGCACATTTTGTTGTGTGGGCACAATGTAAGGTACCGATATTACCAAGTCAAGTAAAAATGGGTCGATATCCCCCCGGATGCCCACCAACAGGCGGATTGCGCTTGACAAGCTTCTGCTGCGGCGATTAGGTTTCGATCATGAAGAAAAAGAAAACGGATAAACCCCAAGTGCTGTCCATCGGCCGGATTCTGCCCGATGTCCTGAACGATTGCCGCCGCGACAGCGCCACCGATCTGACAGTGGTCGGAGAGATCTGGCAAGTTGCGGCTGGTACCGCCATGGCCGAAAATACACAGCCGGCGGCCTTCAAAGGACGACTATTGCTGGTCCACGTGTCCAGCAGCGTTTGGCTGCATCAGCTGCAGTTCGTGAAGCAGGATTTGATCGACAAGGTGAATGCCGCCGCCGGGCGGCGTCTGGTAGAAGACATCACCTTTAAAATAGGTCCGCTGGAACCGGAAGGCGGATCGACCCGTTGAGGTTGCCGACGGGATCATGACAGAGAGGCATTTGCTTGGAAGCCATCACGGACGATACCTTTTTAAGCGGTCACTTGACGGTAAACCAGCCTCGGGATGGTTATCGGTTTTCAATCGATGCCATATTGCTGGCGGACTTCGTACAGTGTAAAGACGGCCAGATGATCATCGATCTGGGTACCGGCTGCGGCATCATAGCGCTCATGCTGGCGACCCGGCATCCCGGGGTTCAACTTATCGGTGTGGAGATACAGGACGAACTGGCCCGGGCAGCCGCGGCAAACGTACACGCCAATCGATTGGAAGATCGCATCCGTATTTTGCACCAGGACATAAAAAAGCTGCACATTCAGCAAGTCCCCGCTCTGGTCCACCAGGTAGTCTGTAATCCGCCCTATCGACGTGTCAAATCCGGCCGGATCAACCCCGACCGGAGGAAGGCCGGCGCCCGCCATGAAATTTTTGCCCGACTGGCCGATTTCGCAGACGCGGCTGCCCGTATGCTGCAGCTTGCCGGCCGTTTGAGCTGCATATATCCGGCCGAGCGTTTAACCGATTTGATGGACCATTTGCGGCACGCCAATCTGGAGCCGAAACGACTGCGCCTGGTTCACTCGAAAAGGGAAGAAGCTGCGCGACTGGTTTTGCTCAGCGCAACAAAAGGCGGCCGGCCGGGGCTGGTGGTCGACCCCCCCCTTGTGATCTACCGGGCAGACGGCCGCTATACGCCCGAGGTGGCGCGCGCTTTTTTACTTTAAGTGTTTAATATTGCAAGAAAAGAATTGGCCCGGCCAGCGAGCGCATTTCCTGCGGTTCTTTTGCAGGGTTGCCGCGTGCATCCAAAATACAAACATTCCTTATAGGGGACGATTCCCCACTGCTCGTTGGCGCGCAGCGGAAATCCCACTTACCGGGGCTGCGGGGAGCGTTCAAATTGCATTTTTGGACCTGTCGCCATTGACATGAAATAGGAAAAATACTATCAGAAACCGAAACTTGCAGGAGAGGTGGCCGAGCGGCTGAAGGCGGTAGTCTCGAAAACTACTGAGGGCTTTGTCCTCCGCGAGTTCGAATCTCGCCCTCTCCGCCATTTATGGGCACGGCCCCGGAAACAGGTGATATTTTACTTGATTTTTCCGCCCGGATGATTCATACAGGGGCCGCTCGCAGACGCCTACCCTTTGAATGCGGGTAGATTTAAAATGCGGAGAGATGTCCGAGCTGGCTGAAGGAGCACGACTGGAAATCGTGTGTGTCGTTTAAAGCGGCACCGAGGGTTCGAATCCCTCTCTCTCCGCCATCTACAAATCCAGCTACCACCACCCGACCCGCACCATCCAGTTGATACCCAAACAGCAATTCATATTGAGATTTAAATAACGGTCTGATATTTATTTCTCGGTCCTGCATGTCAGCATTTCAGCCGGCGTGTTTGCTGTCGGCGCACAGCCCCTCTATCTTTAATCAGAGAACCCATGCGGCTATCGAACAAAAAACTGAAATACATCCGACGGCATGCTTCCCGGGAATCAGCGGAGCAGATTGCGAATCAACTTAAAATACCGGTAAGAGAAGTTGAGAAAACGATTCGCAAATTCCAGGCGCCGGTCGGCACAAAGCCCGTCGTCAGTCACACGGCCACTTTGGAGAAAGTGTGTTTTTGGATCTTGGCTGGGATGGCCTTTTTAGTGCCGTTGCTCGTGAGCGACTATTTATACGACTCTGTGGGGGGTCTCAAAAGGACGGTCACAATGTTGTTGGCCCTCGTTATGGTGATCATCTGGCTGTTTAGGGGTTACCCATCCGGCGAGTTAGAAGTCTTTCACAGCGCCCTGTTAGCCGTCACAGGGTGTTTTCTGGCCTGGTCTCTGATTTCAATAGCCTGGGCGCCTGACGGTTACGGCGGTTGCGTCAAATGGCTTCACTGGGCCGCATGTGCCTTGATTTTCTTTGTGGCCTTGCAGGTGCTGGCAGACGAAAAGCGGGTCAGGGTTGTTTTGACCCTGATCTTTTTCTCCGGTATTCTGGTTTCCCTGGTGGGGATCTTACAACATCTGGCCGGTCTCGACTGGTTTCCCCAAGTTGCACCCCCGGCGGCCACATTTGGCAACAAAAACATGGCGTCGCATTTCATTGTCCTGTCGATACCCATTGGTGTCTGGCTGTTGGGGTCAACGGGCAGAAACACCATAGTATGGTTGGCCGCTGGCGGATTGGCCAGCATGCTCACCTATCTCGCCTATACCCAAACGAAAGCAGCCTGGGTGGCAGTGGGGGCCGAGACCCTGTTTCTAGGCTTATACGTATGTTTTGCTCATTTCCGATTAAACATCAGACCCAAGTTTAGCTTAAAAAAACGATTGGCTGTGGGAGCAGCCATCGGGGTTATCCTGATGATGGTTCTCGGAGCTCCGCAAACGTTGCAAACTGGAGATGGGGCGGAGTCCGGATCGGCAGTCAAAATTGTTTCAGTTACGGAATTTAGTCCGGGTGGCCAGAGTGCGAACGTTCGTTTGGCCATCTGGCGGAATACGCTAACCCTGCTAAAATCACATCCGTTTACAGGGGTCGGTCTGGCTGGTTTTCGGTCCTATTATCCAGCAACCACGATTGATGGTATCGTTGACAAAGGCAGCATGCGACTCGGCCTGCAGCATTACTACGCGCACAATGATTATATCCAGCTACTGGTAGAGCTGGGTGTTGTTTTTGGCATCTTACTTGTGTGGGGCCTCTTTATAGTCGCCAAGTACCTGTTGCAACTACTGGCACCAGGAAGCGATACAGGGCAGCGGCTTATCGGGATCACGACCCTGGGCGGTATATTGGGATTGGGGGTCAACGCCTTGTTCAGCTTCCCTTTGTACTCGCCGGTTCCGCCTCTCATGCTGGCCATCTATGCCGCCATCTTCGCACGCGCGGCCTTCGCAACCACCGAGTCCGGGCGTCCCAGGCTGCCGATGGTCCGTTTTGGCGCACCGCAAGCGGCGCTGGCCGGGGCCGCCTTCATCACCGTGCTTTTGATATTTTGGATCATCATTCAGGTCCCCTGGATAAAAGCCGACCATTATTACAAATTGCAATCCATAGCCTTAAAGAAGCAAGATTATCAAAAGATGATCCACTGGGGCGAAAAGGCGCTTGTGTGCAATCCTCACAGATTAGATGCCCGCCAGTATCTGGGGCAGGGCTACCTGCTGAATCAGGAGCCGGTAAAGGCCAAACCCCATTTGCTGGCTTACAATGAGGCTTATCCCCACGACATGAAAAACCTTTATCATCTGGGCCAGTGCTACCAGCACTTGCAGGACCACACCGCGGCCAAACAGGTGTTGGAACACCTCGTCCGGATTGTTCCCTATGAGGGTCGGGTGCATGACAGCTTAGCCAGTGTTTACAGCGCCCTGGGCAACCCCGCCCGGGCTCTTGAAGAGGCACGGGCAGCCGTTCAATATGCTCCGGGCGAGAGCATCTTTTTCTATAATTATGGCGTCATGGCCCATAAGATGGGGCAATATGAAGAAACTGTTAGGGCCTTGCTAAAAGCCATTGAATTGAATGACCGCCTGGTAAATGCATATGGTCTGTTGGGTATGACGCTGTATTACCAGTTAGACCGGCCCGAACAGGCGATTGCCTATTTCCAAAAGGCGCTGGCGCTCAATATCAGTCCGGCCAAGGCCGCTAAGATCAAAGCGACTCTGGCGGCGCATGCCCAAGCCAAGTCGTAGTGATGTGCAGCCCTGACTAAACTTGCCCGTCCCGGGGCCGCAGCCCCCCATCCAAGATGCCTATGGGCTTGCCGTATCAAACGGTTCATGTTAACTAAGCCTCCATGTCTTACCTGGTCCTTGCACGAAAATACCGGCCCCAGACGTTTGAAGAGGTTGTGCAGCAGGCGCATGTAACCACTACGCTGACCAATGCCATCGCCGCTGACCGGGTGGCGCACGCCATCCTATTCGCCGGGCCCCGTGGTACCGGCAAGACAACCATTGCCCGCATTTTGGCCAAGGCCATGAACTGCATCCAGGGGCCGCGGCCCACGCCCTGCAATACCTGTCAGGCGTGCACGGAAATCACCGCCGGCAGCAGCGCGGATGTATTTGAAATCGATGGGGCTAGCAACAACAGCGTCGACCAGGTGCGGGAACTGCGTGAGAACATCAAGTACATGCCCGCGCACAGCAAGTTCAAAATCTATATCATCGACGAAGTTCACATGCTCAGTGTGGCGGCCTTCAACGCACTGTTGAAAACCCTGGAAGAACCGCCCGAACATGTATTGTTCCTGTTTGCGACGACGGAGCCGCACAAGATTCCGATCACCATCCATTCACGCTGCCAGCGGCACGATTTACGCAGGATCGATGCCCAGGCCTTGATCGCCCACATGAAAATGCTGTGTCATCAGGAGGGCCGCGATGTGTCCCTCGAGAGTCTGGGGGTCATTGCCCGTGAAGCCGGGGGCAGCATGCGCGATGCCCTGAGTCTTCTGGATCAGGTCATTTCCAGTACGTCCGGACCTGTTGAGCATGAGCAATTGCTGGATATGCTGGGGGCCGTTGACCGCACGCTGCTGTTCGACCTGACCAACGGCATCCTGCAAAGAGATCTGCCCCACCTGCTCGACTGCCTGGACACCGCTTATAACCGTGGCGTTGATATCCGGAGGCTCTACACGGATCTGGTCGAACATTTTCGAAATCTGATCGTGGCCGGCATGGGTCAGCGAAGTGAAAACCTGATCGATGCACCCGACCATGAACGCGAGCGCCTGGCCCATCAGGCCCGGGAAGCAGGGGCGCCGGTCTGCAGCCACGTCTTCAAGATCCTGGCCGCCGAGCTACCCACGCTCAAGTTTGCCGGCAGCCCGAAACTGGCTTTTGAGACGGTCCTGCTGCGGATACTTGAGACGCAGCCTTCGCTGCCGGTGGATACGCTGATCGAAAAGCTGGAACGTCTCCGGGAGGATTTTGCGTCTGAAAAAACCGGGGTGGCACCGGCGTCCCCGGCACCGGCCAAGACCCCCGCGCCGGCAGCCCCAGGTGCTCCTGAGATTAAGGAACCAACCACGGCTTTCAAGCCGGCTGCGCAACCCGACACAGGTACCCTGGAAGGCCCGGCCGCGGATGCCGAAAACCCGGCGTCCCTTTGGAGACCGCTACTGGACAGCATCGCTCGCGAACACCCGGCCCTGGGCGGGGCCCTGGCCAATGCCAAGCTGCTGGAGGTGAATGACGCACAGGTCGTCCTGGAGGTGCCCGGTAGTCCCTTCAATATCAACCGTCTCAGAAAAAAAGAGAACGGCGTTCGGCTGGAGAAAATCTGCAGTGATTTTCTCGGTCGGCCGGTGGCCGTGGTCATCAAGGCCGATGTCGCCGGTCAGCAGGCAAACAACGATCAAAAAAAACTGGACAATAAACACAAACAGGATGTATTGAGTCATCCCTTGATAGAGGACGCGATCGAGATCTTTCAGGGTGAGGTGGTGGAGGTGAAATCGCTAAACGGGAAAGAATAGCAGCCGTCGCAATGGCGCCTTGGGATCCAATCGCGATGTCGGTTATAAAAATCAAACCATCGCAATACGCGCCTATCACTCGGTTTGATTTTATCTTCGCTGCAGCTTGAACCAAAAATCATTGTTGAGATGGCTTCTGACAGCTTTATAACACGATAAACAGCTTGTGACCAATTTTGGGAGGGAACACGCATGAAAGGCATGAAGGGCATGGGCAAGATGATGAAACAGGCCCAGCAGTTACAAACCAAGATGATGAAAATGCAGGCTGAGCTTGGTGAAAGAACGGTAGAAACCACGGCCGGTGGCGGTATGATCAAGGTGGTGGCCAACGGTAAACAGCAGATTGTATCCTTAGAGATCGAGCGGGAAGTCGTCGATCCGGAGGATGTGGAAATGCTCCAGGATCTCGTGCTGGCAGCGGTAAATGATGCCCTTGCTAAATCTCAGGAGATGGTCCAGGCCGAGATGGGCAAACTTACCGGGGGCATGAACATTCCGGGATTACTATAAATCATGCAGCATTACCCTGAGTCGATATTGAACCTAATCCGCCAGATTTCCAAGCTGCCGGGGATCGGTGAAAAAACGGCTGAACGCTTGGCTTTGCACATCCTGCGCGCGCCCGGGCCGGATGCCGAACAACTGGCCGGGGCGATACGCGATCTCAAGACAAAAACCAGATTGTGCGGCCGGTGTTTTTCATTGAGTGATGGACCCCTGTGCCGGATATGCAGCGATCCACACCGGAATAGCACCCAGTTGTGCGTGGTCGAGCAGCCGGCCGATATGGTGGCCTTGGAAAAGTCAGGGGCATTTAGGGGCCTCTACCACATCCTGGGCGGTGTTTTATCGCCGATGGATGGTATCGGCCCCGATAAACTCCGGGTCCGCGAACTCTTGGCTCGGGTCAAAACCGAGGAGATCGGCGAGGTGGTGATCGCGACCAGCACAAGTGTTGAGGGCGAAGCCACCGCGGATTACCTGTCCGGCCAGCTTGCCCAGCGTTCTGTTCGGGTTACCCGCATAGCATCTGGGGTACCGGTAGGCGGTGATCTCAAATTCGTAGACCAGGTGACGCTTAAAAGAGCCATGGAAAGCAGGCGAGATGTCGACTGAGCCTAAGATATTGTTTGAATGCCAGCTGTGCGGTGACTGCTGTCAGGGATACGGCGGCACGTACGTGACCCCCGAGGATGTCATCGCGATCAGCGCTTACCTGGAAGTGGATCCGGACAGCTTTGTAGATACGTATTGCCAGATGTCCGGCGACCGGCCGGTTTTGGCTCAGGCGGTGGATGGCTATTGCGTCTTTTGCCGGGACGGTGCCTGCCGCATTCATGCCGCGAAGCCGAATATGTGCCGGGCCTGGCCCTATCTTCACAGCATCCTCGTGGATGTGAGCAACTGGCATGCCATGGCCCGCGCCTGCCCGGGCATGCGGACCGATTTGGATGATGATAGTATCCGCAAAGGCGTCCAGCGGGAAATTAAGAATCGATCAAGATAGCACCTAGAAGCGGTCTCAGAACCTTCAATTGGGCTCAAGGTCAAGGCGGGCGTGTTGTTTAAACCGGAGGTGCCAGCGAAGCCAATGCCTAACGTGGTAAATACTCCCAGTATTTTGAGGATTTGAACTACATGCCCAACAGAGAGATTGAGTCCAAGGGGAGGTTTTGAAACCGCTTCTAAGCTTCTTCCCAGTCGGCCGTATTCGTAAGGATAAAAATATCCCGGGTGTCCTGGTCGGAGATGATTTTCTTAATTATCTTCTTCTCTTCCAAGGTAAGCAGCCCTGCCTCCAGATCGGCTTCACTGCCATTCCAGATTTCAAGCATATTCGCACTGGAAAGAGTTGAACCGGCATCGGTCAGCCCGCAGCACATCAGGTAGACCGAGATGGTTTCCGTGGAAAGATTCAGGTTGAATATCTTCTGACTCATTGCCGGGGGTTGATGTTCGTCGACCATTGGGATCTCCGGATTGTTGAGAAGCTATCCTTCAGGGTTTTTTGTTTTCAGGTTCTTATCTCGCGCGATGTTGACCTGGATGGCCTTCCAAGCCCAGCCATCAATTCAGATGGACTTCGGAGGCATCCACCAGTGCCCGGGTGTCGCGTCCAGCCGGCGGACGCCTATTTTTTATAAGGTCGCGGTATATTTAGGTCCCGCAATCAGCATATTGTTGGAAATAGTGGACTGAATCCTTTCCATTTTGTTGCCAAAAACAAAATCACGGATCAACCCATGCCCATAGGCGCCCAGGACTACCAGGGCATCATGCGGTACCTCGTATAGATTGTCTTCAAAACGCCCCGTATCGTAAAATTGCCATGCCCTCACATTTTCCGCCACTTCCTGGCCAAGACCGGCGTCTTCCAACAGCCGACGATAGTCTGCCTCGGTGCCTGATTCGATCCGGGTAAAGATATCAATGGGGTGGCCGGATTCCCGGCCGACGCGCAGGCCGAGCCGCAAGGCGTTCACCGCATTTTGGGAGCCACCGAAGAAAACCGAGATACTATTCCAGGGTTTGTAAACCGGGCTGGTCAGCAGTACGGGAAATCGCGCGGATTGGACAATTCTTCTTACCCGCGGCCCGATATAGCCCAGGCCGATTTTTGAGGAGAGATCACTGATACTCCGGGGACAGCACATGAAGTCAAAATCTGTTTTTATATCGGGCAGGGTAGATGCCGTAAAGTGTTTGGGCTTTAAAAAGCGCGCTTTGATACCGGCTGCGTCCAACAGCTGCGTGGCGTGGGTTTCAGCTGTCGCCGGATTGTTCAGGTAGGACTCGTCCAGATCGACTTGGACAACATCATTTTCGAAATACATCAAAAATTTCGTGTGCTCGGGAATGTAGACAACCGGAGAGACGCCGGTCTGGTTACAAAAGTAAAGCGACTGTAAAAATGTCTCCCGACCGAGCGGTGTGTTCCGGAAGATATGAAATAACTGCTTGTTCATCAACGTCTCCTTGTTGTCGTATTGATTAGAACCTATCTCAGAAATAAATTTTGGTTCAAAATCAACGCGGCCGCGAGGTCCACTCCGGAAGAATACGCGAGTATTTTGAGGACTTGAACCAAGCGCCCAACGCCAAGTTGGGGCCAATCAGTCTTCGCTCTGCGAGCTACGCCCGACATGTAGACTTTTTTGAGATAGGTTCTAGTGGGTTGACTGCACCATAAGTTCTTTCCGATATTTGTCAAGAAACGTAGCCTTTGAGACCATGCCGACATACTTTCCATGCGACAGCACCGGCATGGAGAACAGGTTGTAGACATCCATCTGGCGTAGTATCTCGGACACATCGTCATCAAGATTCGCCGTTATGACGGACCGGTCCATGACCTGGTCCAGAAAAACGGCATCATAAATCGCCGGATTAAACAGGTGGGGGCGCAGGTCATCAAGGTGAACCATTCCCAGAAATTGTCCGGTTTGCGAATCCTCGACCGGAAAGTGATTCCGGCGCGATCTTTTCAGAATTTGAATGAAGTCCCGCAGGACCATATCCTGCGGGACACAGATACAGTCGGTTTCCAGCAGCTCGGCCACACTCAGGTCGGTGAGGACCCGGGCATCAGTACCCGGTCGCAGCAGGTGCCCCCTTTCGACCAGTTCTTTTAAGTAAAAGGACGCCGGTTCGAGATAATGGCACAGGGTGGTGGATACGGCGGATACCAGAATAAGCGGCAGAATAACTTCATAGCCACCCGAGATTTCAACCACCAGGAAGATAGCCGTCAGCGGTGCCTGCAGGATCCCGCTGACCAGGCCGGCCATGCCCAGCAGGGCAAAACAGCCCTCCCCAACCCAGTTGACCTGCGGCCAGATGGTCAGTAGGGCCCGGTGGTAGACCAGGCCGGTCAAGCTGCCGATCACCAGGCAGGGGGCGAAGATTCCGCCGGAGCCGCCCCAGCCCAGGGTAAATGCGGTGGCTGCCATTTTGGCAAGGACCGCGATGGCCACGAAAGCCAGCCCGGTGGAGAAGGTCCCGCCGATCATGGCTTGAATTGAATGATACCCCTCGCCGAGTACAACCGGCATATGCATGCCGATCAGGCCGACCACGCAGCCACCCCCGGCCGCCTTCAGCCAGAGCGGTGCCTTTACCCGGCCGGCGGTGCGTCCCATACCCTTGAGCAAACGGGTGAGCAGGACCGAGGCCCCGGCGCACAAGACCGCCAGGCCGATGCAGGCCATGATATCGATAAAGGCAATATTGAACTGGACATGTTCGAACACGATCTGGTTGCCCTGGAGCAGGCGGCTCAGTTCTGTTCCGGCAACGGATGCGATGGCAATCGGGATGATATTGACCGCCGACCATTCGCCCAGAATGACCTCGATCGTGAACACCATGCCGGCAATCGGCGCATTGAAAATCGAGGAAATAGCCCCGGCCGCACCGCAACCGACCAGGGTTACCCGCTGGCGATCATTCAGAGCGAAGAACTTGGCGATATTCGAGCCGATGGCTGCCCCGCTCATGACCACGGGTGCTTCGGGGCCGGCTGAGCCCCCGGTACCGATGGTAAGACAGCTTGAAATCAGGCGGGAGAAACTGGAGCGCAGGCGCAGCAGCCCCCCGTAGCGGGAAACGCTGTAAATAACCTCGGGAACACCGTGCCCGGCGGCCTCATTCACGACCTTTTCCAGAAAAATCGAGGAGAGGGCGGCACCGACGGCGGGCAGTAAAAATGCCCACCAGTAGATGCGTAGATGGTGTAGCCATTCGAACATGGCGATGAGCGAGCGGTTCAACGCCAGTGCCGCCAGACCGCTGCAGGTGCCGACAATCACGGCTATCAGGATGAGCAGCAGGCGGTCATCCGATCTGAAAATGGACCAGTTTGAGGGGTAACGCCACAGTTTGGAAAGTTTCATGGCCATCATTCCCGCTACAGGACCTCACTCTGGTCAAGCTTGTGTTCAAGCTCGCTAATTTCTAAAAAGAGCGCTTCAGCCGGAGGCCTGTCTTTCAGAAAACGGATAAATTCATCGTCCCGTATGCAAAAGGCCAGCCTTGACAGAAGATGCAGGTGGATCTTCACTGAAGTACTCAGCAGCAGAAAGAGCACGAATACCGGTCGGGCGTCGATGGCATTATAGTCAACCGGTGTTTGGGGATAACAGGTGACGATCAGCGGCTGCGCGAGACCGGTTCGCAAGGGTGTCCGGGGATGGGGAATAGCCACGCCTTTGCCCATGCCGGTAGATGTCAGCAGTTCGCGTTCGATGAGCGTGTCGTGCAATTCCGACTTTTCAGCGGATGAGAGACCGGGGACGCAGGCTGCCACGGACGCCAGGATATCTTCGACGGCCCGGCCGGCAAGGCCGGTGTGCACACCGCCCCGGCGCATGGACGCCAAAAGGGTTTCCAGGGCCGGATCCGCGTCGGCGGAGGCCTGCCCGTTTCCGGGAAGGGTAAACGGCAGGTTGCGGGCCGCCGCCCATTTTTTCAAAACCTGGACGTCGAATGACCAGTTCGCCCCGCTTTTTTGTACAGGTATCCGTCCCTGCCGGATCCAGCGATCCAAGGTGTTGACGGGCAGATCAAGGCCACGGGCGATATCGTTTATATCCAGTTTCATAGGCTGACGATGGGTGACGCATTAAATTGGTCTCGATTGGTTTAAAAAATTAAACAAAATTTGTAATACAAAACCAAGCTGTGAGGCAAGGGGATTTATTGGTCAATTGGTTTTCCGGTTGTACGGCCGGCACGCGCACCGGTCAGCGGGCAACGATCGGTATGTTAACACCTAGCCGGGTGAATTGGTATCTGAATGGGTAACGGTGATATCGCGCTTGGGAAAGGGGATTTCGATACCGGCCTCATCAAAGGCGGTTTTTGTTCGGTCGGTAATGGTCGAAATGGTGTTCATACGCTGCCGGGCGTCATCGATCCAGATCCGCAATTGCAGATCGACCGCCGAGTCCCCGAAATTGCGCACGACCACTTTGGGGGGCGGATTTTTAGATGCCCAGGGAACGTCTTTCGCCAGGCCGATCAGGATGTCACTGGCTTTCCGGACATCGGCATCATAGGCAATGCCCACATTGATGCGGACCCGGATGCTGTCGCTGATCAGGGTGTAGTTGATGATGTCCCGGGTCATGATTTTGTTGTTGGGAATCACGATGACAATGTTGTCCGTCGTGCGGATTTTCGTAGCCCGCAGGCCGATGTCGATGACGTCCCCCCAGGTGGCGCTGCCGCGCGGGGCGTCCCATACCTCGATCCGGTCCCCGATTTCAAAGGGACGGTCGACAATCAGCAGGACCCCGGCGATCAGGTTGGAAAGCGTGTCCTTCGCGGCGAACCCGATGGCCACCCCGGCCACACCCGCGCCGGCGATAAACGGCATGACGTTAATGCCCAGAATATCCAGGGCGATCACCGCCGCTGACACATAGACAATGGCCCCGGCAAACTTGTTGAGCAGGTCGAACACGATGTCGTCGACCTGGGTTTCGGTCTTTTTGGAAATGTTGGACTCGGCGTACTTGAGGGCCAGTACCAGAAACTCTTTCGCCGGCGTGGCAATCAGCATGACCACCAGGGCATGAAAGAGGTTCTTGACCAGCAGGATGTTATACAGCTTGATCAGGTATGTGCCGGCGGCCATGATCAAGGCGTAACGCAGTATTTTTTGAATGGCGATGAAAAGGCCGGGATTCTGTTTGAAAACTTCAAACCGTCCGGCCCGTTTTTCGGCCGTCAGCGTCAGGCGCTTGATGATCAGCCAGGCGGCATAGAAAAGGACCAGGGCCAGCCCCGTCTTGATCAACTGGTCCACGAGGGGGATGTCCGAGTGAAAGGACGTTTCCAAGCGTTGGTATAGCTCGGTGACTTTATCCAGCTGAGCCTGCATACTGTTCATGTTTGCCTCGCACCCGATCTATTGACTACTTCTAGCGTATCCGCATTTCGAAACAGCCCCCTAAAAAATATTGGAGCCGATCCCGGCCTTGATAAACTCCCGATTGAGGCGGGCGATGTGGGTAATGGAGATCTGTTTGGGGCACTCGGCCTCGCATTCGCGTTCGTTGGAACAATTGCCGAAGCCGCAGGCGTCCATCTGGCGGACCATGGCCAGCGCGCGCTGGGCGGCTTCGGGCCGGCCCTGGGGCAGCAGGGCCAGCTGGGAGACCTTGGCGCTCATGAACAGCATGGCCGACGCGTTGGGACAGGCGGCCACACAGGCCCCACACCCAATGCAGGCGGCTGCGTCCATGGCCTCTTCGGCCACTTCGGCCGGGATGGGGATGGCGTTGGCATCCGGGGTCCCGCCCGTGTTCACCGACACGTACCCACCGGCCTGGATGATCTTGTCCAACGGACTGCGATCCACGGCCAGGTCTTTGACGACCTTAAAAGCCCGCGCCCGAAACGGTTCGATTACCAGGGTATCCCCGTTGTTGAAATGGCGCATGTGCAGCTGGCACAAGGTGGTGCCCTGTTCGGGTCCGTGGGGCCGGCCGTTGACCACCGAGCCGCACTGGCCGCAGATGCCCTCGCGGCAGTCGTGATCGAAGGCGATCGGTTCGCGGCCGTCGAGGGTGAGTTGTTCGTTGACCACGTCGAGCATCTCCAGAAACGACATGTCCGTGGAGATATTGTCGGCCCGGTAAGTCTCCAGGCGGCCTTTTTGCCCGGGACCTTTCTGCCGCCAGACTTTTAGGGTGATATCGATGGATTTGGTCGTCACTTGTAACTCCTTTGGGTAAGCTTAACGTTTTCAAAGACCAGCGGCTCCTTGTGCAGGTTCGGGGCATTCTCGTCCCCGGTGTGCTCCCAGGCCGCCACGTAGCAGAAATTCTCATCGTCCCGCAGGGCTTCGTTTTCCTCAGTCTGGTACTCCTCGTTAAAATGCCCGCCGCAGGACTCCTGGCGGTTCAGGGCGTCCTTGCACATCAGTTCGCCGAATTCCAGGAAATCCGCCACGCGTCCGGCTCGCTCCAGGCTCTGGTTGAAATCCCCTGCGGAGCCTGGCACGGTGACATCTTGCCAGAACTCGCCCCGCAGTTCCTGGATCAAGCCGATGGCCTTTTCCAGTCCGGCATTGTTGCGGGCCATGCCGCAGTAGTCCCACATGATCAGTCCCAGCTGGCGGTGGAAGTCGTCAACCGTACGCTTGCCGCCTATGGACAGCAGTTTTTCGATGCGATCCCCGGCCTCGGTGGCGATGGTATCGAAGGCGGCGTCGTTCGTACCCACTTCGCCCGGAGTCACTCCGGCCAGGTACCCGCCGATGGTATAGGGCAGGACGAAATAGCCGTCCGCCAGGCCCTGCATCAGGGCGCTGGCCCCCAGACGGTTGGCTCCGTGATCGCTAAAGTTGGCCTCGCCCAGGACAAACAGCCCGTCCAGATTGCTCATCAGGTTGTAGTCCACCCACAGCCCGCCCATGGTGTAGTGCACCGCAGGGTAGATCATCATGGGGGTTTCATAGGGGTCGTCCGCGACGATTTTTTCGTACATTTCGAACAGGTTGCCGTATTTTTTGGCAATGACGTCCCGGCCGTCGCGCTTGATAGCGTCCGCAAAATCGAGATAGACGGCCAGTGCGGTTTCACCCACGCCCCGGCCGACATCGCATTGCTCCTTGGCGTTGCGCGAGGCCACGTCCCGGGGGACCAGGTTCCCGAAACTGGGGTACTTCTCCTCCAGGTAATAGCTGCGTTCGGATTCGGGGATCTGGTGCGGCGGCCGTGTGTCTCCGGCCTCTTTAGGCACCCACACCCGGCCGTCGTTACGCAGGCTCTCGCTCATCAGCGTCAGCTTGCTCTGGTAGGTCCCGTGAACCGGGATGCAGGTGGGGTGGATCTGGGTGTAGCACGGGTTGGCGAAAAAGGCGCCGCGCTTGTGGGCCCGGAAGGCGGCCGTCACATTGCTGGCCATGGCGTTGGTCGAGAGGAAAAAGACATTGCCGTAGCCGCCTGTGCACAGCACTACCGCGTCGGCCGCATGCTTTTCGATCTGGCCGGTGATCAGGTTGCGCACCACGATACCCCGGGCCTTGCCCCCGGTCACCACCAGGTCAAGCATCTCCCGCCGCGGGTACATGGTGACCTTGCCGGCCGCGATCTGCCGGCTCAAAGCGCTGTAGGCCCCCAAGAGCAACTGCTGGCCGGTCTGGCCCCGGGCGTAGAATGTCCGGGATACTTGGGCGCCGCCGAAGCTGCGGTTGGCCAGGGTGCCGCCGTACTCGCGTGCAAACGGCACTCCCTGAGCCACGCACTGGTCGATAATGTTCCCGCTGACCTGGGCCAGGCGGTAGACATTGGCCTCACGGGCCCGAAAGTCCCCGCCCTTTACGGTGTCGTAAAAGAGCCGCCAGGTGCTGTCGCCGTCGTTCTGGTAGTTCTTGGACGCGTTGATACCGCCCTGGGCCGCGATGGAATGCGCCCGCCGCGGCGTGTCCTGAATGCAGAAACTTTGCACGTCGTACCCCAGCTCCGCCAGACTCGCCGCCGCACTGCCGCCGGCCAGGCCGGTGCCCACCACAATGATGTTGTATTTGCGTTTGTTGGCCGGGTTGACCAGCTTGAGCTCGAACTTGTGCCGATCCCACTTGTCGGCCAAGGGTCCGCCGGGTATTTTTGCGTCTAATGACATTGTCTTCCTCCTGTATGCAAGGTCGCCGGCAGGGTGCGGCGACGGTCGTTCATGCGATTGGGTGCGCCGGCCTTAAAGCATACCGACATAGATGGGGATAAACCCGAACCCGACCCCCACCACGAGGGCAAACAAAAGGCCCAAGATTTTGATCGCCGGCATGTACTTGGGATGGTTGGCGCCCAGGGTCTGGAACAGACTCCAGAAGCCGTGGCTTACGTGCAGCGCCACCACCACCATCGCCGCGATATACAGCACCATATGCACCGGGCTGGCAAACGTGCCCGCTACGATCGCGAAGATCGTGGTACCGCTCTTGTCCACGAAATGAAAGTTCATCAGATGATAGATGATGAATAACAGGATCAGCACACCGGTGTACGGCATGGTCCGGCTGCCCAGGGTCCGGCCCCCTGCACTGCGGTCCACCGCGTAACGCTGGGGACGGGCCTTGAGGTTCTGTAAAAAAAGCACCAGCCCGGTCAGTACATGCACCACGAACAGCGTCAACAGACCCAACTCGGCCACTGTTAACAGGGGCCCCAGGCTGTGCAGGTGCTCAGCATAGCTGTTGAACGCGTCCGCCCCGCCATACAGCGTCAGGTTCCCCGCCAGGTGCGCCGCGAGAAATCCGCAAAACGAAAGACCCGTCACCGCCATCAGCAGCTTCTTGCCCACCGCCGTGCCCAACGTCTTTATTACCCAGTCCATTCTTTTGCTCCTGTGTTAATTTTTTATTGGTAACATTGTTATCTCATATCGAACAATACTTAGGTTTTATCGCCTTGCCTGTCAACAGAATTATCAGCCTGATTCAATACCCCTCCCCGTAATAGTGGTTTTACCTTAATTACCAAGCTAATCGGAGGGCTTTGTAACATTGTTATCCTCATAATGTTCCAGCCACCATGAATCACGGCCACGCCCCTGGATAGCCGCCATGATTTTTTTCCCGGTGGCCGTATGGACTCGATTTTCGACATGGGGAATCCACTTGTCGGGTGGGCGGTAACCAATGTCCCGCAAGGCTTTTAATTGCAATAGCAGGGAAAGCTGATCGGCATTGCGCGCCAACTGGGCCTCCCTGGTTTCACCTGCATTGAATTCAGTTATGAGGGCCTCGATTTCAGACCCGAAAGGCAATCCGGCCACGGTGTGGCTCACGGCGCGGGCCTCGTCCGCCTGGACGTATTGTTTCTGAACATAGTTCAAATCGCCGATGCGTGCCTCTGGCAGGTCGTGCACGAGGCACATGGACATCAGGCGGGCAGCATCGATGTCCGGTTCCAGTTTCGAGAGTACCAAAGCGATGAAGGTCGTACTGAAACTGTGTTCGGCAACGCTCTCTTGGCCGACCCCTAAGAAACTATAGCCGGATCGGGGAATGCGATTGAGCATGAGGGCTTCAAATAACAGGTCAACGACGCGCTGCATCTTCATCTTCTGGACTCCTTATAGGTTTCTTTGCCACGCAGGCCGGTAGATCGCTTTTGGAAAGTAGCCGGCGTGTTGCGTGTATGTGTATGTTATAATAGAGTGATAAAATTAGGGCAATTTGCGACAACAGTGTTGCCGGTTCTGTCGGGTGTATCCCAAAACGGTCACCGGCAACGCCGCATGCCTTTTGAGGCGGCTGCTTTCTCCTGTGTAGAAACACTCAGGGTGAAATGCAACCGAAAAGTAACCGTTCCAGCGCCACGATTTGACCGACCGGGCCATTGTATGGAGCCGGACGCTGCGGCCCGCAGGTCCCGGGATAGATTTCAGGGGAGCTGGTGGAATCGCTTGACATTCAAGATGGGTTCGGCTATTTTCCCGGACGTAAAAGTGGCTGTTTTTTTTAAATAAGTTGCATTTAAGACCTTTAACCGGAGTTAGAGCGAATGTCTTCAAATCTCGATCTGGTGCACATGATCAGCAACGCCGGGTTTGTCGTTCAATTTGTGATGTTGCTACTGCTGTTTTTTTCAATTACTTCCTGGGCGATCATTATCATAAAGTATCGGTACCTGAAGCGTGCGTTTAAACAATCTTCGCAGTTTGTAGAATTTTTCTGGAAATGCCGGGATTTGTCGGATGCATTCTCCATGGCTAAAAAACTGGCTTCCAGCCCGGTAGCGAGAATCTTTCGGGTCGGCTATGTCGAACTCAACAAGGTCAGCCGACTCAGCCGTGACAGTGCCAGAAGCGCCGCACGGCCAAAGGGGCAAAAGCCCGACAGCATCAACGGGCTAAGCCTGGGCACGGCGAACGTAAAACGGGCCCTGCGGCGGGCCACCAATGCCGAAATGGCCCGGATGACCCAGATGGTGCCCTTTCTGGCGACAACCGGCAACACGACGCCTTTTATCGGGCTTTTCGGCACGGTTTGGGGCATTATGAACTCGTTCCATGGTATCGGGTTGACCGGCTCCGCCAGCTTGGCGGTGGTTGCACCGGGCATCTCCGAAGCGCTGGTGGCAACCGCCGCCGGACTGGCCGCCGCGATCCCGGCGGTGATTGCCTTCAACCACTTTTCCAACCGGATCGGTATACTGGAGACCGAGCTGAACAACTTTTCCAACGATTTTCTGAATATTGTCGAACGCGATATCCTGATGACAGGAGGAAGTCGGAAATGATGATCGGTGGTTCAAATAAACGACTCATGTCGGATATCAACGTGACGCCGTTTGTGGACGTCATGCTGGTTCTTTTGATCATTTTCATGGTGACGGCCCCCATGATGGTACAGGGTGTCAATGTCTCCCTGCCGGAGACCACGGCCCAACCCCTGCCGTCGGAAACGGAACATTTAATCGTTACGATCGATGCAAAGGGTCAGGTCCATATCAGCAATTACCCGGTTGCCATGGAATCACTGCGCCATAAACTGTCTAAGATCCTGGAGGGGCGTTCCGACCGTGAGGTGTACCTGCGGGCGGACAAGCATATCTCGTACGGCAATGTGGTCAAAGTAATGGCGGAAATCAAAGCGGCCGGCGTCGAAAAGCTGGGCATGGTCACTGTTCCGATTGATGAAACGACGACGGACCGGTAGGACCCGGTAAAGGTTGCGTATGGCTGCAAATGTTTATATGCCGCACGGCTTTATGGGCGATAAAAAGAATTTCGCGCTGCCTTTCTCGGTGTCCTTTGCGGCGCATGCCCTGCTGATCGTCCTGTTTGTCTTTACGCCATCCGGCAGTCCTCGCAAAATCCTACTGCCACCGGTGATCAGCGTCACCATGGTGACCCTTCCCACGGCGGCCGACCCGGTGCCGACGCCGGTCGGCCGCAAACAGTCTACGGCTAAAAAAACGAGCGGGCCGGCCAAAAAAGCCGATGTCAGTCTGGCACCTCCTAAACCAGCCAAGTCAGATGATAAACCTAAAATTATCAAGTCGTTGAAGAAGAAGACCTTCAAACCGTCCAAGGTTGTCGAAAGCGCTTTGACCCGCATCGAAAAAACGGTTGAAACCGAGCAGGCCAATGCCGTTCAGGCTGCTATCGATCGTCTCTGGAGCAAGGTGCAGGAACAACCGGGGCCGGATGCCCCCCGGGCAACCGCCAAAAAACAGATCGGGGTCCCGGGTAAAGTTAAAGTGGATAGCAAGGAAGTAGTTGAAATTATAGATATTTACAGGGTTGAAATTGCCTTTCAGATACAAAAGAACTGGGCCTTTTCGCAATCCCTGGCCGGTGGCGGGAATGATCTTTCCGCGGAAATCGTATTTCGGGTCATGCCGGACGGTGAGATTCGCGATATCTGGTTTGATAAAAGATCCGGGAACGCCTACCTGGACGAATCGGCTCGCCGGGCCATCATGAAAACAAATCCGGTCAGTCCGCATCCGGAAGGATTGTCCAAACCGTTTATCCCGGTCGGACTCAGGTTTACGCCTGAGGGAATAAGATAGGGTGACCATATTGAATGACGAGCAATGCCTACCAACCGCTGGTACCCGTCCCGGATTCACGATCCGGACATTGCGGACCCTGATAATCTGTGCGTCTATCCTGTTCTGCGGCCTGCTCCCCGGGATCAGCTGGGCCGACTACGATTACATCGATATCACCAACCCCTTTTTAAGGAAAATACCGTTGGCCGTACAGCCTTTCAAGCTTTCCGAACGCACCCCGCAAAACGAAAAAGCAGCTACACAGGCAAGCGGACTTATCTCAGAAACATTAGAATTTACAGGCTATTTCAAAATTATTGATCCGGAAGCATTCCTGGTGGACGCTAAACATCCGCCGATTATCAGACCCAATATCGAATTTGCCAACTGGACCGGCATCGGCGCCGAACTGCTGGTGACCGGCGGGCTCCACATGCGCAACGGGCTGGTCGAGGTGGAACTGCGACTGTTCGATACGTTTAAGCAGAAGCTGCTGGTGGGGAAGAAATACCGGGCGCTGCCGCGGGACCTGCGCCGGGTGGTGCGCCGATTTTGCAGTGCGATCCTGTTCAATCTGACCGGCAGCCGGGGGTATTTTGACAGCGATATTGCCTTTATCTCGAACGGGTCCGGCAAAAAAGAGGTGTTTATCTGCGATTTTGACGGGTTCAACCCCCGGCAGTTTACCAACAACCGGGCCATTACCCTGTTTCCCGCCTGGTCTTCGGACCGCAAGTGGATTGCCTATAGCGCTTTCAACACCGGCAAACCGAATCTGTACATCAAGAGCGTCACCCGCAAGCGGGGGTACCTGTTGGACAAAAAGGGTATCAATACCAACCCGGCCTGGGTGCCGGGACGGTTTGAACTGGCTGCTACCCTTAGCTTTTCCGGCGATCAGGAAATTTATCTATTGACCGGAACCGGGAAAATTATTAAAAGATTGACCCATAGACGAGGTATCGATGTGTCGCCGACTTGGTCCCCGGACGGAAAAAAAATGGCGTTCGTGTCCAAGCGATCCGGCTCCCCGCAAATCTACATCATGACCATTGCTACCGGAGCTGTTGAGCGGTTGACTTTCGAGGGGCGCTACAATACCCAGCCGGACTGGTCGCCGAAAGGTGACCGGATCGCTTATACGGCCATGCACGGCGGTCAAAGCGATATATTCATTATCGGTCTGGATGGCAGCGACCCCGTACAGATGACTGAGAATTCAGGAGATAATGAGGCGCCCTCCTGGGCTCCCGAAGGTAGCCTCATCGCTTTCAGTTCAACCCGTGAGGGACCATCCAGGATATACGTTATGACTGCCTACGGCACTGACCAGAGAAGGTTGCTGTCAATGCCGGGTGAGCAGTCCAGCCCGGCCTGGTCCTCAAACGGCATTTATACAAAAGTGTTATCGGGTTCTTAAAAAGGAGGAAAAATGCGGAAAAAATTTTGGATCCATTTAGCCTTGTTGCTGGTTATACCCGGATTACTGTTTACAGCTTCATGCGCCAAGAAAACCGTCAAGTCCGACACGTCAGCAACTGCCGCAGAAGAACAAAGAGCTTCAGAGGAAGCCGCCACCCAGGCCCAGCAGGAGCGGGAACAGCAGGCGGCTGCTGAAGCCGCCGCCCAGATCGCCGAGGAAACCGCACAGCGCGATGCCATGATTCAGAAGAACATGTTCGAAAGTGAGAACGTTTATTTTGAATTTGACAGTTCCGCTTTGTCCCCGGTAGCACAGGGTATTCTGACCGGGAAGGCGGATTTTCTCCGCGACAACCCCGGTTCCCAGGTGATTATTGAAGGTCACTGTGATGAGCGGGGTACCCCCGAGTACAACCTGGCCTTAGGTGATCGGCGGGCCGAGAGCGCCAAGAACTTTCTCATCAACATGGGTATCGATGCTTCCCGTTTTACCACGGTCAGCTACGGCGAAGAGAACCCGGTTGACATGGGTCAGGGTGAAGAAGCCTGGGCGAAAAACAGAAGAGCCAAGTTTCTTATCGAATAGGTAAGACCGCCGGGTTCCGATGATGCACGTCCGGAATTGTACCAGACCTACAGCTAAAAATGATTTGCTTGCCCGCCTTTTGGCGGGCAAGCTGTTTAGAGGCCTTCTTATGAGGGTCTTTAGGTCATTTTGATAGTGGCGGCTAAACCGCGCCCGGGTGCGCAGGCCGGTTCTTTGGGCGAAGATTCAGCCGGAGAAGAATGAACGGGTTTTTAACCTCGCTCAAAGCCAAATGTCAGGAAGGTTTCGCCATGAAAAGCACACTAGCGTATATCCTTGGAATCGTGTGGATACTGTCGGGTTGTATGGCCCAGCAGGAGGTCACGGTACTGGACGGGCGGGTGGCAGCGCTAGAAAGGCAATCCACCCAGGCGGCCGGACAGAATGCCAGACTGGATGCCCACGACAAGGAAGTGCGGGAAATTCGGAGGCAGGTGGCCGGTACGGCAGCTGAACTCGACAGACTCCGGGAAGAACTCGAACTGATGCGCGGTAATCTGGAAGTGACCGAACATCAGGTCGCTAAAAAGTTGAGTGCCAGTGCTGATGTGGACGCAAAGCGTAAAATGGAGTTGGAGCGTCTCGAAGCACAGCTGGTGGTGGCCAATCAAAAGATTGACCGCGTATTACAGTACCTCAATTTGGAGGGTACCGGTGAAACCGGGGGACCCAAATCGAAAGAAGCGCCTGCAGCGGTCAGTTTGTCGGATCAGGAATTGTACGAACAGGCCAAAAAGGCCTATGACGGAGGGAAACTGGAAGATGCCCGGCAAGGGTTTGTGGATCTGCTGAAACAGCACCCCAAGTCGAAACACGCCGACAATGCCCAATTCTGGATTGGGGAAACCTACTACCGGGAAAAGTGGTTTGAAAAAGCCATTCTGGAATACCAGAAAGTTATTGAAAAGTATCCCCAGGGTAACAAGGTGCCGGCGTCCCGGCTTAAACAGGGGCTGGCTTTTTCCAACCTCGGTGACAAAACCAATGCGCGGCTTATCCTGCAGGAATTGATCAAAAGGCACCCGCAGTCGAATGAGGCCAAAATCGCTGCAAAGAAGTTGAAGAAACTCAAATAGGGTCCAACCAAAAATCGGCAATTTTATTCAAGGTCAAGGCGGAATAATTTCCCCGATAGGCGGGGTTACCCGCTTGATTGTATTCGCATGGTGGGTCATAACCGGATGAATACATTCAGTATTCGAGGCGTTAAATTTTTACCTGACGCCGGGATAGGGCAAAAGGGCCATTTATGGATTGGCACTCAATAGCGTCCGTCATCTGCGTATGGTAAAAGTTATCGGTATAGACCCCGGACTGGCGGCCACTGGAATCGGACTGGTCCAGGGCGAGGACACCCACCTTTGCGGATATTCTTACGGATGTATCAAGACCCCCAGCCAGGACCAAATTCCTACCCGTCTGAACTGTATTTATACCAGGCTTTCGCATCTGCTCGCGGATGAAAAACCGGACCTCATGGTAGTCGAGGACGTTTTCTCGCTGCACAAATACCCGAAGTCGGGTATCGATCTCGGCAAGGTGACCGGGGTGATCCTGCTGGCCGGCAATCGGGCCGGCGTGCCGGTTGTTGAACTGGCGGTGCGCGAGGCTAAAAAAATACTGACCGGCAGCGGCACTGCCGATAAGGAGCAGCTCGAGCAGGCGGTGCGACGCATTATCTGTGCCCCGGAACCCATTCGGCCTTTTCATGCGTCCGATGCGATCGGACTGGCCATCATAGGACTTTACAGATATGATCGGTTACATCGAAGGTAAACTGCTGGAAAAAGAAAACGAACGGCTTCTGGTGCTGGCCAACCAGGTTGGGTATGAAATCCTGCTGCCGGCAATCGTCATGGCTTCCTTGCACGATAAAGATATTGGCGATGAAGTGGCGCTGTATATTTACTACCAGCAGACCGAACGGCAGCCGAAACCAGTGCTGATCGGTTTCAAGCGGAAATTGGAAAAGGACTTTTTTCAACTTTTCCTTTCCGTGGCCGCCATTGGCCCCCTCAAGGCCGCCAAGGCAATGACCTTGCCGGTCGGGGAGATCGCCCGTGCCATTGAAGCTCGGGACGCAGCCGCATTGAAGCAACTGGATGGTATCGGCAGTCGGACCGCGCAAAAGATTATCGCCACTTTGGAAGGTAAATTGGACCAGTTTTTGCTGTCCGACGAACCAGCCCGCAACGTTCCGGCCCAGGCTGAAGATATCGCCCAGCAAGCCCTGGAAGTCATGACCGGCCAACTGGGGCATCGACCGGCTGATGCCCGGCAGATGATAGCGGCGGCCCTGCAGCGGAATGATCGGATTTCCACTGCGGAAGAACTATTTGACGAAGTGTACCGGGGTGAAACGGCCCATGACCGATGATATCTTGACCCACAGATCTGATTTCTCGAATGCTTTATCACCGGCGAGTCTACCGGTGGATCGCGAACCCGACATGTTGTCCCTGCGGCCGGAAAAGCTCGCGGAGTATATCGGGCAGCCGGAAGTGGTGGAAACGCTGCATATTGCCATAGAAGCGGCCAGTTTGAGGAAAGAACCGCTGGATCACATCCTGTTTCATGGTCCGCCCGGGCTGGGTAAAACCACCCTGGCCCATATCATTGCCAATGAAATGGGTGGCCAGTTGACCGTTACCTCGGGACCGGCCCTGGACAAACGGGGAGACCTGTTGGGGATTTTGACCCACCTGCAGGCAGGGGACATTCTCTTCGTGGACGAGATCCACCGCATTCCCAAAGTCGTTGAAGAGTTCCTGTATCCGGCCATGGAGGATTTCGCCGTCGATTTTGTATTCGACAAGGGCATCCATGCCCGCAGCCACCGATTTCGCCTGAAACGCTTTACGCTGGTGGGCGCTACGACCCGGGTGGGACTGCTGTCCGCCCCACTGCGCGATCGGTTCGGGATATTCCGGAACTTGGATTTCTATTCAAAGGACGACCTGGTCAAAATTACCGATCGATCGGCCGCGTTGCTGGATATGCCCATTGATCCGGATGGCGCCGCGGAGCTTGCCGTACGCTCACGGGGCACGCCGCGGATTGTAAACCGGTTGTTAAAGCGGGTCCGCGATTTCGCACAGGTCCGGGCCGATGGTCAATTCAACCGGGAAACCGTCTCGGCCGCCCTGGATCTGGAAGGGGTCGATCCCCAGGGGCTCACGGTGCTCGACAGGCGCTATTTGCGGACTATCATTGAGTTTTATAAAGGCGGCCCGGTCGGCATTGAAGCGGTCGCCGCCACGTTGCAGGAAGAGACCGATACCCTGGTTGATGTCGTAGAACCGTATCTGTTGAAAATCGGCATGATCATGCGGACCTCGTCTGGGCGCAAGGCTTCCGAAGCCGCCTACCGCCACCTGGGCATCAAGGCTCAGGGCCGTTTGTTTGACCGGGGTTGAAACGTGGGTGCCGTTACACTACTGACAGATTTTGGACTGGAAGATGCCTGGGTCGGTATCATGAAAGGGGTCATCCTCGGGATCAATCCAGACGCCCGCATCGTGGATATTACCCACCAGATCCCACCACAGGATACACGGGTGGCCGCCTGGACGCTGGCTGCGGCCTATGCCTATTTCCCGCCAGGCACGGTCCATGTGATTGTCGTGGATCCGGGTGTCGGCAGTGACCGTGCGATCATCTGTGCCCAGTTGGGCGAGCATTTCTTTGTGGCCCCTGATAACGGCGTTTTATCTGCCGTACTGCAAGCCGATCACCAGTCAACCGACATTCGCATACTGGACAATTATGATCTTTGTCTGGATGCGATCAGCAATACCTTCCATGGCCGCGATATCCTGGCTCCGGTCGGGGCGCACCTGTCGCTTACCCGTGACGTCACGTCGACCGGGGCGGTGGTCGCGGCAACAGACCTGGTAAACCTAAATCTGCCGGAAGCTTCCCAATCCCCATCCGGCGACCTGCGGGGAGAGGTGATCCTCATCGATCATTTCGGCAATATCATTACCAACATCGATAAACCGGCTCTGGATGCCTTTTTGCAAACCGATGCCGATTACCGGCCCGAGATACGGGTCGGAACGCACCGTATCATTGGCTTGCATCAATCCTACGCGCAAGGGCCCGAGGGGCAACCCTTGGCGATTTTCGGCAGCATGGGGTTTTTGGAGATTGCGATCTTCGGCCGGGATGCCCACCATGCGATGAACGTGGCGTGTGGCGAACGGGTGATCATTACCAGGCCCGGGTAACACCCAGTGGCAATGGTACGCAAAAACACCGTATGCTGGGCGGGAAATAGTGAGGATGCTGATTACTAACTATTTGACATTCTATAGTAATCCTATATAATGCCGTGGAATAACAATTACCTTTAGAAGCAAGGAGGCCTGCTGTTTGGATGGTCTAAAAACACATGCATGGACGATTTTTCTGGCGTTGCTGGCTCTGCTTCCGGTACCGATTGGTGCTGGGGCGTCCGCTGGATCCGACCGGGCAGGGTTGATTCCCGACCTGTTTGTGTCGATGCCCCTCAGCGAACAACCCTCCTATGCACTGGTCGTGGAGAAAAAATCTCAACAGATTACCCTTTTCAAGTATGACGGTCAGTACGAAGTGGTCGAAACCATGAAATGCTCAACCGGAAAAGCGCGGGGGGACAAGCAGGTCAGTGGGGATAAAAAAACACCGGTCGGGGCCTACTTTTTTACCCAGGAGTTCAATGACCAGGAATTGGCACCACTATACGGCACCCGCGCCTTTCCGATCGACTATCCCAACTTTATTGACCGCCGCGAGGGACGCAACGGGTATGCCATCTGGATGCACGGCACCAATCGCCCCCTCAAGGACCGGGATTCAAACGGCTGCATCGCCCTCGTGAATCAGGACATCGACAAGCTTTCCGGGTTTATCTCACTGCAGGACACCCCGATCCTGATTGCTGAGAAAATCGATTATAAACCCTTTGCCCAGGCACAATCGGAGAATGCCGCGATTCGTGCATTCCTGGCCGGTTGGAACAAGGCCTTGGCCACCGGCACGTACCATGACTATCTGGCCCACTACGATTCTCAATTTTTGCCGGATATTTCCTGGTGGATGCAATGGATCCAGGCCCGCAATCCAAGCCCACCCGCCACGGGTGAGATTGTCACCCGCCTGGATTACCTGGGGATCTATAAACACCGGGAGCTCTATGTCGCTATGTTTGACCAGCGGCTCTCGGTGGGTGACATGGATACCTTGGCCGGCCGCCGGAAGATCTTCATTGCCTATATCGACGGCGGTCCGCGCATCGTCGGCGATACGTTCATGGCGTCCGATGACACCAACTCGCAACAGACCGCGGGCTATCCGCTGGTGTCGGCGGCCCAGACACTCAGGTCACGTCATTCCGGGGATGAGGCCATAGCGAGCCTGGTTGATCGGTGGCTGACAGCCTGGTCGGGTAAAGATATCAACGTCTATGGTGATTGCTATTCGAATCAATTCCGTTCCAAAAGAATGAACAAGCAAAAATGGCTGGCCTACAAAGATCGGCTGAACAAGACCTACAGCTTTATACACGTGACCGGCGAGGACGTAAAAATCGTACGGGATCAGGACCACGCCACCGTGACGCTTGTTCAGACCTATGCCTCCAATGCCATTAGAGCCAAAGGCATTAAAACCCTGAGCCTAAGAATGGAAGACGGAAAATGGAAGATATTCCGAGAGACGTTCAGAAAGAACTAGACAGTTACAAGGTGCCCAGAAAAGGTCGTAAATCTGGACACTGGACGCTGCTGTTTGTAGGCGACCAGGGGGAAGTCGTCACGATCCGAAAGTTCAAGGGCCTGATGCTGCTGGCGATTTTTATCATGATAGTGGCCCTTTCTGCGGCCGCTAGCATCTATATGCTGTATAAAAAGCCTTTTGAGGAAAACCGGCGGCTCGAAGCTGAACTGGCCAAGGTGGGGGGGCAGATCCGGATGCTGGGAGAAGAACGGGATCTGCTGCTGACCCGGCTGGGCATAGCCGAATCCAAACTGAAGAAGGCCCAGGCCGCAGCGCAGCCGGCTGAGGTGGCAAGCGATCCGGGAACTAAGCCAACGGGCGAGCCGGCGGACACGGTGTCCCCTGAATCTGTCGCTGCGCCGGCAGCACCCAGTGCGCCTGCTCCCGCGGCGGAGCCTGAACCGCCGGCGAAAAGGGAAGCCCCGCCAACCGTCACGCCCGAGGAAGTAAAGCCGGAAATCAAAGTGGATGTGAGGGATTTTCAAGTTCGCCACGCGCCGGAACAGAAACTTCTAAACGTTCAATTCCGGTTGAAAAACGTGAATGTGGAAGCCGGGCCTGTCTCGGGTCGGACGTTTGTCGTTCTCAAAAGCACCCGGGACGCGGAAACCGGGTTCCTGACAATTCCCAAAGCCCGGCTCGTCGATGGCAAACCGGCCCGGATCCACCGGGGGCGCTACTTCTCAATTTCAAGATTCAATGTCGTAAAATTTAAAAGCGCGTACGAAGCGCCGCCGCAAACATTGAACAGTGCCACGGTATTTGTATATTCAGGTGCCGGGGATTTGCTACTGGAGAAGCATTTTGCCATCGAAAATCCCTTTATTGAAAGGAATTTACCTGCATCGAACGGCAATGATCCACAACCCGGAGAAGCCGGAGAAGCCGATGCAGCCCAGGAAGGTTTCGAACCGTCCAATACCATATTGAACAACTGATCCGGTTTTTGTTTGGGTACCGGTAAAGGTCATGTCAACGTGAATTCAAAATTTGCACATACGTTTGTGGTGATTGCGTCGCTGGTCTGGCTGGTGGCGGTCGGCCCCTATCCAGCCGCCGCCCAGGAGCGTGTGCATACTGTTTTCTTTGAGGGAACCGATCACGAACTCAATGTGTACCGGATCTACGGACAACAGCCAGGCAAAACGATTCTGCTGATTGGCGGCATTCAGGGGGATGAGCCGGGTGGCTTTCTATCGGTTGATCTCTATGCCGACATCAGCCTGGCCAAGGGCAACCTGATCGTCGTACCCCGGGCAAATTTTCATTCGATCGTGCTCCAGCGGCGGCAGATCAATGAAGATATGAACCGGAAATTCGGTCCTAGTAAAAAGAAGGGGTATGAAACCGAGGTTGTGGCCATTCTAAAAAAGCTGATTGCCGAGAGTGACTGCCTGCTCAACATGCATGATGGATCCGGCTTTTTTGCGGAAACCTGGGTAAGCCCCACCCGGAATCCCAAAAAATACGGGCAATCCATTATCGCCGATGCGGATACCTACACGTCGCGTAAAAGCAATCTAAAGATTGAACTGGGCGAAATGGCCCGGGAAGTGTGCCGCCGGATGAACATCGATATTGAAGATCCCGCTCATTTTTTCCACTTCAATAATCACCGCACAGCAGAAAAAGATTCGCAGCATAAAGAACAGCGCGGTTCGGCGACCTACTATGCATTGACACGCTACGACATTCCGGCCTTTGGAATCGAGACCAGTAAATCACTTCCGTTGGAACTGAAGGTGCGTCACCATAATCTGGCCGTCAACGCATTTATGGAGATTCTGGATGTTGTGCCGCAAACGCCGAGTGTGAATCTGGAAAAACCCCTGCTTGACTATCTGGTCATTGCGGTGAATGACACCCTCCCGGTTGTACTTAAGAACCAGCAGACCCTGAAGATCTCCCCGGGCGACAAGGTGACCATCTCGCACATCGAGGCCAATTACGAGCGGGGCCTCAGTGCTGACCTGGTAGGGCTGGGCACAATCAACGACCTGCGCAAACCGACCGTCATCAGGGCGCCCACTCGCATCGTGGTCCGCAAGGATTACTATCCCTGCGGCAGTGTTTACCTTGACATCGGTCCGCCCACCCCGACTGCGATGGTGGCTGCCGCGACGCCGCCGGCGAAGACTTACCATCGCGCGGGCCCCCTCTTTTACAAACTCAAGCGGAATGGCGTTTATGAGTATTATAACAACTACGGCCGCTTCAAGATCATTCGCGGTGATATTTTTGAAATCGTGGATGTGGTGACGACCGTGGCCGACCCCTCCGACCTGGTTGTCAATCTCAAAGGGTTTGTGGGGCAGCGCTCCCAGAATACCGGGGAAGACCGGGGGTATCGTATCAACTCCGGCAAGGACCTTTGGAAACGCTATTCCCTGAAAAAGAAGGGCCGACAGTACCAGGTCATTGTCACCCTTGAGGATGAAGAAGTCGGCAAACTGTTTATCGATCTGGCTGAGCCGGAATTCAAGCACGCTATTTTCGGCTTTGCCGATGGTTCCCTGCGCTGTTTCATCCCGGGCAGCACCATTGACGTCAGTCCTGATGCGCCGCCCGAATTGGTGGCCCTGGCAACCAACATCAACCAGAATAGCGGCGTGCGGGCCTATCTTTCCGGTCCGGGCGTTAAGGTCCGGCGGATCAAATTCAAGACGCCGCTGTTTTCAAATCAAGCAACGCCGGAGGCGACCTCAGCGGAAGAGCCCTACCGTTTGGTGGTGCGCCGGGGCAAGGTCTCCATGGGCTTTATCAATATAAACCCCTTAAAAGAATTATCCCAACAATAAGGAAGCGATGTGAAAAGAAATCCCAAAGATTTTTCCATAATTGACAAGGCGTTGACGGTGGACGGTACGCTGACGACACAGGGCAGGCTGGTTATCAAGGGGACCGTCAAGGGCACGCTGGAGGGCGATACCGTGGTGATTGCAAAAGAGGGCTCCGTCTATGCCGATACCAAGGTTGCCAGCATGACGATCGGCGGCACCTTTGAAGGAGAAATCCACGCCTCCAAGGAATTGATAATTCTGTCGACCGGCAACTGTTCCGGACGCGTTGAGTGTAAGGATTTTGTCGTGGAAGCCGGTGGGGTGCTCAACGCCCAGGTTACCTGTATCAAGTCGGGTGATACCAAGCCGAATCGTTTCCTTTAGAAGCTATCTCAAGAAAGTCATTTGGCCCAATCTCTGCGTTGGGCGCGCATATCAAATCCTCGCAATACCCGATGTATTTACCACGCAAGGCACTGGCTTCGCTGGCGCCTCCGGTTTGATATTCGCGGCCGCCGCACCTTGAACCAAAATCCATTCTTGAAATAGCTTCTCACCTAATTATCTGAGCATTCGGGGAGTTTTAGTCGTCATGCCGGTCCCGGATCGAGTCCGGGATGACGTACCCGGCATCATGGGACGCTTCCTTTACAAGGCCTGGATCCCGGCCTTCGCCGGGATGACGGGCATTTAGTGAGAAAACTCTCCGACCCCTGAATTATCTAAAAGAGGCGGTTGTATATTTCATTCACCAGATTCGAACTGGGCTTTAAGTCTGGCAAAGTCAATCGCTAAACCTTCAAAATTGGCAAAGGTGATATCTGCGAAGTCGAGCTGGCAGGCCTCTTGCACCAGTTCGAAAAGTTCATGATAGTTCAGCACACTGCGTTGTTCCCAGGCAAATCCCAGCTTTTGCGAAAGGTTCCGAATACTCTCGGCGTCCCCCTCTATTTCCAGAAAATCTCCATAGGGCAGGGTATCCAGGCACAAATGGGTGCCCCCCAGGATGAAGGTTTCACGCCATTTTTCATAGATGCGCATAGTGGTGAACCTCAAAGCTGCCATGATTTGCCTGGTGTCAGTGAAATCCGATACCTGGACCTCGATCTCCCGGCGGACTTTGAATTCCCGGTCGGGGGCCTCAGGCGGGGCTTTAAAGGTCAGTAAGGCCCCATCCGCCTGCCGGAGGCGCAGCAGGGCACCTTTCCGGAACAGGTCCAGCCCGGGCTTATCCAATATATGGTTTGATTCGAAATTCCGGCCGCGTGACCGCCCGCCCAGATCCACGATGGCTGCCCGGATGGCGGCGGGGTCTTCGAGAAAGAATTTTATTTCGATTTCCAGGTTGTCCATCGTTTCCGTTGGCGTATAAAGCGGGCGCCTCTATTAGTGGAAAGTTATTATTTATATAACAGCTTTATATCATAGCGATTTTTAAAATTACAGCACCAAAGGGGCATTGTCGGGATTCTCAAGAAATTTTTTTATATTTGGCTTGACAAGGCATTAATTTTTCTATAATTGTACTAGATTCTGAGATACACAGAGGAGAAAGAACGGTGAAAAAATATACGCAAAGCGCGAAAAAAGGTGAACATAAAGAGAATTGGTGGGTCGTCGACGCCGAGGGTCAGGTGTTGGGACGCCTGGCAACGACTATCGCCGCAAGGCTCCGCGGAAAGCATAATCCGGCTTTTACGCCGCACGTGGACACGGGTGACGCCGTCGTGGTGATCAATGCCGACAAAATAGTGCTGACCGGTAAAAAACTCCAGAACAAGGTGTACTACCGGCATAGTGGCTATATCGGCGGACTCAAGGAGATAACCGCTGAAAAACTGCTGGAAAAGCGCCCTGAGGAACTGATTCGGCATGCCGTCAAAGGTATGCTGCCGAAAAACAAACTGGGCCGGAAGCTTTTCAAGAAACTCAAGGTGTATACCGGCAATACCCATCCGCACGAGGCTCAGCAGCCGGAGGCTATGGCCAATTAAACCAGCCGCGGTATATGCCGCGCACGACCGAGGGATTCAATGGAAAATCAGAACACGTTCTACGCTACAGGTAAAAGAAAATCAGCTATCGCCAAAACATGGCTGACACCGGGCAGCGGTCAGATTACGGTCAACAAAAAGCCGCTGGACGAATATTTCAGACTGGACACCGCGAAGATGCTGCTGGCGCAGCCTTTCGCTATCACCAACACAAGCGGGGCCTACGACGTGAAGGTCAAGGTGCTGGGCGGGGGCGTAACCGGCCAGGCCAGTGCTATCCGTCACGGGATTACCAAAGCCCTGATTCTTGCCAATCCCGATTTCAGAGGTCCCCTTAAGAAAGCCGGTTTCGTTAAACGTGACCCACGCGTCAAGGAAAGAAAGAAATACGGGCAGAAAGGCGCCCGGGCGAGGTTCCAGTTCTCGAAACGTTAAAATTCACTTACCTACGGACTCAAAGAAGGAGCACGGATGGATATCCGGTGCTCCTTTTTTTGTTGGGTATTTAAAAACCTGGTCTCAGGATCGGGGAGAGGCCCACGGCTATGCCTTAAAAACACGGTTCTCGCGCAGAGGCGCGGAGACGCAGAGACGTCCTCATTAAAATAAGAATCAATGCACAGTCCAGCGAAGTCGGGAAAGCAAAAACAAGATTTCGCCGCACTATCGTGCGAAAAACCCTTTCAAACTTCGAGTTGCATTGATTTTTTTGGGTTTCCCGGCGAAGCCGGACATACTATTGCTTTTCTCAGCGTCTCCGCGCCTCTGCGCAATGTATGGGTTTTGATGCTGCGTAAGGCCCCGGTTGGCGCTACACCACTGTAATCGCTTCTTCGAAGACTGTTAATTGCCGCAGCCCCTCCGCCTCCACAACGTGGGTATTTTCAATGCCGACCACGCCTTTGCCGGGCATCACCACCTTCGGTTCCAGGGCTATGACCATTCCCTCGGCAAGGGGCAGTTTCTGCCCTTTGGCCAGAAACGGGAATTCGTCTAATTCGACACCGATGCCGTGGCCGACAAAGCGGACCCGCTGGTCGCCGGCGCCCATGAAGAATTCACCCAGCCCTCGTTCGGTGGCGCGGGTCAGCGCCAGTTCGTACAACTCCCCGGCTGGAATGCCCGGCCGGGCAGCCGTCTTGAGCATTTCCTGGATGCCAAGCATGGCTGCATGGGCCTGCTTCAGTTCATCGGGCAATTCACCAGTGGCAAAAATGCGGGTGTGGTCGGCCAGGTACCCTTGCCAGGCGAAAACATAATCCAGAAGCACGGTTTCGTTGCGGCCGATCTTCCGGAATCCCGGCCCCTGGGCGAAGGCCGGCGAGGTGCCGGTGCCGCCTGTGGGCGATGCCAGGTAACTGGGCACTGCAGCGGCGGGTCCCGACATGAGGTGCCCATAGAACATTTCACTACCCCACAGACGCATGCGTACAAAGCCCTGGTGGCCCAGCGCCCGAGCCCGGGCTTCGATCAGACCGGCCAACTCGATTTCGGTCAGGCCCGGCTCCAGGAGTTCACCCATACTCCCAGCGACCCGGTCCGCCCGCTCGGCCGCTTGGGTGATTAGGTCAATTTCGTACGTAGATTTAACCGCCCGCGTCAATCGGATCAGGGCCGACGCATCCAGGATACGGCAGCCACTGAAAGTCTTCTGGTAGGCATGGTATAGATTGACCGGCAGCACATCGCATTCCAACCCCAGCGATGCCGGTTGGGGATACGCATACTCTTTCAGGATTTCGGGTATCCGCCGCGGACTGGATAGCGGTACGATTCTTTCCAGGGGCGATTCGGTACGAGCCCTGTTCATGTCTTTGCGCACCATGAGAATCGGTGGTCCTTCAGCCGGAATGTAAAGGTGCGCCTGCTGGGCTGTTCCCGTAAAATAGAACAGGTCTGAGTTCTGTACAATCAAGGCGCCTTCAATGTCGTGCGCTGCCATTTTGGTTTGCATACGACTTATGCGCCGGCTCAGTTCCATCATAGGTGTTATCGTGTTTGGAGAATGTGTCATGGCAATACTCAATTGGTTTAACGGCTACAAAGGGTAACCAATTTGTTTTCAAGGCCATCGATTACGGGCTTTACTGCCCCGCGGCCAGCGCCGCGTTGAGGTTGCGGCGTATGTTTGGAAAATCGGGATTCAATTCCAGCACTTTGCGAAAGTAGGGTATACTTTCATCAGCCCGTCCACTTTGCAATAGGGCCACCCCCATATAATTGTATGCCGACGCATACTCCGGCGGCAATGTCAGGGCCTTTGCCAGGGGATGAAGAGCCTCTTTGGATCTATTCAATTGAATAAGGACTTTGCCCAGGTTCATATACGCTTGTTTATACTGCGGGTTGGTTTGGACAGCTTTTACAAAGTGGGTTCGCGCGGCATCTAGCCGACCCCTCAGTGCCAGCAACCTTCCTAAATTGTTGTGCGCTTCCGGAAAATCGGGCTTCATGCGGATTGCTTTATAATAGTGCTCCAGCGCTTCGTCGAAGCGCTTTTGTTTGGTCAGGGCGATGGCCAGATTGTTATGAGCTGATGGATTCGTACGCTGAAGCTGCAATGATTTTTTATAGTGGACGATAGCGTCTTCAATGCGCCCTTGTTTTTCCAGAACAATTCCAAGATTACCATGGGCTTGGGCGTAACCCGGTTTCAGCCCAATCACCTGCCGCAGGTACCGTTCGGCTTCTTGCTCTTGGTTCAGGCGACTGAGGGCGGCACCCAGATTGTTGAGGGCTTCGACCAGATCCGGTTCGATACGGATAGCGGCCCGATAGTGGCCAATCGCTTCCGTTAACCGGTTCCGATCGGTTAGGACAAGTCCCAGGTTCACGCGCGGCCGAGCCAGTTGCGGGGATTTTTTTATATTGTCTTCCCAAAGGGTAACTTCATCCTGCCAGGTGCTATTTCTGTCAAAGGCCGCCAGGCCTCCGGAAATGATGAGGACGCCGGCCAGGACAAACGCACCCAATGGCCGGTGGGCCAGCAATACCGACCACAGACACCCGATTATCAGGCTGAAACCAACCATGGGCAAATAAAGCCGATGCTCGAATATCATCTCCAGACCGATAATGGAGGACTCGATTAACAGGTTGAAGAAGAACCAGAGGATCCCAAACGACAACACGCGGTTATGCCTGGCCAGCATCGCGGCCGAACAAAGGAGCCCCACAACGAGCATCAGGGACAGAACGGTGGTCGTAGGCGTTGTCAATGACGTTGAGGTTGTGATGTGATGCAGCAGGTTAAGCCGGTCCGGATGGGGCCAGAATAGCAAGCCGATATAGATGACAACCACTCTAAACTGGGTCAGAACCCGCTGGTACATCGTGAAATCACGGGTAGCGTAATCGCCCACGATCCGGTCCAAAGGGTTTCCACCCAGATAGAGAACTGTCGCCAGACCAAAGAGTAAAAGGGCCCCCAGGCTGTATATCAGATTGCGCCGCAACCACTGCCGGTCCCAATCCTGAAAAAAGTACCATTCATAGAGTAGGATAATGAGGGGCAGGGTCGCGGCGATCTCTTTGGAACCCAGCGCCAGGCCCCATGCCAACAGACCGCCACTGTATAGCAACCAGCGGCTGCGCATACGGGCGGCCAGGCGCCCTTGCATGTATAGATAGAAGGCCAGAAGATAAAACAGGGTGGACATGCTGTTCATCCTCTGGACGATATAAGTTACGGACTGGGTCTGGATCGGATGGCAGATGAAGATGAGGGTGGCAAACAAAGCGATATGCGGGATTTTGCTGTCCGGCACGGAAGGGAGCTTATGCTTTTGAATATGGCGGGCCCGTGCCAGGACAGCGGTAGTCAGCAAGTAGACCAGAATGCCATTGAGCAGATGGATGCACAGGTTTACGAGGTGGTAGCCAAACACCTGGTACCCACCCCATAAATAGTTGAGGGCGAAACTGATATTGGCGACGGGACGCCTTGGGTTGGGGCTTTTGTGAATGACCGCCGCGAGGTTTTGGGCATCAAGCGCTTCGATCTGAATGTGCGGGTTCCGTTTGATATTGGGAATATCATCGAATAGGAACGGTGAATCAAACGTGTTTGCGTAAACAGCCAGGCCTGAACAACAAATAAGCAAGATAAAAATCAGGTTCTTCAGAGCGTCACCGCGGTCAATAGGCGTATGGTTCCCTGTATCCGGTTTTTGAGAGGGTCGCTTTGCCTCAATTTTTTTTAACACCCGCTGCACATCCCTCACATTTATTTTCAGCTTGGCCGCTATGTGCTCAGGCGTATCTGTCCCGGCGTTCCTTTTGATGTACTTGATCTTTTTATTGGACAGTTTCAAAGGACCTATTCCCGTTGATGACAGCGGACAAAATGATCCGGTGCGACTTGCACCAACCCGCTTTCCGACTGGGCACACACAGGCGAAGCATGCGGACACTGGTCATAATAAGCGCACGTTTGCAGGTTCGCCGATGGTTGTCTCTCGGTCCGGCCGTTATCTAAGGGGTGTCCGGCGGCCGCATCGGAACCGGGTTCCAGGATCGATGCAAGCAGCGTGTGGGTATAGGGGTGCCGGGGCTGGTCGAACAGGTCGGCCGCCGGCGCCGCTTCAACGATTTTCCCCTGATACATGACACAAACCCGGTTGCAAAGATAGCTGACCACATTCAGATCGTGGGAAATGAAGAGATAGCTCAAATTCAGCTCTTCCTGGAGGTCTTTGAGCAAGTTGATGATCTGGGCCTGGATGGAAACATCCAGGGCGGAGACCGGTTCATCGCAGATGATCACCGCCGGATCGACGCTCAAGGCCCGTGCAATCCCGATCCGCTGGCGCTGGCCACCGCTGAATTCATGCGGGTAGCGATCAGCCGAGGCGGCCGGCATGCCGACCATGTCCAGCAACCGCGCAACGCGTTTTTGACGCGCGGTCCGGTCTGTAAGGCCGGCAATCCGAACCCCTTCGCCGATGGTCGTGCCCACGGTCATGCGCGGGTTCAGAGAACTGTAGGGATCCTGGAAGACGATTTGGATCTCCCTGCGTAGCGGTTTGAACTGGCGCTCCGTCAGGTGGCTCACGTTTTGTTCTTTGTAACGGATCTCCCCGGCATCGGCTCGCAGCAGGTTTAGCAGCAAGCGTGCCACGGTGGTTTTCCCACAGCCGCTTTCACCCACCAGGCCCAGGGTCTGGCCTTGAACGATATCAAAGTCTACCCCGTCCACCGCTTTCAAAAAAGAGACGGTTTTTTGAAGCATCCCCCGGCGCACGGGGAAGTATTTTTTCAGTCCCCGAACCTGCAGTAGCGACGTGTTGTGTCCATTGCTCCCATGCATAGGTTATTCGTCCTTCAGCGGGTAGTCGACGACCGGGCACCGGGCCAGATGCCCGTTACCGTAATCGCGCATACCTGGTAAATCGGTTTCACAGGTCCCGATCCGATATCGGCAGCGTGGATGAAAGGGACAACCCGCCGGCTTATAGGCGGGGTGGGGCACGGTGCCGGTGATATTGTAGAGCCGTTGACCCCTCTTTTCCCGGGTGGGCAATGCCGCCAACAAGGCCTGGGTGTATGGATGGCCCGGTTGGCTGAACAGCTCATCCGCGTTCGCTTCCTCGACCACCATGCCGGCGTACATCACATACACGCGGTCGGCTATGGCAGAGACCACCCCCAGATCGTGGGTGATATATTGAATGGCCATGTGGTGGCTCTCTTTCAGGTCCCGCAAAAGTTTTAAAATTCGGGACTGTACCGTGACATCCAGGGCCGTGGTGGGCTCGTCGGCAATGACCAGATCCGGTTCACAGGCCAGAGCCATGGCAATCATGACCCGCTGGCGTTGTCCGCCGCTCAATTGATGCGGGTAGTCACCCAGGCGGCGGTGGGCGTTGCGGATGCCGACATCGGCCAACAGTTGGATACTGCGGTCTCGCAGGTCTGCCGGTGTGCGGCGATTATGGATTTGGATGGCCTCCTGGATCTGGTTGCCAATGGTAAAAACCGGGTTCAGGGAACTCATCGGCTCCTGGAATACCATGGCGATTTTGCGCCCCCGTATGGCTTGCAGGGCCGAGTCATCCATGGTGAGCAGGTCCCGGGCGCCGAAATGGGCCTGCCCGCCGGCGATAAAGGCCGGCGGTGACGGCAACAATCCCAGGAGCGCCAGTGCGGTGACAGTCTTCCCGCAGCCGGATTCGCCTACGATACAGACTGTTTCCCGACGATGAACCTGAAAACTCACGCCGTCTACCGCCCGCGAGACAGTTGTATCCCCCTGAAAATAGACGCGCAGGTCTTTCACGTCTAAGAGCAAATTCTCGTCTTGTGTGTCCATGCCAAGTTTCGTGTTACTTTAGAACGACATCCATCAACGAAAGCGTTTATCTCAAAACAGGGCTTAAGATCGTTTCTAATTGCGTTCCCTCAGTTTTGGATTAAAAATATCCCGCAGTCCTTCTCCAAATAGATTGAATGCCAACACCACGATTAGAATGACGATGCCCGGCGCGAACGTCAGCCAGGGTGCATCGAAGATGAACGCCTTGCCGTCGGAAAGGATATTTCCCCAAGTGGCATGCGGCGGCGGCACGCCAAAGCCCAGGAAACTCAGACCGGCTTCGGTTAAAATGGCCGAGGCGATGCCCAGGGTGGCCGATACGAGTACCGGCGCGATGGCATTTGGCATCATATGGCGAAATATGATCCGGGCATCGCTCAGACCCAAAGCCCGGGCCGCAGCCACGAAATCCTGTTCTCGAAGTGAGAGGAATTCGGCCCGGACAAACCGGGTTGTGCCCATCCAGCTGGTCAGGCCAATGACAATCATAATGTTGTACAAACTGGCCGGCAGCAGGGCCACCACGGTAAGAATCAGAAAGAAGGTGGGAAAGCAGAGCATGATGTCGACGACCCGCATAATCAGCGTGTCCACCGAGAAAAGCCGGCTGTCCATTAGTCTGGCGGCGCCGCTGCGGGGCAGGATCGCGGTGGCAGGTTCCTGTCCCCTCAAACGCCATCTCAACAGCGGCAGGACCAAAGCCGCCGCGATAACGGCCGCCGGGAAATTACCGCTGAAAGCAGCCAGCAGTACCACGGCCAGCAGTCCGCAGACCAACATATGCGCCAGCCGGACATGCTGTTGACCGTAATAGCCGGCAATGCCGCCCAGGATGATGCCGATGAACACGGATATCCCCACGGCCACAAACCCAACCGTCAACGAAACCCAGGCTCCCTGCAACATGCGCGCAAATACATCGCGTCCCAGATCATCGGTGCCCAGCAAGTATACACCCAGCAGGGGTATTTCATCGGATTGCAGGGAAGCCACATTGGCCCGGGCCAGCGGCGGCCGCAATTTTTCTTGGAGCCGCACAGTGGATGGATCCACCAGAGGATCGACGCCGGATGTCAGCACCAACCCGATGAGGGCGACCAGGAAAAACAGCCCAAAGACGAGCAGACCGCCCAGGGCCATACGATTTTTACGCAGTAGGCGCCAGAATTCTGCTCGCGGTGATCGCGGCGGCGGCATCAGGGCGCCGTCCAATGGCGCCGGTGCCTGTTTGGTTTGCGTCACGGCCATCAGAGTTTTATCCTCGGATCCACCACCATGTACAACACATCGGATATAAAGGTACCAATCAGTACGAGGACGGCGGAGATAAAATTAACAGTCAAGATGACCGGGTAATCCCGGGCCAGGATCGCTTCATAGGCCATCCGGCCCATACCGGGCCAGGAAAAAATGGATTCGATGATCACAGACCCGCCGATCAGGCCGGGCAGGATCAGACCGAACATGGTGACGAAGGGCAGCAGGGCATTGCGCAGGGCGTGCCGGTAGTAGACGGTTTCCATGGGCAGTCCTTTGGCCCGGGCGGTGCGCACGTAGTCCTGGCTGATGATTTCCAGCATCTGGCTGCGGACGTAGCGTGAGAGGACGGCGATACCACCCGTTGCGCCTAAGATGGAGGGCAGAACCATATGCCAAGTGCGATCCATAAGCCTATTGAAAGCGGCGGCTTCGGATGTGCCGAAGGTCTCCATGCCGATAACCGGTACCTGCAGCCAGTTTACCATCAGGATAATCAGGATATAGGCAAAAAAGAAACCCGGGATCGAAATCAGCAGGTAAGCAAAAAAGGTGGTGGATTTATCGAAACCACTACCGCGGTCAATAGCCGCCCGGATGCCCATGGGAAAAGAGAAGGTCCAGGTAAGCAGGGTGCCGATAATAAACAGGGGCAAACTGTTGAGAAACCGTTCCCAGATTTTGGCCAGGACCGGCCGCTGATCCTTCCAAGAGACGATTCGGCCGGTGAACAGATCCCGGTAGAAGAGGTAGAACTGGATATGCAGGGGTTCATCCAGATGCAGTTCGGCGCGCATGCGCTCAACGATTTCCGGTGTGAATTTGGGGTTCAAGGGATCAATCTGGCTCGGTTCACCCGGGGCCAGATGGATAATCAGAAAAGAGACCACCGCCACGAACACGAGGGTGACTGCTTTCTGAACAAGGCTTCTTCCGATGAAAGACAGCATGCCGAATTATCCCCGGTCGGTCAATGTGGGCTGCTGAGGCAGCTTGATCCACTGGTTAAAGTGATACGCATAGTTGCCTGTCTTGGTGGGCACAATGGGCTTGTAGACCACTTCTCCGCGTTTGGTCGCTATTTGCCGGACAATGCGCTTGTCCAGCAGCGCTGTCCAGCGGCCGACATATAAAAATGTATAGGGTTGGGCGGCCGCAATGATTTCGTGCAGGCGGTGGCAGTAGGCCACCTGTCGGTTATGATCGTATTCACGCCGGATTTTCAAGATCAGCTCGTCCGCTTCCCGGTCCGCGAAACCCACAAAATTGAGCTGAAACGGACCGGTTTGACTGGAGTGCCAGATCTGGTAGAGATCCGGGTCGATTCCCATGGACCAACCCAGGACCAGGGTGTCGAAATCAAGCTGGTTGACGCGTTTTTGAATAAATACCGACCACTCGATAAGATCGGTGGAGACATCTATACCTATCCGTTTCCACGCATCCTGGGCGATGGCTAAAATGGCCTTGCGCAGGTTGTTGCCGTTGTTGGTAATCAGGGTGAACTGCATCCGGCGGCCGTTTTTCTCCAGCCAGCCGGCTGCATTGCGGCGCCAGCCGGCCTCGGCGAGCAGCTTGAGAGCACCCTCCGGATCATAGGGCAGCGGCCGGATGTCCCGGTTGTAGAAATCGGTCTGTTTGACAAACGGACCGGTAATGGATTCAGCCTGGCCGTACATCACATAACGAATGATTTTGCCGGTATCGATGGCCATACCCAGCGCCCGGCGGACACGCGGGTCGTTAAACGGCTCACGGCGCATGTTATAGGCAATGTAGGAATATCCGAACGACGTCCCTGAAAATTGCTGGAAGCGGTCATCGGCGCGCAGCCGTTCAACCTGGTGCGGGACAACCGCGTAATTATCCACGGTCCCGGCATAAAACTCCATTTCCTGGGTCAATGGGTCCGGAATAATCCGCATGATGTAGGTGTGATAATTGGGGGGGCCCTCCCAATACTGTTCAAAGCGCTCCAAACGGATGTAGCGATCTGATTTCCACTCTTTAAAGACAAACGGACCACTGCCGATCGGTTCACGGTTAAAACGGCTCTGACGAAGCGTAAACGTGGCCGGGTCCTTACCGGTTGCCCGGGCTTCCGCGGCCAAAGCGTCATCGTTCAGGCGGTGTTGCGGTAATATGCCCATGCCCCAGGTACCCAGGGCGGGCGAGTAAAGCCGCTTGTAAGTGATCTTGACAGTCAAGGCATCCAGCACGCTAACCGATTTAACCGGTTCGTAATCCGGTATGCGCGGTGACAAGTTGCGAGGATTCACAATCGCCTGATAGGTGAATTTTACATCTTCGGCATCCAGTTCGTGGCCGTCATGGAAGCGGATCCCCGGACGCAGGCGAAACACGATGACCGGGTTGTGTTCAGTGGCCGGAAGCATTTCCCTTGCCAAGGCCTGATGGTCTTTCACCGGCAGCACCGGGTCGGTGGTAACCCGGTGGGCAGCGTCGAAGGTCGCGAAGTAGTCTTTACCCAGCAAGGCTTGCAGCCGAGTGAAAAAATCCTGATCTACCTGGTCCAGGGTCAGCTGAATCCGGGCCGGGGCTGTCGCGGTAATGCGAACGGTTTGTTTGGTGCCCTCGATGGTGAACTGACGGTTTGTTTTCAAGACCTGCGCCGGCAATAGGTCCATGGCTGTAACCGACTTCAATTCTGGGGTTCCGGCGGATTGCTGCTGCTGCAGCCAGGCCAATACGCTTTTTCCGTCGGCACCGCTCCCGGTCGGAGGGGTTCGCGCGGGATTTACGTAGAAGTAGACCACCTCGCTGATTTGCCAGTCACGGGCGACTCGTCCGCGGTAACGCAGTTGATCGTCCCGATCGATAAGCCCTTCGAAGACCATCGATTCAATCTGACTACTGGCGGAATCGGCAGTCAGGATGGGATTGAGCAGGCTGGCATCGCCGATTGTAGCCGTAATGTACTGGTTCAATCGGTCCGGGTTGCCCCGCGTTTGCTCTTCATAGGTGGGTACCCAGAAATACGATTGCAGCAGGAAGAGGACAACAACAACGGGTACGATAATGAGGGCGCGGCGTGTGGTCATTTTGATTCAGGGGCCGTGTGGACCGGAGCGACCAGCATCTCACGGATGATGGGGTGCCCGTCCGATCGGAGGTTGGGTTCAGACGGGCACTGCCTTGAGGGTTTGACTCAGTGGCCCTTGCCGGTTATTTCTCCATCGGTGCGATATCCGGTGTGGCCGGCTGGTCGGTATCTCCAGCGGCAGCCTGCTGCTCGGCGGCCAGGGCCTCTTCCGCTGCACGTGCTTCTTCTTCGGCGCGGGCCTGGTTCGCGGCAATCGCTTCGGTGAAGAGCGCTTTTTTCTGTTCGATCAACTTAAGCAGGTTCTCGTCCGGGTTCAAGGCGGCGGCAGACGCCAGGTGATCCAAAGCTACCTCCAGATCTTCGGTTGTTCCGCGGCTCGCGGCCACATTGGCTTTGTACATGTAGATGGCCATGTCGATGCCATCAATGCGTGCGTAAACAGCCTTGCGCAGATCCCGGGTATGGGCGTATTTAAGTGCTTTTTCCAGGTATTGCTTGATGCCGTCAAAGTCCGGGAAACCGGGGGCCGCCAGAAGGGCGTCGGCCTTGTCGAGATAGTGGGCGTAGATCAGCGGGAAAACAGCCGCTTTATCGTATTCGGGCTGGATCTCCGCCGGGGCTGGAACTCCGGGGAGCGTGACCAGCAGCCAGTCACCCAGTGGGGCGAATTTGCCCTGCCAGATTTCAATCGCACCCTCGGCTGGTTTGATATAGTATGTGCCGGTGTTGTTCATGGAGGCGCCGATAACCAGAAAAAAGAGCAGGAGGGCGATCCCGGCTGCTCCAAAAGTGAAGTACTGCCCTGTGCGGTCAACCGGCACCGCCGGTGGAGCGGCGGACACGGCCGGTTCAGCGTAGGAGACCTTGACTTTCTCGGCTGCGGTTTTCTCAGCTGCGGCTTTATCGGCCGCCGCCTTTTCGGCCGCTGCTTTTTCCTGGGCGGCTTTGTCGGCCGCCGCCTGTGCGCCGGCCTCCTGGATGGCGGCCATATCGAAACGGCGCCAGAGGATGGCCTTAATCGTTTCAATTTCTTTTTTGTCCGTGCTGGCGATAAACGGAGGTGGATCCTGAAATTTCACTTCAACCGGGGAAACCTTGACGATTTTCTCAGTCTTGGGCCAGTCGAATTGCTGGTGGCGCAACGCTTTGCCGGTCAGTTTCTTAACCGGTGCCTTTTTGGGTGCGGCTTTCTTGGCAGTAACGGTTTTGGCTACTTTCTTCTTGGGGGCGGTCTTTTTGACAGCCGTTTTCTTGGGGGCAGCCTTTTTCTTCGGCGCGGCTTTTTTCTTGGGAGCAGCCTTCTTTTTTACGGCTTTCTTCTTGGCGGTCTTTTTCGCGGCAGCTTTTTTCGCGGCGGCTTTCTTGGCCGGCGCTGACTTCTTGGCGGCGCTTTTCTTTTTCGAGGTCGATTTAATCAGGCTCTTTTTTCCCATAAAAAACCCCTTTGAAAATGAATGAAATTGGAATATAGGCTGTAATTACATGCAAATAACCCACATATCGAATTAGGTATTATTTGTAAACACTTATTTGATTGATAACGGCAAGCGCCGAAAGGAAATATGATCGCATGCCAACTGAAATATTAGCCGCAAAAAAAGAAAAATTGATCGCCCGCTTAAAAGCGCTGCAGTCAGTGGCCGTGGCTTTTTCCGGCGGTGTGGACAGCGCCTTTTTATCCCTCATGGCCCGGCAGGTCCTCGGTGACCGCATGGTTGCTTTGAAAGCCGTCTCCCCCATGCATTCCGGGCGGGAACACCGGGCGGCCCTGCAGTTCGCCAAGACCTTCGATCTGCCTTTAAACGTCATCACAACGGATGAATTGGGAGTGTCCGGGATTGCCGAGAACCCAGCTGACCGCTGCTATCAGTGCAAGCAGTACTTGATGGGCCTGATGGCAGACCAGGCTGCAGAAATGGGGTTTACCCACATAGCCCACGGTGCCAACCTCGATGACCTCGACGATTACCGTCCCGGTTTCAAGGCAACCAAAGAACTTGACATCAAGGCGCCCCTCATTGACGCCGGTTTGACCAAAGCCGAGATCCGCCGTCTGTCGCGGGACATGGGCCTGCCGACGTGGAACCGGCCTGCCATGGCCTGTCTGGCTTCCCGGATTCCGTATGGCGTGACGTTGACGAAAACCGTTCTGGAAAAGGTCGCCCATGCGGAGGACTATCTGTATGACTTGGGTCTGGAATCATGCCGCGTGCGGCATCACGGGAACCTTGCCCGGATCGAGGTAGATCCGGCCGAGTTTCCCCGGCTGGTGACCGGCCCCGCCCGCGAAGGCCTCGCGGCCAGGCTGAAAGAGCTGGGATATGATCACGTCTGTCTTGATCTGGAGGGCTATGTTCAGGGCAGTTTAAACCGGGCCCTGAAGAAGCAGGGAACGTGACAGTGCTTGCCGAGCGACCGATTATCCTGGTCAGTGCCTGCCTGGTCGGCTGCCGGGCGAGGTACGACGCCAAAATTATCAAGACCGTAGACGAACGGTTGGAGCGCTGGATTTCAGCCGGCCTGGTATTGCCTTTTTGCCCGGAAACGGCAGGCGGGCTGCCGGTCCCCAGGCCTCCGGCGGAGATTGCCGGTGGCGCGGGTCAGACCGTGCTGACCGGCAACGCGAAAGTGTATAACTGCGCAGGGCGCGATGTAACCGCCGCGTTTGTGGCCGGTGCCCAACTCGCCCTGGAAGCCTGTCGGTATTTCAAATTGCATTCAGCAGTGTTAAAAGACGGCAGCCCGTCGTGCGGGACGACCCGTATCTATGACGGGCGTTTCCGCGGCCGCCAGGTTGGTGGGCAGGGCGTGACGGCAGCCCTGTTGGCGGCCCACGACATTGACGTCTTTAACGAACTTACGCTTACGAAGTTGAAAGTACCGGTTTGAAAAGAAATTTGACAGGTTATCTGACTTCGGATACGCTCCGGCATTAGCTTATATTGTTGCGTCTCACGAATAAGTGTCAAAAAGATTGACCATTCTATCTGACATTTAGGGGACACACTAAATTCGAAACACGAAGCACGAATTTCGAAACAGTTCTAAAATTCAAATGTCTAAATGACCAAAACAGAAACTTGGTAGCTGTAGCAATTGGTGTTGTTTGAATTTTTTGGTCATTCTGAATTGATTTACTGTTTCGAATTTCGATATTCGGATTTCGAATTTTTAATATGCTCAAAATTGCCATTGTGGCATTAACATTTTGTAAGAAGCTTATCGGACACGACACGACAACCTATTCCCAAATTTGACCCCAGGAGGCACCCATGGCCAAAGAGGAACTGGAAGACCACTCCGAGCGCCGCGCCCATCCGCGTTACGCCGTCAATATCGCGGTCAAAGTCATCGTCGGGAATGAAACCGTAGACGGCCTGATGGTCGATATTAGTATTGAGGGGCTGCGCATCAGCATTCCCAAGCTTATCAAACCATCTACCGACATGCTGGTGACCTTTTCCACTGAAGACGAGGTTCATATTCTTTCCCACGCCGTCTGGACTTTAGAACAAAATACAGCCGGCCTGCCGTCCTATCTGGTGGGACTCAAAATTCATTCAGTACGGGTCAACAATCGTGATATGCTCGGCCAGGCCGAACGCACCGCTTTTTTAGACAAACTGCTGCGGTAGATTTATCCACCGCCAGCTGTCGTTCAGGAGGCCGGGCGGCCGATCCGCTGTTTATCGACAACCCCACTGCCCGCCAACGCTCATTGGTGATTATCGGCAGCACACTCCGCCTTGACAATAGAATTGAGAATCATTATGTTGTCGCCTGCTGAGTATATGCTCATAAGGAGGGGCCGCATGGCACGACCACAAAAGAACCGCATCGTAGCATTCAACCCCGACGTCAGCTATTTCAAGCCCCGCGGCATACCGCTGCTGAAGTTGGATGAGGTCGGCTTGACGGTCGATGAACGTGAGGCCATCCGTCTGGCGGATCTACAGGGGTTGTCCCACGAAGACGCGGGCCGGCAGATGGGCGTCTCGCGCGCAACTTTCGGGCGTATCGTCCAGCGGGCCCGTTATGCGGTGGCCGATGCATTGATCAATGGCAAAGCCATCAATGTCGAGGGGGGCAACTACCGGCTGGCCGATCCTGACAAGCGTTTTGCATGCAAAGGATGCGGCCACAACTGGGTGGCTCCCCCGGACAAGAGGCGGCCGGAGGGCTGTCCAGAGTGCGACGGCGATAGTTTGCAGCGGATATCAACACAGGACTAGAAACTATCTCAAAAAACGGATTTTGGTTCAAGGTGCGGCGGCCGCGAATATTAAACCTTAGGAATACTTAAGTATTTCGAGGATTCAATATGAGCGCCCAACGCCAAGATTGGGCCAAAAGACTTTTTTAAGATTGCTTCTAAATTGAAAGGTAAGGGAGCAAGGAAACATGGTACAAATTCAAGACAACATGCCCAAGCAGCAGAACCCTCAGGAGCAGCAAGCCGCCCGGGACGCGGCCGTAGGTCAGGCTTTGGGCAGAATCAAAAATAAGATACTTGTCATGAGCGGCAAAGGCGGTGTGGGGAAAACCAGCACATCGGTCAATCTCTCCGTCGCCCTGGCCCAGAAAGGCTACCAGGTCGGCCTCATGGATGTCGATCTCCATGGACCGGATGTACCGCGGATGCTGGGTCTGGACCAGATGCCGGATCTCAGTGACAACGGCAAACTCGGCCCGGTTAAATACTCCGAAAACCTTTCGGTGATCTCCATTGAATCCCTAACGCCGGGAAAAGACGATGCGATTATCTGGCGGGGACCGGTGAAGTATTCCGCGATCCAGCAATTCATCGGGGATGTAGACTGGGGCGATCTAGATTTTCTGGTTATCGACGCCCCTCCCGGGACCGGGGACGAACCGCTGACCGTGGCCCAGACTATTACAGACGCAAAGGCAGTGATCGTGACCACGCCACAGGAGATTTCCCTGGCGGATGTACGCAAGTCGATCAACTTCTGCAAAACCGTCAATATGGACATTTTCGGTATTGTGGAAAATATGAGTGGTTTCTCCTGCCCGCACTGCGGAGAGGTGATCGATCCTTTCGGGACAGGCGGGGGTGAGAAAACCGCCGCGGATGCCGGCCTGAATTTCCTGGGACGGGTGCCTTTCGACCCCAGCGTGGTGGCGTGCGGGGATTCGGGTGTGGCCGTCCAGGCCAAGCACACCGATTCACCGGTGGCCAAGGCGTTTACCGCGGTGGCCGGAAAATTATCCGAACTCGTCTAACGCGTGCTGCGTGGGGTTGCGCCGCCAGTAGACTTGAGCGCATGACGTCACGAAAAACAAAACCGGCCGTCGATCTACCGACGGCCGGTTTTTTCTTCTTTGAGATCAGTGCTAATTTTCCGGGTACATGGCATTGATTTGATCTTGGTACTGATCCACGACCACATTCTTCTTCACCTTAAGCGTCGGGGTCAGCAGTCCGTTTTCAATCGTGAATTCCGGTACCAGGGTGATCTTCTTGATGGTCTCGAAGGAAGCGAATGCCTTGTTTTTCTCTGCGACCTGGGCTTCGACGTGCTGGATGACACGCTCGTTTGCAATCAGGTCCTCAATGCCGTTAAAAGCGATCCCTTGCTGTTTGGCCCAGTCCTGAACATTCTCCGCATCCACGGTCACGATGGCGGACAGGAACTTGCGCTTATCCCCGATAACGCAGACCTGGTTGATGAACTTGGAGGTGGCAATGACGCCCTCGATGGCGGATGGGGCGATATTCTTGCCGCCGGCGGTGATGATCAGGTCCTTCTTGCGGCCGGTGATCCGGAGAAAGTTTTCATGGTCGATGTCACCTAGGTCCCCGGTTTTCTGCCAACCCTCGGTTGAGATGGTGGCGGCAGTTTCCTCCGGCATTTTATAGTATTCCTTCATAACATTGCGGCCACGGAAAAGAACTTCCCCATCCTCACCGATTTTCTGTTCGATGCCTGGCCCGGGCTGACCAACCCATCCAAACCGGTAGTTGTCAAAGCGGTTCAGATTGGTAAACGACGTGTTTTCGGTCATGCCGATGCCTTCCAGTACCAGAATCCCGGCGGCGTGAAAAAATTTCGCAATGTCCGGGTTGATCGGCGCTGCACCGCTGATGCACCAGCGCACCCGGCCGCCGAGAGCTGCCTGGACCTTGCTGAACACCAGTTTCGTGGCCAGGGAATACTTGAGGTTCAGACCGAACGGAATCGGCTGACGATTCAATTTGCAGTCGCTGACCTGGTTGCCGACTTCACAAGCCCAGTTGAAAATCTTTAAGGCGGCGCCCCCTTTGGCTTCGGCCCCGCTGAAAATCTTCGAGTAGATTTTTTCATAGATGCGAGGCACGCTGGCAAACCAGTGTGGGCGGGCGGCCGCGATGTCTTCGACAATCGTTTCCATACTGCGAGTAAATGTGGTGGCCGCGCCGGCCAGCAGGCTGGCATAGGTGCAGGTCCGGGCAAATACATGGGCCAGCGGCAGGAAGAGAAAGACTTCGTCACCTTCCTTGATCGTGGTACTGCCCTTTACCGACTGGGCGGTAAAGGTGATATTGTCGTGCGTAAGCACCGCCCCTTTCGGTACGCCGGTGGTTCCGGAGGTGTACACGATGCCGGCGGTGTCTTGTGGGGTTACCGCGTCGACGCGCTGCTGATAGTCCTCATCGGAAATATTCCGGCCCAGGGCGAGGAACTCCTCGAAGTTGAGAACCCAGTCATCCCCGCGGGCATCGCCGTTGAAAAGAACGACTTTGCGTACATCGGGAATACTGTCCTTGATCTGGTTGAGCTTGGCCAATTGCACATCGTTTTCCGCGAAAACCACGACGGCATCGGAATGGTCAATGATGTATTGACAATCCTTGGCCAGATTGGACTGATAGATCCCCACCGTGGCGGCCCCAATGCTGGTGATCCCCATGTCGCACAGCACCCACCGGTAGCAGCTGTAGCTGAGGATGTTGACCTTGTTGCCTTTTTCAACGCCCAGGGCCATGAGGCTTTTGGCCACCCCCTTGACCTGATCGTGGAAAACGCCCCAGCTGACAGCTTCGGTTACGCCCGCCTCTACGAACCACTTGTAGGCCGGCTGGTCAAAGTAACGATCCACCGTCTCTCTGAGCATGTGATTGATGTTGCGATAATCGGTAAACTGCATGCTTCCCCCTTTCCCCAGAAATTGAAGCCGCTTTATGTGAGCCTCTGTTGATGTTGCATCCAATCTGCCCTGGTTTAGACCCAGCGGAGATGTTATATGACCTCCTGGTATTTTTAGATATTGGAACCAGCCCCCGGCCGTCACGACAAGTTAACGTTTACGTTAATCGCGTAGTGCCATACCAGAGAAATGACCTGGTGTCTACCGTTTGATTTTTCCGGGCAGGATGAACTCGTAACGTTTGCGGGCAAAGGTGGTGGTCAGGGTGCGGTCGAGCTTGCGAAATGCCAGAAAAATGCTCCAGATAAATTTATCCTCCCGATAATACCGTCGGACTTCCGCCTCAGTCACCTGCGGTTCTTCAGCCGGCAGGTAGGCGTTGATAAACTGCACAGCCGGGGTAATCAGGTCCGGACGCTGCTCCTTGATCAGGTTGGCCGCCAGATCGATCAGCATCTGGCGGGGGTCATAATACCGATTCATGACGTCGTCGACAAACAGCCACCTTATCAGCCAGCGAACAAAGGTGGGGACGGCCTGCAGGAGTAACTCCAGATCGAGCTGTTCGACCCCGTTTTGCCGGATAAACGGTGTACTGGTATCGAGGTAGTAGAGCTTTTCTTCGGGGCCGGCCGCGGTCAGGGCCCAGTTGGATATCTGACCGTCGATAGCCAGCTCGATCTCCGGCCCGAGGGCGTCATTGTACCTCCAGAAAACGGCCATGGCTTCCATAATTTTTTTCAGCAAGGTTTCGAATTGCGTTTTATCCTGATCCTGGATTAGTCGATTGGCGATACAGTCGGCGGGTATCTGGGCCTGGGTGATATACAAGACGACCGGCCGACGGGGCAGGGCCACGACATGGGTATCGCTCTCCGGCAGGTTCAACCCTGACTGCTTCAGCCGGCGGCAGTACGTGTGATACATGGCGGCGTATGTTTCAGCCTCCGGGATCGTTTTGAACAGCGGCATTCTTTTATAGGCCCGGTCAACATCATCGGCAATCTGGAAGATGGCCGAGATTTCACCAAATCCAATGAGCCGGGCGGGGATCGCCGACCGGTCCAGTCGTTGCGGGTCCAGGCCTGCTTCGAAGCGTTCTAAAAGTTCACCATCAATATCCATTTCTCCTCATACTCACAGATATCTGGGGACGAATGTTAGGCTTAAATGACAATATTTACCAAAGACCAATTAAAAAGGGTTCAAGGGGCCAAGGGGTCAAGGGGTCAAGTGAAAAAGCACTTACCCTGATACTCAAAATCCTCGAAAACAGTTATTTAGCCCCCGATTACTTGAAAAACGGTAATGAATAGACTGCTTAGAAGGATAGATGCCTCTTTGCCCAGCCCCCTTGAACCCTAAAAAAATTCCTGTACATCCCCCAAGGCCCGGTCTAGGCGATCGACAACCCAGTCAACCTGCTCGAAATCGATCACCAGCGGCGGTAGTAGTTGGGCCACAGATTTGTCGTTGTTGGCGTACACGACCAATAGATCATGTTTGTAGGCGGCCAGTGAGAAGAGGGGACCGCAGTCCGCAGTTTTCATTTTAAGGCCCATAAACAGGCCCAATTGGCGCAGATTTTCAAGGATATCGTATTTGGTAATCAACCGGGCGATTCTGGCTTTAAACCGGTCAGCGAGTTGATTGACATGTTCCAAAAACGCCGGTTCAGCCGAGATTTCCAGCACCTTCAAGGCAACCGCACAGCCCGGTTCGGCCCCACCGAAGGTGGAAACATGGATATGGGGGTCGGCATGAAATACGGATTCCAGCGGGGTGCGCAGCACTGTGGCCGTGATGGGGTAGATGCCGCCGGACAATCCTTTGCCGAGAATCACCATGTCGGGTAGGATGTCAAAATGCTCAAATCCCCAGAGTTTGCCCGTTCTGCCCAGCCCGGTTTGAACCTCATCCATGATCAAAAGCGTACCGCAGCGGTCACACAATTGCCGAACCTCTCCGAGATACCCCTTCGGAGGCAGGGGCATCCCCAGGGTGGCTGGGACAGTTTCCAGGATGACCGCGGACGTCTCCGGTCCCAGGGCCTGAGCGAGGGCCTCACTATCTCCAAAAGGAACCTGCGCGAAGCCCGGCGGCTGGGGGCCGAACGGAGCTCTGTATTTTTCGTCGCCGGCGGCCATGGCCAGACCGGTATGACCGTGATAACCACCCCGGGCGGACAAGATCAGGGATCGACCGGTATAAGCGCGGGCCACTTTGAAAGCCAGGTCAACTGCCTCGCCGCCGCCGACACCGAACACGGCATAATCCAGATCACCGGGCATGAGCTCGGCCAGGCGCGTCCCCAGACGGGCGCGGCTGTGACTGATGAGATGGCCGTTGCCGATATCGGATTGCAGCAGGGCGTCTGTCAGGGTGGCAATGATTTCCGGGTTGCGGTGGCCGAGATTATACGTGCCGCCGTTGGTGTGCAGATTGAAGACCCGTTTTTTACCGTCTACATCCCAGGCGAACGGCCCTTCCCGTTTACCGAGTACCAGCGGCATGCCCGCGTCTTCCCAGAAATCGGCTTTGGCCGAGTTTACATGCCGACGAAATTGATCGATGGTACGCTGTTTTTCAGGTGAATAGGCTGAAGACATATTTTTGGCGATCACCTCAACTGCATTGGTTTCTCGATGGTGACCTGGATATGACCGGCACTCACATTCAGGGTAAATTCGTCGAAGTTGAGCGTGGTCCAGACCCGTGTCTGGCGGTCATCTTGTCCTTCGAGGGTGAAGGTCCGGAACTCATCCGGCCCCATGCGATCCGTACTCAGCTCGATCCGTTCCCTGTAAAAAGCAATCACACAGGTTGCGGCCTCTGCGGTGCGGTTGAGCAGGGTAACTTTTAAATACCGGCTCTTTTTGTGATCGATAGTACCGACATATTCTTCGCCGGCCAGTAACGTCACCTGTACCGGCTCCGTGTCTGCCCGGGCCATGACCGGGCTAAGACTGATGCATACAAGCAGGGCAATGATGAATGGCTGGCTCACCCGTCTGATCATTTTATTCTCCAAAAGCCTCTTTATTCAGCTGGTCGATAAGATCCGCAACCGTTAAAAAACGGACGCCGATATCCTGCAGTTCGCGGACGCCGCGTTCATAGAGACCCGAAAGGGCGTCACGGGCGACAACAAGGCGATAATCACGCTCGCTGGCCTCGTAAATAGAGGTGCGCGGGCAGTTAGGGAAGTTCCATCCGGCAAAGACCAGGGTGTTCACCCCACAGGCTTGTAAATGCTCATTTAAGGGGGTCTGATAAAAAGCACCCCAGCGGGGTTTATAGATGACGACTTCATCGGCAGATAGTGTCTGGACTTGCCCTGCAAGTAAGCGGTCGCAGTCCAAAGACCCGGCGTTATCAGGCAACAGGTCCGCCGCTATCTGGCAATCATCCGTGTCTTTCAGGATCATTTCGGCTCCGGCGGCGACTGCGGATCGGCGGCATAGATCCACATTGCGGCCATCAGGTTGGTAAATGCGCACAATGTGAACAATGGGTTTGCCGACCTGCCGGAAGGCTGCTGCCAAGCGGCCCATGGCGGGCAGGACAGCAGTGGTGCCTGGGATTTCCAGGGGACGCCCGTCCAAGGTCGCGACTTGGGTATCGATTGTCACCAGTGCGACCGAGGCATAGTCCGGACGGGTATAATCATGATTTTCAGGCATCAGTGGATTCCTAACGGCTGTCGAGATGTTCTAATCCATTTTGCAGGTCTACAGTCAAATCACGGGTGTCTTCCAGCCCGATATTTAGCCTGAAGATTGTACGATCATTGTAATCCGTTGCCGCGGTCCGCGGGTATTTCCCAACGGTCAACAGACTTTGATAGCCTCCCCAGCTGAAACCGAGCCCGAAGAGTTGCAGAGCATTTACAAAAGCGGCCACCCGGTTTTCGGGATACTCCTTTTTCAGCACGAATGCAAAAAGTCCGGTGGAACCTGAAAAGTCCCGCTGCCAAAGATGATGTTGGGGATGACCGGCAAGAGCCGGGTGGAGTACGTGTTCCACGATGTCGAGACCAGCCAGCCAGCCGGCCACTTCCAGGGCGGCAGCTTCGTGCTGTTTGAGCCTGATCGCCAGTGTCTTGAGCCCCCGCAGGGCGAGATAGCAGTCATCTGGTGAGGCGTAGAGCTCCATGGTGCGGCAAAAGCGTTCAAAAGTACCAGCCCGGTCGGCATTGACTGTTACCGTACCCAGCAATACATCCGAGTGTCCGGATATGTATTTGGTGACCGATTGGATGATCACATCAATACCCAGGTCAAAGGGTTTGAGATAAAGAGGGGTGGCCCAGGTATTGTCGATGATGGTAACGATATTCCTTTTGCGGGCTATTTCGGCGATGGCGGGGACGTCTTGAATCTCAAATGTATTGGAACCAGGTGATTCCAGGAAAATCAGGCTTGTTTCCGGTGTGATATAGCCTTTCACATCTGAGCCTACCGCCGAGGGCAGATACTCCGTCTGGACACCGAATTTGGCCAGGGTTCGGTCGCAGAAACGCCGGGTGGGGCCATACACGTTGTCGACGACCAGAATGTGGTCGCCGCTGCGGGTAAATGCCATCAGGGCGGTGGTGATGGCATTGATTCCGGACTGAAAGGCTTTGGTGAGTGCCCCACCTTCAAGCTCTGTCATGGTTTTTTCAAACGCATGCTGTACCGGGAGGCCGGCGGTACCGTAGCTGGTGCCGCTGTATTTCCCCCGAGCGGCGGCCTGCAGGTCGGTGTAGCTATCGAAAAGGACCGTTGATGCATGATGCACGGGCGGGTTAATGGTCCTGACCCTAAACGCCTTTGTTTCAGAAGCGTGCGAACCGCTGTGTACCAGTTTGGTATGGATACTTTTTTTGGGCATGGCATGTCTTTGAGGATTTATACGTTCTTATGCATGTCGGAAAATCAATTGTGAAATTAGCACTTGCCGCGACTTACGGCAAGTTCATTCTGGGGTGTTTGATTCCCCCTACGGTTTACGATGCGCAATCCAGGCAGGTAAATGGATCAGTCCGTTTGATTCAGCATGCAATGGGCTCTTTGGCCGGTACGCCTATCCATAATCTAAACCCTCAAACTCAGGTGTAGGATCCAAAGAGGCTCTACCGAACAGGGGAGCAGATGCCATCTAAGGTATTAACGAGAAAAACTTAAACTGTTTGTTATTATGAATCATTTTGTTACTTTTCTTTCGCGTGAAAAGAAAAGTAACCAAAAGAAAACGCCGGTACGGTTCATAGACATAGGTAACACATAAGTACAAGGACATAGGTGGCACATTTACAGTATAGAAGCTTCCC
>Ga0126333_1000013_pt1 | contig 75060 bp, 61 predicted proteins | sample InaspJWI54metaG_FD_94488 | JGI IMG/M metagenome (GOLD analysis project Ga0126333, IMG submission 94488) | Marine gutless worms symbiont microbial communities from Oahu, Hawaii - Inanidrilus sp. 2 OAHU.JWI-54 metaG | ecosystem: Host-associated > Annelida > Digestive system > Unclassified | place...
AGTGACTGTAAACGTTGTCATAGTGGCCTCCTTTTTTAAGGTTATGAGGCCTTTATAACCGTGCCTTGTGACAAATACGGTCACAGTTCGGCACTACTGGAGTTTTTTAGAGAACCGTATTTCAGAAAAAAAAACATAACCTTCGATTTCTGCAGATGTATAAGGTTTCCATTCACCAGTTGCAAGTGAGATCCTCTCTTCCGCTATACTGGGAATTACGCTTAATAAAATAAAGCATATTACTACAATGGATTTGATCCATATATTGAACTTTGAGTTGGTTACCATTGTTGAAAAAAATTGCAAAATTCTACCTCTTTCTCGACTTGTTGTAATTATCCCGCGTTAGTTAGACATTTTGGTCTCATCCAAAACTTTTCGAACTGTGTTTGCTATATCCTCCAGGGCAAGCGGCTTCATAAGGACATTGTCGATGCCAAATTCTTTGACATTCTCAGGGGTTATTCTCATATTGAATCCACTGCAAATTATTACTGGGATATCCGGGCGAATTTTCTTGATTTCCTTGGCCAGTTTTTCACCGGTCATCTTAGGCATGGTAAAATCAGTGATTATCATATCGAATGTCTCGGGCTCGAGGCAAAAGGCTTCCAACGCATCATAAGCGCTGTTATGGATTCTAACCGTGTATCCCAGACTTTCCAACAACCTCTTGCCAACATCAGTTAGAGACGCTTCATCATCTACAAAAAGAATCTGCTCATTGCCGCGCGGCAGCGATAGGGAGATCCCGGGGGCCTTTTCTGCATGGCACCCAATAAGTGGGAACAAGATATGAAAAGATGTCCCGATGCCCGGTTCACTGTAAATTTTTATATCACCACCATGGTCTTTCACTATCCCATGAACCGTGGCCAGCCCCATGCCGGTCCCTTCCCCGGGTTCTTTAGTTGTGAAATAAGGCTCAAATATGCGAGATACAGTATCTTTATCCATACCCTGGCCGGTATCTGTTACGGTTAGCTTTAGGTATCGGCCAGGCTTAAGACCTTCATAACTATAAACATCATCCGTAGTCAAAACTACCGGGACTAATTCGACTTCAAGTTGACCGCCGGTCTCCTTCATTGCATGGAAGGCATTTGTGCAAAGATTCATTACAGTCTGATGAACTTGCGTTTGATCAGCTCTGATAGTGCCCGAGTTGGATTGAACGTTATGCCGTATCTCAATGGTTGAAGGAAGCGAAGCCCTCAACAGGTTCAAGGCCTCTTTCACAATCAATCCGACATCAACCGGTATCTTTTCAGTCTTGCTCTGCCTGCTGAAAGCCAGTATTTGTTGTACGAGCTTTTTAGCACGTTCGCTTGCCAAACATAGCTGCTCTATATATTCATGCGCTTTTTTATTATCCGGAGTATTTAGCTGGGCAAGTTGAGCGTATCCCATGATGGCACCAAGGATATTATTAAAATCGTGGGCAATGCCGCCTGCCAAAGTGCCGATGGCTTCCATCTTTTGAGATTGCTGGAGTTTCTTTTCGAACAGCAACCGCTCTTTTGCGTGTGCTTTTTCACGTGTGAAGTCCTGCACAAAAGCACCAAAGGCGATGGAACGTTCAGACGCATCGGTAACCAGCCAACTGCGTAGCAATATGGGTAGCTTGCTGCCATCTTGGCGAATCAAATTCGATTCAAGGGTACGATCTTGAAATTCACCTCGTAAAATGTCCTGCAAGGTTTTTTCAACCGCGGTATGCGTTTGAGTAGGTAAAAACCGGCTATAATGCTGGCGAACCAAGTCCTCTCGCCGATATCCTGTCATGAGGGCCAACTTCTCGCTGGCATCTATGATCAAACCATCGAAATCTATCATTACAATCCCATCTGGACTGGAATCGAAAAGGCTGCGAAACTGATTTTCACTTTGCTTGGCACGAGAAAGATAAAGCGCCAGACTTTTATTTAGAATTATAGCGATGATTGCAATGCCAGTCAGGATAGTGGTAGCGATCGCGACGGATGTGTAATTGGTAAAAGGGCTCATGTGGTTGGTAACGGTACCATTGGTCTCCATAATCCCAATCAGCGCCAGAGAAGCGATCGCAGTTATAGAGAACCAGAGAAACAACCGTTTTTCTAAAATCAAGCTGGAAATGATCATGATGGCTGGAAGGATCAGATTTGCCTCATCGTGAAATCCTTCACCAACCCACATTAATGCATTTACCGTTATCAAGAAGAAACAACACGTCAGAATTCCAGCCCAGCGAGTTTTGCCAGCATAGTTTAGCCAAAGTAAGACCCCCAAAAGGAAAAGGTTGCCGAGGGCAATCCAAAAACTATGAGCGTAGCCTGCAGCGAGAGTAATGATGGTCATAATGACCGCCGCTATGAAAGACGTGGTTAGAATGAGGGCAAGATTGTGATTATCCATCAGTTCTCTAGCGGTTGCGCCCAGATCATCATCCGACGCACGCCAAGGCATAAAAAAGGCAGTTACACTAGATAACCACAGGTGTTTCAGACTGGTAGCTTGTAGAGGATTATCCCCTTGTTTCTGGCTTGTGATGTATTCATCCATCAGTAAAAAGGTATTTTGATTTCTCTAATCTTGTTAGCGTTCGAAATATACCGGTATTGATTACTGAATATCGGTAAAAATAATAAATACTTAAATTATTGAAGGGAGGCGCTTTGATTTAATTTGGAATCTGACGGGAAAGGAGGGACTCAATCCTTAATAAGATCTATTAATTAAACGAATTTCTAACTATCTATACCTATTGCCACTGGATACCGGGGGAGGAGCGTCCAAACCTCGAAAGCGCGTTGTTGGACTGGGGGACAGGGGGTACGAAAAACGCATATTTTGGCATTTAAAAAGAAAGCGATTCCAGTAAATAACTGAAATCGCTCTCTTTTATATGATTGTGGTGCCGAAGGCCGGACTTGAACCGGCACGGGCGTGGCCCACTACCCCCTCAAGATAGCGTGTCTACCAAGTTCCACCACTTCGGCACTTTTAAGCTGATTAAGCTGCGGCCCTAATCCTACTCGGATTTGGCAGGGGCACTCTCGGTCTGTTCTGCCGGCTGGGTGATCGGGGCCTGCACATCTTCCATGACCGATACTTTGCCGGTCCGATGGGTGGACATGTAGGCCAGACCCAGCGAGGTCAACATGAAGATCACCGCGGCAACCGTGGTTGCTTTGCCTAAAAATGTTGAAGCGCCTGTACTTCCGAAAAGGGTGTTGCTGGAACCACCCCCGAAAGCAGCGCCCATGTCCGCGCCTTTTCCAGACTGGAATAGCACGATCATGATCAGGGCGATACAGACGATAACGTGTATGATGACTAATATTGTCGACATAATCTATTTCTAAAACTTAACGATTTGGCTGAATGTATCAGCGTCCAGGCTGGCGCCGCCGACCAGAGCTCCATCAACATCCGGCTGGGCCATCAGCTCAGAGACGTTAACCGGTTTTACGCTGCCCCCATACAATATCCGCATGCTGTCAGCCAGGGCAGCCGAGTAATTATTTCCAATCCATTCGCGTAGATACCGGTGTACGTCTTGTGCTTGTTCTTTGGTGGCCGTCTTGCCGGTGCCGATGGCCCAGATGGGTTCATAAGCGATGACAAGGGTGGCCGCATCTTCCAAAGACAAGCCTTCTAACCCGATTTTCACCTGTTTGTCAAGCACAGAAAACGTTTTATTATCATCACGTTCCTGTTCCGATTCACCGACGCACATCACCGGAATCAGTCCGGCCGCCACGGCGGCTTTGACCTTTTTGTTGACCGAATCATCAGTCTCTCCGAAATACTGACGCCTTTCCGAGTGTCCTATGATGACGTGGGTGCAACCCGCGGAGCGGAGCATGCTGGTGGAAATCTCACCGGTATAGGCCCCTTCGGCTTCCCAATAAAGATTCTGAGCGCCCAGCGCCACATTGGTCCCCTGCACCGCGGCAAACACCGGTGCCAGGGCCGTAAACGGCGGGGCGATCATGACCTCGGCCTGTTCCACGTCTTTGACCATACCTACCAATTTTTCAGCAGTTTCAAAGGCTTCGCTCACAGTCTTGTACATTTTCCAGTTGCCGGCAATCAATGGCTTTCGGGTTGGCATTCTAACCTCCGTATTCAGTATGCTGTCGTAAACATTGCAATTGAATTCTTAGTAACATGAAGCTGAATTGAAAAAATGGATTTTGGTCCAAGATCAAGACGGATGTGAGTTTCAGACCGGAGGAATACACGCAGTATTTCGAGGATCTGAAACTCGCAGCCAACACCGAGATTGGGACAAAAGACTTTTTTGAATCAGCTTCAGAGCTGTTCCCCGATCATGGCGGCTAAGTCCACCATCCGGGTCGAGTAACCGACCTCATTGTCATACCATGACAGTACCTTGACCATATTTTCAATTACATAGGTGGTGGGAGCGTCCACGGTCGATGAAAGCACGCACCCATTGTAATCGATGGAGACCAGCGGGACTTCGCTGTAACCGAGAATCCCCTTGAGTTCACCTTCCGAAGCCTCCTTCAACGCGGCGTTTACCTCGGAAACCTCGACCCCGGATTTTTCGACGGTGGCCACCAGATCCACGATTGAGACATTCGGGGTGGGAACCCGAATGGCCAGGCCATTGAGTTTGCCGCTCAAATCCGGGAGAACCAGGGCTACCGCCTTGGCGGCACCAGTGGTGGTCGGAATCATGGAATAGGCGGCTGCCCGGGCCCGTCTGAGATCCTTGTGAGGGAAGTCCAGCAGGCGCTGGTCCCCGGTATAGGAATGAACGGTGGTCATGAGGCCGCACTTGATGCCGAAGTTTTCCATGAGCACCTTGGCGACCGGAGCCAGGCAATTGGTCGTACAGGATGCGTTGGAAATAATGTGGTGCTGCCGGGGGTCATACATGCTGGAATTCACACCCATGACAATGGTGATGTCCGGGTTGGAGGCCGGGGCCGAGATAATGACCTTGCGCGCACCGGCAGCCAGATGCTTGGCCGCGTTCTCCTTGTCGCGAAACAGGCCGGTACATTCCGCCACGATATCCACGTCGTGTTTCTTCCACTCCAGTTCGGCCGGGTCGCGGACCGCGCTGATGGCAATGCTTTTCCCATCCACGGTGATGGAGTCCGCAGTGGAGCTGATATCGTTTTTCAGCGTGCCGTGCACGGAGTCATAGGCCAGGAGATGGGCCAGGGTGGCCGAGTCGGTCAGGTCATTGATGGCGACGACTTCCAAATCCTCGCGGTCGAGAGCGGCCCTGAAAACCATGCGGCCGATTCTTCCAAATCCATTGATACCCAGTTTGATGCTCATAGCTACTCCTTCCTTTCAAACCACTCCCAAATGATTGGTTTTTATAAGCATTAAGGAAAATCCGTGCTTCAATTGCAGTTTAATTGTTCAGACCACTTAAATGTTTTCTTAGATTTATAGGTCGACACTGAAGTTAAAGCGCAAACTTTACCAGTGCAAGAGATGGTTAGCTTTTTTTCCGATCGCTTCCTTTTAACACACCACTGGCCAGGGTAATGCTCTGGCGACCGAATTTTTCAAGGCTCGCGGCCAGGTCGATCAACTGTGTGTCCGTTCTGGATTCAACGGCCTTGATAAGAATGGGGAGATTGACCCCCGCAAGCACCTCGACATGACCCTCTTCAAGGAAAGAATAGGCTAAATTGGATGGGGTTCCACCGAACATATCCGTCAGCAACAGAATGCCGTCTTTCTGGTCCACGGATTTGATGCCTTCCTCGATGCTTTTATGGAGCTTGTCCGGATTGGTTTCCAGATCTACCGACACAGCCACAATCCCTTTCGGGAGGGATCCGAGAATAAACCGGGTCGTAGCGATTAACGTGTCTCCCAGGTCTCCATGTGTGACGACAACAATTCCGATCATTTGACTACCTTGCTTGAACCAGCGTTTAGATGCGGTGTATTAGAGGCCATCTCAAGAAAGTCTTTTAGCCCAAACTCGGCGTCGGAAGCTCGGTTCAAGTCCTCGAAATACTCCAAGTATTCCTCCGGGTTGAGCCTCGCGGCCGCCTTGCACCACGTTAGGCATTAGCTTTGCGTAATTTTGAACTTAAATCCGTTTTTTGAGATAGCCTCTATTTCTGGAATGGTGAATGCTCTATCGGCCGATATCCCGGTGCTTGATATCAATCGGATGGCCGTATTTTTTCATATGGTCATACACGGCCCGGGCGATGGCCACCGAACGATGCCGTCCGCCTGTGCAGCCGAAGGCGATGGTCAGGTAAGCCTTGCCTTCTTTTTCATATAACGGGACCAAATAGTCAAGCAGGTTCAAATATTTGTCCATAAACCCGGATGTCAATGGATCTTGGAATATATATTCCCTAACTGCCGGGTCTTCACCGCTGAAGGCTTTCAGTTCCGGTTCAAAATAGGGGTTGGGCAGGAAACGGACATCCATTATCAGATCTGCGTCGCGCGGGGGGCCGTGTTTGAAACCGAAGGAAAGAATGTTGATTCGCAGGGGGATCTTTTTTTTACCTTCAGCTGCAATTTCGAGGATAACGCTGCGCAGCTTGTGTACGTTGTAGGTGCTGGTATCAATGACATGGGCGGCTTCATTGCGCAGACCGGCCAGCATATCCTTTTCGGTGCGGATGGAGTCCTGTAGCCGCACACCCGTAGCGAGAGGGTGGTGCCGCCTGGTTTCATTATAGCGCCGTAAAAGAGCTTCCTCGGAGGCTTCCAGAAACAGAATTTCGAAACGATAACCTTTCTGGCGCAAAGAATCGAGGATTCCGCGATAGGTGTCCACGAAACCCTTCTCGCGCAGGTCCATGACAAAGGCCAGGCCCTTGATCCCGGTTGGCTTGGCGTTCGGCAGGTCCAAAAACTTGGGCAAAAGGGCAACCGGCATGTTGTCCACGCAGTGGTACCCGGAGTCTTCGAACGCACTTACCGCCGTGCTTTTACCGGAGCCGGAATAGCCGGTAATGATAAATATTTTAAGGGTTTTCATTGCATTTAGGCTAATAGGCTGTAGGCTGAAGACTGAAGGGGAGAGCTGCCAACAGGACCATCAAACGTGGGGCTAAGCCCACCCAGAGTACCAGATACTTTTTAGCGTTAAGCCAGGTCTAGCCGAGTTGCTAATGGTTTTGCTTCAGTCTTCAGTCTTCGAACTAAATGACTGCTCTAGAATTCCTCGTCTTCTTCGGCGATGATGGCAATGATCTCCTCGGCACTGCCGGCGGCCATTAGTTTTGCTTTGAACGGGTCGTTCTTCAGAATTCTCGAGATGCGCGCCAACAACTTCAAATGCAGGCCGGTAGACTTTTCCGGTGTGACCAGCAGAAAAAAGATGTGCGTGGGGCGGCCGTCCATGGATTCGAAATCGACCCCGCGGCGGCTGAGACCGAACCCGAGAACCAGGGAATCCAGGTTTTTCAGCTTCCCGTGGGGGATCCCGATGCCGCCGCCGATGCCTGTGCTGCCCAGGCTTTCCCGCTCCATCAGGATATCTACCAGATTCTCTTTCTCTATATTGAACAGACTTGAGACCGGGTCTGAGAGCTCTTCCAGGACGCCCTTTTTGTCGGCTGATTTCAGGTCGGATATAATTGCTTCTTTTTTCAACACTTCAAGAATTTTCATAGATACTCACCAAAACAGACCTTTCTCAATTTCCGGATTGAATTCAGCATCAGGGCTAAAACTGCTTGCGTTTGTTGGACGGTAGGACGCCCATTATTTCACGGTACTTGGCCACGGTCCTGCGGGCGATATTGATGTTCTGTTCCTTTAAGAGTTTGGAGATTTTTTCGTCGCTGTAAGGTTTTTTGGGGTTTTCAGCTTCAATGATTTTACGAATTTTTTCCTGAACGCTGGCCGAGGCGATGGCCTCACCGTTTACTCTCTGAATCGAACTGTTGAAGAAATACTTCAACTCGAAAATTCCCAGCGGCGTGTGGACATACTTGTTGGTGGTAACGCGACTGATCGTGGATTCGTGCATGCCGATATCTTCGGCCACATCCCTTAATACCATGGGCTTGAGGTGAGTAATGCCTCTTTCGAAAAAATCCCGCTGAAAGTTCAATATACTTTCCATAACCCGGTAGATGGTTTTCTGCCGCTGGTGGATGCTCCTGATTAACCACGCGGCACTGCGCATTTTGTCCTGCATATAATCCTTGGCCTTGCCCGTCATCTTGGCCCCCGAACGCAGGGCGTTGCGATAGAAGGAGTTTACGCGCAGTTTGGGCATGCCGTCATCATTGATCATGATGATGAACTCGTTGCCCAGTTTGTAAACGTAAATATCGGGGGTGATGTAGTGCGGTTGATCATCACTATACTGGCGGCCGGGCCGCGGTTCAAGACCCTTGATCACATTTACGGCGGCAATCACGTCGTTTAGTTTGACTTTCAGGGCGCGGCAGATGGCCTTGTAATTCTTGTTTTCAAGGTGGTTGAGGTGATTCGTAATGATGTCGGTCAAAAGCGGTGTGTCTATGTCAAGGTGCCGGGCCTGCAGTAGCAGACACTCCCCCAGGTCCCGGGCACAGACGCCGATGGGATCGAAAGACTGCATTAGCACCAAGATTTCGTCCACTTTTTCAGGTGGGGCGCCGCACAGACGATAGAGATTTTCCATCTGGATGTCCAGGTAGCCGTCCTTGGTCAGGTTGCCGGTGATGACGCTACCGATCCGCTGCTCATCGGCGTCCGGCCGGCTCATCAGCAGCTGCCAGAGAATATGATCCTGAAGATTTCCTTTTTTGGACAGAAACGGTTCGAAATTGGTCGCTTCCTTGCGCTCTGTTTCGTATATGACCTTGCCCGGAGAACTGTATTCATCAAGATAGTTGCTCCAGTCTATCTCATCGCTGATCTTGCCATCTATGGTGACTTCCGCAACTTCATCGGTATCGGCGCTTTTCGCACCGTCCTCAGCAGGCTGGGGGGTATCGGCGGATTCGGTAACCTCTTCGAGGGCGGGATTCTCCTCGAGTTCCTGGGTAATCGTGTCCATCAACTCCAGACGGGACAACTGCAGCAGCTTGATGGCCATCTGCAGCTGCGGCGTCATGATCAGCTGTTGGGAAAGTTTAAGCTGTTGTCTTAATTCAAGAGCCATTTAATGAACCTTCTCGGTCTGCACATTTTTCCGGCAGCCCGGGTTGAACAGTTGCTCTCCAAAGCGGCTGGAGAAAGGATCCCAGGGGCCAAGTGTATTCAGGTTTCAATTCTAGCGCGCTATTCGGTGCCTCTAACCTTGTCTCTGGTTTTTAACCAAACTTCAGCATTTATAAGATTTTAGCAATTCACTTGAACCCTCGGACCCTCGAACCCTTGGCCCCTTGGGCTCAAATGTTAAGATAAGCCGCTATAGTGCCCGTCTTCCTCCTAAGCCTGCTATGCCTATCATTATAACGTAAACTCATCCCCCAGGTAAATACGGCGGGCCGTTTCACTGGAGGCTATCTTTTCCGGCGAGCCGGATTCGATCACGGTGCCGTCGCTCAAAATGTAGGCCCGGTCACAGGCACCCAGCGTTTCGCGGACGTTATGATCGGAAATCAAGATACCGATGCCCCGCTCTTTTAAGTGACCGATGATACTTTTGATGTCAATGACGGCCAACGGATCGACACCGGCAAAAGGCTCATCGAGCAGCATAAACGCAGGGTCGGTCGCCAGCGCACGACTTATTTCCAGCCGCCGCCTTTCGCCGCCGGAAAGCACCCCCGCCCGGCGGTCGGCTAATTTTTCGATGCCCAGCTCCTGTAGGAGGCCGGTGGCTTTGGCATTCCTCTCATCCCGAGTGAGCGGCAGGGTCTCCAGGATCAACATCACATTCTGCCAGACGGTCAATTTCCGAAAGATCGACGTCTCCTGGGGCAGATAGCCAACCCCTTTCCGAGCCCTCTTATACATGGGATACCCCGAGATGTCTTCATCGTCAAGATAGACTTGGCCGCCGTCCGGTTTGACCATGCCGATGGTCATATAAAAGGTCGTGGTCTTGCCGGCCCCGTTTGGTCCCAGAAGCCCAACCACATCACCGCTTTCGATCTCGAGGCTAACGGATTTAACGACACTTTTGCCGCTATATATCTTCTCCAGGTTTTGTATTGCCAGTGTGGCCATGTTTAATTTTCCGGCTTGTTACTTGAATCCTTGCCCGGGACTGGCGTGGCCAGACCTTCGGGACCCGTAAAGATCACTGCGTTCACGCGGGAGGCATTGCCGCTTTCCACCGTCATGCGATCGTTTTTACGGTCCACCGTAATTTTCTCACCGGTGATGGTATTGTCGCCGCTGGTAACCCGGGTCCCTTTGCCGGTGAGGGTGAAGATACCGCTTTTAGAATGATAAACCGCCTGGTCGGTTGTGGCGACCTTGTCATCAAAATGAATCACCACATTCCCGCTGGAGATGATCGACCGGATGGCTGTTTCTGATGACGCTCCCGCACCTGGCTGCCCATCCTGGGCATAATGGATTTCCAAACGGTCCGAGGTAATGACCGTCGATCCCTGGGTGGCCTTGACATTTCCGCTGAATTCCGCGCGGCCGGTTTGGGTATTGGCCACCAGGCGGTCGGCCGTTATCCGGATCTTCTGATCCTGGTCGGCGGCTCGGGCGGGCCTAGTGGTCCCGGCTATTACAATGACAAGCACGATCAGCAGCCCGGAAACCATTCCCAGGGTCATTTTTTCAGGAAATTTGCTCACTGAATACTCCTAGTACGTTGCCGCTGAACGTTGCCCGGCTGGTCCCCAGGTCATAGGTCATGGCGTCGGCCACCAGTTCACCCCGGTTGCTGATGATCTTTACCGGGGTAGGCGCATTCAAAAAACGCCGGTTGTGATCATACTCGGCCGATTCCGCTTCGAAGCGGTATCCGTCGGTGCGTGCCACCACGTTGCCGGACATGGTGATGTTGTTGGTCTTTTTATTCAACACGCCGGTTTGGGCCGTCAGGTATATCTTGCGTCCATTTTCCCGGTAGAATACCACTGCCGGTGTCTTCAGGACCAACTTTTTCTGTCCCGACAGACTGGCGGATTCAGCTTCCAGGTGCCATTGGGTTTTGCCGTCCCGGGTGGCGGTGTGCTCGAATGCCTGCATCGAAATCTGGGTGTTCTCCGGGAGCAGGTCCGCTATCTTTTCGGGGTCGTCGAAAGATTTTCGGTAGGTGATGAACGTCACCACCACACCGGCAAATCCCAACAGCATGACGCCCAGCAATATCCGTTTTATAACGTTGGAAGCGATCATTAGGAGAACCGTTCCAAAATAGGTTCCCAGCATTCCCGTGCTTTTAACAGCGCTTCACAGATTTCGCGTACGGCGCCGCAGCCGCCTTTGGCGGTTGTGACCATGTCCGCCGCAGTAATCACTTCGGGTACGGCATCTGCCACGGCAATACCCAGACCGACCTTCTGCATCAAGGGGATATCCGGCAGGTCGTCGCCCACGAATGCCATTTGTGGGGCCGCAATACCGGTCCGGGTGCTGATTTCAGCCAGTTTGGCGGCCTTATCTCGTACCTGATCAAACACCAGGTCGATACCCAGATTGCGGCAGCGGTTCAAAAGAGCTCTGGAGCCCCGGCCGGTGACAATACCGACCTGTAGTCCGCAATCCATGACCAGACGCAGACCGAGACCGTCTTTCACACTGAACGCCTTAATCTCTTCGCCGCTGTCGGTGTAGACGACCTGGCCGGTTGTCAGCACACCGTCGACATCCAGGAGGAGTAGCTGGATAGAAGCCAGGGCTTTGGTCATTTGGTTCATTTTATTAGTCTTCAGTTAAGATTTGAAAGTTCTGAGTGTTAGCCCGAAAGTTTTAAGTGTTAGGTTTTAAGTGTTCAGAAAAAACCTAAAACCTGCAACTGCACTTCAAATCACTGCGTGTGTCGACTGCCTGTCAACATGTGGGCCTTGGTGTTGATTTTCATCTTAACACTAAAAACATAAGACATAACACCAGTTTTATTTCATCTATCCGCCAACGCCCGCCGTATACTGATGAGCTCGGACACAAATTCATAAAGACTGTCGAGCGGCAGCGAATTGGGTCCATCGCACCGCGCCAGGTCCGGATTCGGATGCACTTCCATGAAAAGTGCGTCGGCACCCGCCGCCACTGCGGCCCGTGACAGAACCGGCGCAAACTCGCGTTGTCCCCCCGAACTCGTTCCAGCGCCGCCCGGAAGCTGGATACTGTGCGTTGCGTCGAAAACCACCGGGCAGCCCAGTTCCTGCATGATTTTCAGTGAACGAAAATCAACCACCAGGTTGTTGTAGCCAAACATGGCCCCCCGCTCGGTCAATAATACCTGCTGGTTGCCGGCTTCAGCCAGTTTTTCCACGACATTGGCCATATCCCAGGGTGCCAGAAACTGTCCTTTTTTAACATTGACCGGTTTGCCGGTTTGGGCTGCGGCAATCAGTAGATCGGTCTGGCGGCACAAGAAAGCCGGGATCTGCAGAATGTCGAGCACTTCGGCGGCCGGCTGGGCCTGATCTGCCGTATGGATATCGGAAACAACCGGCAATTCAAATTCCCGTTTGATGCCGGCCAGAATATCGAGGCCGTCGGTAAGGCCCGGGCCGCGGAAAGAACGGATAGAGGTCCGGTTGGCTTTGTCGTATGAGGCTTTGAAAATGACCGGTATGTTCAGATCATCCGATAGCTTTTTTAGAAAAGCAGCTGTTTCGGTTACGATTTCAACTGATTCTATTACGCAGGGGCCGGCAATCAGGGCCAGAGGGGCGCCGCTGCCGATCCTGATATCATCCGTAATAGGTATGGTGTTACCCATGTGTCTTCCTGTAGAAAGGGTTGTTGATGATATAACTTTCTGATATTTCGACTATTAAAACCTTTCGCGGCTTCCGGTCGGTTGTATCCGGCCAGGAAGGGCCAAACCCGCTTGCACATCTTGTGCCGAAAACATGTAGCCCGCACCCTGCCAAAAGTCAAGCAGCGAAAAACAGCCGTATTGGTTGTTATACCCGTAGGCGTCGCCCCCGGCACAGCCAAAGCAAGAGAAGCCCTGGCGCGCTTCTGGATTCACAGAGTAGGCCTGGAAATCCAGATTTACCGCACGCCGGGTGGTTGTTGACTCCCAACAACGAAGCTGTTATTGTAGCCGTTTGATATCAACTAACTCAGTGGGAGTATAACCTGTTGAAAGGTAAGAAGAATATTAAATTGTGGCTCGGCCTGGCCGCGGCAGCTGTCATAGCGATTCCGTTAATCGTATTGCTGGGCCACAGATTAGAAGGATCCAAACCAAAAGTACAGCTTGATCCATCATCGCTGGCCATCGGAGTGATCCATGAGCTTTCCGGAACGGTCAGCGATGACAACAGCGGTATCCGCAAGGTTTGGATCGGGCTGTACAAAGATGGGAAAGAGTCCGTAATATTTGAAAAAATATTTGGAGGCTCCGTTTTCTGGGGACGCAGTGAGGTGAACCGGGCAGACTTCAAGGTGAGCATAGCCCCCGAAAAACTGGGATTAACAGACGGTGAAGCTCTGCTGCGCATCGTGGTGCGGGATTATTCCTGGCGGGGCTGGATGAACGGGAATCGGACTTATATCGAAAAACCGGTAACCATCGACACCCACCCCCCGCAAATCGAGATTCTCACTGGGGCACACAACATCAGCCAGGGCGGGAGCGCCCTGGTTATCTATCGACTGTCTGAAAATTGCCCCCACAACGGGGTTAAGGTGGGTAATAATTTTTTCCCCGGGCATGCCGCCGAAGGGTATCCCGCCAACGTACGTCTTGCGTTTTTCGCTCTGGGGCATGATCAACGCGCCAGCAGCAGCATTTTCGTTCAGGCTTCCGATTCGGCCGGCAATCTGTCCAAACGCGGTTTCCGGCACTACATCAAAAAGAAACGCTTCCGGCATGATGTCATCAACATTTCGGACGGCTTTTTGAAATCCAAAACGCCGGAATTTTCCATGATGGTGCCCAACGGCGAGGGCCTGGCGCCCGTGGAAACGTTCTTGACAGTAAATAGCGAGGTGCGGCGCCGGAATTTCGAAGAAATTGAACGTGTTACCGGAACAACCACCAATAAAAAACTTTGGGACGGAAGGTTTTTGCGGCTGCCCAAATCAGCCCCCCGAGCCGGGTATGCCGAACGCCGGACCTACCGTTACAAAGGTAAGGATATCGACAAACAGGTGCACTTGGGCATCGACTTGGCATCTATACGCCAGTCACAGGTGCCGGCGGCCAACAGCGGCAAAGTCGTGTTCTCCAGGCCGTTGGGGATCTACGGCAACACCATCATTATCGATCATGGATTGGGGCTTTTCAGTCTTTATGCGCACCTGAGCAGCCTCGCGAGCGATGAGGGACAGGAGGTAACCCGGGGAGATATTATCGGCCGGACCGGCAGCAGCGGCATGGCCGGCGGCGATCATCTCCATTTCAGTATGCTGGTCCACAATACTTTTGTAAACCCGATTGAGTGGTGGGACGAGAAATGGATCGTAAACAATATCTCCGGGAAACTGGAATTGGAGTATTGATATGAAAAAGAAGCACAAGATTACCAAAACATACCAGGACATCAACGACCGTATCAGGTCCGGCGAGGTGGTGGTGGTCACGGCCGAAGAGATGATCGATATCGTAAAGGATAATGGGGTGGAAGAAGCGGCCCGGGAAGTGGACGTGGTCACCACCGGAACGTTTGCCCCCATGTGTTCATCCGGCGCTTTTATCAACTTCGGCCACTCTTCGCCGGGCATCAAGGCTTCGAACGTGCGCATCAACAATGTGCCGGCCTACGCCGGCGTGGCTGCCGTGGACTGCTATATCGGCGTTACCGAACCTTGCTTGGATGACCCCTTGAACAAGGTGTACCCGGGTGAATTCCTATATGGCGGCGGCCATGTCATCGAGGATCTGGTGGCCGGCAGAACCTGCTATCTGGAAGCGGATGCTTACGGAACCCATTGCTACCCAAGCCGAAAGGTGGAAAAAGAGATCCGCCTGAAAACACTGCCGGCAGCGACGCTGTGTAACCCTCGCAATGGCTACCAGAATTACAATTGTGCGGTCAACCTGACCGCTAAAACAGCCTACACCTACATGGGTGCTCTGAAGCCGCGGGCCGGCAACGCCAACTACTGTTCGGCCGGACAGCTCAGCCCCCTTTTCAACGACCCATATTACAAGACCATTGGATTGGGGACACGCATTTTTCTGGGTGGTGCCCAGGGATATGTGACCTGGGCCGGCACCCAACACAATCCGAAAGTCAGAAGAAACAGGCGCGGGGTGCCTACCGCCCCAGCCGGTACGCTGTGGGTAATGGGGGATTTGAAAAAGATGAGCCCCAAATGGCTGGTCGGTGCCAGTTTGCAGGGATATGGTTGTTCACTCTCCGTTGGGTTGGGGATACCCATACCCATATTAAATGAGCAGATGGCCAAATACACGGCCATCTCGGATGACCAGATTATTACCCAGATCATCGATTATGGTAAAGATTATCCCAATGGCCAAAGCAAGAGCCTGGGTAAGGTTACATACGCGCAGTTGAAGAGCGGTTCGATAGAATTCAACGGGCAGACGGTACCGACCGTACCCCTTTCCAGCATGGTCAAGGCGCGCGAGATTGCGGATATTCTCAAAAAGAAGATATCCAAAGGCTCCTTTCTGTTGGGAGAGCCGCAGTTTACTTTGCCGGTACGGTAGTTAGTCCATTCACAGGTGGCATCTTTTGGCCCTGAGCGGCGTTTTCGCTCTTGTGAGATCCTCAACATAGCGTCTGCTATGCCTGCGGTCTCAAAAGTTCTCAAGCCTTGCTCAGAACCAAAACCTACCACCTGTGAACGGACACACAAGCATAACCAGGGAAACACCTTTGGCGCGCAGGCTGGTGCGCAAATTAACCTTTGGAGGACAGGGGTGAAGGAAAGCATCAGGGCGTTCATTGCCATACCCTTGCCGGGGGACGTGAAAGCGCAGGCCCGCGAGATACAGACCCAGTTTCGCGACACGGGTCTGCGCCTGCGGTGGGTCAAGCCGCACGGCATCCACCTGACCCTGAAATTCTTGGGAGACATCGACCGGACCCAGGTGCCGGTGATTGAAACAGTCCTGCAGGTCGCCGCCGGAACCAGCCCACCCCTGAACCTGGCGGCCAGGGGCATCGGCGTATTCCCAACCGTAAAAAAGGCGCGGGTGCTCTGGATGGGGGTAGCCGGGGACACGCCGGCGTTGCACACCTTTTACGGACGCCTTGAAACCCAGCTGGAAACCCTGGGATTCAAACCCGAAAAAAGGCGTTTCAACGCACACCTGACCCTGGCCCGGGCCAAAGGCCGCCTCGATCCTGCTCGGCTCGTGAGCGCCATGAAAGCCATCGGACGTTTCGAGCCGATACGGTTTGAAGCCCGGGAGGTTGTTCTTTATCGCAGTGAGCTGAAACCGGACGGGGCTGTTTACACGAAGTTGGCCGCAGTGTCATTTTCAAACCCCTAAGACCGGATTTTGTGCTAAAGGGAATCATTAAGTACTTCATTATATAACAGGCGGCCATCCAGAAATGGTAGATTTTGGTTCAGAGTGACGCGAAGCTAATGCCTAACGTGGTGCAAGGCTTGAGCGATTTTGAAACCGCAGGCCTAGTGGGCTATTTTTAGAATAGCGCTGACGGTTGCGCCTGGCGGCTTGAAAACCGGCACTGCGTGCTCAAAAGAGCGAAAACGCCGCTCTGGGCCAAAAGATGCCTTTTACGGATGGGCACTAACTGACATATCGATTTTTCAGGAGGCTACCAAATGGCAACGACACCCAGCAGGGAAAAAGCGGTCGAGACCGCGATTACGCAGATAGAGCGGCAATTCGGAAAGGGCTCCATCATGAAGCTCGGCAGCCAATCCATCGTGGATGTGCCCGTGATTCCGTCCGGCGCCCTGGCCCTGGACCGGGCCCTGGGCATTGGCGGCCTTCCCAAAGGGCGGGTTATCGAGGTGTACGGACCGGAATCCTCCGGAAAGACCACGCTTGCACTCCACGCCGTGGCCAGCGCGCAAAAACAGGGCGGCATCGCAGCCTTCATTGATGCGGAACACGCCCTGGATACGGTCTATGCCCGCAAACTGGGTGTCGACTGTGACGAACTTTTGGTGTCGCAGCCTGATACGGGCGAGCAGGCCCTGGAAATTGCCGACATGCTGGTGCGCAGCGGGGCGATTGACGTCGTGGTCATCGATTCGGTCGCCGCCCTGGTTCCGCGGGCGGAGATCGAGGGCGATATGGGCGATTCCCACATGGGGCTGCAGGCGCGGCTCATGTCCCAGGCCCTGCGGAAATTGACCGGCACGATCAATAAAACCATGACTTCCGTGATCTTTATCAACCAGATTCGGATGAAAATCGGTGTGGTCTTCGGTAACCCCGAAACCACCACCGGCGGCAATGCGTTGAAATTTTACTCATCCGTACGCTTGGATATCCGGCGGATAGGGGCGATCAAGGAGGGACAGGAGGTTGTAGGCAACCGTACCCGGGTCCGGGTTGTGAAAAACAAACTGGCCCCGCCTTTCCAGGAAGCGGAGTTCGACATCATGTACGGTGAGGGCGTCTCCCGCACCGGGGACCTGCTGGATCTGGGGGTCGAGGCCGGCATCATCGACAAGAGCGGCTCCTGGTATTCCTATGACGGCGAGCGTATCGGCCAGGGACGCAACAATGTAAAGAAATTCTTCGAAGAGAACGAAGATATTTATCAGGATGCCCTGAAGAAGGTCAGGGTAAGCCTGGGACTTGAAAAGAAAGCGGCCGCTGAAGAGACGGACGCATAGCCAAACACCTTGAAAAAGAGGTGTACAGCTTGAAACGAGTGCCTTTTTGAAACGACGGGTTTTCATATCCAGACGGGCACGTACGAAAATGGGGTGAATGATGACAGGCAACGAAGTAAGGCAAATATTCCTGGACTATTTTGAAAAACATAAGCACCAGATTGTCCAGAGTTCTTCCCTGGTGCCGGCCGATGATCCCACTTTGCTGTTTACCAATGCCGGCATGGTACAATTCAAGCGCTGCTTTCTGGGCGAGGAGAAACGCGACTATGTCCTGGCGGCCACCTCCCAGAAATGCGTCCGGGCGGGCGGTAAGCACAACGACCTGGAAAATGTCGGCTACACGGCCCGGCACCACACATTCTTCGAGATGCTGGGTAACTTCAGTTTCGGCCAGTATTTCAAGGATGGCGCCATCGAGTTTGCCTGGGACCTGTTGACGAACGGCTACGGCTTGCCGGAAGACAAGCTGTGGGTTTCCATTTACCTGGACGACGACGAAGCCTACGACATCTGGCACAATAAAATCGGCGTTCCCGCCGACCGGATCGTCCGCCTCGGGGAGGAAGAGAATTTCTGGGCCATGGGTGACACCGGCCCCTGCGGGCCGTGCAGTGAAATTCACATCGATCGCGGCGGTGAATGCGACCTGAACAACCCCAACTGCGGCGTGGACTGCGACTGCGACCGCTTTCTGGAGATTTGGAACCTGGTCTTCATGCAATTCAACCGGGATGAATCCGGCACGATGACGCCGCTGCCCAAACCCAGCATCGATACCGGCATGGGGCTGGAGCGGATGGCCTCGATCGTCCAGGACGTGGAAACCAACTACGATACGGACCTGATGACGCCGATCATGCAAAAGGCTGCCGAGCTCTCCGGGAAAACCATGGGGGCCGTGGCTGCCGATGACGTGGCCATGAAGGTCATTGCCGACCACAGCCGCGCCGCCGCGTTCCTGATCGGCGACGGGGTACTGCCGTCCAACGAGGGACGAGGGTATGTATTGCGCCGGATCATGCGCCGGGCCATCCGTTACGGCCGCAACATCGGCTTGATGAAGCCCTTTTTACATGAAACCGCAGCGGTGGTATTCGAGATCATGAAACCGGCTTATCCGGATCTGCTGGAATCGGCGGCCTATATCACCAATGTCATCCAGAACGAAGAAGTTCGCTTTTCGGAAACCCTGGACAATGGACTCAAGGTCCTCAATGAGAGCCTGGCAGCGATGAAGGCCCGTGGTGAAAACCGGGTCCCGGGCGACGTGATCTTCAAGTTGTACGATACCTATGGTTTTCCCGTGGACATTGTGCGCGAAGTGGTCAGGGATGATAATATCAGCCTGGATATGGACGGATTCGAAGAGCACATGGCAGCCCAGCGGGCCAAATCCCGGGCCAAGGTCAGTTTTGACGGCATCAGCGACGCCTATAAGAACCTGACCGCCACGGGCGTTAAATCCGAATTCGTCGGCTATGCGCAAACCACGGCCGAATCGGAGGTTCTGCTTCTGGTCCAGGATGGCGCTGAAGTGGAGCAGGCTGCCTCGGGCGCTGTCGAGATCGTCACCGGGACAACGCCGTTTTACGGCGAATCCGGCGGCCAGGTGGGCGACATCGGGACAATTACAGCCGCGGGAATGGAAGTTAAAGTAACCGATACGGTCAAAGATCCCACGGGCCTGGTCATTCATCGGGGTGACCTGCTGGCCGGGCAGATCAAAAAAGGACAGGCGGTTACGCTTCATGTAGACGAAGAAGCCCGTCGGGCCACAGAACGCAACCACACGGCCACCCATGTGCTGCACACGTCTCTGCGGCAGGTGCTCGGCGACCATGTCAAACAGGCCGGGTCACTGGTGGCGCCGGACCGGTTTCGTTTCGATTTCACCCACTTTTCCCAGGTAACACCCAAGGAGATCGAACAGATCGAGACCATCGCCAACCGGTATATCCGTGAAAACAAACCCACCGATATCCAAGAAATGGCGGCTGAGGAGGCCTTTAAGTCCGGCGCGACCGCTCTGTTCGAAGAGAAGTACGGCGATACGGTCCGGGTGGTGTCGCTGGGCGATTTCAGTCGTGAGTTGTGTGGCGGGACCCACACGGATCGCACCGGCAATATCGGCCTGTTGAAAATAGTCGGCGAGTCGAGCATTGCCTCCGGGGTACGCCGGATCGAGGCCCTGACCGGTGCTGGCGCGGTGGCCCATGTCCAGAAGATGGTGGGTATCCTCAACGAGGGCGCCCATCTGCTAAAGGACAAGCCCGAAGCCGTGGTGCCGCGTATCGAAAAACTGATTGTCGACTACAAGGCCGGCGAGAAGAAAGTGGAGCAGCTCAAAGCCAAAATGGCCTCCCAGGCCGCCGATGCCGTGGCGGATATCCGCACGGTGAACGGTGTCAAGATGCTGGCCCAGAAGGTGGCCGTGGACAGCCCCGCCGCCCTGCGCGACATGGCGGACAAGTTCAAGGACAGCCTTAAATCCGGGGTGGTCGTCCTGGGTGCCGAAGCCGACAACAAGGCGCTTTTAATCGTTGGCGTCACCAAGGACCTGACCGGGCAGTACAAAGCCGGCAACATTATCAAGGCGGTGGCGGCCATCGTCGGCGGCAGCGGCGGCGGCCGGCCGGACATGGCCCAGGCGGGCGGCAGCCAGCCGGAAAAACTTGACGAAGCCCTGGAAAAGGCGTACGGCATCGTAGAGGCCATGGTGGGTTAAGTCCACTTTGTGACAACAAGCTGAATTGAACAGAAGACCGCGCCGCTCTGACGCGGTTTTCTGTTTTTTACTACCAGAGTTTCAATCCGACAGGTACCGATAGCATTTCCAGCTAAGCTGAACATTATGGTTAGCCCCGTCATCCCGGACATTATCCGGGATCCAATGTGACCAGAGCTATCTGGACTCCGGCTTTCGCCGGAGTGACGGTAGGTGCGGCTACGACAAAGCAATAATGAATAGGGTAAATACGAGGAAACAACATGTTTACAGATCGACTTAAACAATTGACCCCCTACGTACCCGGCGAACAACCGCAGGACCGCAAGTACATCAAGCTCAATACCAACGAAAATCCGTATCCGCCGTCACCGGCCGTGGCCGACTATCTGAAGACGGTAGATGTCGATAACCTGCGGCGTTATCCCGACCCCCTGTTCACGGAATTGCGGGGCGCCCTAGCACAGCGCTACGGGGTGGAATCGGACCAGGTGTTTGTGGGCAACGGGTCGGACGAAGTGCTGAGCTTCATGTTCTATGCTTTTTTTGACAGTCGGCAGGGACCGCTGCTCTTTCCAGAGTACACCTACAGTTTCTACCCGGTCTATTGTGATTTCTATGCCATTGAATATCAAAAAGTGGCCCTGCACGGCGACTTTTCCATTGACCTCGATGGATTCTTGCGTGCCGGATCCTCGTGTGGTGTTATTTTTCCCAATCCCAACGCACCGACGGGTATCGGACTGCCCCTGGCCCGGATCGAGGCTTTCATGGACAGCTATCCCCACGATCGCGTCGTGGCCGTCGATGAAGCCTATATCGATTTTGGGGGCGAGAGCGCACTCGCTTTGATCGATCGCTACCCCAACCTGATCGTGGCACGTACGTTTTCCAAAAGCATGTCGCTGGCGGGGTTGCGACTGGGCTTTGCCCTGGGTGATCAGCAACTCATCCAGGCGCTTTACACCGTGAAGGATTCCTTCAATTCCTACCCAGTGGATACCCTGGCCCAGCAGGCCGGACTGCGGGCGGTGCAGGATCGGGCCTACTACGACCGCATCACGGCAAGGGTCATCGCCATCCGCGAAGCGTTCAGCACCGATCTAAAGCGCCTCGGCTGGTTCCAGATGCCGTCTTCCGCCAACTTTGTGTTCATCGGCAAGAATGGCGTGTCCGGGGAAGAGATTTACCTGACCTTAAAGGAGCAGGGTATTCTCGTGCGCTATTTCAATGTGGACGGATTGAAGAATTATGTCCGGGTCACCATCGGGACAGAAGAAGAGATGGCTGCGCTGGTGGCGGCGATGGAGAAGTACCTGTAAGCAGGATTTATTGCAGACTATCGAAAACGGGATCGGGATCGAAATCGCAATAGAAGGGTGACCGGGTACAGTTTTGAGAACTGATACCGATTTCGATAGCGAATGTCTCGAAATTGGCGATTGGACTTAGGGAGTGGGATACTCTCTGCCTATCAGTATACCCGGCAGTTGATCGAGGGAATTGATCTCGCTGATCTGTTCAAGGTCTGCGGGTGGGGCCGCTGCCCCCTGGCGGTTCAACCAAATGCCGCTCATCCCCGCGCGGGCTGCCGCCCGGGCATCGGTTTCCACTTGATCCCCTATATAGGTGCAGGCGTGTAGCGAGAAGCCGCCCAACCGGCAGGCATGCACGAAGATGGCCGGGGCTGGTTTGGCGGCTCCGATTTCGCTGGAAATGCAGACAATTGCGAAAAAATCGGAAAGATCAAATGCCTCCAGTTTCTCACGCTGCTGCTGGGCATGGCCGTTGGAGATGATGCCCAGGGGCAGTCCCGTCATTTTTTCAAGGCAGGGCCTGACATCCGGAAACAGGCGCCAATGGCCGCTATAGGTGTCGATGGCCTGCTCCGCCAGACCCAGGGCATCAACCGGGGAAAGATCAGCGCCAACACTTTGAAAGAGGGTCTGCATGCGCCAGATGCGGGCTTCTTGCAGGGATAGATCCCCCTGCAGGTAGCGACGGTAGGCCTGGTCGGCCAACGACACCCACCGCTCTGTAAAGGCTTGCCCGGAAATGGGAAATGTTTCCGCGAATTCTTCCTGAAAAACCACGGCCCCTTGAACCATGGCGTGGTCATGATCCAACAGGGTGTTGTCGATATCAAAAAAAATCATCGGGTCAGGGAAGCAGCGTCAGCTTGAAGGGGACTTCGATGCGGGTGGGATCATAAGAGCGTTTGGCCTGCCGGAGACCGGCGATGCCAAGGTCCTGTTCACGGTTGAGAAAGCGGCAGAGCGGTGTGAGGTGCACGGCCGTGGCATGGTTGATGACCTGCGCGGCGCCCTTGTAAGCCGGATCGGCCTTTTCGAAATGAATGTCATACATGTCGCGGTTGAGCGGGCTGAAAACCGAAAAGGCGACCGGCTTATCCGCAACCAGCAGGGCCAACCCCGCAAATCCGATGTCTGCAAACTCCGCCAGGGCCCGGCCCAGGGCGATGTGCTCCTCACGGATACTGCGGCTGATCTGCAGGTTACGGGCCAGCAGGTCCTGGGCCAGTTTCCAGCAGGCGGCTTTTATGTCCCCGGTTATGGGGGCCACCCGATAGTCCGGGTGGGTCCGTTTGAACTGCGCAATCAGGTTTTTCTTCTTCTGCAGTTTGCGGCCTTTCAGGGCGGCCAGTTTCTCTACCCCATAGATATAATCGGCGGCATCCCTTTGCTCCGCGATACGGTAATACGTTTCCAGGTCCGGGTGCCGTTGAATGTAGGCGTGCGGCACCAGGGTGACATTGCCGCTCATTTCGCGGCTTTGCAGTTCTTTGGACAGGTATAGCAGGCGGTCGGGGTTTATTTCCTGGCCGGCCGGGAAAAAAAGATCGTCGTTGGAGATATCCAGGATGAGCAGGTGGCCCTTGTAAAGACTCCAGGAGCGCTGGTGCACCTCCTTCCAGCTGTAGAGGTTGGCGAAGCTGTACTCACAGGAGGTCAAACCGTATGTGTGGGCGAAACCGGAAAGAATTTCCCGGTCCTCGAGTTCAATGCATTTGAACTCCGGAAACCGATTGGCTTTTGCTCCGCAGGTAATGGCCGCTTCCGTTTTTTTCATGCAATTCTAGCCTTTGTAAATGAAGGGGATAAAGCCCTTCATTTCGTTGAATCCCAACTGCTTGTAAAAATCACTGGTTCCCGGTTCACCTACCAGACCGATCCATTCGATCCGATCTGCCCGCAGCTTTTTTACCAGAGCCGTGATGATCCGTCCGCCGATACCCCGGCCCCGATAATTCGGCAATACGGTCACATCCTGGATATAGGCGTCGCTGACCCCATCGCTGAGGATGCGTCCCATGCCGATCATGCGCTTCCCGCTGAAAGCGCCGACAAACCAGTAGGAGCCGGGGGCAATGTTATCCACAAATTCCGGGTCGCTGTCATTTTCGGGGGTCCACCAGCCGGCGGCCTTGTAGAGCCTGACCATTTGCGCATGGTCCGTATGGCGGGTTGGGCGGATCTCGATTTCGTCGGCGGTCGTCCCCGGATGCTTGTGACCGGTGGGTGCAGGTTCCATATTATTGACGTACCGCAATATGCAGTTTGTAGTCCGAGCCCCCAAAGTAAGCGACGGCAAATTCGGCTACCTGGCGGGGTTCGTAGAACTTGCAACTGAAAATGTCGATATAGGCGGTATTGGAAGCATTGGCGAAGTGCCCGGATATCAACGAGGTTTCGATCAACTGGGTCATGCTGTAGCCGGCGACCTTCTCATCTTCCCCAAAATGCACGATCTGGCAATCTCCGTATCGTTTCATTTCGATCCGGTCACACAGTTCAACAACGAAGGCTTTGATCTTGTCCGCACTACGAATGATGTCCGGTATGCAGTTGCGAATATCGACGGAAGAGAGCAGGCCCCAAGGCGCTCGGCCGGTTGCTTCCTGGCCCCAGGCAAACGGATAGGAACACCTGGGTTGTCCGATGTCCGGGGCCTGGTCATAGCCGTTGAGATCCGGCATCAAACCGCGGTTCAGGTCGGCCGAAACCACCGTGCGTTTAGCATCCAGGGCGGTCTGCAAGCAATCGACCGCCCGGTCCAGGTCGATATCCCCACAGGTGAACATATCCACGGCGGCATAATTGTGTTCGGGCCAGGCATGAATGGTAAAATGTGATTCTGCTATAATGACCACGCCGCTCACGCCCTGGGGTTCGAACGAGTTAAAAGATGAACTGACAATGGTGGCCCCGCTTTCTTCGGCGGCGGCTAACATGGCTTTTTCCAGGTAGTCCTTGTCCAGCAAATGGCGTTCGTCACAATCATAATATTCAATGGTGATTTGCCGGGCCAGGGCAAAACGGGCCTGCTGGGGACGTTTAAATTCCTTCTCGTTGCGGTACAGCATTGCTGTTAAAATCTTTCTCCTTTTTGCCGCGGGCGAAATATCGTAAAATTGCAGCTAAGTTAGATATTTATTTCGTATATGATAAGCTTTATAGACGATTAGTCAAGATGATCTGAAGGGTAGCTGACTTTTTATTGCGGCTCTTTTACATGCTGTTTGCACGAGGGTCAAGCCCGGAATTCCGACCCATCCGCGAGATGGCTGTCTGCCGATCCGGTTCAATGGGTGCCGGCCCGGCCGGCAGGCAAGGGAAGGGCTTAATAAACTTGCCAGAATCAGCACCTTATCCTATTCTCAGAGATACCGGTACCTCTCCGCTTGCAAGAATAAATATGATTTCAAGACTTATATACCGTTGCCCTCTCTGCGGAGGATATGACTGGCTGCAGGCTGCTCGTTGCATCCATTGTCGTGTATCCGTTGAATTGGAGCAACAGACCCGACTGTCTTTCGCCGGCCGATCGGCGCCCATTGCAGACTGGTACGATCGGATTATGGCCATGGATTTACCGGTTGATCGGCAGGGGTTAATCCACAAAAGCGACTCGGTCCGGCTTTTGAAGGAGGTCTCCCGCGGTCGTTACAGGGGCCCCGGCGGTCTAACTGCTTTGTTGTACGGGCGCCAATTTTTAGAAACCGTCAACGCGGCGCTCTATGAAGACCGGATCGAACTGGCCGGTCTTACCAGCACCCGAATCTTGGCCTTTTCTGAATTGTTATCGGTTACCATCGAATCCAATGTCATAATCCTCGTGCATCGTAATTTCGGCGTGCTTTTCCTCGATTTTGAAAAAGGCTCGGGAAAAAAATGGGAAGACGGCATTCGTCGCGCCCTGGCTGCTTACCGTTCACCCGTAAAAATAGTGGAATATTTCCCCCGGATTCTCACCGTTGACAAACTTCGTCGATTGCCGACGCCAGAGCCAGCCCGTCGGCTGCCCAGGGTGCCGGACGGCCCAGCAGCATCGTCCCAAAACCATCCGCTCTATGCGTTGGTTCGCCTGCTCGCTAGAACAATGATTAAAAAATGGCTGCAGGTCAATGTCTCCGGCCGGGAACATCTGCCCCGACAGGGCGCGGCGATTTTACTGGGCAACCACAGCTCCTTTTTAGACGCGATCATCCTGGCAGCCATCACGGACCGGAACATCTGGTTCATGGCCAAGAATTCGGAATATAAGGGCCGCTTTATGACCTGGTTCCTAGGGCTGGCAAAAAGTTTTCCGGTGCGCCGCTACACGGTCGATGTCCAGGCCGTGCGCAATGCCATCCGGGTGGTGCAAAGCGGGCATATCCTGGGAATCTTCCCGGAGGGAGAGCGCAATTGGGACAACCGGCTGCTGCCCTTTAAACGCGGGACCATGCGGCTGGTTTTGGCACTGGGGGTGCCGATCATCCCGGTAGGGATCTCCGGGGCCTACGGGTTGATGCCCCGCTGGACCCACCGCATTTCGCGGGTGCCGGTACATGTCCGGTTCGGGGCGCCGGTACATATCGAGCCGGTTCCGATTGCCGCTCAGACCGAGGAAGATATCGCGGTGGTGACAAAAACACTGCGGGAGTCTATTGAGGCGCTTGTTCTCCCGGACTGATTCAGCTGCTTATACATATCGCATCAATAAAGCCGACAACACCCCCACCCGGCCTCCCCCGTCAAGGGGGAGGGGCTTTTCTTCGGTGATTAAGTAAAATTTTGGAGTGCAAGATTTCCTGCCTGGCGCGGAGAAAACTCCCCTCCCTTGACGGGAGGGGTTGGGGGAGGGTGCCGTTTCCGGTAGGAAGAATTTCCTAATTATCACCCCTTTAGTACATCAATCATGGAATAGACCTTCCCGGTAACGCCGGCCTCGATTTTGCTCTCCAGAAACACAAGCGCATCCAGGGTGCCGTGGGCGTAAACTTCCCGGCCGTTGATGTTGTGGGTGAACTCAAAGCGCACGGTTTCATCCGGCGAGAGCAGGGCATAGGTGTGCCAGCCGTGCCCCCCCAGATAGGCCGGCGGGACGCCCCACTTTTTTTCCTGGGACTCTGGATCACGCTCCATTTCAATCTGATCCGCAGCAAAGTCTACGCCCAACGCATTGAATGATTTTACCACGGCCTTGGCAGTGCCGCTCGTGTCGGCCTTGCCCTGCTGGTGACTCTCCCTGACCGTCATGGTGTATCCGCTGAACAGGCCGGGGAAGTTTTCAGCCGCAAATTCAAGCATGGCCTGAAAGCCGACGATCTGTTTGGCCATGTTCGGGGCAATAACCGCAAGGTTGTCCGAGTTTTCCACCGTTTGGACCAGTGCCTGCCGGTTTCCACCGGTGGTGCCCATCACGAACGGCAAACCATGCGTGCAGTAAAAAACGGCGTTTTCATTGACCGCGGTGGGGTGGGTAAAATCGACGCTGATAAAATCGGCATACGCTGCTTTGATTTCCGCCAAGCGGCCTTCTCTATCTTCCGGGCGCACCAGCGCCACCGTGGTGCCCGCGATACTGTGTTCGGGAGCGATGATTTCAGGACCGGTCAAAGAGTAGGGCACCAGTTCAAAACGGTCATCTGCGAGAATGTGGCGACTCAGCATGACGGCCACGTTGCCGGGCAGGCCGTTGATCATGATTTTCATGGGAACACCTCCTGGGTTGAGGGTTCAAAGGTTCAGAGGTTCAAAGTTCTGGGGCTTTTCCCGGCACTCTGATAGTTGCAAGGAGAAACTATGTACATACTTCGAAGTCATCTCAAAATTAGCATTTTTGGTCAAGGTCAAGGCGGCCGTGAGGTTCAGGCCGGAGGCAGACACTCAGTATTTCGAGGATCTGAACCGAGCGCCCAACGCCGAGATTGGGCCAAAAGGCAATTTTGAGATGACTTCTACAATTGTTCAACAATTGCGCGCAGTTTGGGAAAGTGATCTGCCTTGAGCGCGGTCAGATTCCGTTTCAAACTGGCCACGGCCGTCGGAATATAGGCGGCAAAGGCCGTTTTGTTTTTTCTACGGTTTAGAAAACCGAAAGCCCCGAGGATCTGCAGATTGCGGGTGAGGCGGCAATATATGTAGCCCCGGTGTATCTTGCGCCGATCTTCACCGGTGGCGGCCTGTATGCGGTCCAGACCGTAATCAAGCAGGGCGGCCTGCAATTCCGGGTCGAGGTTCACATACGGATCAATCAACAGGGCCGCCAAGTCATACTGCACCGGACCGATGCGGCCGCCCTGAAAGTCAATAAAATAATAATCATCACCGCGCACCATGATGTTGCGGGACTGAAAATCACGGTGCATGAAACCGGTGACGCCATTTGCCAGGGTTCTGTCGGCCAGCAGTTCGAACTCTGCCTGCAAAGCCTCAAAAGTAACATCCTCCCGCCCCCGTTCCAGGTGTAAAAAAGCCTCCACGAAGTAGGCACATTCGTTTTCCAGAATGACCTGCCGGTTGTAAGTTTGGGTCTGGTAAGACCAAGCCGGATCAAAGCCCACCGCGCCCTCACGTGAAAGGGTTACCAGCGTATCAATGATCTTTTGGTATAACCGGATGCAGGCGTCGGGTGAATCCAGAGCCAACACGACCTCCTGGAGGTGCTGATCGCCCAGGTCTTCCAAAAATGCGAGGCCGGCGAATGGTTCCGCCGTGTATAGCCGGGGTACCGGCAGACCGCGGCGTTGCAGGTGGCGACCAATGTTGATGAAGGCATCGGCTTCACACACAGCCACTGTGTGCCTGATGCCGTGCTCGACCTTCACCAGGCTGTCGTTGCCGGCGGTGACCCGGGACCAGATCCGGTCCGATCCATCCCCCTTTAATCTGGTGACGATCGGCTCATGTTCCGGTGTACGCTTGCAAGCCGCCTGGAAGGCATCCCGGCTTAGCAGCGCCGATACCATTTTTAAATAGCGTTCGGGAGAACCGATATCTTCCCAGAAATGATCGCGAACCGGATAAGCCCGTACTTTGCGACCGGCAGCTATCATTGCCTGGTAGACGCCAATGCTTGAAAAAAAAGGCCCATCAGGCGCATAATCGAGAAATTCACGCTCGATGACCTGTATGCCGGTGAACGCCAGGCACCGATCCTTGTTTTGGCGCTCCGAACAATTTGTGAACGCGGTAACGTGATTGTCGGCCGTTACGGTAACCGTATTGAACTCGGCCCGGTCATGGACAACCAAGGTTGCCGAACAACTTCTATATAGGTGGTCCTCCCAGACGGCCCGCAGATCTATATCCGTGAATATATCACCGTTAATAACCAGCAGGGGCGCAGCGTCCCAGAAGGCGCCCAGGTTCTTGATGCCGCCGCCGGTTCCCAGAATCTCAGGTTCATACAGCAGCGTGATCCGGGCTTGGTAGTTCTGTTGCTTGAGATAGTGCTCCACCGCAGCAGCCAGGTGATGCAGATTGATGGCGATATCCGTGAAGCCGTTGTCCTCAAGTTGGCGAATGAGCCGGTCGATGAGCGGTCGGCCGTCGACCGGAAAGAGCGGTTTCGGCGTGTGTTCTGTGTAGGGCCTGAGCCGGGTGCCCAGGCCGGCGGCAAGAATAAAAGCTTTCATATCAAGATGGCAGGTATTTGGCGTATTTTTGCAGAGCCTCGTCGTAAGCCTCTATCTGGTCGGTATCACCTTTACCGGTGATACCCCGGCTGATAAAAAAGTTGACCGCGTTTTTATAGTTAACCTTGGACAGGGCTTCCTTACGTTCGATTTCTTCGTTCCGGTACATCTTATTGCCGAGGGACTCAATTTTCTTTAGGCGGTCCTTGATGTCGACGGATTTCTTCTTCGATGTTTTGAAATATTCCAGGGCGATTCGGTAGGACTCGAAGTAGGGCGTCAAAAAACCGGTGTAGAGCTTGAGTTTACGAAAACCCATGGAGGTGAGATTGTAAAAATCCGGTATGGAGGGGTGCGGCATCAAAATGGCATCGTCGATGAATATCTTCAGGTTCTTGCGCACGTAGAACTCAACCGGGCGGTCGACATCATAGGCGAATTCATTCTTGAAAAAATCCTGGAGGAACGTGTAGGCCTGTTGCAGGTCGGTGGCTGAAAACTGGAACGCGTCTTTTTCCAGGATCGCCAGGGACGTAAAAGCCGCGGGCACAAAATAGGCAATACAATTATTCTTGTAATATTCCAGGTTGGGGCGTTTATTTTCGCTGACCGTGAAGACAATGCTCTCTTTGTCTTCTTCCTGCCCCAGCGATACCCGCTCGATGAACTTGCGCTGGACGTAATTTTCGATGGTTTGTTCAAATGCCCGGTCGGCATCCAGCATGAGCGTTTCGGCCAGTTCGGCCCCATACGTCAACAGGTAGTTGAGGTAGGTGTCGATGGCGAAATCCAACTGCTCTTTAGAATTACGCTTTTTGGCACTGTTGAGAAAGGCGGCCGCCACGATGGCGTGGGGGGTTACCACTGAGACGCTGTTGATGGACCTGATCACCCGGTGACCCAGGTTTCTGACCAGGGCGGCTTCCTCCGTGCGGCTCATGCTCTCGAGGTTCAGATTCATCTGGTCCAACAGGCTGCGGAATGAGATGGGTTCGTGGAAACGTAAATAGATTCGCCCGTAACGTTTCTTTAAAACCCGCCGGGCCTTGATGATCTGCTTGATACTCTCCGGATCTTTCTTGCCGCCCTCGAGCTCATGCAAGTAGGCACTTTCCTCGAGGACCCGGTCGTACCCGATGTAAATCGGCGCGATAACCATGTCCTCACAGGCGCCCTTTTTGAAAGCATCGATGATGATCGCAAGCAGACCCAGTTTCGGCAGAATCATTTTGCCGGTCCGGCTGCGGCCGCCCTCGATGAAAAACTCGAGATTGAAACCCTCATTGAGCAGCTTATGGATATAGGCCGAAAAGACACGGGAGTATAGCATCTGGCCTTTGAAGGTGCGGCGGATAAAGAAGGCGCCCCCCGATCTGAAAATGGGCCCAAGGGGCCAGAAACTTAGATTCTTGCCAGCTGCGATCAGAGGGCAGGGCATATTGTTGTGCCACAGGATATAGGACAATATCAGGTAGTCGATGTGGCTCTTGTGGGAGGGGATCAGGACCAGTGGGCCTTTCTGGGACATGGTTTTCAGGTAGTTCAGCCCATCCCGGTCCACTGAGACGCCGTCATAGATGTGGTTGAACAGCCAACTCAAAGCAAGGCTAAAAAGTTTGATGACCCCGATGTTATACTTGGCGGCCACTTCTTCCAAATAGTCATCGGCACGCTTGCGCACCTTGTAGATCGGGGTGCCTTTCTGTTCGGCATACTCTTGCATGAACCGTCTGAGTTTGTCGTTGGACAGAATACTTTCTTTGAGTTCTTCCCGCGTTTTTAAAACCGGCCCGATAATGGTTTGCCGGTGCCGGTTGATTTTGGCCAACAGGGTTTTCCGCAGGTTCAGGGCTCTGAACTCCAAGCCGCGGTTGAAATTTTCCGGTTGGTTCAGGAACGTTTGTAAGTTGAATGGGGTGGAAACTTCCACAATCACCTTATCCGGTTTGCGAAACAGGGTGAACAGGCGACGTAGGATTCCAGGACGTTGTTCGGTACCGAAAAATATATCCGTCATGGTCGGGATAGAGCGCTTGGGATTTTTTCCGAAGAACATCAGTTGCGGTACGATGTAGATCGGTCGGTCCGTTGCCGCTTGAATGTCAATCAGGTGCTCCAATGGGTCGGTCTTGGCTTTAATGAAACGCTGATAGAAGCTTTTCGGGTCCACCATGGAAAGGATGCCCGCCCGCCCTTCAATCAGGGAATCGCGGATATAGCCGCGCCGATAAGGATGGGGCCGGGACCGAAAACGGATTAGGTGATCCACGTTGGCCAGGAGGATCTTGAAGATCCGATTCAACGGCTGCCAGAGCAGCACCTTGCGGTCGAACCAGATCTCCGGCACCGGCAGCCCGATCTGCTGGTAGCGTGTGTGGTAGAAGAGGTATTCAAAAAAGCCCTTGTATTTGATCGCATATACAATGATGGCTTTGTCGGGGATACGTTCAATGACCGCGGACTGGTTCTTGTCCAGCTTGATGCCTGAAAAAAAGGCTTTCAAAAGGAGGCTTGAAAAGAACCCGGTTTTGGCAGGGACAAAACAGCTGTAATGGTCGTGGGTCCCCTGCAGGGCGGCGTCGCGGAGCCTGCCCAAGCGTCCCGCCTCCCGGGTTGTATCTGAAGCATTCGAGTTGTCCATATTTTATACTTGAGTTTGTATACCGTGTAGAGGCGTGTGCATATGGGCGACGGCAGCCTGCCGGCCGCGTTGTATGTCAATAAAATCAAAAAACTATCAAATTTACAGGTACATTGCAATGTTAATATGGGACCGACTTGGATAACGGGTGAGGGCGTTTCCAGAGGCGGCCGGCCGGGCCGGCACAGCGGCAATCGGGATATGGCCATAGCTTGGAAATTGCTAAAAATGTGCTTGTGTTCACTATCGGCGTATGGTAACTGAGAGGTTTATTGAAAAGTCAGTGATCGTGCCGGGTAACACGCAACTTTGCCCGGCATTTCGATCTGGTTAGAAGCTATCTCAAAAAACGGATTTTGGTTCAAGATCAAGGCGGGCGCTACATTCGAACCGGAGGAATACTATGGTATTTCGAGGATTCGAATTTAGCGCCCAACTCTGAAATTGGGCCAAAAGACTTTATTGAGATGGTTTCTACAAGTGATTCCGGGTATTTCAGCAGTTTGTTTCAAACACTTTAAAACATAACACCGAAATAAAATCTGGGTAAAGGAGGATGATTTGGTATGAAAACTTTAATTGGTGGTGCAGTTGCAGCTGTGTTGGGGCTTATTGGCCTTTCTGTCTGGTTCAGTGAATTCCTGCAGATTCTGGCCGGTGCGATCCCTGTTATGCTTCTTCTTGGCGGTGGCCTGGCCCTTTACCTGGGCTTTGATGAACTTAAGGATACCTGGAAAAAAGAAGACTCTGTTGCTGGGCCGGGTGGCGATTCCGCAGCTTACAATGAAAAGATCGATGCGCTTAAAAAGGAGATCGAGGACCTTAAAGCTGAAAAAGAATAATTGTAGCGAGTACAATTTAAGGCCCCGCGGGTGATCTTGCCTGCGGGGCTTTTTTGTTTGGAAGGTCTTTAGGTGGAATGCTGAAGGCTGAAGGATTAGGTAGAAGGTATAAGGTGTAAGGTATAAGGTATAAGGTTGAAGCTTAGCGGTTTTGTTTGATGGCATCCGTGGCCAGTTGATCCGCGCGCTCATTGCCGGGGTCCCCGGCGTGTCCCTTGACCTTATAGAAGCGAACATCATTGAAGGCGGTCAACAGCTCACGAATCTCGGCCACGAGTTCGGGGTTTTTTTTGGCTTTCCACCCCTGGGTCAACAGCCCGAAGGCATAGTTGCTGTCCGTAAAGATCCGCACCGGTTTTCCCCTGTTTTTAACTGCCTCCAGACCAACCCGGATAGCCTCCAATTCGGCGATGTTATTGGTGGCGATCCCGATAAAACGCGAGATTTCCTTTTCATGAGGGCCATATGTCATCAGGATCCCTATGCCCGATGGGCCGGGGTTCCCGGAGGAGGCGCCATCGGTGTGAATCAGGATGGCGTCCGCCGGACAGTCATCATCGGGTGTGCCGGCAACTGCTTTCACAGGGGTCGGTTTCGGTCGGTCGGGGGGCTTTGGGGCCACAGGGGGAACATCGATTTCGACTTGTTCCGGGCCCTCGAGAGCGTGCAAGCTGTCGGCATGGATTCGGTATTCATGGGCCTGGTTCAGCTGGTATTTGATCAACACTTTCCCATCTTGGACATCCAAATTGCCGTCCGGCGCCAGGGAAACCCAGACTTTGTTTTTCTTAAAGCGCATGCGCTTCCAGTCAGTCATGGCGTGACCTTCGGTCTCGAGGTTTCCAGGTAGAAGGCTGAAGGTTGAAGGAAAACCAATAGTTTTTTAGAGGCCCCAATTAGCCGCATCCGATGCTAACTCCTTCAGTCTTCGGTCTATATTCCTTCCAGCCTTACTTATACAGGTGAAACGGCTGGCTCAGTTCAATGTATGACTCCAGGTCTGGTTGCCATCCAGCTTGCAGTTCGGCGATGGTTGCTCCAGCCGCAAGGGCCTTGCGGATGTGATCACCGCCGAGGATCAAATCAATGGGAAGTGTTTCATATTCGTATTCATAGGGGGGCGCTTTCCATTGAAACTCATCCGGGTAGAGCTGCAGGATGGCGGTAAGTATGTTCAAAGATGTTGCCAACGGCTTATATTGATCCACAGCGGTCACATGGAGCTGAAACCCATTGCACCTTTCGCCCTGCCATTTATTGGAGGTCGGTTCAAAAGACACCGGTCGCAGGCACACCCCGGGAAGATCTATTGGCATCACCGTTGCCTGCAGTTCATGGGGATTTATGAAGGGTGCCCCAAACAATTCGAATGGCTGGGTCGTACCGCGACCTTCGGAGACATTGGTGCCCTCCCAGATCACCTGGCCGGGATAAACCATGGCCGCTTCAGGTGTGGGCAGGTTGGGTGACGGGGCAACCCAGGGCAGGCCTGTTTCTCTGTAGTACATACGGCGCTGCCAGTTTTGCAACGGCACGATTTCCAAGTCACAATCGATGTCAAAAGCTTTGTTGAACAGACAGGCCAGTTCACCGATGGTGAGGCCATGGCGCATGGGAATGGGGAAGCGCCCCACGAATGAGGCGAAGGCCTGATCCAGGCAACTGCCCTCTACCGAGAGACCATTAATCGGGTTGGGTCGATCGAGCACCACGACTTTGCGATCATAACGCCGGGCGGCCTCCATGCAGTGCGACAGGGTGTAGATGAAGGTGTATACACGGGTGCCCACGTCCTGAAGGTCTACCAACAGGATATCGATGGGGTCGAACATGTCGCGATCGGGTATCCGGGTCCGGCCGTACAGACTGAATACCGGCAACCCGAGCTCCGGGTCCACCGTATCGGTCGACTCGATCATGTTATCCTGCTTTTCCGCAAAAAAGCCGTGTTGGGGCGAGAAAAGCGCCCGCAGTTGATCGGGAAAGCGCTCTGCGATGCGGTGGCGGGCATGCCGGTAACGGCTGTCGATGGAGGCTGGATTGCACAACAGTCCCAGCCGGGCGCCCTTGATGCCGGACGGTGGGGATTGGATAAAGTGTTCCAGGCCGGTGACGGTTTTGTTCATGGTGTGACCATGCTCGAGTGCATTGTTTGCGGATTATCCTAATGATTTTAGATTGCTGATACTTGGCAGGCACTTATCATATCGACTGGAATTTAAAAAGATAAAATAAATTCAGCCGGTAAGGTCTGGGCTGGAATCAAACGGCACATTCCCAGGTTACATTATTTCTAAACTTATTTCATTGACACTGAACAATAATCCGGCTAATGACGAAATTATACCGCCACACACAGCCAACCGGACGCGTCAAGGCTCTCCCGCGGCTTATTTTCGTGAATACCTTGACAAAACACACGGCTCACCATAAACAGTCTCATTGCTTTTAGCGGTAGACAGGAAAAGTGGTTGATTTGGATATAAATCTCAAGGGGGTAGTGGTCATTGTCGGTAACTACGGCAGTGGCAAAACCGAAGTGGCCGTAAACCTGGGCATCAAGCGCAAGCAGGACGGCATCGATGTCCTTTTGGCTGACTTGGATTTGGTGAACCCGTACTTCCGGACACGGGAAGCGCGCAGCTACCTGTCCGAGATGGGCATCGAAATTATTCTGCCTCCCCGGAAATACCTCCATGCCGATTTACCCATTCTCAGTCCCAAAGTGGGCGGTCTCATTCGGAATCCGGCCACCCTCTCTATCCTGGATGCCGGCGGTGACGGGGTGGGGACTACCGTGCTGGCCGCCCTGGCCGATATGTTTAAGAAGAGGCCGGTGGAGATGCTCCAGGTGATCAACCCGTTTCGGCCCTTTACCGCCGATGTCAACGGCTGCCTGGTGATGCGCGACAGGATAGAGGCGGCCTCGCGCTTGAAGGTCACCGGGTTGATCGGCAACGCACACCTGCTGGATGATACCACCGCAGCAGATGTGCTCCAGGGCTACAAACTGGTAACGGACGTGTCCGCAGCCAGCAGCCTGCCGGTTGCCTTCATCACGGCAGCAACCGGTCTGATTCCGGATTTACGGGCGGCCGAAGTGACCTACCCCATTTTGCCGATAGAAAGGCACATGACCATGCCCTGGATGAAAACTAGCGCTTCCGATCGATAAAGGCGGCTGCGATTGGGCGTTTAAAATCTGCCCGGCGATTGGAAGGAAGCCTCTACTGGGTTCAACAGATGTGGCAGCCTCAGATTGCGAGGCGGCTATTATTTATATAAGGAGTTGATTCTATGGCGTATTCGCATGAAATTGACAATGATAGATGCAAAGGCTGCGCACTGTGCATTACGGTGTGCCCGAAAAATGTTCTCGAAATAGCCGAACAGGTCAATGCCAAGGGGTATTTCCCGGCCTACCAGGCCCGGCCTGAGGATTGTATCCACTGCACCGCGTGCTGTATCATGTGCCCGGATTTGGCCATTTCAATTAAGAAGACAGCCGACGAAGCAGCGGACTGATATAAACGGAGGATATTATGGCGAAGGTACTGATGAAAGGCAACGAAGCGATCGGGGAGGCCGCCATTCGGGCCGGCTGTCTCAACTATTTTGCCTACCCCATCACCCCGCAATCCGAGGTGGCGGAATACCTGGCAAGACGTCTGCCGGAAGAGGGCGGTGTATTCCTGCAGGGTGAAAGCGAAGTTGCCGTAAGCTATATGATTTTCGGAGCGGCCGGCTGCGGTGAGCGGGTCGTGACCACTTCCTCCAGCCCGGGCATCAGCCTGATGGGCGAAGCCCTCAGCTACATAACCTGCGGCGAGTGCCCGGCCGTGTTCGTCAATATCGTGCGCGGCGGGCCGGGGCTGGGTGGCATCCTGCCTTCTCAGGGTGATTATTTCCAGGCTGTCAAGGGCGGCGGGCATGGCGACTACCGTCTGATGGTCATGGCTCCGGACAGCGTCCAGGAAGCGGTCGAGATGACCATGGCCGCGTTTCCCCTGGCTGAGAAATACCGCAATCCGGTCATGATTCTCGGGGACGGCCTGATCGGCCAGATGATGGAACCGGTCGAATTCCCGGAAGACCTCACAGCGGCGCCCACCAACAAGGACGACTGGGCCACCAACGGTATGGACACCCGCGGTAGCCAGACACGCAACCTGCTCAAGACCCTTTACCTAGATCCCGAAGCGCTGAATGCCCATAACCTCAAGCTGCGGGCCAAGTACGAAAAAATGAAGGCCGAAGAGGTGCGCTACAAGACCTATAATACCGAGAGCGACTATCAGGCGTTGATCGTGAGCTACGGCACCATGAGCCGGGTCTGCCGCACTGCCATCGACAATTTCAAGGAAGAGGGCCTGGAAGTGGCCATGATCCGCCCCCAGACCGTGTTCCCCTTTCCCGAAAAGGCCATCTATGCAGCGGCGGGCAAAGAGGGCTGCAAGGTGGTGGTCAGCGTGGAAATGAACATGGGGCAGATGCTGGAAGATGTCCGGCTCAGCGTCCTGGGACAGCGCCCGGTCGAATGGTACGGCAAATGCGGCGGCGAGGTCCCGACCCCGGAAGAAGTCATGGAAGCCGTTCGGTCGTTTATCGGTTCGTAGAACCCAATCGCCGTGTTGAACCGGCACGGCGCAAATGAAGGAGTCAAAATAATGGGAAAGTCATTTGCAAAGCCTCAGGCGCTTTACGACACACCGACGCACTATTGCCCCGGCTGTACCCATGGCGTGATTCACCGGCTGGTTGCGGAAGTCATTGACGAACTGGGCATCCGGGGCCGCACCGTCGGAATCGCCCCGGTGGGGTGTGCGGTTCTGGCCTATAATTATTTCAATTTTGATTTCCAGGAGGCAGCCCATGGCCGCGCTCCGGCTATGGCCACGGGGATCAAACGCGTGCGCCCCGACCTGATGGTCTTCACCTACCAGGGTGATGGCGACCTGGCCAGTATCGGCATGGGCGAGATCGTGCATGCGGCCAACCGCGGTGAGAAATTTACCACGATATTCGTGAACAACGCCATTTACGGGATGACCGGCGGCCAGATGGCGCCCACCACCATGCCCAAGCAGCGGACCTCCACGTCGCCGTTCGGCCGGAATGTGGAAGATGTCGGCATGCCCATCCGGATGGCCGAACTGCTGTCGGCTCTGGTCACCCCCGGCTATGTGGTGCGGCAGACCGTTTTAAAGCCCAAATATATCATGAAGACCAAAAAGGCCCTCAAGCAGGCGTTTACGTACCAGATGGAGGGCAAGTGCTACAGCTTTGTGGAAATCGTCAGCAACTGCCCGACCAACTGGGGCATGACGCCCCAGGAATCGATAGATTGGGCTGAAGAAACGCTGTTGGATTATTACAAACTGGGTGAATACAAAACCCCTGAATAGAGTGAGCTTTTCCCGGATTTTCCGGGCTGGGAGGATGCAGCATGCAAAACGAAGTGATGTTTGCCGGGTTTGGCGGCCAGGGAATTTTACTCAGCGCCAAGATTCTCGCGAACGCAGCCATGGAACAGGGTTTTGAAGTGGCGTGGGTCCCTTCCTACGGACCTGAGATGCGCGGCGGGACCGCTTATTGTACGGTGGTGGTCAGCGATCGACCCATCGGGTCTCCGATCATTCGCAATCCTCGGCATCTCGTGGCCATGAACCGGCCGTCTCTGGAGAAATTTGCACCGGTGATCCAACCGGGCGGGGTGATTCTCGTCAACAGTACCCTGATCAGCGTGCCGGCCGGGCGGGACGACGTGGATGAGCTACGGGTGCCGGTCAATGATATTGCCAAAGAACTCGGCAATGTCCGGTCAGCCAATATCGTGGCCCTGTCGGCTTTCGTAGCTCGCAGCAAAATCGTCGATTTTGAGATGATCCGTAAATGCGTCGAAGCGGAATTTTCACGAAAGCCCAAACTCATTCCGCTGAATCTGGAGGCGGTGGCCGCCGGTGCAAAAGCGGCTCAATAAGGGATGGTCTCGCGGTGCCGTCACCGAGAACGCTGATGTGCTCCGGTATCGCCCTAAAACCAAACCCCTGAAAACATTTTTCTCGCGCAGAGGCGCAGAGGAAACCACTGTTTATTCCGGCTTCGCCGGACAGGCCGCCTTTAAAACCCAATAGCCCTTGCTGTGTTTGATTTTCTCTGCGCCTTTGCGTCTCCGCGCGATGCATTGGTTTTGGTCTATGGTCTTTAAAAATATAGTCTTAAATTAAACTTATGAAACCATTGCTGATTACGATTGACGGCCCGGCCGGGGCAGGTAAAACCACGGTGAGCCGGGCCCTGGCCGACCGGTTGGACTTTCGCTATATCGATACCGGAGCCCTGTACCGGGCCGTTGCCCTGCAGGCCCTCGCGGCCGGTATCGACTCGCAAGACGATGTCGGCCTGGAGGCTTTGTGCGCCGGATTGGACCTGCGCTTTGAGCGCTCAACGGACGGGGTGCACCTGTTCGCCAACGGCGAAGATATATCCGCGCAGATCCGCACTTCCGAGGTGACCATGAAAGCCTCGGCCGTATCTGCCCGGCCGGTGGTCCGGCAGTTTCTGCTGAAAGTGCAAAAAGACCTCGGCCGCGAAAAAGCCGCCGTTTTCGAAGGCCGGGACATGGGCACCGTTGTTTTCCCGGATGCGGATGTCAAGTTTTTCCTGGACGCCAGCGCAGAAACCCGGGCGCAGCGTCGTTTCGCTGAATTGCCTGCCGATAACGGTCAGTCCCTGGACGATGTCACCCGGGATATGCGCAAACGCGATCAGGATGACAGTTCCCGGAAACTGGCCCCCCTGCAACCCGCCCCGGATGCCGTCCGGATCGATTCCACCCGGCTTTCAATCGAGGCGGTTCTGGAGGCCATGCTGGCCAAAATTGAGGACACCTGTTAACTGCTTAAATATACGCTTCAATTATTTTTCAGGATCCGACGGACCCTGCTCGGTTGAGCGGGGTTAAATATTTTTAAAAAAGTTCGTCTTAATCATTGAATTTTCGAATTTAGTCTGGTATGTAAATCCGTTATGCCGATGAACGAAATCGGCAAAAAAAATAGGTCAAGGGGGACAATCGTTTAATGGAAAACTTAGAACAAAACAATTCAACAGAAGAAGTAGAACCGGAAGAAATGGAAGACGCGTCCATGCTGGACAATCAGGCTGATGCACCCGAGGAAGAAGAGGAGAGCATGGAAAGCCTGATGGAGATGTATGAAGAAAGCTTCAAACGTTTTGCCGAAGGTGAAGTCGTCACCGGTAAAATTATCTCCGTCGACAAGGACTATGTGCTGGTGGACATCGGCTACAAGTCCGAAGGGCAGATTCGGATTACCGAATTTCGAAATGATGAAGGCGAGATTGAGGCCAATCTCGGCGATTCCGTCGAGGTGATGGTGGAATGGTGGGACGACGAGAATGAAGTAGTTGTCCTGTCCAAGGAAAAGGCCGCCAAGGTCAAGGTCTGGGAAGCCATCAAAGTGGCTTACGATGCCGACGACAAGGTGGAAGGCGTCATTACCTCGCGGGTCAAAGGCGGCTTTTCGGTGGACATCGGCGTGCAGGCCTTCCTGCCTGGTTCACAGGCCGATTTGCGGCCCATCCGCAACCTGGACGAGATGGTCGGCCAGACCTTCGAATTCAAAATTCTTAAATATAACCGCAAGCGGTCCAACATCGTGCTGTCCCGCCGGGTTATCCTGGAAAAAGAGCGGGAATCCAAAAGAGCTGCCACCCTGGCTTCCATCCACGAGGGCAAGGAAGTGCAGGGAGTGGTCAAAAACATCACCGAATACGGCGTGTTTGTAGACCTGGGCGGCGTAGACGGACTCTTGCACATCACGGACATCTCCTGGGGTCGGGTCAAACACCCGTCCGAGCTCTTCACCATTGGTGATGAGATTACCGTGAAAATCCTCAACCTGGACCTGGAAAAAGAGCGCGTTTCCCTCGGCATGAAACAGCTGACCGAGGATCCCTGGTCCACGGCCGCCGAAAGATACCCGATCGAATCCCGGATCACCGGGAAAATTGTCAGCCTCACCGATTACGGGGCCTTCGTGGAGCTCGAAGAGGGCATTGAAGGGCTTATCCACGTATCCGAAATGTCTTGGACCCGCAAGGTCCGGCATCCCTCCAAGATTGTCTCCGTGGGTGAAGAGGTGCAAGCCATTGTTCTCGACATCAAACCGGACAACCGCCGTATTTCTCTCGGGATGAAACAGGTTGCCCCGAACCCGTGGGATGTTATCAGCGAAAAATACCCCATTGGTACGACCATCGAGGGTAAAATCAAGAACATTACCGATTTCGGTATTTTCATCGGCATCGACGAAGGCATTGACGGCCTGGTCCACATCTCGGATATCTCCTGGACCAAGCGCATCAAGCATCCTTCCGAGGTCTACAAGAAGGGCGAGGTTATCCAGGCCATCGTTCTGGATATCGAAAAAGCCAACGAACGCTTTTCTCTGGGCATTAAGCACTTGACCGAAGATCCATGGAAAACGGTTGCCCAACGCTATGAGGTTGGCAAGGAGATTACCGGAACCATTACGAACCTGACCGATTTCGGCGTTTTCGTTGAACTTGAAGAGGGGATCGAAGGCCTGGTGCATGTTTCGGAAATCAGCAAGGAGAAGATCAAGACTCCGGTCGGCATGTATAACGTAGGCGATCTCATTACCGCCCGGGTGATGAACATCAACAGCGACGAAAGACGCATTGGTCTCTCCATCAAGCGCCTGGATATGGAAGATGATCAGACCTTGCTCAGCGAGTACGTCAATAATATGAAACCGGCGACTTCCACATTCGGTGAGATCCTGCGCGAGAACCTGCAGGGTAAACTGGGCGAAGCCGCGACCTCGGAAGAGGGCGACGTAGACGCAGGCACCACAGCTGCCGACACGGAGGATACCGCCGAAGCAGCGGCCGAACCGGAAGCTGATTCAGCCGCGCCGACAGATGAAGCACCTTCCGATGAAACCGAAACGCCAGCCGCTGAAGATGACACGGCTGAAGAGAAACCGGCCGAATAACCGGGCTCAAATCGTACGTTCAAACAGGCTGGCGGTACCACGTACCGCCAGCCTGTTTTCGTTCGGCAGGCACGTCTGTCCGGGTGTTTCATTTGACTCCCGGAAAAACCAGTAAACCTAAATTGGACTTGAATCCCCACCGGATGTGTTTATACTGAGTTTGAACCGGGTCAGCGGGCAGCACAACCGAACGTCGCCTGTTTGACGGCAAGATGCGCTGCTGCCACCTGAATCCAGGAAAATGATGAACACCCAACCGACCGGAGTAAACAACCATGTATGCCCGTCGACATCCTTATCTTTTCTTTCTCATGGTGTCTGCAACCATAGCGGCCGTCACCATCCTCGGTCTGACCAGTCTGTTTATGCTGGGCGGCGAGCGGGCCGAATTCGACTTCGGTGAAAAGGTCGGCGTCGTGGAGGTAACCGGCATGATCGTCGATGCGCGCGATACCATCGACCAGATCAAGCAGTTACGTGAAGATGAGACCATCAAGGCCATTGTGGTCCGCATCGATTCGCCTGGCGGGGCCGTGGCGCCTTCCCAGGAGATTTACCGCGAGATCAGAAAGACCGTGCCCGCGAAAAAGGTGGTCGCTTCCATGGGGGCCGTGGCCGCTTCCGGGGGGTACTATATCGCTGCGGCCGCGGACGGTATCATTGCGAGCCCGGGGACGATTACCGGCAGTATCGGCGTTATCATGGCGTATACCAACTACCGGGCGCTCCTGGACAAGATCGGCCTGGTGCCCGTGGTGGTGAAAAGCGGGGCCTACAAAGACACTGGTTCCCCGGTTCGGGAAATGACGGCGGAGGAAAGAGAACTTTTAGAAAGCCTCACCGACAAAATCCACCAGCAGTTTATTCAGGATATCGTGGATGGGCGTCAAATGGATCCGCAAAAGGTCAGTCGGCTGGCTGACGGCCGGATTTACACCGGTGAGGAATCCAAAGCCCTGGGACTGGTCGACCGAATCGGTAATATCGAAGATGCCATCGAGTGGGCCGGCCGGATGGGCGGTATCGAAGGGCAGGTCTCCGCGATTTACGTCGGGGAGGACGAGTTTTCCCTGCTGGATTACCTCTTGGGCGCGTCCTTAAAGACTTATCTCGAACGCTTGCTAAAGGGAGAACTGGCCGCAGAGGCGGTTTATCGGCCGAATACCAATTAAAAGCCAGCTTATGTGAACATTTTTAGATGGCTTCTAATATTTAAAGATACTCACATCTCCGACCCCTTCCCTGATGATCTCCGGTGCGTCGTCAATGATTGAAACCACACTAGAGGGCTGGCCGGGTACATATCCGCCGTCAATCACCACATCCAGGCGGTTGCCGAAATATTCGTTGATAAGCGAGGCGTCGTAAAAGATAGCACCCTCGTTATCCTTGGCACTGGTGGAGATAATCGGGTTGCCCAGTGCTTCCACAAGCGCCATGCAGATCCGGTTGTCTGGCACCCGGATACCAGCGGTCTTGCGTTTGGTCAGCATGATTTTGGGAACCAGTTTGGATCCGGGCAGGACAAAGGTGTACGGTCCGGGTAGCAGGCGCCGCATATTATTGTAGGCGTAGTTGGTTACCTTGGCATAGTGACTAATGTTTTTCAGGCTGGAGCAGATGAAACTAAAGGGCTTTTTTTTATCACGCTGTCGCAGCTGGTAAATACGCTCGATGGCTTTCTTGTTCATGATGTCGCAGCCGATGCCGTAGTAGGTGTCGGTCGGGTAGGCAATGATGCCCCCGCGACGCAGAAGTTGTACAACCTGATCGATCAGGCGCTGCTGCGGATTGTCTGGGTTTACATCGAGTAACATCTATTACCCCAACCAATAGTCGTCCATCCAAGTACCAAGATGCCACACTTACGCCATTTATTTTGTTATTTCAATGGTATTTATGCGCCCAAATAAATGATTGATAAAGACCGGTTCATCTGGTATCAAATATGGTCATTATTAAGGACATTTCAACGGGCATCTTGGGCAGCCCGGAATCTCCTGAACCTGCTATGTGTGCGGAACTACACAAATCGGCAAGGCCCGCTAACCGGCCGCCGCCAGCGGTTGGGGCGGGACGCTGCCTTCCCCCTGCAAGCACGAATCCACCTGGAGGTATTCAATGAAAACGATCCCGCCTGAAGAGTCATACTCTTTCGATGATGTCTTGCTGGTACCCAACTATTCCGACGTGCTTCCCAAGGACGTGGATACCGTTACGCAGCTGACTCGCCATATCAGTTTGAACATCCCCATTGTCAGTGCCGCCATGGATACGGTGACCGAATCCCGGGCCGCCATCAGTATGGCCCGCGAAGGTGGTCTGGGCTTTATCCACCGCAATATGGACATTGAAACCCAGGCCTCGGAAGTGGGCAAAGTGAAGAAATCGGAAAGCGGCATGATTATCGATCCGGTAACCATTCACCCGGATCAGCCTATCCACGAAGTGCACAACCTGATGCGGCAATACCGGATTTCGGGCGTGCCGGTCATAAAAGATGATCAACTGGTTGGCATCGTCACCAACCGGGACCTGCGGTTTGAAACCCGCCTGGACAAAAAGATCTCCGAAGTCATGACCAGTGATAACCTGGTTACGGTCAGCGAGGGCATTTCCCTGGAAGACTCCAAAAAACTGCTGCACAAGCACCGCATCGAGAAATTGCTGGTGGTGGATGCGGCCGGCCGGCTCACCGGCATGATTACCATCAAGGATATCGAGAAGATCAGAAAATACCCCAACGCCTGCAAAGACAGCATGGGGCGGCTGCGGGCCGGGGCGGCCATCGGCGTCGGTGTGGATATGATGGAGCGGACCCAGGCCATTTTAGATCAAGGTGCCGATGTGGTCCTGATTGACACCTCGCACGGCCATTCGAAGAATGTTCTCGACGCCGTTAAAAAACTGAAAAGCGAGTTTCCCGATATCGAACTGATTGCCGGTAATGTCGGTACGGCCGCCGGGGCGGATGACCTCATAAAAGCCGGTGTGGACGGCGTCAAAATCGGCATCGGGCCGGGTTCTATCTGTACCACGCGTATCGTGGCCGGGATCGGGGTGCCCCAGATGACGGCCATTATGAGCTGCCGTGAAGCGGCGGACAAGACCGATGTTCCTCTGATTGCGGATGGCGGTATAAAATTTTCCGGTGATATCACCAAGGCCATCGGGGCCGGCGCCCACAGTGTTATGATCGGTGGACTGTTTGCCGGTACGGAGGAGAGCCCCGGGGAACTGATTCTCTACCAGGGGCGGAGCTACAAGGTCTACCGCGGAATGGGATCGCTGGAAGCCATGAAGAAAGGCAGCAAGGACCGCTATTATCAGACCGAGCAGGAGGCCGATGACAAACTGGTGCCTGAGGGCATCGTCGGCCGGGTGCCTTTCCGGGGACTGCTGTCTGAAAATATCCACCAGCTCATCGGTGGACTGAAAGCCGGGATGGGGTACGTCGGCTGCCGGACGCTGCTGGAACTGCGGGAAAAAGCAAAATTTTGCAAGATCAGTTCCGCCGGTATGCGGGAAAGTCATGTCCACGATGTCATCATTACCAAGGAAGCACCGAATTACCGCCTGGAGTAGTCGTTTTCCGCCGGAAAGGGCATCTTTTGGCCCAGGGCGGCGTTCTTCCGGCGCCGCCGAAGGCTATGCCGGAACAACGCATCTTTTACACGGAGTGAAGCGTAGCGCTATCCTCGACGTAGTCGGACTACGCCTCCGGTTGAAAAGAATGCTGCGGCCTTGCCCTGAACCAAAACCTACCCTTTCCGACGGAAAACGATAACAGAATTACCCAGGAAATATCTGGACACCAGCAATGACCTCTTCAACCACCCCATTCGTACACCTGCATGTGCACACCCAGTACAGCCTGTTGGATGGTGCCATCCGGCTGGATCCGCTGCTCCAGAGGACTCGTGATTACGGCATGGATTCCGTGGCGATTACCGATCACGGGACCATGTTCGGTTCGGTCGAGTTTTATGAAAAAGCCCTCAAGGCCGGGATCAAGCCCATTATCGGTTGTGAATGTTATGTGGCGCCCCGCCGGATGACGGATAAAACCAGTCAGGATGCACGCGGGCTGGCCCACCTGGTGCTGCTGGCCGAAAATCAGACCGGATACCAGAACCTGTGCAAGCTGGCTACGGCGGCCCAGCTGGAGGGCTTTTATTACAAACCGCGGATAGATACTGAGATCCTGGAGGCGCACAGCGAGGGGCTGATTGCCCTGTCGGCCTGCCTGCATGGTAAAATACCCCGGCTGATCATAGATAACGCCATCGAGAAGGCGGATGAAGCCGCCCGCTGGTATCAGCGAGTCTTCGGTGAAGACAATTTCTTCCTGGAAGTTCAGAATAACGGAATCGATATCCAGGAGAAAGTGAATCTGGCACTCCGGGATATGAGTGCCCGGCTCTCCATACCGTTGGTGGCCAGCAATGACTGTCATTACCTCGATCAGGCGGATGCCCGCGCCCATGAGGTTCTGCTGTGTGTCCAGACCGGCAAAACCATGAACGACCCGGGTCGCTTCAAATTCAGAACCGACCAACTCTATTTGAAAGCGCCCGCGGACATGGCGGCCGCTTTCAAAGACTACCCCGGCGCACTGGCCCACACGGTCGATATCGCCGCCCGCTGTCAGATCGAATTTGATTTCAATACCTATCATTTTCCCCAGTTTGAAGCCGATACCGATCAAACGGCGGAACAACTTTTCGCATACCGGGCCCGGGCCGGATTCGAAAAGATCCTGAGCAATATCAAGGCCAAGAATCCGGATATCGATGAAAAAACGTACCGGGAGCGCCTGGAATACGAAATCAAGGTGATCAACGACATGGGGTTTCCCGGTTACTTTCTCATCGTGGCCGACTTTATCAAGTTCGGCAAAGAGAACGGGGTGCCCATCGGACCGGGACGGGGATCGGCCGCCGGCAGCATTGTCGCCTATTCACTGGGCATTACCGATCTCGATCCCATCGAGCACGGTCTGATCTTTGAAAGGTTCCTGAACCCGGCCCGCAGCAGCATGCCGGACATCGATGTGGACTTTTGTATCAATGGCCGCGAAAAGGTATTCAAGTATGTGGTGGACCGCTACGGCGGAGGCGATTACGTGGCCCAGATCATCACCTTCGGAAAACTGAAAACCCGGGCGGTGATCCGCGATGTCGGTCGCGCGCTGGACATTCCCCTGGCTGAAGTGGATGTGATCGCCAAACTGGTGCCGGACGTGCTCAATATCAGCCTGGATGAAGCCCTTGAGCAGGAACCTAAACTGGCCCGCATGGCAGCCGAAAATCCGGTGGTCAACGAGCTGATTACCATCTGCCGCACCCTGGAAGGATTGCCACGCCACGCCTCGACCCATGCCGCCGGGGTGGTGATCGGTGACCGGCCGCTGGTGGAGTACCTGCCGCTGTATCGAGGTAAAAAGGGCGAGGTTGTCACCCAGCTCGACATGAAGCGCGTGGAACAGATAGGGCTGGTCAAGTTCGATTTCCTCGGACTGCGCAACCTCACCGTCATCGACAAAACTTTGAACCTGATTGCCACCCAGGGCAAGACACCGCCGGACACCAGCAATCTGGATTTTAGCGATGCCAAGACCTACGAATTGCTTTGCGCGGGAGACACGACCGGTGTCTTCCAGTTGGAAAGCTCCGGGATGAAAGATCTGCTGGTCCGGTTGAAGCCGAACAGCTTCGGGGACGTGACTGCGCTGGTGGCGCTGTACCGACCCGGCCCTATGGGCAGCGGGATGGTGGACGACTTTGTCGAGCGTAAGCACGGCCGCCGGGCGGTTGAATATGATCTGCCCGAACTCGAGCCCATCCTCGAGGAGACCTACGGCGTTATTCTCTACCAGGAACAGGTTATGAAAATCGCCGGAGCGCTGGCCAGCTATTCCATGGCGGAAGCCGACGGGCTGCGCAAGGCCATGGGAAAAAAGATCGCTGAAAAGATGGCCGAGCACCGCCAGCGTTTTGTTGATGGTGCCGTAGCCAACAAGGCCCCGGCCGATAAAGCCAAGAAGATTTTCGACCTGATGGAAAAGTTCGGCGGTTACGGTTTCAACAAGTCGCATAGTGCCGCCTACGCGCTGATCGCTTTCCAGACGGCGTACCTCAAAGCTCATTTCCCGGTCGAGTTTATGGCCGCCCTGCTGACCAGTGAAATGCATTCCATTGACGGCGTGGTGAAATTCATTGCCGAATGCCGGAGCCACGATATCGAGGTTCTGCCGCCGGATATCAATTCCAGCGGCCTGGAGTTCAGTGTGCACGACGGCAAAATTCGTTTCGGTCTGGTAGCCGTGAAAAATGTCGGTGAAGGGGCCATTGAGTCGATCCTGGAAGTCCGGGCAGAGGGCGGTGTTTTCAACTCGCTGTTTGAGTTTTGTGAGCGCGTGGACCTGCGTAAGGTCAACAAACGCGTCATTGAGAGTCTTATCCGTTGCGGTGCTTTTGATTCCACCGGCGCACCCCGGGCCCGGATGATGGCTGCTCTGGAAGATGCCCTGGAATACGGGCAGCTGGTCCAGAAAAAGAAGATGGATCCCCAGATGGGGTTATTCGATGTGGGCGGCGGTGATGAAGAGCCGATTAACCGGCCGACCATGCCCGAGATTACTGAATGGGAAGAAAAGCAATTGCTGGCCTTTGAGAAGGAATCCTTGGGATTTTATATCACCGGCCACCCGCTGTCGCGGTTTGAGGAGATCCTGGATCAGTTTACCAATACCGATGCGCTTACCATCAAGGAGAGCGACGACAGAGCCCCGGTACGCATCGGCGGCCTGGTCAGTGCCAGCCGCATTCTGCGGACACGCAAAGGCGACCTGATGGCTTTTGTCACCGTGGCCGACTTGCAGGGTAGCGTGGAGGTGGTGGTCTTCCCCGAGACCTATGCTGCGGCAAGTGATCTCATTATCAACGATGCCCCGCTTCTGGTTCAGGGCCAGGTCCAGAAAGAGGAGAGCGGGGTAAAAATCATAGCGGATGACATTATTCCCATGGACAAAGCCGCCGAAAACTGGACGGCCAGCGTTCATTTCCGGATCGATCTTGCCAAAAGCGGTAAAGACCAGCTGCAGCAGATGAATACTCTACTGACACGGTACCCGGGCACCTGCAAAGGGTTTTTACATTTTTTCCAGGCCGGGCAGGCGGAAGCCGTCGTAGCACTGCCGGATTCACTCAGAATCAGGCCGGGGCGCCGGATGGAAAGGGAAGTGAACGGTCTTTTAGGGTATCGCGCCGTTACCACCGAGTGCAGCCAGATCGCCGTTGCAAACGGCAATGGGGGCAGCGCCAAGGGGCGACGCCGGTGATCAGGCCCGGCTGGGCGGGGAGCTTTTGTCGATATCGAAATCGGTATCGGTATCGGGATCGGAAAAAAGTGATTCACTGGCCTTTCGATTTCGATATGTTGTAATCCTGTTGAAGCAATACATGTAGAGGCATCGCTTCAAAATCGAGGGAACCTCATGAAAGGAAGATCATGCAAGTACCGCTGTTGGATTTGAAAAAACAATATGCTGCCATCCGCGAGGAAGTGCGGGCCGTTACCGATGAGATTTATGAATCGCAGTACTTCATCATGGGACCGCATGTGGAGCGCCTTGAAGAGGATCTTGCCGCTTACTGCCGGACGGATTATGCGGTTGGGGTGTCCTCTGGTTCCGATGCTCTGATCATCGCCCTGATGGCCCTCGGGGTTGGTTCCGGTGATCTGGTTCTCACCACCCCCTATACCTTTTTTGCTACCGCCGGTGCTGTAGCCCGGGTCGGTGCCCGACCGGTCTTTGTCGATATCGATCCGGACACCTATAACATCAGTCCCACCCTACTGGCGCAAGCGCTGGAAGAAATGACTGCCGGTCGGCGGGAGAAGGTAAAGGCCGTTATTCCCGTCCATCTCTATGGCCAGTGCGCCGATATGGAGCCGATTCTCAAATCCGCCGCCGCCTACCATCTGCCGGTGATCGAAGATGCCGCGCAGGCTATTGGCGCCGAGTATCAAGGACGACGGGCCGGTTCAATGGGCAGCTTCGGTTGCTTTTCGTTCTTTCCGTCCAAAAACCTCGGTGCCTTCGGTGACGGCGGCGTCGTGACCACTAGTGACCGGCAGCTGGGAGAGACCCTCCGGATTCTCAGAAACCACGGGGCCCAGCCTAAATATTTTCATCATGTCATCGGCGGTAATTTCAGGCTCGATGCACTCCAAGCCGCGATTGTTGCGATCAAGCTCCAACACCTGGACAACTGGACCGCCGGGCGTCAAAAGAACGCGGCGACCTACCGGGAATTGTTCCAGGCGGCCGCACTGACTGCGCGCCTCAAACTGCCCATTGAAAAACAGGGGCGGCACATCTACAACCAGTTTGTCATCGCCGTTCCGGCAAGACGGGACGATCTTCGCGCCTATCTTCAGGAGGCCGGTATCGGTACGGAAGTCTATTACCCGGTACCGCTGCACCTGCAAAAGTGCTTTGCCGGGCTCGAATATGGCCCCGGTGATTTTCCGGCGGCGGAAGAGGCTGCGCAGCAAACCCTGGCCCTGCCCATTTTCCCTGAGCTTACCCAGGACCAGCAGACCTATACCGTCGATAAAATCAAACAGTTTTTTGCGAGGTAATCTCAAAAATAGGATTTTGGGTCAAGGTGCGGCGGCCGTGAGGTTCAAACCGGAGGAATACTCAAGTATTTCGAGGATAGCGCTATCGCTTCACTCCGTGTCGAAACCGAGCGCCTAACGCAGAGATTGGGCCAAAAGACATTTTTGAGAAAGCCTCGGGTAGAATTGACAGATCGCGTCTCCAGCATTACACTCAGGGGAGGTGGAAGTTACCTATGAATATCAATGCCCCTCAGACGCTGTCAGGTCAGTTCGTGGTTGCCATGCCGGCCCTGGCCGATCCGAACTTTTTCCAGACGGTCACCTGTATTTCGGAACACAATGACCAGGGAGCCCTGGGTGTCATCGTGAACCGGTTGCATGCCCTGCTGTCCGCCAACGATATCTTCACGGAACTGCAATTGGATGTCACGGTAGATGCGGAACAGATCCCTGTGCACATCGGCGGGCCGGTTCATATGGATGAAGTGTTCATCCTGCACGGTCAGCCGTTCGGGTGGCAGGGCTGCCTGCCGATCTCGGAAAACCTGGCAATCAGCAATACGGTGGACATTTTGGCGGCCATCGCCCGAAACGAGGGGCCGCAGGATTTTCTCATCGCTCTCGGTTGCGCAGGTTGGGGACCGGGGCAGCTCGAGGGCGAGCTGCTTGAGAATGCCTGGCTGACCGGGGCCGCCAGCTGTGACATCATTTTTAAAACCGATATCTCCATGCGCTGGGAGCATGCGCTGCGTCAGATGGGGGTGGATCCGGCGTTGCTCTGTGATACCGCAGGCCACGCCTAAAACCCGATTTTAAAGGCCCTGACAGGCCAAATACCTGCGTTGGACCGCAAAGTTAAATCCTCGAAATATTCCAATATTCCTCCGGTTTAACTTTTCTTCCCGCCTTGGTCTTTAACCTGTCAGGGCCTTTAAAATCGGGTTTTGTGTATTGAGTACCTCTGCCTTGGTCTTTAACCCAATGCGGGCGTCTGATTGCGGCTTCATCGTTTTAGGCCAGATACCGGCGTTGAGCCGGCAATTTCAATCCTCGAAATATTACATATATTCCTCCGGTTGAACTTCCAGTTCCGCCTTGATCTTTAGCCAATAAAAGCTCTTAATGGCGACTTCTGGATTTTAGAGATGGACCTTACTACCTCAGGCCATGTCGTGAGAAACTTCATCCTTGAAATACAGCGCATATTCCTACGGTTAATATCGCCACCCCGCCTTGGTCTTTAACCCAATGCGGGCGTCTGAGCACGGCTTCACCCCTTGGTGGATCAACTGACTGCATTTCGCTGGTAAACTCAATCCTCGAAATATTCTCAAAATTCCTCAGGTCAAATTCGCCATCCCGGACTGGTATTAAACCAATCAGGGTCAGTGACGACGATTTTTGCGTTTTGAATTTTACTTTTTTACGGTGGCGGATTTGGACTTTGTTTTGGCGGTTTTTTTGAGGCAGATTTTGTCTTTCTTGGCGAAGGCGCAGAGCTTAGGATTGTAATATTCCTTGCAGTTAAGGGGGTTGTACAGCGGACATTCGGGATTTTTGGTGGACATGGGCTTTGCTTTGCGTTGTTGTTCGGGTCCTAGCCTGCCTGCCGGAAAGGCCTCGGAAAGTGCCGGGTTTATTGGGGTGCCCCACGATGCGGTTGTTCAGGGTCACTTGCTGTGCAGATGATTGACGCTGCCTTTTTTGAGCGGTGTCATACTGAGCCTGTTGGACTATGCCAGATTCCGGTAGGCCGCACTGAATTCAAGTTACCACAAAACCATAGATTTTACAACGGATTATGTCTGGTCTCCCGGCTTTGCAGGGGCTCACGGACCTGGATGGAATGGTTTTGACAATTTATCACGGTCGGTGTAATAAGAGCGCCTGACAGGTCAGGTCCTGACCATTTGGAAACGCACCCCGAATATCAAGCAGAAACATGAATGCGATTTATACCGAACTGAAGCAGCAGCTGCTGGAAATCAATGCCAACCTGCAGTCGGTCCTTGAAAATGTCCAGGATCAAGATGAAATCACCGACGGCCGGTTCAAGGCCTGGCGTGCGGCCTGCGCCGATATTCATTACCAGATAAGCGAAGAAATCCTCAGGGTAGCGGTGGTTGGGCCGATCAAATCGGGGAAAAGCACTTTTACCAACGCCCTTTTTGGGGGCGACTTTTTAAAACGGGGGGCCGGCGTCGTCACCTCTATCGTTACACGCATTCGCAGCGGCCGGGAATTGAAGGCGGTTCTCTATTTCAAAGACTGGGATGACGTTAACATCGATCTCGAACAGGCCCTGACGATGCTGCCATCCTGGGAAGCCCGGGATGATGGCAAGCCTTTCGACATCCGCCGTGAAAAAGACCGCCAAGCCCTGGAACATGCCCTGGATGAACTCAGCAACGACCACCTTATCACCGACGGTACCCGGAATGCGAACAGCATCCTGCCGTCCCTCTATCTCCATGGCTACCAGAGCGTCAGCGATATCATCTCACCGGATTCGCATGCCACTGAATTCGGTGATGAAGACTTTGTCCGCCACCGGGAGTATGTGGGTAGTGACGAACTGGCCGTTTATCTAAAAGATGTTGAACTGGAGATCAACCACTCCCAAATCGACGGCACCATCGAAATTGCGGACTGCCAGGGCAGCGATTCCCCCAACCCCATGCACCTGGCCATGATCCAGGACTACCTGCTGCGCACCCATCTGCTGATATACGTGATCAGCAGCCGGACCGGCCTGCGCCAAGCGGACATCCGGTTTCTGTCCACCATCAAGAAAATGGGGATTATCGATAATACCCTATTTGTGGTCAATTGTGATTTCAGTGAGCATGAGACCACCGCGGGACTGGAGACCCTGGTGGAGCGTGTACGACAGGAGTTGTCCCTGATCAAACCCGAACCGGAGGTGTTTACCCTGTCCGCTCTTTACAACCTTTTTGCGGCCCTGCCGGCCAAAGAACTTCCGGAAAAGGACCGCGCCCGCCTGAAGCAATGGCGCACGGAGAAACAGTTTGTCGCCTTCTCGGACGACGAATCCCGCCGCTTTGAAGAGGTATTTCACGGGAAACTCAGCCGGGAGCGCTTTTTCCTGCTCCTGAAAAACCATCTCGAACGTATAGGGGTGATGCGGGCGGGCATGGATCGCTGGTTGTGGACCAACCGCGAGTTGATGAGCGAAGATGCCGAAGGCGTGGCGGATCTTTTGCGCAAGATCGCCCACCATCAGCAACGCATGGACCAGATCAAGGATCTGATCAAGAATACGCTCGGTGGCGCAGCGGGTAAAATCAAGAAAGAGATTCGGGTCGACATCGACCGTTTTTTCAATACCCGGCCGGGCAGTGTGCTGCAGTCCACCCTGGACACCATCCGGCAATTCAGCATCGTTTTCGAAAACTACGCGGACAGCTTGGTCGCGTCCGGTTTTTCCAGTACGCTCTACCAGGTTTTCCAGGAATTTCGACAATCCCTGGATACCTTCATGGCCGAAAACATCAATCCCGAGATTGTCAGTTTCACGTCCCGCACCGAGAAAAAAATCAAGGCCGGTCTTGAGGCGGTGGCCGAACCCTATCAGTCCATGGCCCTGGACGCCATCTCGGAATACCACCAGACCATGAACCACTATGAGATGGGCACCGCGGAAGCCGGTGAGAAACAACTGACCTTGTTGGAACTCGATGATGTGAAAAAGGTGGCTGGACTGAAGCTGCCGACGTCGGCCACCAGCATGCGCTATTCGGCCAGGGTGCGAACCGAGGCCGTCGTTCGCCTGGGTATCTACAGCGTCTTGAAATTGTTTAAAAAGGCTTTCAAGAAGCCACTTAAAAATGAGAAAGAGGAACAGATGTTGGCCCTGGCTGCCGGCGTGAAACGCATGAAGGCTGAAACCGAGAATGCGGTTCTCTTCCATTTTAAGAGTTACCGGGAAAATTTTAAGTTTCAATATGCTTTCAAGCTGGTAGACTTCGCAGCGTCACATTTGCACCGCACGCTACTGGAAAGGCTGCGGGCATATGACACCGACCTAACCGAATTGACGCGGGTCATGGAAACCCGGGGTGACGAGCGGGAGCAGATAATCGCCCTGCTGGACAGAACCAGCGCAGAGCTGCGAAAAATTCAACGCGACCTTGAAAAGACGCGGGACCGGATGGAACAGGCCGCTGGATAAGGACCGGCTGTCGGGGGCATCCTATCCGCGGGTTGACAAACCTATATAGGAGGAATCTGTGAACACAAGAAATGTAGCGGTAGCCAATGAGAAGGGCGGGGTCGGCAAAACGGTTACGGTTATCAACCTGGGGGCGTCCCTGGCCGCCATGGGCAAAAAGGTTCTAATTGTGGACATGGACCCCCAAGCCAATGCGACCAAGGGGCTCGGCGTGGCGGTAACGGAGGAAATGCTGACCACATACGACATCATTAAAAATCACAAGTCGCCGACGATCGACAAAGCGATCGTCCCAACCAGCTGGAACGGGCTGGAACTTTTGCCGTCTGATGCGAACCTGGCCGGGGCCGATATAGAACTGGTCAATGAGTACGGACGCGAGAACCGGCTCAAAAGGGCTATGGCGGGCATGGGAGCACCATACGATTTTATTATCATGGACACCCCCCCGAGCCTCTCCCTGCTCACCGTCAACGTGTTTGCGTTTGCAACCGAAGTGCTGGTTCCCTGCCAGACCCACCCGTATGCCTATGATGCCCTGGAAAATCTTTTTGATACCATCGAGGTGGTACAGGACGAAATCAACGCGGGGCTGGAGGTGAAAGGGATCATCCCGACGTTTTTCGATCAGCGCACCCGGGTCAGCCACGAAATCCTGGATAAGCTCAAGACGGACCAGCGCTATCGCGAACTAATCTGCGAATCCATTATCCGCATCAACACGACCATTGCCGAAAGCGCCAATGCCGGCATGCCGATCATGCACTATAGACGCAGCAGCTCCGGGGCGGCCGACTACCAGGCGCTGGCCGAGGAATTAACCGGTCCGGGCAGTTCTTAAGGCCTGAAAGTCCAATAACGACCTTCAGCTTTGAATTTGGCTCACTTTTTCGTCGCCTGCAGTTTCATTAAATTATCCAGAGCAAAATCGATGGTCGGATCCAGGGCCAGGGCGGTTTCATAGTATTCGATGGCTTCATCCGTTTTGCCCAGGTCCCGATAATTGGAAGCGATGTTGGCATAGTCGATGGCCGAGCCGGGATTCAACTTGACGACCTTTTTGAAACATTGAATAGCGTCCTCATGGGCTTTGAGTTTAAAGTGGCAAAAGCCCATCAGGTTGAAGATGTCCGTGCGTTCATCGTCGGCTTCCGCCCCTTTTTGCAGGATTTCCAGGGCTTCAGCATAACGTTCCATCTCCTTCAGGCACTGGCCCATATAGGAATAGATGCTGGGAATGTCCTGACGGGTGGGGTTCTGATCCAGGGCCTTTTCCAGGGACGCCAGTGCGGCGGATGGTGAACCGGACGCCAGTTGACTGAGACCGATGTAAAATTGGTTGTAGTATTTACCGGGCAACTTCCGGTCGAACGCCTGCAGTAATTGCAGGGCCTCCTCCGGCGGATTGTTCTCGGTGATGAATTTGGCTGAGAACATACCCACGCTGGTACCATGTGATCTTTCTCGGAAATGGGCGCCGGGGATGATGGTATAGAAGGCTGGAATTTCCAGCTCAGCATGCATGGTATCAATCAAAATGGCCTGCATGTCGTTCTTGGCCAGGGCGCCGAGCAGATTTTCGATTTCGGTTTTGATATTGTCGTCAGATAGGTCCGGGAGCTCGGTGATATCGACAAAGCGCTCTTCTTTGGTGATAAAGTCGGCTGCTTCGATGTTTGTAAACTTGGGCAGACCGCTGGCAACGAAATTGGCGCCGGTGTTGAAATCTCCGGCCAGCTGGGCGACTTCCGTCAGGGTGCGGCTCAGGGCCTTTTGGGGATCCGGGGTGGTCCCGGCCGTCCAGACGATTTCACTTTTGGCGGGGAAGGTGAGCGGGTCGTAAGCCAAGACACCCACTGAGGGAATCCCGGTATCCAGCGAAAAATCGGAGACAAACAGACGGATGCCGGCTTTTTCGTATTTGGCCAACATATCGCACACAGCCGGATCAGTGGCTGATGCCAGCCGTATCCGCGGGACTTGCAGGCGGTTGCGGCTTACAACCGAGGAGACGTGCCGCTCGACGATTTCACAAAGGCCCTGGCTGACAGCCTCTTCAACACAGTTACCGGATGAGGGCCCGTTAAATTCATTGATCATGTAGAACCAATCGAAGGGTATCAGGATCGGTTCTTCCCGGGAAAGATTATACGCCATCGTCCATTTAAGGGGCAGCGTTTCAAAAACGGTGCGGGTAATGTCCAGTTCATCAGAATCGTCATGGACGGACTTGGCGATCATTTCAAACGGCATAGCCGGGCCGGTAACATTCTGGTAGGTAGCCGTGAAGAAGTTGGCCGGGTTCTGGGCAAATGAAAAAAAACTGAAACGTTCGACCAACTCCATCACTGCACTGGCCTCGGACTGTTCGGGGGTGGCCCCTTTGCCCATCTGCTTGGTGGTGCCGGTCCGGGCGCGGGCATCCCTGCCGCAGCGGCTGAAAAAAACCGGTATATCCAAACGGCCGTTATCGATCCGCTGGGTCGTTTCAAGGATATCGAGGTCCAGGGAATCGAACTTGGCCTTTACCCGCTTTACGGTTTCCGCAGGGGGCATGATCTTGTCCTGATCCAGGGTGAACTTTTTATAGGCATCTGATAATACGATATTTTTGGTTTGCATAGGCATTCTCCCGCATTCGGGCGATAAAGGCCCGTAACGATTAAGTTTAGCATCCAGACCATCTTTTCAAGTGAAAGGCAATGATTTTTTAAAGGCAGGCTAGCGATGCCGATGTCCTTGTGGCAAGCGGTATTGGTTGAAAGACGGGGGGGGATGTGCTTAACTTTTAACAGAACTTAGCTCAAATTCGGATATCCGCGGGAACACTATCATGCAGGGCGAAAGGAACTATGTCGATGCAAAGAAAAGCCGAGATCGAACGCAAAACCAAGGAGACCCAGATACAGATACTTCTCGACCTCGATGGTGCCGGGCGGCAGCAGATCGACACCGGTATTGGATTTTTAGATCACATGCTTACCTTATTTTCAGCCCACGGCTTTTTTGATCTTACGTTGCAGGCCCGGGGTGACCTGGAAGTTGATGCCCATCACACGGTCGAGGATATCGGTCTCGTTTTGGGTGAGACCATAAGCCAGGCCCTGGGTGACCGCGCCGGAATCGTACGTTACGGGCAGGCCGTGGTTCCCATGGATGAGGCCCTGGCGGCCGTGACCGTGGATCTTTCTAATCGTCCCTACATCGTTTACAATGTGCCGGCCGTCTCCGGACCGAGCAGTGTTTTCGATGCCGGGCTGGCCAAGGAATTTTTCCGGGCTCTGGCCAACAAGGCCGGCATGAACCTGCACATCAACGTGTCTTATGGTGAAAACGAACACCACATTCTGGAAGCGATTTTCAAGGCTCTGGCCCGCGCTCTGGACCAGGCCACCGGTTTTGACCAGCGCATCAAAGGGGTTCGTTCCACCAAAGGGTCCCTTTAACCGCGGAGAAACAATGGGACAGATACACGCAGCCCAGAACTGGTTCGTGACCCGCACCTGCCTGGCAGCTTATATACTATTGATTTTTTTTGGATTATCAGCTGTTTTCGCCGGTGAAAAGGCATCGCCGGACCTGGATTCAACCGCGAAGCGCCGTACGGTCCTCTTGCTGCCGTTCAAAGATTTGACGGCTGTCTACGGAGCTTATGGCAATATCCGCAGTCCCATCAATGGGCGGGTATTTTTAAGTGGACCAGTTGAAAAGAAGGCCACCCGCTTCATGGACGCCCGGCTACACACGCTTTTAAGTGAAAAAGATGCGTTTGTTCTCATTGCCGCGGAAGAAGCCGGCGATATGCTCACCACCCTGGCAAATCAGCATCAGCAGGCCCTGACGGAACGCAGCCTTTGGGTTGAAGTCGGGCGCGCGGAAGGTGTGGATGCTGTGCTGGGTGGGTTCATATACCGGTTTAAGAATCGAACCGGCCGGGATTACGGGGTCGAAGAAGCCGCCTCAGTCGCTTTCGACCTGCACCTGATACGGGTCGCGGACGGGCGGACTCAGTGGTCGGGGCGCTTTGATGAAACCCAGCAACCCCTCAGCAGCAATATCTATAATTTTAAGAAATTCATCAACCGCGGTGGTAAATGGGTCACCTCCAGGGAAATGGCCTCCGGGGGCCTGAAAGCCCTTATAGACGATATACCTGCCAGATAATTATACACTTGACAATTTATAATTTATTCTTTAGTTTACAGAGTTTAGGTTGAATTTTGTACTGCTGGTAAATGCTCGTCGCCGGCGTTGCATATAACACCCATCCGGTCGCATCTTATTTGCCTGTGGCCGAGGCAAAGGAGGATGGCATTTTTGGCAGGTCTTATTCCTGAAGATATAATTGCTGAGATCAAGAATGCCGCGGATATTGTCGATATTGTTTCCGAACTAGTGGCGCTGAAGAAAGCCGGGCAAAATCACATTGGGCTTTGCCCATTCCATTCCGAAAAAACCCCCTCATTCACCGTGAGCCCCACAAAGCAGATCTTCCACTGCTTCGGGTGTGGTGCCGGCGGCAATGTGTTCCGGTTTTTGATGAAACACCAGGGCCTCTCGTTTCCGGAAGCCGTGCGAACACTTGCCGGGCGTTACGGGATTGATCTGCCGGAGCGGGAAATGTCGCCGGCGGAGCGCCAACGGATGGATGAACTCGACAAGATCCGGCGGGCCAACCAGATTGCGGGCAGTTTTTATCAACGGTGCCTGACGGAAAGTCGGATTGGGCTAGACGCGCTGTCTTACCTGGAACGGAGGGGGCTTGACCGAGCGGCGATCGACCGTTACCAGCTGGGGTTCGCGCCGGCCGGCTGGGACAATCTGTCCACCCTCTTCACGCGTAAACAGGTTCCGTTAACTGTGGCGGAGAAGACCGGATTGATTGTGCCCCGCAAGAACAGTTCCGGGTACTATGACCGTTTTCGGGAGCGGGTGATGTTCCCGATTTTCAATGCGGCCGGCAGCTTGATCGGTTTTGGGGGCCGGGTTCTGGATGATGCCCTGCCCAAGTATATGAATTCACCGGAATCACCGGTATATAACAAACGCCGCTCACTGTATGGTATCAATTGGGCACGTAACCGTTGCCGGGAGCAAAAGGCGGTCTATATCGTGGAAGGCTACCTGGATATGCTCAAACTGCATATCAATGGTATTGAAAACAGTGTGGCCACCCTCGGCACTGCGCTTACTCCGGAACACATCCGCATGCTGAAAGGCTGTGTGGGAGAGGGCCGGATGATCCTGGTATATGATTCCGACCAGGCGGGCTTGAACGCCGCTCATCGGAGTCTGGATCTTTTTTTGAAGGAACATGCGGATTTTCGAAAGGGAGATGTCTTTCGGGATAAGAACGCCGATACGCGCATCATGATTCTGCCGGAAGGCCATGACCCGGATTCATTTATCAGCCAGGCGGGACGGGAAGCATTTTTGGATAAGGCGAAGACGGCCCCCGGCCTGGTCACGTTTCTGTTCGATATGGCCGTCAAACGGCACGGTATGAGCACGGAAGGTAAAATCAAGATCGTGGCCGACCTGTCCGGAACCCTGGCGGTGATCAATGACCAGGTAGCTCGCTCGCTTTATGTAAAAGAACTGGCGGAGCGTCTGAATATTGATGAGAACGCCATTCTGGCCAAGATTCGGGAGTCCGTGGACAGGGGCCGGCAACCCCGCCACCGGGCCCTGCCAACGACCCCGGGGGACACCAGCCAAGACGACCCGGGACGTCCGGTTGTGTCCAGGGGTACGCGGCTGGAGCGACAGATCCTGGCAATGATGCTTCAATATCCTGATATCATAAAGGATATAGAAGATCGTGACCTGCTCAGCCAATTTGCGGACGGGCCCTTGAAATCCATAGGGCAAAAAGTGCTGGATGGGCGCAGACAGGGAAAGGTGGACATCCCTGATTTGATGAGTATTTTAGATAACGCCGCTGAGCAGGAACTGGCTGCGGAACTGGCCATGGGCAATGAACTCTGGCACCGTTGGGACCGCCGGAAGTGCCTGCAGTTGATTGGCCAGCTTGAAAAGAGTAGGGCCAGGAGGGAAGACGACCTCCTGCAACGAATCAAGGCCGCGGAGGCTGAGAACAATCAGCCGCTGCTGCTGCAGTTATTAAAGGAAAAACAGTCACAGGCCAAAGAAAGGCATTGAGTCTTGTGACCGGATTGAGGCCCGGAAATGACCGCTGGAGTTATTTCCAGTTGGCAGGTGACGGGTTTTGCAATCACCGGCAGGTTTTCTGCCCTCGTGATCCAGCTTTCAGGAGGTTTAGCCGTATGGCCAAGAAATCAGTATCCAAGTCCAAAAAATCAAAAGCGGCGGCCGCTGCCAAAAAGGCAGCTAAGAAGGCCGGCGCAACCACCGCCAAAAAGAAGAAGGCGGTAGCTAGCGCCAAGGCCACCAAGAAGGCCGCGCCCAAGAAGACCGCGAAGAAAAAGGCCGCCCGCAAGGCTACCAAAAAAACCGCCGCCAAAAAACCCGCCCAGAAATTGGCAGCTAAAAAAGCCGCCAAGAAAGTTGCCCGGAAGGTTGCCAAAAAGGCCGCTGCCAAAAAGACCGTGAGAAAGAGGACCCCGAAGAAGATCGTAAAAAAGAAGGTCGCCGAGAAGGTCGCTAAAAAGAAAACGGTGAAGAAAGCCGTGAAGAAGGCGGCACCCAAAAAAGCAGTAAAAAAAGTGGCCGCCAAGAAGAAGACCGCCGCCCGTAAAAAGGCGGCCGCGAAACCGGTAGTCAAGAACGAGGCTACCGGCCAGAACCTGGATAAAAAGACCCTGGCGGTAATCGGCAAGCTCATGGCGCAGGGAAAAAAGAAGGGCTTCCTGACGTATGATGAAGTAAATGCGGTTCTGCCGGAGGACATGCTCTCCCCGGATCAAATCGACGAAACCCTGATGCTGTTTGATGCCAAGGGAATTGAGATTGTTGACCGGGGCCGCGAAAAAAGCAAAGCAACCACAGCCGCAAAAAAGAAAGCCAAAGCCAAAACCTGCGCCAAAGCCAAAACGTCTGCGGTTGAGTTCGGCTCAGTGACCGATCCGGTAAAGATGTACCTGCGGGAAATGGGACTGGTTACGCTGCTCAGTAGAGATGGCGAAGTCGAGATTGCCAAGAAAATCGAAGCCGGCGAGCAGGAAGTCTTGCGGGCCCTTTTAGATACGACCACCGGCGTCAATTGCCTGCTGGAGATCGGCCAGTTTATCAAAAACGGCGAACTGCGGCCCAAGTATGTACTCCGGGACATCGATGAAGGTGAGACCTATGTCGATGAGATGGGCCAGACCGAAAAGTTTGTTGCCACGGTGGATGCCATCGATGAAATCAATGCCGAGAATCGGGATTTTCGCGAGCGCTTGTTCTCCGAAATACTCGCGGCCGATGAACAGCGCCGCATCAGGCGCTGTATCGCCTGGCGTAACAACAAGATCTTCGATGTCCTGAAAGAGTGGCGTCTGGAAGGCAACATTATCGATAAGATTGAAGAGCTGGTTCGCAGGCAGGTTGATTGGTTTGAGACCAAGCACAGGATGATCTCTTTATGTGCGGAATCGATCGACGCCCCGCTGAGTGAATTGCGGGTGAATTTAAAAAACAAGACCACTTTTAACAACTGGATCAAAGACCGCTGTACGCTCACCCGGAATGAAGCCGGGGCCCTGTATGGCGAGATCACCGGTATTCAGATGGAGATCGATCTGGTTGAAAATGAGATCAAGGCCAATGGCCGTGCGCTCAAGCGGATTATTTCCAGTGTTGAAGAAGGACGCCACAAGGCCAAACTAGCCAAGAGCGAATTAACCAAGGCGAACTTGCGCCTGGTGGTTAGCATCGCCAAGAAGTACACCAATCGGGGACTGCAGTTCCTCGATCTGATCCAGGAAGGCAACATCGGTCTGATGAAGGCGGTCGACAAGTTTGAATATCGCCGGGGCTACAAGTTTTCAACCTATGCCACCTGGTGGATCCGGCAGGCCATTTCCCGGGCTATTGCCGACCAGGCGCGTACCATCCGGATCCCGGTCCACATGATTGAGACCATCAATAAGCTGATTCGCACCTCTCGTTATTTGGTGCAGGAACTTGGCCGGGAACCTTCACCGGAAGAGATTGCCGAAAAAATGGAAATCCCCCTGGACAAGGTGCGGAAGGTCTTGAAGATCGCCCGTGAGCCCATTTCATTGGAAACGCCGATTGGTGAAGAGGAAGACAGTCATCTGGGCGATTTTATTGAAGACAAGAAATTTATGCTGCCTTCAGATGCGGCCGTGAGTCTCAACCTGGCTGAACAGACCCGTAAGGTATTGGCGACCCTGACACCGCGTGAGGAAAAAGTGTTGCGCATGCGGTTCGGGATTGGCGAGAAGGCGGACCATACCCTGGAAGAAGTCGGCCAGGATTTTGCAGTTACCCGGGAGCGCATACGGCAGATCGAAGCCAAGGCCCTGCGCAAACTCAGGCACCCGACAAGAAGCCGAAAGCTGAAGAGCTTTATCGACCATTAGGGTTAGTAAAAGTCGAAATCGCTATCGGTATGGGAATCGGTTTCGGGGATCTTTACTCTAAAGCCGATTTCGATAGCGATTTCGATCCTGATACCGATGATGGCGCGACAATTTTTTGAAACCCGAAAGTTAAACAAACAGTTTGGGTAATCCGTCTTGTTAGATTGCGGATCTTAGAGCACTGTTTACCGAACCGGGATTCATGAGAAGGGCTCTTGACAAACCAAAAGAGGAAAGTTATTAGGAGCACGCTTTATGATGTACGCAGGGCCCATAGCTCAGTTGGCAGAGCCACCGGCTCATAACCGGTCGGTCCCTGGTTCGAATCCAGGTGGGCCCACCATTTCAAGGGGCGCTTGACCAGGCACAGGGCGCGGTAAACACCGCGCCTTTTTTGTAGAGGCTAACTCAAAAATGTCTTTTGGTCCAATCTCTGCGTTGGGCGCTCGGTTCCAATCCTCGAAATACTCTATAGTATTCCTCCGGTTGGAACCTCACGTCCGCCTTGACCTTGAACCAAAATCCTATTTTTGAGATAGCCTCAATCCTAAGCGCACATTAAATCGGTTAAACCGTATTAACAGATAGGAACCATGATACCGACCGTAAGTGACATCATACGACTCATGGAGCAGATTGCGCCGATGCATCTGGCGGAAAGTTGGGACAACTGCGGGCTGCAGGTCGGCGCGCGGCATTGGCCGGTGAAGCATATTCGTACGGCCCTGGATCCCCTGCCACACGTCGTAGCGGAGGCGGTGGATGCGGGGGTAGACTTTTTGATTACCCACCACCCGCTGATTTTCAAACCGGTGAAACAGGTAGATTTTGGATCCGACCTGGGGCACATTGTCCAGCAAGCCGCCGATCAACATCTGGCGATTTATGCGGCGCACACCAGTCTGGACAAAGCCCCGGAAGGGCTTAACGATATGTTGGCCGCCCTCATAGGGCTGGAATCCCTGGAGCCGCTGGTGGCCGGTGAACGGGCCGGTTCTTTCAAATTGGTGTTGTTCGTACCGATGTCCCACATTCAGGTGGTCACCGATGTTCTGGTGGACACCGGTGCCGGTAGAATAGGGAGCTACACCGGTTGTACATTCAGAAGCGAAGGGGTGGGCACGTTTATCCCGGGACCGGGAACCAACCCGTTTAGCGGACAACGCGGCCAGATGAACAAAGCCGCCGAAATGCGCATTGAAGCCGTACTGGCCGGTGCAGATATTGAGAAAGTTGTAGCTGCCGTGCAAGCCGTACATCCCTATGAAAGCATGGCCTATGATGTTTACCCGGTAGTTACGTTGGATCAGCAGGGACTCGGTCGGGTAGGCATGCTAAAGGCCGAAATGGAGCTAGGTGATTTTGCGCAAGACGTTGCCCGGAAACTCAGCCTGGATGCGGGTATCCGCCTGGTGGGCGACCCGCGAATCAAGATATCAAGGGTGGCCGTATGCACTGGTAGTGGTTCCAGTCTGACCAATGACTTTTTAGCCTCCGGGGCGGAATTCTACGTAAGTGGAGATATGCATTATCATGATGCCCAGTCCATCGAAGCCGCCGGACGCGGTTTGCTGGATGTCGGCCACTTTGCTTCCGAACGGATCATGGTGCCGGCCCTGGCGGACCGCTTGCGCCACGAAATTGCGGCGGCAAAGCACGACACGGTTGTTTCGACCTGCACTGTTGAAACGGATCCTTTTAAGTTTGTTTCCGTGTGATGACTGTTCATTCTGCGGATGAAACCAATCAGTCTTGGTTCTGCGAGCTTCGCCCAATACATTTAGTTCGAGGGGAGGTTTTGAAACCGCTTCCAAATAAGACTTCAAACACATAGGTAAATTTTCATGCAAGAACAGATTGCCCATTTGACCCGTTTGCAAAACATTGAGATTGATTCCAAACAGACCGAACAGCGGATTACCGAAATCTCAAAACAGTATGAAATTCTGGATCAGCGCTTACAGGATTTCGAGCAGATGATGGAAACTGAAAACCAGCAGAATGACACTGTCAAGAAGGAGTATCGGGATTACGAGGTGACGGTCCAGGACAACCTGAGTCTGATCTCGAAAAGCAAAGAAAAACTATCCCTTGCGAAGAACAACAAGGAATACCAGTCTTCGCTGAAAGAGATCGAAGAACTTGAAAAAAAGAATTCCGCCATAGAAGACCTTATGCTGGAAATTCTCGATAGACTGGAGACTGCTGAAAAAAAGCTTAAGGTGCGTGCGCAGGAATACAGCGAACTCAGCACGGAAGTGGAACGGGGCCGGCGGGAAATTGGTGCTGAAATTGATATCAAAAAGCAGGAACTTGTAAAGCTCAACCAAGACCTCCAGGAGGCCCGCGCCCAGATAACCCCTGAGCTTATGGAGGTTTTTGAAAGAACCAAAAAAATGCAGCCCAATAAGATTGCTCTGGCACGCGTGATGGATGCGGTCTGCCAGGACTGCAATGTGACGATCCCGGCGCAATTGTATAATGAGCTGCAAAGGAGAAACAGTCTGGAATTTTGCCCGAAATGCGGGCGCATCGCTTACTGGTCGGAGTCGGCCAGATGATCGCCGGGGTATGAGGCCCCGGAGGAAAGTCCGAACACCGCAGGGCGGGGTGCTCCATAACGTGGAGTCACGGTGACGTGAAGGAAAGTGCAACAGAAAGTATACCGCCTGTGAATTGGCCGGGGTGACCCGGCTTATTTGCCGGTAAGGGTGAAACGGTGCGGTAAGAGCGCACCAGTTTTCCGGGTGACCGGAAAAGCTATGTAAACCCCACCCGGTGCAAGACCAAATAGGGGAGCGTCTGAGGGCGGCCCGTCCAAGCTCCCGGGTAGGTCGCACGAGGTCACGGGCAACCGTGATCCCAGATGAATGATCATCGCCCCATGCGCGGGTAACCGGCAGGGGGACAGAATTCGGCTTATGGACGGCTCCAACCAGTGTCTACTCAGAAGCGGCATCTTTAGGCCCAGGGCTGCGTTTTCACAATTTTTCAATACTCGACGTAGATTGACTACGCCTCTGGGTGCAAAATTGATCAGGCCCTCCGTCTTGGCATAATGCTTCGCCGAACGGGCGCGCTGAACCACAACCTAACGTCTATAATAAGACACCTTGGCGATCATGAAAACAGATAAGGATGTTGAGTGTTCAATGGAATTCTTAAATGCGGCGTGCGATATTTCCTTTTCTGAAAAGGTTCGTATTTTTTCGCATGACTACCTCAAGTGCTGTATCTATATCACCGGTTTCGACAATCCCCGGTATCTTTTTACCAAAAAAATGTTTTCCGAACTGATTGCATCTTCTTCGGTTTTGGAGGACTTTCTCGATTTTCACGGCGCCAAGCACAACAAGAACTGGTTTCTATACCGTGAGCTGTCCGCGGCTGTACGGCACTTGAGCCTGGCCGGTTTTGCCCAGACCCATATTTCTACCCGCCTGCAATATTACGACGTCAAGGACGCGGAGGACTTTGAAGAGCAGGGCACCCGGACCCTATTCCAGCTTCGCAAAACCTTGATGAAACTTGCGCCGGCGATTATCGCAGAGGCCCAGCGATTAGACATTCCCATGCCGGAAGAGAAGTACGACATTTCCGATTTTCCGGGGATTACGACCAGCGAAATGCTGGAATACGATATCGATGACACCAACCAGAATCAGGAAAAGAAAAGCATTGTCAAGATTGCCAGTGAATTTCTGAATATCGCCCAAAATTTCGAACAGCTGGGGATCTACGAGCAGCTGGAGCCGGATGAATTCGCTACCCTCATTCCCGGAAAGGTCAATGAGGTGGAGATCCGCCGGTTTGAAATGCTGGTGCACAACCTCCAGTCTTCTTTCGATACCTATGTCATTCCCGGTGGGTATCGCCTTCAAAATCGCAAACTCAACCGGTTGCGTGGATTTTTTTCAGTGGTTTTTCACCTGCTGCAGATGACCGGTCGTCTGCTGCATTTTTACGAGCGGCATCTGTACCAGGCGGGTTATAAAAATATCTACCGGAAAGTCAACGAAAGAATGTCCTCCCTGGTCAACCCCGAAGCTTTGCTGGACCGCACGATCAATTACGGTTTTTTCTATGCTTGCCACTTTCTGAATACAGGTGTTGACCTGGCCAAAGAGATTCTCAACGAAAATATCGAACGGGGCGCAATTACGGTCGGCATTCCGGTCAAACTCGGGTTCCATAGCCGGCCCAGCCTATTGGTGGCCAAAATTGTGCAGCATTATGGCGGCCAGGTCGAACTGTGTGTCGGTAAAGACCGGTTCGATGCCAGCAGCGTACTCGACATTCAGTGGGCCGGTGGTAAAATCCACAAGGAAGATATATCGCGGGTAACGTTTGAAGGGGACGTACGGGCCCTATCGGATATTGAAATTTTGGCCGGTGTCAATTACGGTGAGGATACCATGGGCAAGGGGGTGCCGTTGCCTAAAGAGTTGAGGTATCTGAGATAGAGCTGGTTATAAACAAAGGAATGAAAGTTTTAAAGTGCGCGACTCCAAGATTGGAAAGTATAAATTCGAAATCCGAATCCCGAAATCCGAAACAATATCGAATGACAGAAATTCAAATAGTTCCAAATAAACCGTTTCTCGCGTTTGACGATTAAATTCTTTTTTGGTCATTGGATTTTTAATTTTTTTGCGGCGTTCGCCTTGAGAACATTCCGGATTTCGATATTCGAATTTGATTAGCGAAAATTGGATAAATAATGAATATTGCCCTCATAGTAGCCGGCGGCAGTGGTTCGCGCATGCAGAGTGATCGGCGCAAGCAGTATCTCGACCTGCAGGGCGTACCGGTGATAGTTCGCACCCTGCGGGTATTCGACGCTTCTGCCCTGGTCGACCGGATCGTTCTGGTCGTTCCGGAAGATGACCAGGATTTTTGCCGGGATGAATTGCTTGCCGCGGCGGGTCTTTCAAAACCTGTGAAAATGGTTGCCGGTGGTCCCACCCGACAGGGGTCGGTACGTAATGGCCTGCAGGCTATTGCGGCAGCCGAAGATGACCTGGTGGTGATTCACGATGCCGTGCGCCCGTTTCTGCGACAATCTGAGCTTGCTGCTTGTATTGAGACGGCTGGAAAGTCCGGGGCTTGCATTCTAGCGTTGAAGGCTTTTGACACCCTGAAACAGGCCGGTACGGACGGGCAGATCAGTAGTACCATTGACCGAGAATCGATCTGGCTGGCCCAGACACCCCAGGTGTTTCGATATGGCGCGATCCACGCGGCCCATACCCGGGCAAAAGAAGAGGGCATCGTGGTAACGGATGATGCCACTCTACTGGAAATGGCCGGTCAGGCAGTGCGTATCGTACCCGGCAGCCGTTGGAATATCAAAATTACCACCCCGGAAGATCTCACCTTAGCGGGTGCAATTGCCCACGTTTTTTCAACGATCTGAAAACGGGTCAGCACGGCTACGCTCCCCTGTCGCCGGACCCATACCCACCAACATACCCAATATTTTAGCACAATTGGAAAATTTTAAAGATGTTTCGGCTGCAGTGCGTGTCGCTGGCTCAACCACGGGACTAGTTAAATTGAATTGACATCTTGAGCAATATCTAATATAGATATCCTATTAATTATCACTGTTAAAACAGAGACCTATGGGATGATAGGCTCGATGTGATAATTGATGCGTAAAAACCGGTTCTGCAAAGTATTCAGGCTTTGCCGAACCGGGGCTGTAACCACCCGGGGACGGCGGGCTGGTCAGCACGGCCCTCCCGAAAAGAGTGGGTACCACCTGATACCGACAAACCCTGCTTCTTAAATTCTAACAGAGAAGACATTATGACCAGATTTCGTGAAGGCGTACTGGCTATATTGCTCGTCCTGTTGTTTGCCTGGCCGGTATGGGGCCAGGAAACAATTCCCTTCAACCCCCCCCGCGAAGCAACCATTACCATAGCGAATATCAATCTGCGCAGCGGGCCCGGTACGGATTTTCCCATTGTAGGCGGGATTAACGAATCGGGATTGACCGTGGAAGCCCTCGCTCGGAAGGGAGAGTGGGTCCAGATCAGGACGGGTAATACTGAAGCTTGGGTGGACGCCAAATTTATCGAGATTAAAGCGCCGGCGGCGGTACCCGAATCCGCTGGTGAGTCCGCGGCAGCAGCTGCAGAACAGGAAGAGACCGACGAAGAGTTCGCCGAAGAAGAAGATGACGAGGGCATCCTGGTCAAGAGCATTATCTTCGAAGGCAACAAGGTCATCTCTTCCGAAGAGCTAACCACAGCGGTCCAAGACTATGTGGGCAAACCTCTCACCATGGAGGAAATGGGTGAACTGACCGATCAGATCACCATGGTGTATCAGGAAAAGGGCTACATCCTGGCCCGGGCCTATCTCCCGGAGCAGGAGATTGAAGACGGGCAATTGAAGATCGCCATTGCCGAAGGCCGCCTGGGCAAGATCAGCGTGGTGGGCAAGACACATTATCAAGACAGAGTCATCAAACGCTATTTTGGCTCCCAGGAAAAACTTGGCGTCATCAAAGAATCAGAGCTTGAGAAAGCCCTGGTGCTCTCAAATGAAATACCCAAGGTCAAAACCGACATTGTCCTCAAGGAAGGCGAGAAACCAGGCGAAGTCGATATGGATGTCAATGTGATAGACGCCAATGTCCTCACGTTTGGATTGGATGCGGGTATCGATTACAACAACTTTGGTTCAAAGTTTACCAGCCGTAACCGCTACGGAGGCACGATCAATATATACGATCAATGGTGGGGGTCGGAGCTAAAAATCAGAGGCGTGGTCGGCGACAGTATCGATGACTCTGCCCTCATCACCGGCGATTGGAAATTGCCTGTGAACAGGTACGGCACCAAATTGGAAGCGCATTATATCGCGGCTAATTATCTGATTGGTGAAGGGCTGGAATTTTTGGGATTGGGCGGGGACACCGAGATATATGGCGCCCGGGTGGTACATCCGATCGTTACCAAGAAGAACATGCGCTTTGAGCTGTCAGGTGGTTACCAGCATAAGCATGTAGAAAGTCAAATTACCGGGGATTTGCGGGTGGACCGCGCCAACACCTTCCACGCAGGCTTCAATTTCGACAACTTGGACCGCTTTTTGGGTAAGAATATCGTTTTCTTTGACTATCGCCATGGGCACCTGGAACCCCAGAGGGATTATCCCTGGAGTGATACGTCTGCGGCGGCCAGCTATTCGATCACTAAACTAGATCTCGCCCGGATCCAGAAAATTTATGGTTATACAAGTCTGCTGGCCAGAGGTTCCGGGCAGTACTCGTCCGAGCGGCTGGTCTCCACGGAACAATTCGTGATCGGCGGGTATGGCAGCGTGCGCGGCCACGAGCCAGCTTCAAACATTGGTGACTCCGGGTACACCCTGTCCGGAGAACTGATGTTTGCCCCTCCGTTCGTGGAGGACACAAAAATGTTCGGCCAACGAGCGACGCAAATGTTACAGTTGGCGTTGTTTTATGATTTCGGCCAGATCTACGTAAATGATGCGCCGGCAGGCGTGACAAACACGCAAACCCTGGGGGGCATGGGGGCCGGGCTGCGTATTTTCTACAAAGACCGGTTTGTATTCAAGTACGATATCGGGTTTCCGGTCAACAATCGCGATGGGCAAGAGGGCGCCATCCACTATTTTCTCGGATCCCTCAACTTCTTTTAGAACCATGGCATCCAAGCAAACACTGCGTGTACTGGCAGTCGACGACGAGTCCTTTATGCTCGAGCTTTACCGGGATTCATTGAAAAGCGGCGCTCATAAATTGCTCGCTTTTGAAATTCAATACGACAGTTGCCAGGCGGGCGAGGCTGCCATTGCGGCGGTAGAAAAGGCCGTCGCAAACAAGCAGCCATATGCCCTAATATTTCTGGACCTCAATCTGGGGGCGGGGATGGATGGTGTTTCCGCCGGCGAGCGTATCCGTGAGTTGGATCGCGATGTCAATTTCGTTATAGCCACCGGTGACACCGGGGCCAACCCGCTGGACATCGGAACAAGGATCCCCCCCATGGATAAGCTGCTCTACCTGCACAAGCCCTTCCAGGTGATGGAAATTCTGCAATTTGTGGCGGCCCTGGGGGCCAAATGGCAGTCTGAACGGCTTTTAAAAAAGGCCCATGCGGATTTGGAAGAAAATATCAAGGCGTTGCAACAGAGAGAGAGGCAACTGGAGGAAAACAAGGCGGAGCTTAAAGACGTAAACAAGCAACTGATCGAGACCAACAACGCCTTATCCATACTGGCTCGCAACCTCGAAAAGGCACGCAAGGCATCTGAACGGCAGCTGCTGCATAGCAGCCGGACACTCATTCTACCGATCGTCGATAAACTAAGGCAGTCGCGATACCTGCGGAGTCACCGCACTGATCTGGACCTGCTGAGCAGCTACATCAAGGACCTAAACCCCAGCCTGGCTGATGAAATGGGCCTTTCCGGATCCTTATCGGCTACGGAATCACGTATTGCCGCGATGATCAAGGTGGGGATGACCAGTCATGACATTGCACGCAACCTGTATATCTCAACCGAAACAGTTAAAACGCATCGAAAGAACATACGCCGCAAATTGAAACTACAGGGTTCCGGCATCAACCTCCAATCGTATCTCGAAGGCCATAGTGGGTAGGGGGTATACCCACAATCTACCCAGGAAAATCCTCCTTGTCTTTTGACGCCGGTATGAAAGGATTGCTAAATATGTCAAAGGTCTCGTTTTCTAATTTAATCCCGACTATCCGGATTTCGGAGGCATGCTATGACGCAACGAGATCGAAGAGGTGCGGTCAGATTCCAACCTCGTAAAAGTACCTTTGTGGCCTTGCGGCCGGAATTTGTCCGGCTGGGCAAGGTTATCGATATCAGCAGCAGCGGTTTAAAGTTCCAGTACCTGATATCCGAAGACAACCAGGTGGAAAAAGGGCGGGTGGCCCTGGATATGTTCATTGGCAGTGATGGTTATTATCTGCCTGATATTCCCTGTGAGACCGTCTATGAGCGCAAACTGGAGCAGCGTGGGACCGATACCATGGGGCTGGAGCAGCGTCAATGCGGGATGCGATTCAGGGATCTCAATCAGGAACAGACCGATAAATTGCAGATGTTCTTGCAGCATCACACTTCGGACGAGGTGCAGTAGGCTGGCGGTTTGACTTATACATCTGCGGGACTCGGCTTATATAGTGGTTTTGGTCATGAATTGAGCCAAGACTTGACTCATGGCAGCCGTTTTAAGTTTTAGGTTTTAGGTGTTCGGATAGCATCAGATTTAATCCAAACACTTAACACAACACATAAGACTTAAAACCAATGCTTTTGGGCTTTTTACGAGCACCAAGCATCTTTCAATTCCGTGGAGGCGGAAAATGAGAAACTCACATATTCGAAAAAAGGCAACCGCGTTTCTAGTGGCCATCCTGGCCTACAGCCTGATTTTTCCGGCTTACATCTTTGCCCTACCCCAAGGTGGGCAGGTGGTAGCCGGTCAGGCCGACATCACCAACCCGAGTGCCCTGGCCATGCAGATCAACCAAGCCACCCAGAAGGCCATCATCAACTGGCAGCAGTTCTCCATCGCCGCTCCTGAGGCAGTGAACTTTGCCCAGCCTAATGCGGCCGCAATCGCCCTGAACCGGGTCATAGGGGTTGATCCGTCTACAATATACGGCAGCCTCACGGCCAATGGCGGTGTCTGGGTCATCAACCCGGCTGGTATATTGGTGGGATCCACGGGTGTCATTAACGTCAATTCTTTTTTGGCCTCCACGCTCGATATTGCCGATGAAAATTTCTTGTCTGGAAACTATGCCTTCTCCCAACGGTTAAATGAATCGCTGGCTGCCATCGTCAATCAGGGCACCATCTCCGCGGCCTCCGGCGGCAGTGTGTCCCTCATCGCACCTGGTATCGTTAACCAGGGCACCATTGTGGCCAGCCTGGGCAAAGTGAACCTGGGCGCTGGCGAGCAGGTTACCCTTAATTTCCAAGGTAACGAGCTGATCAACTTCGCAGTCGACAAAAGCGTCCTGGGTGAAGTGCTCGGCCCGGACGGACAGCCTTTAGAAGACAGCATCCTCAACGAAGGCACCATCTCCGCCGAGGGTGGAGAAATCGTCCTCAGTGCCAAAACTGCCTACGATGCCATCAAGTCCGTTGTTAATAATAAAGGTGTTATCGAAGCTCAAACCGTTGAGAATGAAAATGGTGTGATCCGCCTCTAGGGCAACGACCTGGGCATTGTCTACAACTCCGGGACGCTGGATGTATCTGGAACAGATGAAGGTGAGACCGGCGGTGAAGTAGAGGTCACCGGTGAACAAACCCGACTGGTCCACTATTCAAAAATCAAAGCATCCGGCCGAAAAGGCGGCGGGAAAGTCAACGTAGGCGGCGGATTTCAGGGCAAGAACCCGAGTATCAAGAACGGCAAAATCACCTATGTGGGTGAAGATGCAACCATAGAGGCCGATGCCATCGATGAAGGCGATGGCGGCGAAGTAATCGTATGGGCGGACGATACCACCCATTTTTACGGAAGTCTCAGCGCCCGTGGCGGGACTTTAGCTGGAGACGGTGGGTTTGCTGAGATTTCCGGAAAAAGATACCTGGATATACCCAGGCTAGCTGGGCATATCGATTTATCAGCTCCCAACGGGCAGGGCGGAATGTTACTACTCGATCCAAATAGTATTACCATTAATGATTCTGCCGCTATATCTGATGGAAGATTGCCCACCTTCAATAATTCAACTGGTGATACCACAATCGCAGATGCCGATATTGAAGCGCTACTAGCAGGTGGGACAGGTGTTACTTTGACTACTTCAGATAGTGGTGGTGCTGGTGATGATATCATCATGAACGCAGATGCTTCCATTACATGGTCAGCTGCTGCAACCCTGGCGCTTAACGCGAATGATGACATTGACATCAATGGGAATATCAGTGCGACAGGATCTGCGGCTTATACAGTATCATCTGGTTCTGGAAATATTGATATCAGCATATCCATCGATGCCGACAGCGGGCAAGGCAAGATTTACAATGCTGGTGGCGCTGATCCCTCTCTAACATCCACAATTACCTTCGGTTCCCTGGCATCTGGAGATAGCCTGACTGGGTCATTGGCCAGAGTCGCTGGGGAAAATGTTGGTTCCTATACAATCAACCAGGGTACACTTGATACCAGTACACCTGCTAACTACACAATTACTTACAATTCCGCTAATTTTGACATCACGGCCAAGAGTGTGGACATCCAGGGTTTGACGGCAGTGGACCGGACATACGATACCACCACCGTAGCCGGATTGAGTGGTACAGAGTCTCTCACAGGCAATGCGACTGGGGACTTTGACGGGTTCTTTTATGGTACCGAAGATGTGGGTCTAACAGGAACGGCGACCGGTACTTTTAGCTCTAAGGATGTTGGTACGCGGACGGTGACCATTTCGGGATTGAGTTTGTCTGGGGCGGATATTGGCAATTACACCTTGAACACGACCATAGCGGACACGGGTGAGATCACGGTGGCGGATGCGGACTTTGCTGCCAGTCGTGTTTACGACACGGGGCTGAACTTCACGGCGGCTCAGATAGGCGAGTTTACGACGTCTTTGGGCGAGACCTTGAATGTGACGGGTACGGGGACGGTACCCAGTGCGAATGTTGCTGCCGGTGTTCAGACGATGAATGTCGGTGGTCTGACGTTG
>Ga0126333_1000014_pt1 | contig 74344 bp, 73 predicted proteins | sample InaspJWI54metaG_FD_94488 | JGI IMG/M metagenome (GOLD analysis project Ga0126333, IMG submission 94488) | Marine gutless worms symbiont microbial communities from Oahu, Hawaii - Inanidrilus sp. 2 OAHU.JWI-54 metaG | ecosystem: Host-associated > Annelida > Digestive system > Unclassified | place...
GAACCTGGCCGTCGACGCGACGCCCGCCACCACGACGATCACCGACGATAGCGACACCACCACGGTTTCGCTGACCGCGTCCGCATCCGTTGTCGAAGGCGCCGACATCACCTACACCGCCACCTTGACCAATCCGGCCGACGGCGATGTCACCGTTACCCTGGACAGCGGTGCGACCATCACCATTTTAGACGGCAACACCACCGGCACGCTGGATGTGGCTGCCAGTGACGATGTCTATCAAGGCGGCGGCACGGCCAGTGATTTCATTGCCTCGGCCACCGGCGGCAACTTCGAAAACCTGGCCGTCGACGCGACACCCGCTACAACGACGATCACCGACGATAGTGACACCACCAGCGTTTCGCTATCGCAGGCTTCTTCTACCGTTGCTGAGGGAGGTTCCGCCACCTATACCGTCAGTGTGGACAATGCGCCTGATACTGATTTTGACGTTGAAGTCATCACCGGCCATACCACTACCGATAATGGCGACCTTGTACCGGCAACCTCTACGGTCACCATTTTAGCCGGTACCACTTCGGTTGATTTTACGGTTGCAAATGTCGATGACGTTACAACTGAAGGTAACGAAGATTACACGGTAGCGCTTACCGGTACGACCAGCGGCGGCAATTTTGAAAATGTATCTGTAGATACAACCACCCTTACCACCACTATTGTTGATGATGATTTCCCGCCCGCACTCGATCTCGATGCTGATGACTCATCCGCAGCGGGGACCGGTTACGCAACTACCTTCACCGAAGGCGGCGGCGGTGTGGCTATCGCCGACAGCGATATTGTGATAACCGATGTCGACGACACCAACATCGAGAGTGCAACCATCACCATAACCAACGTTGAAACCGACGACCTGCTGATTGTCGGTTCGCTGCCGGCCGGCATTACGGCCGGGGCCTACGATGCCGCTACCGGAACGATCACCTTGACCGGCACCGCCACCCTTACGGATTACCAGCAGGCGATTAGAGCCATCCAGTTCGACAACGTGGGCGATTCGGTCGCAGCAAGCCGCACGATCAACGTGACCGTCAATGACGGTGATAATGACAGCAACACGGCAGTCAGCACTGTAAATATCGTTACTGTGCCCACGGTGAGCATCGATGATGTTTCCGTCCAGGAACCGGGTAGCGGGACCACCACCCTCACCTTCACGGTTTCCATCGACCAGACCCTGGGCAGCGACCTCACCTTTGATTACCAGACAGTGGATGTCAGTGCCCTGGCCGGATCCGATTATGTCGGTATCGGGACAACGACCGGCACGATTACCGCCGGCACAACGTCTACAACCATATCGGTCACTATCAACAGCGATGCGGATGTCTTCGAGGGTGATGAAGCCTTCACGGTTGACCTGGCCAATTTTAACCAGACGGTCAACTTCCAGGCCGGCGCACATCTGACGGCCGACGGCATCCAGGGTATCGGCAGCATCGGGGTTGACAACGGACCGCCGATCGCCGTCGACGACGCCTTCATCACCAATCCGGATACGACCTTGGTAACCGGCGACGTCCTGGCCAACGACACCCTTGTGGACAACGCTGTCTATTCCACGCATGACGGGACATCCGTCAACGGCGGTACCGTGACCTATAACGGCGACGGAACGTTTACCTATACGCCGGCCGACGGTTTTACCGGGACGGACACCTTCACCTATACAGTTATCGATGATGACGGTGAAACCGATACTGCCACGGTAACCGTGGAGGTCTCCAACGCGGTTATCAATCCACCGTCGGTGACCGCGGTTCCCGACACGGCCTACACCGAGAATGATGCCGCTACCAGCATCCTAACCGGCGTTACCATGAGTGATGTGGACTCCACCACGCTCTCGAAGGTCGTTGTCACGATCAATGGGTACATCGGCTCCCAGGATGTTCTGGATTACCTGACCGCCGGCACCAGCGTGAGTGCCAGTGTTTCCGTGAGCGGTTCGACTTGGGAACTGACCTTGACCAACGGTGCTGACATCAATGAGTACGAAACCGTTCTCAACTCTCTGACCTACGAAAACACCTCGGATAACCCGAGTGCGTCGACACGTAACATCACCGTTGAAGCCTACGACGAAACCTATAACAACCTCTTCAGCAGCGACACCGGCAGCCTGAACGTTCTACCGGTCAACGATGCGCCTGAGGCTTTCGACAACAATGCCTTTGTTGCGGCCGATTCGCTGGACAATGGTCTCAACATCGCCATGCCGACCGATCCCGATACGGATGACGCTGATCTGGTCATTACGGTAACCGGACTGCCGCCCACGATTGGGACAGTCACCCTGGCCGACGGCACCCCGATCAATGTTGGGGATACCCTGACACGGGCCGAACTGGCCGCTTTGCAGTTCGATGCCGGTAGCTCAGACGGCACTGAGCAGTTCACCTACACCGTGTTCGACGGCGACCAGACCACGGTCGGTACAACCACGATCAACGTGGGCGACACCGATCCGGATACAGGTACGGTGTTTGAAAGTGCGCTCACCGACGGCACCGGAGCTGATGACGGCTCGACTATCGCCAGCGGCAACCTGTTTGCCAATGACGCCGCAGCTGGAAGTTCAATCGACAGCGTCGATTTCGGGGCCTCGAATTACACCCCGTCCGGTGGCGTGATCACCATCAACACGGCTATTGGAACCCTGACTGTTTACGCCGACAATTCGACCCCAGGCTACAGTGCGGGTGATTATGTGTATGATTTGACCACTGCCGACGGCAGTGGCAATGATGTCACGGAGACCTTTACCTACAACTTTGATAACGGCGGCCCGCTTTCAGACACGTTGACTATTACGGTTGAAGATGACGAGCCCATTGCCCGTGATTTGGAAATCGATGTACCGGAATCCGAGGAACAGGTATTCAACCTGATGCTGACCCTGGATGACTCCGGCTCCATGAGCTGGGGCGCCGTAACCGGCAGCAATCCTCCGGGAGCCGGTGAGGCTTCTCGCATGGATATCGCGAAAGAGGCCTTGAGCGCGCTTGCCCAGGAATTCTTTAAACAGTCTTCCCAGGTGACGGTAACGCTGATAACTTTTAACTCTGCCGCGACGTTTGTCGGGACCTATACCACGTTTGAAGCGTTTGAAACGGACCTGCTGAGTGTTACACCGGGCGGTGGTACCAATTATGTAGACGCCACCGATGAGATCATGACTCAAATGGCCGCCGACTTGGCTGCCCAAAATCCGGCCGACGATGTCCAGAACATCTCCTACTTCATCTCGGACGGTGAGCCCAATGCCGGAACATCTTCCATCGGCAGCGGTTATATTGAATATGTCACTGCGAACTCCATCGACTCCTATGCGGTGGGAATCGGCTCCAGCCTGCCCTCCGATCTGTCCGATCTGAACTACATCCACAATATCGACTCGCTGGGTGCCGGCTACGGTACGGTTGATCCGGCGTTGATCGTGGAGGATGTTACCATGCTGCAGTCAGAGCTGTTGAGCACCGTACCAACGGCCTTCGGCGGCAACATAACAGTGGATGTTGACGCCAGCATTGAAAACGTCCTCTTCGGCGCCGACACAGGCTACGTGGATTCCATCACAATCGATCTGGGCGGCACCGACTATACCTTTACTTACGACGGCAGTACCATCACCGTGCCGGGGGCTCTGGCAGCCACCGTGGAGGTGGACGGAGCCCTTATGACCCTGGATGCCGATGACGGGTTTGCCTACGGCACCATCAAATTCAATTTCGCTGACGGCAGTTACACCATCAGCGCCCCCAACGGCCTGGCACCGGCTACTTTCGACTTTGACTTCACGATCGTGGACGGTGATGGTGATACAGCCGGTGCCACCGCCACGATCAACATAGTCGATGACGCTCCGGAAGCCCGGGATGACCTGCACTCGGTCGTTGCCGGCGAGACGGCTGAAGGCAATGTGGTTACTGCTATCGGTACTGATGGCGGACCATCCTTCGGCTTGGATTACACGCCTTTCGCTACGCAGGGCGGCGGTGTCGACAAAGTAGTCGATGATGCGGCCGTATCCGAATTCACTTATAAGGGTGAAACAATCAGTCTTGACCTGACGCTCACAACGCCACCGGCACCTGCGGGAGGATCAGAGAATTTGGCCATCAATGACCTCACAAGCTGGGCAACAACCAACATCTCTCTTGGCGCAAATGCCGGATACAATGCGAGCGGGGCTGGGGTTACCGGCGGCCGCAATGATGGTACGTTTGACAACCAGGATGGTGGTGCCGCTCTGACCGTTTCTTTTGACGGAGTCAATTTACCCTATGGTGTTGAAAACCTGATTCTCACCATTAACGATTTCCAAAGCGCCAATAACGATGAGGTCACTATCACCATTTATGATACGACTGGGGCGACTTTGGGCACCGAAGTTCAAGCGGCAACTACGGGTGGAGCAGAAGATGTGGATCTTTCAGCTTACACGGGTATTGGTTCGGTGGATATTGTCTACACAGGTGGTGGCTGGGACAGCCAGTTGTCAAACGTCGCCTTTGATCCGGCTCCTGGTGTACCAACCCTGGATCAAACCGGCGGCGACAATGGCGGCAACCTCACCTGGGTCTACAGCTACGATTACGATCTGGACGGCAACCCGGTATTTGACGCCACCGTAACCGACTCTGATGATGGTTCCTCGTTCACCATGCGCAGCAACGGGTATTATAACTACACACCGGCAGTATCCGGTGACTCGGTTGACCTGACGTCTCAAGCCAACGTCGACGTCTCTGACTTGAACGTATCGATCAGAGCGGGCGGCGCGACACTTTTTTACAATAATGATGGTGTCGGCATTGTGGGCGGCAATACGAATCAGTTGGGCATAGGAGAAGCTATCCTGATTACATTCGCCGCCGGCGCATTACCGGACGGTGTCGAAAATGTAGCGCTGACTTTAAACGATTTTAATTCAGCGTATAACGATCAGGCCACTGTGATGGTCACCCATGATACCGACGGGGATGGCACCCTGACTACAGATACAGTGGTATTATCGGCCACCGGCAGCAGCGCCACCGCGGTTATGGATCTGTCGCAGTTTAAGGGAGTGACCCAGATAGATGTGGAATATACGGGAACAGGTTACGACCTGGCGGTCGGCAATGTCACCTATTTACCAACCATACCCGGCAGCGGCTCGTCTGAACCCATCCTGGTTGACTACACCCTCACTGATAACGATGACCAATCAGATACCGCTCAACTGGCCATCTATGAAATCGGCAATGAAATCAACGGTACGGTCGGCGCCGATAGCATTACCGGCGGAGCATTGAACGATGCCATTGTTGGTGATGCCGGAGACGATATTCTATCCGGCGGAGACGGCCACGACTCCATCTCCGGCGGAGAAGGTGCCGACGTCCTGTCCGGGGATGCGGGCCAGGATTACCTTAGCGGCGGAGCGGATGATGATATCCTCTCCGGCGGTGCAGATGAGGACCACCTCGACGGCGATGCCGGAAACGACATCGTGGATGGCGGTACCGGCGATGATATCGTTAAGGGCGGCACTGGGGACGACCAGGTCTTCGGTGGTGCCGGGGATGATCGGCTGGAAGGTGAAGACGGGGACGATGCCCTTTACGGGGGTGCCGGCAGCGATACCCTGGAAGGCGGCGACGGCGCCGACACGCTTGATGGCGGTGACGGAGCCGACATCATCTCCGGCGGCAAAGGGGACGACACCATCGTATTGGACGAGTTTGATAGCAGTATAGACGGTGGCGCCGGCGATGATACGCTCATGATCTCCCATGACGTCCTGGACTTCAGTGCCATTGGCGACGGAACCATTTCAAATGTCGAAAAACTAGATTTAAACGACTCAGATGCCCAGTCGGTCTCCCTGAACCTGGATGATGTTCTTGACATGACGGACGGCAACAATACGCTGGAGGTTACCGGCGGCGCTGGGGATGAAGTAACCTTTGAAGGAGTTCAAGGGCCGGGTGCGGACTGGACCCATCAAGGGGGCGGTCTGTTTACCCACTCCAATGGCATTGACCAGGTGCAGATCGTTACGGCGGCTGATCCGGACAACCAGGTGAAGATATTTACGGATGATGGTACTGAAATCACCTAGTAGTATGAAATCGTGGTGACCACAAAGGCCGTGCCGGCTTAAAACCGGCACGGCCTTCTAATTTTTAACAACTGATTTAATCTTTGTTATTTTTATACCTTTACCGGATGGTAGTTTTTCATCTTGACGGCCAATTCCAGCCTGTCCCGACATCCGGTTTTACTGAAAATTGCAGTCAGATGGGCCTTTACAGTGCGCACTGAAATATAGAGTTTGTCGGCCATCTCCTTGTTTGATAAACCCTGGGCGACCAGATCGGCAACCTCGCGCTCACGTTTGCTGAGCTGTTCCAGAGGTAACAACTGATCTGGTTCAGATTCAGCCTGCGAAAAAGTATTTATCATTTGGCCTACAATGTTGGGCGGCATCCAGACCTGACCATCACGCACAGCCGTAGTCGCCTGTTTTAAGTTCTCCAGCAGCATGTGCCGGTTGCCATAACCGCGCACCCCGCGACGCAGCAACCGCATGGCCTGCTCGAAAGCGGGAACCTCTGCCAAAGCAACAGTTGGGCATGCCAATTCCGGCAAATCAGTTTCCGGAAACGTTTTCAGGTCTATGATCAATAGGTCTTCAGCTTTGTTAACCAGGTCGGGTAGATGCCCCATATCAGCCAGCCGGCCGGTTTTTTCTCCGTCGCCAGCCAACCTTCGGCAGGTTTCCGCCAGTGCTGTATCCCTGGTACAAATGAAAATCATTATCGCTCCCGCAAGGCATTGGCCTTGGCACGCAAAATGGGCTTGAGCAGGTAATGCATGATGGTCCGCTTGCCGGTTATAATTTCGGCATGGGCGGTCATGCCCACCATGATCCTTTTCATGGTCTGTTCGGTTCCCAGAAAGTTCTTTTCAGTTTTAATATGCACCAGGTAATATTCCTCCTGGCGTTCTCCAGTGATCGTGTCGGCACTGATGTGGGTAACCGTGCCGTCCAGCCCGCCATAAATAGTGTAGTCATAGGCGGTTATCTTCACAATCGCCATTTGCCCCGGGTATATGAAGGCCCGATCCTGCGGTTTGATCTTGGCTTCGACCAGCAGCACCTTCTCGTAGGGGACAATCTCCATAATATCCTGGCCCGGTTTTACGACACCACCCAAAGTATTTACCATCAACTGCTTGACGGTTCCATTGACGGGTGAGCGCACATTGGTGCGCGCCACCCGATCTTCGATGGCAACCTGGGTCTGGGATAACCGGTCGATCTCAGCCATCACTTTGTTGTATTCTGCCTGGGCCTCACTACTAAGACGATCTTCAACTTCCTTGATCTGATTTTTGGCCTCGCTGATCTGGGATACCAGACTCTCGGCGTTCTTTTTGGCGCTGCCCAATTCATGCTGCTTATCCAAGGCCTTCTGTCTCAACTGGATAAACTCCAACTCAGACACAAGCCGCTTTTTATACAAGGGTTCCGTCAGCTTGATTTCCCGATTGATCATTGTCAGGCTCTTCGCCAGGATTTGAGCATCCAGCCGGGACTCGGAAAGTTCTATCTGGCGCTGTTTTAAGCGCTGTTGCAGCACGCCGATTTCACTCTGCTTGCGCCTGAGGTTGGTTTCATACAGTCTTTTTTCTTTCAGCAGCAGCCCGAAGAGCTCGCCATCGCCCCCCGATTCGGTTGAAAATGGTCCAATCCCCGCCTCGGCCTGCAACCGAACAGCCCGGGCTTTGAGTTCGTTGATGACCGTTTTGCTCTCAGCAAAGGAGCTGCCGGCTCCGGTGTTGTCAATTACGACCAGCGTCTGCCCTTTCTCGACGTTTTCGCCTTCACGCACGAGGATATCTTTGACGATCCCACCCTCCAGGTTCTGTACGGTCTGAATCTGCTGAGACGGGATCAGGCGGCCAACCCCCCGGGTCCGCTCGTCAATTTCAGCAAAGCTGGCCCACGCCAGAAGAGAACCCACCACGAGGGTAACGACATACAATATGACATTTGACCGGGCCGGGCTGTCCGCATTCACGGCCGCACTGAGGCTGTCCATGAATTTGATGTCGTTTTTTCCGTATCTTTCCCTGGTATGGCTTGCCAAACCTTTGGTGGGGAAACCTTTTTTAGGGGCTTTACCTTGAGTCACTTTGCTTTCCCTCCCAGCTTTGCAAGAACCTCTTTTTTCGGTCCGTCCATGACGATGTTGCCATTGTCCATAACGAGGAGGCGATCCACGATTTCGAGAATCGACGGCTTATGGGTGATCACAATGGTTGTTTTGCCCTTGGTGGCCTGCTTCAGGTTCTTAATGACCTTCAACTCTGTATTGAAATCCATGGCATTGGTCGGCTCATCCAATAGAACAATAGGACTCGGATCGATAAACCCCATGGCCACCGCTACCGACTGGCGCTGACCGCCCGACAGACTAAACCCTCTTTCCCCTACCTGGAGATCCATGCCCATAGGATGTCGATCGGTGAACGTATTGACGCCGCCGACATTGGCAGCCTGAATAATGGCCTCATCATCCGCATGGGGGGACTTGAGGGTGATATTGTCCCGCACGGTCCCGGAAAAAAGAACCACATCCTGGGGAACATAACTGAAATTGTGGCGCAGGTCCGCCGGATCGATCTGTTTAATGTCCAATCCGTCGATAAACACCGAACCATCAGTGGGTTCATACAGACCCAACAGGATCTTACTGATCGTAGATTTTCCTGAGCCGACCTGGCCAATAATTCCGACCCGCTCTCCAGGCTGCAAGTGAAAATTGACGTTGGTTAGCGCCTTTTTCTCTTCGCCCGGATAGTTGAAGTTAACCGCTTTGAACTCGATCTCTCCCTGAAAATCGGGTCTGCGGATAAACTTCTTTTCCTCCGGTCGTTCTACTTCGAGATCCATGAATTCATTCAGAGATTGCAGGGCACTTTTCATCTGACCGAAATTTATCATCAAAGAAACGGCCTGTGCCATGGGCGCGATACTGCGGGAAGCCAGAATGTTCACCGCAATCAGTCCTCCCATGGTCAATTCCCCGGCTTTGATGAGGTAAACACCCAGGACGATAACGGCCACGCTGCAAAATTGGGTCAGAAAAGCAGACAAAGTTGTCAGCGAGTTAGATTTTATCCGCGACTTCAAGCTCTTGCCGGCTATGTCGCCCGTACTTTCTTCCCAGTGCCACTGCACCGAACTGTTGGCGTTGAAAGCTTTGATGGTTTCCAGATTTGCCAGGGCTTCGACCAGAATACCGTTGCGGCGGGCCGTGGCTTCATGGGTACTGTCCAGGACCTTCTGGATGGAGTACTTCATGGGAATGCTGAAAAACAGCAACAGCAATAGTGCGACCAGGGGCACGATCACTATAGTACTGTTGATGAAATAGATCACCGTAATGAAGATGAGCGCAAACGGCATCTCGATGAAGGCGGTAATAGCACTAGCGGCAAAGAATGAACGGATACCGTCAAAATCTTTAATAGTGCTGGTGAAGGCGCCCACCGAACGCGGTTTGTCTTTCATCTTCAGGCCGATGGCGTGTTCGAACAGCATGCTGGAAAGGATGATATCGCTCTTTTTGGCAACGTTTTCTAAAAAATAGGTTCGGATGTATTTCAATAGCAGATCGAACAAATAGATGAGCGCAATCCCGATGGCCAACACCCAGAGGGTGTCAATCGCGTTGTGAGGGATGATGCGGTCATAAACGTTCATGGTAAAAAGCGGTCCCGCCACCACGAACAGATTGACCAGAAAAGTGGCCAGCAGCACACGGCTATAAAGGCCTTTGAACATCATAAGTGTGCCGAAGAACCAGTGCCCCTTTTTCGCAACCACGTTTACCAGCTTGTTTTCACCGAAGCCTTCGTACCTGCGCTTCAAGAAAAAGACATACCCCAGATACTCCTCACCCAGCTTGGCCAGGTCAATTTCCATTGGATTCTTGTCAACCGTGGGCGCGATGACCTGGGCAACGCCTCCCTCCGTATCGCTGGCGAGCAGCACACAGGCGTTGTCATTTTTGAGAACCAGAATTGCCGGCAGCACAATCGAGGGGATATCCTCCAGTTTCCTTTTTTGCAGTTGGGACTTAAAGTCGGCTTTGGCCGCCGCCCGGGAGAAATTCGCTTTGGGCTTGTCCACGCTGAACAGGCGCTGTTTATCGTCACTGGGATCGAAAGGCAGACCATGGGCCAGAGCTTCAGCCGAGGCCGGCTTGTTGTTCAGCTTGGTCAACACCACCAGGCACTGCATCAATGGATCTGTGGCAAGCGTTTCACTCATGTGCATTCCCCAAAGGAGCGAGGGCGGCGAGTGCATCACGCTGTACCGCGCTCTCTATTTTCGTGGCGATCAGCTTGATGTCCAGACTGTCGGTAATCGTAAAAATGGCGTTCAATACCATGTCGGTCTTGCCCGGATCGTCGAAAACCTCCAGGTAGTCACGCTCGACCTTGATGTAGGCCGGTTTCAGCTTATCCAATAAATTCAAAGCAGTATCGTTCAAGGTGAATTGATCGACTCCGAACTGATATCCCAGGCCATGAAAAAGGCCCGCCAGGTCCAGGCAGATTTCCGGGGACTGGATCAGGGTATTCTCATGCAATTCAAATGCCAAACCTGCCTGAATCCCTTTCGCGGCCGCCAAAAACTGCCGGAGCCATTGGAGCGCCAGACGATCCTGACAGAATTCAGTTGTAATGTTCACGGCCAGGATCTGCTTTGGATGCGCCGCGAGATAATCAGCCGTACGCTCCAGCACATATTGATCCAGCCGGATAGAAAATCCCAGACTCATCATGACCGGCATGAAAAGTCCGGCGCGGTGCTCTGCGCCCTGATCATCAAGCAGGCTGATGAACACCTCGCGATGCAGTTCCCCGCTGTCACCCAGAACCGGTTGGGTCGATAACAGATAACGGTCGTCCACAAATGCATTTTCAAGCAGCGCTCTCCATTCGGACCTACCCAGTACGGTATGGATCTCAAGATTCTGAAAACGTTCAACCGTTCCCGGCAGTTGACTCCGGGCGACCGATAAGGCGTAGTCTACCTTTGAAAGCACGCTAGACAACTCATCCTCTGCTGTGTATGCGGCCACACCCCCGTTGACATTTATTGGATCGGTAATTTCCGACGCCAGTCCGATTGCCTGCAGAAAGCCTTTTGCGGCTGCCTCGGCAGCCAACATTGCTGTTTCAGTGTTGGCGTTCGGCAAAAGGATGGCAAACTCCTGTCTGGGAAAACGGGCGGCCACAGCCTGGTCGAGGTTCGCGGTCTCTTTTTCAAGCACCCGCGCCAGGGCCCTGTAAAGTCGATGGATAACGGGATGCCCGCCGGAAATATTCAATCGTTCCATACCCGATAATCCCAGGATAGCGATATGTCCGCGGGCGGCCTGGTCGTCAGCTGCAAGAAGACGGGCCAGCTCTTTAACGAAAAAGGCCCGGTTGGGCAATCCAGTTACGGCGTCTTTGTCCCGCAGTTCCTGAAACTGGGTTAAATTCTCCAAATGACGGTTGAAGATGGTTTGCACTTTGGCGACCATGGCATTCATCGCCAGGACCACTTTCTTCAGCTCAGGCGTTTCCGGGATATCCGGGGTCAGCACAAATTCATTGTTGCTGATGGCTTCGGCCTGATGCTGTACGTTTGCCAGGGCTCGGAGCAGGTGTTTGAGCACCAGGTAGCTGACGGATACGGCTGCCCCGCCCAAAACGGCAAAGAGCAGGCAGAGCTGTTTAAAGGTTGCCCATAACTTTTTATAGGCATTACCGGTATGGCCTTCCACCTGTATCGTCCCGAATACGGTCCAGCCGTCCATGACCTGGGACTCTGCCAGGGGTATGTCCACATCAATGTATTTCAGGAATAGATCGGGGATACCCTCAATGATCAGGGGCTCGCGTTTCTGGTACACGACCTCACCGCCCGTCCGGGCAAGGGTGATAGACTGGTAATAGCCGCCGTCATACATCGCGTTGATGCTGGTGGCGATAAATGCCTCATCCGCAATACGGGGTCCCAGGGACAGCGCCAGAACATTGGCTACATTCTTGGCGTTGTTGAAGGTCTGGTTGGCGGTAAACTCCCTGGCATTGTTGAAGTTTATCCGTAAGACCGTGACCAACATCGCCAGCAGCAGGCAGGCCACCAGAAGTTGTATTTGCTTAAAAAGACTCATTTTCCCCGTTTTCGAATTTCAAGATCGATTGCCTGCAGGTTGCGTTGGGTCTTCAAGGTGGCCCGATTAACGCGTTTGCCCAGGCCCTGCTGTTTCTGGAGGTAAAGGTCGTTGGCCGTAAAGCTGTATACCGGAATCAGATCGCTGCGCTGCGTCGCCGGCAGAATGCGTTTGTTGTAATTATCCAGTACGAAAGGCACCGCTCCCGGTTTCTGGTAGTAGGTCACGACGAGGTGCGCAGCCTCGGGATAGCCTACCGCCTTGACGTAGGTCAGGAAAAGTTTTTGTTCCGGTACGCCCAGCTGCATCATGGTTAAAAATTTCGCGACGGCAAAATCTTCGCAATCGCCTTGACCTTTGCCGAGGAACTCCAACCGACTGGCCCAGTAATCCTTTTTCTGCCAGGTTTGCATGTCGGAACTGAATTCCAGCTGATTGAAAAACCGGTTCACGGCTACCACAATCTTGTCTTCCGGGGATGACGCCATTGTGTCCATCATGTCCAGCAGGCTGTTTAGGCGTTTGACCGCTTGCTCGCCATAGGCCTTGTTCAAGGTGGCGATGCGTTCTTCGGGCACAAAGAAACTCAGGGCGGTTTCCGCGGCCACAACCAGGATGGATACATGGAGGATGATCAGAATATATTTAATGGCAGCCATTAGTCGGGTTGCATTCTGGTTAACTTAAACTCAATCCGGCGATTTTTGCGTTTGCCCTCTTCCGTTGTGTTGGGCGCAATCGGGTCATACTCGCCCCGGCCCGTAACGGTCAATCGATCGCCGGCAACACCCAGCTGGATCAACTCGTCCGCCACACTCCGGGCCCTGGCCTGGGAGAGCTTCTGGTTATGCGCCGCACTGGCGGTATTGTCGGTATGGCCGATCACCTCAATCTCGAAATCGACGGCCGCCTTCAGTTGCGGGGCAATGTGTTTGAGAACGATGCGCGCGTCTGGGTTCAACTCGGCCGAATCCGAGGCAAATATAATCAGATCCATATGAATGGATTGGGTCGACCGGGTACGATCGATTTTCAGGTTCAACTCTTCAGGAGTTCCTTTGGCCGGCACGATATAGCGACTCGATGCATCGGCAAGCGCGGCCGTATCCAGCTTCGATTCCCCGGTCCCGGTACCCGGCGCTGTTTCAGTCTGGTGACCGGTTTTCTTCCGCAATCTGAACTCAATGCGGCGATTTTTACGTTTGCCCTCCTCCGTCAGGTTGGAGGCGATTGGGGCATCTTCCCCCCGGCCATATGCGGACAGGCGCTGGGGATCGATCCCCAGCTTGATCAGCTCGGCATACACCGCACGGGCCCTGGCCTGGGAAAGTCTCTGGTTGTGGATGGCACTAGCCGTACTGTCGGTGTGACCAATGACTTCGATATGCAAGCCTTGCGCCGCCTTCAATTGTTCCGCAATCGGTACCAGCATCGCTCGCGTTTGGGCGTTAAGCTCGGGCGGTACGTCAACCGCCGGCGGCTTTTCTAAAGCCGGTGCAGGTGCAATCGGCTGTGGCTGGGGCTCTTGTGGAGTTGGGGCCACATCTTGCGGACCGGGTACCGGCACTGCGGGCGGCGTTTCAACCACCTCCTGAGCGGCGGCCTTGTCTTTGGCCACCCGGGTATCTTCCAGATCCGGTTTTTTCTGGAGCCGAAACTCTATCCGCCGGTTTTTCCTTTTGCCCTCTTCGGTATCATTGGATGCGATGGGTTCGTGCTCGCCCTTGCCGAGCGCAACCAGGCGGGCCTTCGGGACCCCCAGATTGATCAGTTCATCGTAGACACTCAACGCACGGGCGAGCGACAGCTTGCGGTTGTGTTCGGCACTGGCGGTACTATCGGTGTGACCGATGACTTCGATATAGAAATCCTCGGCCGCTTTCAGCTGATCCGCGATCGGCACCAGCATTTCGCGCGTTTTCGTGGTAAGGGCCGCCGAGTCCGATGCAAAGTAAATGATATCCATATGAATGGATTGTTCGTCCTTGGTCTTGTCAATCTTCAGGTTCAGCTCCTCCGGCGTGCCTTCCTCGGGCAGGATATAGGGGCTGAGATCTTTGGGTTCCTGATAGCCGACCGTAAAAACCTTCTCCTGGGCACATCCGGAGAATTCCGTCCGGGTCCCAAGCACGGTGTTGTCGCACTGATCGGTCACATCCTGGACCGAATCAAAATCGCGGTTCGGATCCAGCTCTTCATACCCTTTCAGGTCATACACTTTCTTGGGCGGCAGCTGCATGTGCTCCCGCAGCCCGGTATCGTATTCGTGCAGCAACAAACCGGTGGCCTGGGAAATTCGATAGTAGGAAACCAGGTGCGAAAATTTGGACTCGGCATTGGCATTTTTGGCGGAGTTGTACTCATTTTCCATATTGAGCAGGTCAAGCAGGGTCCGGCGCCCGACAAAATATTCGTCCTTAAACGCTTCCAGGGTCTGAAGGCTCAAATCCACGTGATCCTGCAGATATTTGCGCTTGTGTTCCTCTGCCTGCAAAATGTTCCAGGCCAGTCGGGCCGTTTGGTTGACATTGCGGCGCTCCACATAGGCACGCTGGTATTCTTTGTGTAGCTCCCCGTAGCTTCTGCCTTTTTCACCTTTACGGACCCCACCGTCAAAAAAGGTGTAGTTCAACATGAGCATCGCCGAAGCCTGGTCAGTCTCCCCCGGGTCGCCATTGAAGTTCTCCCGATGCTGGGCTTTCAATTCCAAGTCCAGGGTAGGCCAATAATCGGCTTTGGCTTTCTTGTGACTATATTTGCGCACCTGGATATTATACTTGGCAACCTCCAGGGCCGGATGGTGTCGCAAGGCTAAATCGACGTTTTCCTCGACGGTGGCCGGGAATTGATATTTAGGCTTGGGCATCACAAATTGATCCGGCTTGATCAGGCGGCCGAATTGTCGGTGAAATTGGACCACGGCCTGATTTAAATCCTGCTGTTTCGAAACATAATTGCCCCGGGCCAGCGCCAGGCGCGCTTCCGAGTTGTTTAAGTCCGAAACACGTTGGAACCCGGCGGCCGTCTTCTCCTTGACCTGCTCGAGTATTTTTTCCTGGGTCAGGACGTTTTCCTCCGAAAAACGCAACAGCTGGCGGGCTTGCAGCACCTGGATATAGGCCTCGGTCGTCTCCAGGAAAACCCGGTTGGCCACATTCATTACCTCATAGGCCGCAGCCAGGATGCGGGCATCGGTTTCATTAACAAAGGCCTTGGTTCTTCCGCCACTAAACAAGTTCTGCCGAGCATAGAGGGTCGCAGAGGCGGCAGTCAGATTCTCGCGGACGTTACCGGTCTGGACCCCATCGGTCACTTCGGGGCCGGCGGCCAGTTCGGTCCCCACTTCGGGCCAATAGCCGGCTGTGGCAATGGAGCGCTCCGCCTTGACACTGTGGTAGCGCTCTATCGCCTCCAATATTTCCGGATTGGTTTTGGTGACAACCTCCAGAATTTCGGGTAGCGGCATGAGCGGGTGCTCATTCTCATCGCTGGCAATGGAAGCCGCTGCTCCATTTAGAAAAAGCACCACAATCACAAAAAAGGTCGGCAGCCGGATGGATTTTGAAATACTATGCAATTTATAGCTCCATGAATATGTATCGGTCAAAAACAATTGCCAGGTCAGCCCGAGTCAGTAACGGTTGAACCTAAAAGTCCCCCGCCACTTGGATGAACACACTAAATTGCATTGTATATCATAAATTTCAATCTGTTACAAACTATCAGCCATTATTTGTACTATCCGCCCATTCGTCAAAAACTTTAGTGATCAAATAAACATGCGGACCATTTGAGCAGAAAATGGCCCGACAGGTTTAAATAACCACCATTACACCGATAAAAATGCGTTCTTTTGCTAAAGATCATCTATGCCAAAAAGGTATTGGTTAGCGAATACGGAGTATGGATTTAGTTTCTATGAATGAACGCTGGAAGGGTCCCCGCTTTTGGCCGGTAGATGGCCCACAAGGGGATAGGTAGCAGGCAGCCCACTGAGGCAGATATAAACAGAGATCCCCGCGCATCTATGCATTGCCGGGCACGTCGCTGCCTGGATGCCCCCGGCGGCAAGATCGAGGTTTAAATCGCTATTTACAAGGGATTACTTCCTGAAAACCGCCCACTCCCGGCCCGGTATCATGTGATCAAGTGTCCAACCTTGAAAAGCCATGTCATTCAACTGCTTTTCATATTCGTACACCGTATTGGCGGTTCCAATGGAAACAACCTTGTATTTGTAAATCTTTGCAGCGCTGGCCGGCGCAGGTCCGGGCAATAACCGCCCGATAATGACGATAGCAAAAATGACCGCAATCGCGATGATAGCCGATTTTAACAATTTGATCTGTGTCATGGCATTACCTTTCGATAGTGATTGCCTCTGTGAACCAGGGTGGTTCCGGCGCCGCCGATACTGTACGCATTGAAGATAGGGTTTAATAACACAGCGTTTAATAAATTCAAACGCATTGATATCTCTTAGCGGCACTGAGCTGTTCCTAGTGACTGCCCGTTGAAAACGAGATCTAGCTACGATACAGCTAAAATTCATCTTGACCGGCAAACGCGATCATGTTAACCAGATGAATACAAATAAATATAAGCACCGGAAATACCATGAAATTTAGCAGTCATCCGACCACAGGGAACCTGGTGCCGGTGGGCCAGTTTCACAAATTGCTGCCATCTTAGGACAGGTTAACCGCAACAACTGCACTTGTGGTTATGTGCCCGGATGGTGAGAGAGGTGCTTTGACAGGTCTCAATAACGAGATTCCCAAATTTAGTTCCCGTTTCCCCGATGTATATAAATGCGCCATGAATTGATTTGAGCGAGGTAAAGAACGTGTCTGAAGATGAAAAGAGTTCCGAAAACAGAGCACCGGATAGACCGCCGAGCCGCGTCAAATTTGAAGTCTACGGCGAAGAAATGATAGAAAAAAAGGTGAAATCCAGCGGCAACAGCGGTCGGGTTTACCTGCCGCCCAACTGGGTGGGACATCAGGTAAAAATCATCAGGATCGATTAGAAGGGAATAGAAAAGTGGAAAAGCTTGTTATCAGAAAATTGCAGGCCGGCGACGCATTGAGAGTAGGCCATATCTGCGCCGACATCACCCAGACTCCCGTGGCCGAAGATTTTGTGCAGATGCTTACCGAGCAGCCGCTAAAAAAAGAAGATCTCAGTTTTGTAGCCGAGCTGGACGGCGAGGTCATCGGTTATATGATCAGCACCATTATGTCCGGAATATTCGGCATAAAAAGAAGCGCCTGGATATCGACCATGGGGGTTGCCCCGGCCTACATGGGACAGGGTATTGGCGAAAAACTGGCCCAGGAGACGTTTCGCATGGCCCAAGAAGCCGGACTTCAGGATATTTACACCTCGGTTCAGTGGGATTCCCCGGACCTGCTTTCCTATTTCAAAACCATGGGATTTGATCGCAGCAAGTTTATCAATCTGATCAAAAGGTTTTAAGCCAGGCGCGCCTGTCCCCCTTTTCGGCGGTTGACTATATTGAGTCGGCCGCCTTGTCTTTTTTCAGGTTGTCAATGACCCTACTGGCAGTTGCGACCACGCCGGACACATCGGAAAGCGAAGCCGGGATGATGAGGGTGTTGCCCTCCTTGGCCAGTTTCCCGAACTCCGTAATGTACTGCTCGGCGATTCTTAGATTCACCGCGTCTTCCCCACCCTCTTTCATTATCGCCGTGGCAATGTTAACCAATCCATGGGCGGTGGCAGTAGCCACCTTCTCGATTTCGGCGGCGCAGCCTTCGGCCTCATTGATGCGTTTTTGCTTCTCGCCTTCGGACTCCGCAATCATCGCCTGCCGTTTGCCTTCGGCCCGATTTATTTCGGCCTGTTTGTCCCCCTCGGACTCAGCGATAGCGGCCCGTTTGTCGCGCTCGGCACGCATCTGCTTCTCCATGGCTTCGATAATACTCTGGGGTGGAATGATGTCTTTTATCTCATATCGGGTGACTTTCACACCCCAGGGATCACTGGCTTCATCGACGGCTTGAACCACCTTGGTGTTGATGGTATCCCGGGCCTCGAATGTTCCGTCCAGGTCAAACGTACCGAAGACACTACGCATGGTCGTTTGCGCCAGTTGGGCTACTGCGTATTTATAATCTTCGATTCCGTAGGCGGACTTCTGGGCATCAATCACTTGCAAGTAGAGTATCCCGTCTACATCAATAGACACGTTATCTTTGGTGATACAGGTCTGCTGGGCCACATCCAGAGCCTCCTCCTTCAACGAGCGTTTGTAGGCCACCCGGTCCAAAAAGGGAATCAGGATGTGGAAACCCGCATTCAGGGTCCGGCTGTATTTACCCAGTCTCTCGATCACATAGGCCACCCGTTGGGGGACGATTCGTACAGTTTTAAAAAACGCCACCAGCACGAGGACCACCAGTCCGATGCCAATAATTGATAATTCCATCTTAGCCTCCTAATCTGAAACGGGTTCGACTTTGAGTATAATGCTTTCATAACCGACGATCATAACCATATCGCCCGGCTCCAGCACCTGCTCCGATGCTGTCTCCGCCTTCCACAGCGCCCCCTTGAATTTGACCTGCCCGATCCTGCCCCGAGTCAACTTTTGGATGACTTCAGCTCTTTTACCGACGAATTCATCGGTCAAATCCGGGGTACTTTCCGCCGCCGCCACAAACCGTTTCCGCAGCAACAGGAGGGTCGTGATCGAAACAACCAGGAATACGATGATTTGCAGAAAAAGAGACAGGTCGGCGGCCAACACGGCCAGAGCAGCCGCCCATGCGCCCAGTCCAAAGAAAATGATAACGAGGCCCGGAACGGCAAACTCAGCCACGATCAGGACCAAGCCGATCAGGAACCAGATCAAGGCAGGTTCTTTGAGAAAAGTAAGATCCACCGGCGTTTCTCCTTTTCAATAAGGAATGCGATTCGGTTGTGTGGCCAAGGACCCGGGACCGGGACCTTATTTTTTCATTTGGAATGGGATCGCCGATCAGCCAATCCATCAACCAGCGTGTCCTGCAGGTTAGCAAACCGCTCATGGGCTGTCAATTATCCTGCCATGCCCCGGGCAGCCCTACCTGCCGTCCAGGCTGCCGGCCACGTCCTGCCATATACAAATGCAGTGCCGGTAAATCCGGTTCCGGTCGAGTTTATCACCACCGGTAATCAATACCGCTGTTACCAACCGCATGCATGCGGTCCTTGGCAGGTAGAAATTCTGAATCAGCCCGCAACCAAGCACCTTCCACGGTTATGATATGCAAACCGCTGAACCGCCGGTATATTCACCCCTTCGCGTTCGCAAAACCCATCTCCGGGATTCGAAACAAATGGGCTATATTGTGACTATTTCCCGCATTGGCGAAAGAAAACCCCGACAATACATGATATTTTGACCCCCTTCCTATTATATAAGAATGACACAGCGTTAGAGAGCCATTTGTGCCCTCCCCGTTTGCCATCTTTTTTCTTGACAAATTATTGGGTAGCTGTAATGTAGCTTCAATATAAATACACGTCCCCCAATGAATGAACAGTCTTTAGTCATGTAACACCAATTCAGTTACGACCTTTTTAAAGGGAGGGAAATTATGTCTGATTTAAGTTGGTTACCGAGAGAATCCAGAAGCAAAAACCATTTTCTCTGGGGAGAGGAACACTTTTCCTCCACCGCTCCAGGCGTGATCTATGAAAAGAAACCTGTGCTCGATCAGCAGGGCAATGTCATCGAAGGTGTCTATTCGGCTTGGATCACGCTCAACAACCCGAAACAATACAACTCCTATACGACCGAAATGGTCAAAGGTGTGATCGCCGGGTTTCAAAAAGCCTCCGCGGACAGTTCCGTCGTGGCCGCCGTTTTCACCGCCATGGGCGACAAGGCTTTCTGTACGGGCGGCAACACAAAAGAGTATGCCGAGTACTACGCCGGGCGCCCCAATGAGTATGGTCTCTATATGGACCTGTTCAACGCCATGGTGGACAGTATCTTGAGCTGCAAAAAACCAACTATCTGCCGGGTAAACGGTATGCGGGTGGCTGGTGGTCAGGAAATCGGTATGGCTTGTGACATCACCATCTCGAGCGACCTGGCTATCTTCGGCCAGGCCGGTCCGAAACACGGCAGCGCTCCCGACGGCGGTAGCACCGATTTTCTGCCCTGGATGCTGCCCATGGAACTGGCCATGTGGAATTGTGTCTCCTGTGAAATGTGGAGCGCCTACCGCATGAAACAACTGGGCCTTATTTCCAAATGCGTGCCGGTTATCAAAGACGGAGACAAATGGGTCCGTAACCCGGGCGTCATCACCGATACCTTTTTAGATGATGGTGAGATCGTCTACGGCACTTTCAAAACCGGGGCGGATGCCAAGGCAGCCCGGGAGTATGTTATCGGGGCCACGACCGATTTTGAACTGCTGGATCTTGAACTCAACAAGATCCTTTTCACCTTTACCAACCTGTTCCCAGGCTGCTTGATCAAGAGCGTCGAGGGCATCCGACTCAAAAAGAAATTTTTCTGGGATCAGGCCAAGGTCATTAATCGCCACTGGCTGGGCGCCAACATGAACTACGAGGCCTACCTGGGCTTCAACGCCTTTAACACCAAGAAAATAACCGGCCAGGATACGATTGATTTCATTGAATATCGTCGTCGCCAGTCCGAAGGCGCTGCTTTTGATACGGAATTCATGGCGGCCGTCCTGGGGAAACCTCAGTAGAAGACACAAAGGGTGAAGTGACTAAAGTCAGGGGGTCGCTCTGCACCACCTACAATCCAAACAAATAGTATTCCTCCACTTTAGTTAACTTAAGCGCCAGAACACTTTTAACTTTCTATAACGGGAGGCCATATGCTGCTTGAAGGAAAAAATGCCATTGTGACCGGCGGCTCCGCCGGAATAGGCGCCTCGACGTCGCTGGAATTAGCACGCGAGGGCGCCAATGTCTGCTTAACCTACCGGAAACACGAGGCTGAAGCCAAAGAATTCGCCCAACAGATCGTCGACATGGGCCGTAAGGCCATCGCTCTGCATTGCGACATTGCCCAGTTCGATGCGGCCGAAAACGTGGTCAAGACCACCCTGGAAGAATTCGGAAGCCTGGACATCCTGGTCAACAATGCCGGCATGAACTGGGACGGCGTCTGCTGGAAAATGAGCGAGGAACAGTGGGACCGGGTTCTGGAAGTCAACCTGAAAGGCTACTTCAACTTCACTCGCCACGTGGCCCCCCTGTTTAAAGAGCAAAAATACGGTAAGATCATCAACGTCACATCCATCAACGGTCTGCGGGGTAAATTCGGCCAGACCAATTACTCGGCCTCCAAGGCGGGCATCATCGGCTATACCAAAGCCGTTGCCAAAGAACTGGGGGCTTTCGGCGTGAATGTAAATGCTGTGGCGCCCGGCCTGATCGAAACCCAGATGCTCAAAGAATCCGAAGCCCGCGACAAGATCATCGACATGGCCATGGGTGAAATCGTGCTCAAACGGGTTGGCCAGCCCGAAGATCTCGCCCATGTGGTCACGTTTCTGGCTTCGGACCGGGCACGGCATGTCACCGGTGAAATCATAAAGGTCGACGGGGGCCAGTACATCTAGACCCCGTACCATAACCATACCCACCAGTAGAGGATACATATGAAAAAAGTTGCCATTATCGGTGTGGGCCAAAGCAAGTTTGTCAGAAGTTATCAGGGTTCCATCCGTGAGCTTGCTTTTGAAGGATTTAAAGACGCAATCGGGGATGCCGGCGTTAAACCCGCTGATATTGATGCATCAGTGGTCTGCAGCGCCCCGGAATATGACAAGCAGCGTTCACCATCGGGAATTTTTGCCGAATACCTGGGACTGAATCCGGGTCCCACTTTCTATGTCGAAACCCTTTGTTCGTCCAGCAGCACGGGGCTTAAACTGGCCTATTCGCTGGTCGCCTCTGGGCTGCATGATGTGGTGGCCGTGCTCGGGTTTCAAAAGATGTCGGAAATTTCTTCAGCCGAGTCCCAGGAGCGCATGGGGCGCGGGGCCGATATCCAATGGGAAAGTCCGTTTGGCACCATGATGCCGGCCTATTACGCCATGTACGCCCAGGCCCACATGGACACGTACGGCACCACCCACGAAGACCTGGCCGCTATCCGTGTCAAGGCGGCCACCTATGGGCAGCTAAATGAAATGGCCGTCTATCGCAAACCGGTGAACATGGAAGACTTCACGGACAAGGAAAGCCGGATGCGGTACCCGGTGGCCAGCCCGCTGCGGGTCGGCGACTGCTGTGCCAATGCCGACGGCAGTTCGTGCCTGATCGTCGCCAGCGAGGAAAGAGCCAAAGCCTTCAGCGCCAAACCGGTCTGGATCCGCGGGCTCGGCGCGGCCTCGGCCAGTGTCAATCTTACCGGCCGGGATCTGTTTACCGGGCTGGCGGTAGCCAAACAGGCCGCGGAGCAGGCTTACGCCATGGCCGGCGTGACCGCCCAGGACATCGACGTGGCCGAGGTGCATGACTGTTTCACCATCGCCGAAATGATGGCCTATGAAAATCTTGGCTTTGCCAAACCGGGCGAAGGCCGTGAGCTGATTCAAAACAAGGAAACCTACAAAGAAGGCAAGATCCCGGTCAATGTAGACGGCGGCCTGCTCTCCAAAGGCCACCCCATCGGTGCCACCGGCGGATCGCAGATTCGGACGATCGTGCTGCAGCTGAGGGGTGAAGCCGGTGATATTCAGGTTCCCGATCCGGAAATCGGGTTGGTCCACAATATCGGCGGCGTCGGCATTTACGGCAATGTAACCATCTTAGGGAGATAACCATGGGCAAAAAACCTGACAAAGATATCAGATTCAGCAAATTCGGAACCGTCAGCTTTACCCAGACCACCGGGGTAAATGATTTCGTGGACCACCTTGAAGACAGCAAGGTGATGGGGACCCGCTGCCCGGCCTGCAACCTTTCCTTCTTTCCGCCCCGCAGGGACTGCTGCGGATGCCAGACCAGCGACCTGGAGTGGTTCGAGGTTGCCGACACCGGCAAGCTGGTCACCTACAGCCAGCTGAAATTCGGTCCAATCGGCTTTGAAGATGACCTGCCCTACTCCATCGCGCTGCTTGACTATGGTGACTACAAGGTGTTCGGCCGCATTGCCGATGATGTGCCCCTGGAAGATATCCAGATCGGCATGCCCATGAAAACCGTGGTGAATACGCTTTCCAACGGGCAGCTTAACTACGTCTTCCAGAAAGCCTGATACGAACGGAAACCTTTATCCGAAGAGGTAATGCCAATGACGTCACCTGATCATCTGAAATTGGAAAAGGCGGATGGCGTGGCCCGCATCACCCTGGCGCGGCCCAAGCACAATGTGCTCAATATCGACATGATGAATGAGCTCAACACCGAACTGGCTGCTTGCCTGGAAGACCAGGATCTCAAATGCGTCCTGATTCTGGGTGAAGGGCCCAGTTGGTGTGCCGGAGTAGAGGTGGCCGACCACAAGCCGGAAATGGTGGATGACATGATCGCCACCTTCAGCCGGATTTTTGAATTGATCGACCAACTCGAAGTCCCGGTCATTGCCGGTGTGCACGGCGCCTGTCTGGGTGGCGGCATGGAACTGGCCATTGCCTGTGACATTGTGGTGGCATCTGAAAAAGCCCTGTTCGGACAACCGGAGATCAAACTGGGCTTCTTTCCACCGTACGCCGCCGTCCGTTTACCGGTCCTAGTGGGCCCGGCCCGGGCCATCGAAATCTGTACCACCGGCAAGCGGTACAGTGCCGCCGAAGCCAAGGAGATGGGGATGGCTGCCTATTGTGTCGCAGAAGATGAATTCAACGCCACCCTGGCCGGCCTGGTCAAGGAAATCAGCCATTGCAGCCCGTTGATCATTCGCCTGAACAAACGGGCGGTAAAGCAAAATATCGGCAAACCGTTTGCAGAGGCCATGAACGGGGCCAATGACCTGTTTTTAAATACACTCATGAAAACCGGCGATACCCTGGAAGGTATCGCCAGCTTTGAAGAGAAACGCCGTCCTGAGTGGAAGAACTGTTAACCAACGACTAGGGGAGGTCTTTAGCATGTCTCAGATCAACAAAATCGGTGTAATCGGTGCAGGCAATATGGGCAGCGGCATTGCCCAGAAAATAGCCCAGGAGGGCATCAATGTCGTCATGATCGATATCAAGGACGAGTTCGTGCAGCGCGGACTCAATACCATTAAAGGGCTCCTGGGAGAGGCCGTGGAACGCAAGATCTTCACCCCGGAAAAGGTTGACGAAATTGTCGCCCGGATCAATGCAACCACCGATTTCAGTGCTGTCGCCGACGCCGACCTGGTTATCGAGGCGGTCTTCGAAGATAAGCAGGTTAAAGCCGACCTTTTCAAGAAACTGGATTCGCTTTGCGAGCCTAAAACCATCCTGGCTACCAACACGTCCAGCTTCTTCGTCCGCGATTTCGCCAAGCTGGTCAACCGCCCCGACCGTTTCGTGGGATACCACTATTTCTTCCATCCGGCCAAAAACCGACTGCTGGAAGTTATCCCCCACGAAGGCACTAGCCAGGAAACCCTTGAAAAATCTTTGATGGCCGCCAAGCTGCACGGCAAGACATCCATCCTGGTCAAGGATGCCCCGGGTTTTGCTGTAAACCGATTTTTCGTGCCCTTCCTGAATGAAGCCACTCGCATGCTGGAAGAAGGCCTGGCCAACATCCCCACCATTGAAGAGGCCAGCAAACGCACCTTTAAAATCGGCATGGGTGCTTTTGTCCTGATGAATGTTACCGGCGTTCCGATTGCCCTACACGCGGCTACCACGCTGGGTGAAGAACTGGGACCGTTCTACGCACCCAGCAAAACCCTGGCCGACCAGGTAGAGAAAGGTGAAAATTGGAACCTCGACGGTGAGGTCGACGAATCTAAAATCGAAGCACTGATGGATCGGTTTTACGGCGTTTGCCTGGGCGTCTCCGCGGCCCTGGTCGACGAAGAAGTCGCCACCATCGAGGACACCGACCGGGGTGCCAAAATCGGCCTGCGCTGGATCCAGGGCCCCTTTGAGATCATGAACAAGATCGGCATTGACAAAACCTATGCCTGCGTTAACGCCATCTGCGAGAAGTACCCGGATTTCAAGATGCCGCAGGTCCTCGAGGACCAGAAAGCCGCCGGCAAACCCTTTGAATTCAAACTGGTGGACCTCGATGTCAAGGGCGACACGGCCTGGCTGACCATTAACCGGCCGGAAGCGATGAACGCCTTGAACGAAGCTGTCTTCGCCCAGCTAGCCGAGAAATTCTCCGCAGCAGAGCAGGATCCGGCGGTAAAAGCGATCGTCATTCAAGGTGCCGGCAAAGCTTTTGTCGCTGGTGCGGACATTCGTTATTTCGTCCAGAACATCAAGGCCGACAAGATCCAGGATATTGTTGATTTTACCCGGGCCGGACATGAAACCCTCCTGAAAATCGAAAACAGCACCAAGCTGACGATCTGCCTGCTCGACGGCCTGTCCCTGGGCGGCGGCAGCGAGCTGGCCCTGGCATGCCAGGCCATCGTGGCCACGCCGGCCGGCTCCATGGCCTTCCCGGAAACCGGTATCGGGATCTTTCCGGGACTGGGCGGCATGCTGCGGTTTGCCAAGCATACCTCCCCGGCCCTGGCCAAGTACTATACCTTTACGGGGGCACCCATTAAAGCAGCGGATGCCCAGGCGCTGGGCATTATCACCCGTCTGGTGCCGCCCGCGGAGGTCGAATCCGCGATTGCTGAACTGGTCAGCCAGGGCAAACCGGACAAATACCAGGCCGGTGATTTACCGGCGCCCTACAGCGCTTACGCCGCCCTGTGCGCAGCCGGCAATGTAGAGCAACTGCTCGGCGGCCAGGCTCCGGCGGGCTCTGATGAGGCCTTGGCAGCCAAAACCGCAAAGGTGGTCGGCTTCAAAGCGCCTTTGGCGCTTAAAATGGCCAATGAGATCATAGATGCCCAGGCCGACCAGTCCATCGCGGAAGGCGTCGAGACCGAGCTGGGACGCTTAGCGGATATTTTTGCCACCGCCGACGCCCTGGAGGGGCTCTCGTCAGCCGGCCGCAAAAGACCCGAATTCAAAGGTAGTTGATGGGCGCTTTTAAATGCAGGCTCAATCCGACACTCGGATAGGACGGCGGCCGGAAACCCGGCCGCCGCCAATAATCCGCATGCTAACAAAAGGAGTGACCAAAATGACCATGATATCCTGGCAAATGGTAGATTTGAAAAAACCCCTGGAACGGGTCGAGTCGCCGCTGCCTTCTCCGGACGAAGGAGAAGTGCTGCTGAAGGTCGCCGGGTGCGGCGTCTGCCACACGGATCTGGGGTTTTATTATGACGGTGTCCGTACAAAATCCCCAATGCCCCTGACCCTGGGCCACGAGATCAGCGGTATTGTGGAAGCGGTTGGACCGGGTGCGGAAAGCTGGGATAAAAAGGCCGTCATCGTGCCGGCGGTAATGCCCTGCGGCGGGTGCGATGTCTGCGTGCGCGGCAAAGGGAATATCTGTCCTACGCAGAAAATGCCCGGCAACGACATCCAGGGCGGCTTCGCCAGCCACATTGTCGTGCCGGCCGCCCAGCTCTGCGAGGTGCCGGTCGATGAAAATTACACCCCGCTGGGAGCCCCGGGACTCACCCTGGCTGACCTGTCCGTGATTGCCGATGCAGTCACCACGCCCTACCAGGCCATCGCCGAGGCCGGACTCGATGCGGACGATACCGCCATCTTCATCGGCGTGGGCGGGGTCGGTGGCTTCGGGGCTCAGATTGCGAAGAGCTTCGGGGCCTGCGTCATTGCCATCGATATTGATTCCCAGAAACTCGAAGCCATCAAGCCTTACGTAGATGCGGTGTTCAATGTCGGCGAATACTCCTTCAAAGACCTGCGCAAAGCGGTCTCCGGCTTTGTCAAGGAGCAGGGCCGTCGCCGCACGGAGTGGAAGATATTCGAAACTTCCGGTACGGCCGCCGGACAGAAAACCGCTTTCGGGCTGATGACGTTCGGCGCCTCCCTGGCAGTGGTCGGCTTTACCATGGACACCGTGGATATTCGGTTGAGCAACCTTATGGCATTCCACGCCACGGCCCGCGGCAACTGGGGCTGCATTCCCGAGTACTACAAGCCGACACTGGACCTGGTGCTCCAGGGAAAAGTCGAGCTGGGCCCATTCGTAAAAACCTTTGCACTGGATGAGATCAACGCGATTTTCGAAAAAGTCCACAACCGTGAGATCCTCCAGCGCCCGATACTGATTCCGTAAAGCCATTTAGCGAGGTACAGTGTATGCACAAATTACTTTCAGACACACCCGGAAAAAAATACCTGCTGCTGGGCAATGAAGCCATTGCCCGGGGCGGTCTCGAGGCCGGCATTGGGGCCGCCACTACCTATCCCGGCACCCCCTCTTCCGAGATCTCTCTGCAATATTTTCAAATCTCCCAGGAGACCGATCTTTTCTTCGAATACAGTCCGAATGAAAAGGTGGCCCTGGAGGTTGCCGCCGCAACGGCCAACGCCGGCGTGCGCACCATGTGCATGATGAAGCATGTGGGACTGAATGTAGCGGCGGATCCACTGATGACCCTGGCATATGTTGGCGTGAAGGCCGGCATGGTGGTATTGACCGCCGACGACCCGTTCATGTTTTCCAGCCAGAACGAACAGGACAACCGCTACTACGGTAAACTGTCCGGCCTGCCGGTCCTGGAGCCCTCTTCCGTGGCCGAAGCCAAGGACCTGATTGTCTATGCGTTCGATCTTTCCGAACAACTGCAGGTCCCGGTTCTTTTCCGGACCACGACCCGGATCAACCATTCCAACGCTCCGGTCACGTTTGGCGACATGCAGCCGCGGGTGGTCAAAGGCGACTTTGAAAAAGACCCGATGAATCTGGTTACCGTCCCGGCCGTTTCCCGGAACCTGCATGTCAAGCTGCTGGAAAAGCAGGCCCAGGCAGCCGAAATAACGGAAACCTCGGAATACAATTTCGTCGAGGGCAGCGGCAACTGGGGCATTGTCTGCAACGGGGTCAGTTACGGCTATGTAACCGATGCCGTGAATGACCTGGATGCGACCGGAAAAATCAAAGTGTTGCGCGTCGGATTCTCCAACCCCATGCCGGCCGGCATCATCGCCGATTTCCTGAAGGATTGCGAGAAAGTACTGGTCGTAGAAGAGGGCGAACCGGTGATGGAGGAGTCCGTCCGCTCTATAGCCCAGCAAAACGGCTTCACCATGCCGATCAACGGCAAGGCCGAAGACCTCCTTTCGAGGCTCTATGAATTTAACCCGGCCATGGTCCGTGATTGCGTCGCCAGGTATTTCGGCCTCGACATCAAAGCCGATTCAAAAATTGACCTGTCGGATGTTCCGCCGCTGCCCATGCGCCCCCCAACATTGTGCGCCGGCTGTTCCCATCGGGCCACTTTCTATGAAATCAAGAAAGCGGCCGAAGGCATGGAAACCATCTATCCGACCGACATCGGCTGTTATACCCTGGGCTTTCTGCCGCCCCTGAAAATGGGCGATTTTCTCATCTGTATGGGATCTTCGGTCAGTACGGCCTGCGGATTTTCCAAGGTGACGGACAAGAAGGTGATCAGCTTCATCGGTGATTCGACGTTTTTCCATTCCGGGATGACCGGCCTGGCGGATGCGGTCTTCAATAACCACAACTTTACACTGGTTATTCTCGACAACGCCATCACGGCCATGACGGGGCATCAGCCCAATCCCGGGGTGGATATGGAAGCCATGAATCTGTCCGGCTACGGTCGCATATCCATTGAGGCTATCGTACGAGCCCTCGGCGTGGAACATGTCACCATTATCAAACCCTATAAAGTTAAAAAGAGCATTGGCGCCATCAAAGAGGCCCTGGCTTATCAAGGTGTATCGGTCATCATTTCCCAGGAGCCGTGCACTCTGTACGCCAAGAGCCTGAAACAACTGAAACCACGGGCGTTTACCGTAACGAGCAAGTGTAAAAACCACCGGGATTGTATCAACGAAATTGCCTGTCCGGCTTTCTATATTGAAGATGAAGCCGTCAAGATCAATCCCATCCAGTGTGTGGGGTGTGCGGTCTGTGCCCAGATCTGCCCGGAAAATGCCATCACACCACTGAAAAAGACCGGGTAAAGGTGCACACGCAAAGGCGATACGCAATTTAAAATCAAAAAGTAAGCTATTAAACACCAATTGCAGGGGTAGACATATGGATACAACGAGACTGATCATCGTGGCGGTTGGTGGCCAGGGCAATTTGCTGGCTTCCAAGGTCCTGGGCGAAGCGGCCCTGGCCAATAATGTCCCAATGCACATGAGCGAAATACATGGAATGGCCCAGCGTGGCGGAGTGGTAGAATCCGCCCTTGTGTTCGGAGATGCGAAAAGCTCGATCATCTCCGACGGTGAGGCCGATGTACTGGTCGGCTTTGAGCCCTTGGAAACACTGCGGGCCCTGAATAAATGCAGCCGGGATACAGTCGTGATCACCAACACGACCCCGGTTCCGCCCTTTACGGTTTCTATCGGGCTGGGCGAATATCCCGAGCTCGATAACATTACGGCCAAACTGGAAGCCAGCTGCGCCAAGCTGATTGCCATTGACGCCACCAGAATGGCCACCGAAGCCGGCAATGTGCTGGCCGTCAACATGGTACTGCTGGGGGCCCTCGTCCAGACCGGCATCGTTCCCATCGATGCCGCCAAGGTCGAGGAGACCATTCGCACCAAAACGAAACAGGCGTTCGTTGAAACAAACTTGAAGGCGTTTGCACTGGGTGCCGCCGCTGCAGCCGGATAGTCTGCCGCGACAGCGGGTTCACAGGCACCTGTAGAATATCACAAGGAGTTTTCACAACCGTTCATTTATGACGGCCGCTGGTTTGCCTGGCAGGAACCGGGCCAAACAAGGAGGAAAAAATGCCCTGGGATAAAGAATTCGAGTGTATGCCGGTAGAGGAAATGCAGAAGCTGCAGCTTGAAAAGCTCAAAGAGACAGTTGCCTGGGTTGCCGAAAAGGTTCCGTTCTACAAAGAGAAGTTCAAGGAAGCCGGACTCTCAGCTGCCGACATCACTAGCCTTGAGGACATTTCTAAGTTCCCCGTCACGGTGAAAGACGATTTGCGTGACAATTATCCCTTTGGGCTGTGTGCCGTCGACTTAAAAGATGTGGTGCGCGTACATGCGTCGTCGGGGACCACCGGCAAACCGATCACCGGACCTTACACCCAGGCGGACCTGGATCAGTGGACTGAATGTATGGCCCGCAACTGCACGGCTGCCGGCGTAACCTCGGAAGACATTGTCCAGAATGCATATGGGCACGGTCTTTTTACTGGTGGACTCGGATTTCATCAAGGTGCGTGTCGGATCGGTGCGACCGTGGTCCCGACCAGCGCCGGGATGACCGAACGCCAGATTGTTTTGATGCAGGATTTCGAGGCGACCGTCCTGTTGTGCACCCCATCATACGCGCTGACCATTGCCGAGGCAGCCGAAGATATGGGCGTTGATATCAGGAAGCTGCCCGTGAAGGTCGGCATTTTCGGGGCCGAACCCTGGACAATCGGCATGCGCAAAGAGATTGAAGAACGCATGGGTATCAAGGCCCATGAGGCGTTTGGATTGACAGAACTCTGCGGCCCTGGCGTCTCCTTTGACTGCGAGGCCCAGGACGGCCTACATATCAACGAAGATCACTTCCTGGCTGAGGTGGTTGACCCGGAAACTTTCCAGCCGGTCCCGCTGGGAGAAAAAGGCGAGTTGATCTTCACATCGCTCCAGCGCCGGGCCATGCCGATGATCCGCTACCGGACCAAGGATATCACCCGCTTGAGAAGAGAAGAATGTTCCTGCGGTCGGACCCTCTTGAAAATGGATAAACTCTCCGGACGTACGGACGACATGCTGATCATCAGCGGCGTCAATGTCTTCCCGTCCCAGGTGGAATCGGTTCTGCTGGAGTTTGAGGAAGTCGAGCCCCAGTATGTGCTGGTTGTGCGGAAGAAAGGCTATCTCGATCATCTGACGGTAAGAGTGGAAGCCAAACGTGAAATTTACAACGCCGGACCCGATAAATGTGCTGAAGTTGAGAATAATATCGCCAGCCGCATAAAAGGCCTGCTCGGGTTCAGCGCTGCTATTCAGTTGATGGAACCCAAGCTGATCGAGCGCAGTGAAGGTAAGGCCAAGCGCATTATAGATGAACGTCCCAAGGAATAATGGCACTTCTACCTTTTAACGAAAGGGAGATACCATGAAAGACAAATCTAACTTTAAACCCAAGTCCTTTGCCATTGTCGGGGCCGGTCCCGTGGGTTGCATTGTGGCCGCTTTTCTAGCCAAGGGCGGCTATGACGTCACCCTGTGTGACGTGGTATCCGACCTGCTGGCTCCAGCCATTGATCCGGGCATTAAGATTGAAGGGACCGAAAACCTGCAGCAGGGCGTCACCCGCACCTGCCTGAGTGTGGATGAACTGGCCGAGCACAAACCGGAGGTCATATTCATCACCGTGAAAGCCAACGCGCTGCCGCTGATCGCGTCGGCCCTGGAATCGTTCTGCGATGAAAACACTTACATCATCAGTTGGCAAAACGGCATCGATACGGAACTGGAACTGGCCAAAGTCTTGGGCCGCAAGACGGTCATGCGTGCGGTGGTCAACTACGGCTGCGGGCTGGCCGGCCCGGCGCATGTCATGATGCCTTTCCATCATCCGCCCCATTTTATCCAGGAGATGGACCCGGAATCAGCTCCGGCCGCCCAGGCCATAGCCGGCGTGCTGACGGAATGCGGACTGGGGACAGAGCATACCGACCAGATTATCTCCATGGTATGGCGCAAGGGCATCTTGAATGCCTGTATGAACCCGGTCTGTGCGGTAACCGGTTTGACCATGGCCCAGGCCATGACCGACCCCATTGTCTTCGGCATCGTGGACGCGCTGATAAAAGAGTGCGTCAAAGTCGCCCGAGCCAACGAAATCGACCTGGGATGGGATTTTTACCCGCATGCTATCGAGTACATGAGCAATGCCGGTAATCACAAACCCTCGATGCTCATGGATATCGAGAATAAACGGCGTACGGAAATAGATTTCATCAACGGAAAATTCGTAGAGTATGGCGTGCAGGCCGGCATCGAGACACCTTATAATAACTCATTGAAGTCGCTGGTAAAAGGTCTTGAATCCGCAATAGAGCATAATAAATAGTAGTCATTGGCGGTACCTGTAGCCGCCACGGCGAACGACACCGCTAACCGGCTTGAATAGCAACCAACAGTTCTTTAGCCCTGAGAGTATCCGTATGACACCCAGACCTGCAGTGTTTGTCGGCATCGATGTCGGTGCCTCCCGGACCAAAACAGCGGTCCTCGATGAAACCAAGACCCTGATCGGCCACTGTGTCGTAAAATCTGGAACCGACTTCACGATCGCCTCCAACAATTGTCTGGAAGCCGCACTCGAAATGGCCGGCGTTTCCTACGGTGATATCGTGCGCGCGGCTTCGACTGGTTACGGCCGTAAGAACGTCAGCGTGGCAGACTTTAACCGGACCGAAATTAGCTGCCACGGTCGCGGATGTCATTACTATTTTCCAGAAGCCTTGACCATTATCGACATCGGCGGCCAAGATAACAAGATTATTAAACTCGACCCGGACGGACGGCGCCTGTCCTTTAAAATGAACCGCAAATGTGCCGCGGGAACCGGTGCATTTTTAGAAGAAATGTCTCCCCGGCTCGATATCCCGCTCGAAGAGATGAATGCCCTCGCAGCCGAGTCTAAAAATATGGTGGAACTGGGTAGTTTCTGCACGGTGTTTTCCGCTACGGAAGTACTGGAGAAGATCCGGGCCGGAAAAAAAGTAGAGGACATCGTCAAAGGGCTATTTTATTCGGTTATAAAGCGGGTTCTGGAAATGGACGCTTTGACCGAAAAGATAGTCATGACCGGCGGGGTTGTCGCACATAACCGGTATATCGTTGAAATGGTCAAGGAGAAAACCGGCAAACCAATTTTTGTACCGGAATTTCCACAGCTTACCGGCGCCATTGGTGCCGCGTTATATGCCGCCGAACTATAGCCAGGCGGCGGTCACATACGAACAGGAGAATAAACATGGCAGACGAAAAGAAAATAAAACTGAAAAGACTTGAATCGTCCAAAGTACTGGGCAAATTCATGGCTGACTATTATTACGAACTTGATGAGGCGGCCAAATCCGGTGAAAAGAAGATCGCCTGGTGCACCAGCGTAGGCCCTGCGGAAATTCTGCGGGCGATGGGATTTTTAGTCTATTTCCCCGAAACCCATAGTGCCATGCTGGGTTCGTCGCGCATGGCCACGGACCTGATTCCCAAGGCCAACGCCATCGGGTATTCCCCGAACATCTGTTCTTACCTGACTGCTGACGTCGGTGCCTACCTGGAAGGCGTGTCACCCTTGGCCAATATCTTCAAGGGAATCGAAGGCCCCCCCAAACCGGATGTGCTGGTCTTCAACACCAATCAATGCCGGGATGTACAGGATTGGTTTAAGTTCTACGGCAAGGAATACGATGTGCCCGTCCTGGGCGTCCACTCCTATGTGGGCGTGGAAGAGGTGACCGATGACTACCTACTCTCGATAAAAAAGCAGATGGAAAACCTAATCCCCGGTCTAGAAGAAATATCCGGCACCAAATTCGATATGGACCGGTTCAAAGAAACCGTGGCCACCTCCCGTGAATGTTCCGAACTATGGAAAAAGGTCCTAGATTGTGCCGCTGCCAAACCTTCGCCCCTGACCTTCTTCGACGGTACCACCCTCATGGGTGCGGCCGTGGTCGGCCGGGGTACCGAAAAAGCCAATGAGTGCTATCGCACGCTGCTGCAGGAGTTGGAGGACCGTATCGCCGCCGGAGAAGGCGCCATTGACGATGAACGCCTTCGGATCTACTGGGACGGCATGCCGGTATGGGGCCGCCTGAGCAGCCATGCCAAGCTGTTTGCGGGGTTGCACACGACAGTGCTGGCTTCCACCTACTGCAACAGCTGGATCTTTTCGGCGCTCGATCCGGATGACCCCTTCACCAGTATGGCCCGGGCCTATACCGAACTGTTTATCGTTCGGGGCGACAATTACAAAGAGCAGTATATCAGCAACATGCTGGATTTCTTCAAAGTAGACGGCATCATCTACCACGATGCCATGACCTGCCCGAACAACTCAAATTGCCGTTACGGCATGCCCCAGCGCATGGAAAAAAAGACCGGCATCCCCAGCCTGACCATTAACGGCGATTTGAACGACCTGCGACTCATCTCCGATGAGCAGACCAAAACCAATGTTGAAGCTTTCATCGAGCAACTGGAAGAAAACCGATAAGGAGAGCGATATGTTAGAATCCCTGTTCAGACCGAAATCGGTGGCCGTTATCGGGGCCTCTACGAAGGAGTTTTCCATTGGCAACCGGGTGATCCGCAACCTGGTTGATTTCGAATTCAAAGGGCCTATCTACCCGATCAACCCCAAGGCGGATGAAGTCCGCGGCATCAAAGCGTATAAATCCATTATGGATGTCCCCGATGGCGTAGACGTGGTTCACATGGTCATCCCGGCCAAGTTTGTTCCCCAGGCGGTCGAAGACTGCGGTATCAAGAAGGTGAAGAACATCATCATCAACTCGGGGGGATTCTCGGAAATTGGTCCCGAGGGCGAAGCAATTGAAAAAGATTTCCTGGCACGGGCCAAAAAATACGGCATCCGCATCTTCGGCCCCAATTGTCAGGGGGTCATCAATTCCGATCCAGACATCCGCGCTTACTGCAACTTTACCTTCACCAAACCCGATGTGGGCTACATTTCAATCGTGGCCCTCAGCGGCGGGGTTGCCGAAGTGATTCATCAAGGCTTTTCAGAAATGGGCATTGGTACCCGTATCTATGCTTCTAATGGGAACGCCTGCGATGTCACTATCCCCGAAATCATTCGCTATCTCGGCGAAGACGACGGCACCCGTGTGATTGTGACGTATGTGGAAGGTCTGCGGGACCCCGAAACCTTCATGACCGTGGCCCGTGAAGTGGCTGCCAAAAAGCCAGTTCTAGCCATGAAAGCCGGCCGCACCGCTGAAGGTGCCAAAGCCGCCGCCTCCCACACGGGCGGCTTGGCCAAAGAGGACCTGGCCACCGACCTTATTTTCAAAAAAGCCGGGGTTCTTTCCTTCCGGGATGAGGGTGAGCTGATCCAGGCGGCGGCCGCATTTGCCACCCAGCCGATTCCCAACGGCAACCGGGTCGGCGTAATCACCAACACCGGCGGACCAGCGGTCATCGCTACCGACGTCATGGTCGGCGCCGGGTTGACCCTGCCCCCGCTTTCGGAAAAGACCGAGGCTGTCCTCAAAGAGAACCTCTACCCGGAGGCCTCCGTCAACAATCCGGTGGATGTGCTGGCCACCGGGAATGCTTCCCATTATCGCGCCTGCATGGACGCCATGATGGCGGACGACAACTACGATTGCCTCTACATCAACTTCGTTACGCCGTTTTTCGTAGACACCGACAGCATTGCCAAGGAAATTGTGGCCGTCAACCAGCAGCGTATCAAACCGATTGTCTGCAACCTGATGACCGACCGGCGTCAGTGGACCGAGACGGTGAAAATACTTCAGGACGGCGGGGTTCCCTGCTTCAGCCTGCCGGGGGTTGCCGCGCGGGCACTGTCTGCCATGGTCCGCTATAACGAGGTTCGCTCAAAAGAAGCAGGTGAGGTTAAAGCCTTTTCCGATGTGGACAAGGATGCTGCGGCCGCTGTCATGCAACAGGCCATCGCCGCCGGCCGCAAGATGCTGGCTGCCGAAGATGTCTACGGCATCCTGGATGCATACAAGATCCCGACAGCCGGCTGGGCTGTGGCCAACACCCCGGAGGAGGCTGAAAACGCCGCCGCCGATATCGGCTTTCCCGTCGTGGTCAAAGCGGACTCGGAGAGCATCATCCACAAGAGTGATATGGGTGGTGTGGCCGTCAACCTGGCCGATGCCGCGGCCGTCCGGGACGCAGTGACACAGATGCAGGCCAAATTTTCGGCCGGCGACCTGAAATTTTTAATACAGAAATTTACCCCGGGCGGCACCGAGGTGATCATGGGGGCCAAGGCCGAAGAAGGCTTGGGCCACCTCATTATGTTCGGCATGGGCGGTATCTACGTGGAAGTACTAAAGGACGTGGTCTTCAACCTGACGCCGCTGACTACTGTGGAAGCCGAAGATATGCTGTCTGAAATCCGGCTGGCACCTTTACTCGAAGGCGTGCGCGGTCAAAAAGGGGCTGACCGGGCCGACCTGCAGGAAATACTGCTGCGTCTCTCGCAGCTGCTGGCCGATCTGCCTCAGATCCAGGAACTTGACTTGAATCCCACCCTGGCCTTTGAGGATAACACTTGCGTGGTAGATGCCCGGATAAGCCTTTAAACACCTACTCAACCTGCCGGTAACGATACGCCAATGCTTTGCGGCCAGTCGCCACCGGCAGTCTGACGTCTAAAACCACTTGAGAAAAAAGGGAGGTCCTATGACCTGTTGGATGAATCTGGGCCAGAACCTGAAAGTCAATGCCAAAAAATTCCCCGCTACAGTTGCCCTCAAGGACAGGTCGCGCAGTTTCACCTATCCGCAAACCAATGAACGTGTAAACCGGCTGGCCAGCAGCCTGCTTGGCCTCGGGCTCTCCCAAGGTGACCGGATAGCGGTACTTATGGAAAACAGCATCGAAATTATCGAACTTTACCTGGCCACCGCCAAAACAGGCCTGGTGATTGTCCCCATTAATTTTCGCCTGGTCGGCCCTGAGATCTCCTATATCACCAACAACTCGGACGCCAAGGCGTTTATCGTGCACGACGAATTCGCCGCTGAGGTGGATCGGGTCAAGACGGAACTGGTCAATATCGGCCCTGACAATTACTTCATCGTAGGCGCCCAGCGCGATGGATATCGTCCCTATGAAGCCTTGATTGACAGTGGAACGGCAGCGGAACCGGAGATTGCAGTGGCCCCGGAGGACACTTGGATCCTGATCTATACATCCGGTACCACCGGTAAACCCAAGGGTGTGATTCGGTCCCATGCTTCGCACATCGCCTTTTACCTGATCAATGCCGTTGATTTCGGTTTCAATGAACACGATTTTTGCATGAACGTCATGCCTTTGTGCCACATCAACTCAACCTTCTTTACTTTCATTTTCCTGTACATCGGCGCAAGCGTCTATGTCCATCCCGCCCAGTCGTTTCGGCCGGAGGAAATCCTGGAAATCGTGGAACGCGAGAAGATTACCTTTATTTCTCTGATCCCAACCCATTACAACCTAATTCTCAACGCTCCGGAAGACGCTCTGAAAAGGGATGTAAGTTCCATCCGGAAATTGCTTTGCTCTTCGGCCCCGGTCAGGAAAAGCATGAAGGAGTGCATCATGGGGTATTTCAAGAGAGTGGAGTTGTACGAGGGCTACGGCAGCACCGAGGCCGGCATCGTCACCGTCTTGAAACCGGAGTACCAGATGAAAAAACTGGGTTCCATCGGGTTTGAAACCCTTGGAACGGAGTTCGTGAAGATCCTGGATATAGACGGAAAAGAGGTCCCGGACGGTGAAGTCGGTGAACTATACTCGCGGGGTCCCATGCTCTTCGATGAGTATTACAAACTGCCCGATAAAACCGCTGAGTCCTTCGTGAACGGTTGGTTCTCGGCCGGCGATATGGCCAGAAAAGATGCCGACGGATTTTTCGAAATCGTCGATCGCAAGGACAACATGATTATCACCGGCGGTGAAAATGTGTATCCCAGCGAAGTTGAAGAGGTGGTCGGCAGCCATCCGAACGTCTTCGATGCCGCCGTGATCGGACTGCCGGATGACAAATGGGGGGAACGGGTCGCCGCCGTGGTGATTAAAAAGGCCGGCGCCGACCTTGATGAAAACTCCCTGCGCACGTATTGTAAAGACAAAATGGCCGGTTACAAACGCCCCAAGGATGTTATTTTCATTGAAGCCGATGCCATGCCCAGAACCGCAACGGGTAAAATCCTGCACCGGATTCTACGCGAGAAATTTGCCTGATAATCAGTAAGTAGTACAATGAACAATTAGAAGCGGAGGTACAAGGTTATGTTGACGAAAGCGTTTATCCCCTATGGAGGTTACTACAGTTCGCCTTTTGCCCGCTGGCAGGGTTCCATGGCCACGGCGCATGCCATCAAACTGGCTTCGGCCACGAGCAAACGGTGGTTTGCCCAGAAGAACTGGGAACCGCTGAACATCGACTACGTGTTCTTGGGAATGACCATCGGCCAGCCCCAGTGGTTCTACGGCAGCCCCTGGGCAGCGGCCCTAATTGGGGCCGAAAACAGCCCTGGTATGCTGATTACACAGGCCTGTTCTACGTCCACCACCTGTGTATTCCAGGCCGCCGCCGGAGTTGATAATGGTTTATATGAAAACACCTATTGCCTGATGGCGGACCGGGCCTCCAATGGCCCGCATACCATTTGGCCCAATCCGGGTGGTCCCGGGGGTGAAGTACTTTCTGAAAACTGGATGATGGACAACTTTAACCGTGATCCATGGGCCAAGGGTGCCATGATTCAGACGGCTGAAAATGTCTCCCAGGAAGCCGGTGTCACCCGCGAACAATGCGATGCCGTCGCTCTGCGACGTTACCAGCAGTACGAGGACGCCCTGGCCGATGACCGGGCTTTCCAGAAGCGCTATATGTTCCCGGTTGAAATCCAGGTTTCCAGAAAGAAAACCATATCGGTAGACACCGATGAAGGCATTATGCCCACGACGGCGGAGGGCCTGGCCGGGCTGCGGCCGGTCCTACCGGAAGGCGTCCACACGTTCGGTGCGCAAACCCACCCGGCAGACGGCCATTGCGGCATCGCGGTGACCACCCAGGAAAAAGCCAAAGAGCTCAGTGCCGACCCCGGGACGGAAATCCAAGTGATCTCCTACGGATATGCTCGGGCCAAAAAAGGTTTCATGGCCATGGCCGTCGTACCCGCCGCGCAAATGGCCATGGAAAAAGCCGGCATTGCAGTCGACGATGTCAAGGTGATCAAAACCCACAACCCGTTCGCGGCCAACGACATCTACATGGCCGATCAGTTGGGCATTGACGTGAACGGGTTCAACAATTACGGCAGCTCGCTCATATATGGCCATCCTCAGGCCCCCACGGCGGGAAGGGCCATTATTGAAGGCATCGAGGAAACTGTCATGGCGGGCGGTGGCTACCTGTTGTTTGCCGGTTGCGCAGCTGGTGATACCGGCGGCGCCCTGGTGCTGAAGGTTGGCTGAGCTTAACCGCTTATCACGAGTATAAAAAGGCTGTTTCCCCAGGGGGAAGCAGCCTTTTACTATATCCGCTCGTGATTCTTTAGGTCGGCAGGCACCAGACGCTAGGCCCGCATCACGCCACCCGGTTTAAAAAATACGGGGGACTGGATCGCAATGGCACAGCTAGGTCAAAAGGCGACCGGCCACGCAGGCCCGGCAAGAGCCGGATTTAAACCGGGCTGCGTCAGATAGCGACAGCACCCCGATAATGTGATCCGCGGTATCCGTGCTTACAAACAGGCGTTGGACATCCCGCAAGAGCATCAGCTGCAGTGCCGCGCTCAACCTCGCCTTGCTGCGACAACTTTGCACCGGTGTACTCATCACCTTAGCTGCAGGGGCATCCGGCTGGACACCGTGAAACCACGCCTGAATAAGGTCTGTCTTGGAGACTACCCCCACCGCCCGTTCATCCGCACCGTAGATCAGAATTGCCCCCAAACTTTTTGCTGTCAGGGTCTCAATGACCGTGTATAGCGAATCGGATTCATAAACGAACTGGACGTCCGGGGTCATGACCTCTTGCACAGCTAATTCCAGTGGTAACGTACCATCGTCCGCCGGTTGCCTGCTGAGGGTGCTTCGTCGACAGGCGTGACAATACCGATAAAGAAGCCCCACGATATCGGCATAAGAGAGGACGCCTATGACCTGCTCCCGGCTGGCGCCGATCACAAAAAGCTGGTGCACGCCACAGCTTTGCATCATTTCAAGGTCGGCATCGAGCAGATCATCCGGGAAGCAGGCCACGGGTGGACCGGCCATTATGTCGCCCAAAGGTGTTTTCGGTGGAAGCCCTGCGTAGATAAGGGCCAGCAGATCTGTCTTGGAAACGACCCCACAGGGTATACCGGAATCTGTAACCAGCAGGGCGTTGATTTTGTATTTGATCAGGTGTCGGACGGAATCGCGCGCGGCAATGCCCTTTTCCAGCGCCACCACCTGGCGGCGCATGGCTTCCCGGACCTGTAAGCCGGTCAGGACTCTGCGGGGCTGAAACTTAGGCATCCGTGCTCCTGATCATTCGGTTGGAAGCTATTCAGGCTTCGCCCAAGGCTACGCCCGACAAGAAGACTTTATTGAGATGGCTTCTAAAATGTATGCAGCATTTGGTAAAATACATCTGAAACATATACGATGCCGTCCACCCGGCGATCCGCAACCACCGGTAGCCGGCGTATATGTTTTTTAATCATGATATCGGCTATGACCAGCAGATGCGTGTCTGGATGGACCGTCACCACCTCAGCTGTCATAATGTCGTCAACCTTGACCGACCGTACCCGCCGCAACTGCTCCTGAAAGAGGCGGTCGGGGTCCAATTCTTCCATTTCACCCCAGATGGACGCGTGCTTGGGCTGAATATAGATGAGAATATCGTACATCGACAGCATGCCCACCAGGTGGCCCCGATCATCGGTCACCATCATGCCGAACACCTTCTTGCCTTCCTTGCGACTCGCTTCCCGAAAGGCCTGCACGGCGGCCTGAATGGTCAGGTCGGGATGCAGGGTGTGGAATTGACGATCCATAATATCCCGGGCTATCACTGCGTCACTCCTTTTTGAATCGAACATTTATAAGGGTATCGGCCGGAGCGGCTACGGACGCCTATCCGACCGGTAGACGGATAATGAAGCGGGCCCCTTTGCCCGGTTCAGATTCAACCGTCATGGCGCCGTGGTGGTTTTCGGTGATGATGAAGTAACTGACCGACAAACCTAAGCCGGTGCCGCCCTCACCCCTTTTCGCGGTGTAAAAGGGTTCGAAGACCCGTTTGCGAACATTCGATTCCATTCCCGGCCCGTTGTCTTTGATTTCAACCCGGACCATGGCCTTCTCCGGTTTCACCCGTAAATGGAAACAGGGTGGGCCCGGCCGTTCCTCCCATCCCGCCATCGCTTCCGCCAAGTTCTTAAAAATATTGAGGAAGACCTGTTGTATCTTGCTGCCGGCGCATAGGACCAGAGGTGTATCGGGGGCATAGTCACGGATGATCTCAATTTTTCGAAAATCGTGTTTACGCTTCAAATCATAATCGCTTTGAGCCAGTTCGATGGTGGCGTCCAGCAGCTCGGCCAGGTTCTGCCGGGTAAGGGAAGCATCCTCCATGCGGCTGAAACTCAGCATGTTGTTCACGATCTTGGCTGCGCGCGAGCCCGATTCCAGCGCGGCTTCCAGTATGTTGATCAAGCCGCGCCTAGCATGGAATGTCTGAATCGCCTCGACGGTGGTACCGCACTCTGCGGCAACCCGTTGATCGGCCGGTGAAGCCCCGGAAAGCCGGTTTCTGGCTATCTGGGTGTTTTGCATGATGCCGGCCAGGGGGTTGTTGATTTCGTGTGCCATTCCGGCCGCCAGTCCGCCCACGGACATCATCTTTTCAGATTGGATCATCATCTCTTCCAGCCGCACTCTTTCAGTCACGTCGTCCACGCGGATAACCGCCCCTGAACGCCGTTGGCCGTTAAAGGGTAAACCGTAACATCTTCATAACGTGTCTCCGTAGCGCCCCGATAAGGCTTTTTGGCATCATGCTGGGGCCGACACTCGCGCATGGCCACCCGGATGTTTTCCATTTCATCCGCCAACCGGGGGAAGACATCTCCGATTTCGCGGCCCGCAGCCGCCGCGGCTTTTATTCCGGTCTCCTCCTCGGCCCGTCGGTTCCATTGGGTTACCCGGCCGGCTTCATCTATACCGACCAGAATGGACGGCATGGAATCTACAATATTTCCACCGACCAGAATGGACGGCATGGAATCTACAATATTTCCCAACAGGTTCTGCAGTCGTCTGGTTTCCTTTTCAGCGGCGATATGGTCTGTAATGTCCCTATGGATAACGATGGATCCCTGCAGGTTGCCGACGTCATCATGCAATATTGCGGTTTTCACGTGAATGTCCAGCAGGCGGCCATCTTTAGTGAGCCGCTGGGTTTCAAGCGACACATCCTCGCCCTTCAGGTTGCGCATGACGGCCCGGCGGGTTTTTTCCTTTTCGTGTGCGGGTACGAAATCGATTTTCTGCCCGGCCAGTTCGGCTGCACTCCAGCCATAGGTCTTTTCAAAAGCCGGATTGATGTAGATGATATTGCCGCTGTTATCATAGGCCACAATGGCATCCGGTGAGGCTTCCAATAAGGTCCGATAGCGCTCCTCACTCTTGCGTAAAGATTCTTCCGCCAGGTGTCTTTGGGTGTTATCCAGAATGAATCCGTCCAGGAACCGGGTTTCACCGTCGTCAGCATAAATTGCCCGCCCCTCTTCGTAGACCGAGCGGATGGAACCATCCGTATGGCAGACCCGGTATTCCAACACCCAGGCCTGCCGGTCCGCCACGGCCTGCCGCACCTGCGCGTCCACTCCCGTGATATCATCGGGGTGGATGACACTGGCAAAACTGCGCACGGCGTTGTCGAAAAAATCAGAGGCCGGGTAGCCTGTAATTTCATGTATTTGCTTGCTGATGAACGCCATGGTCCAATGTGCATCCAAAGCGCAACGGTAGATCGCGCACGGCAGGGCGTCGGCCATGGAGCGGAAGCGGTTTTCGCTTTCCTGGAGCGCTTCAGTGATGCGCTTGCGCTGAATGGCGATGGCGATTTGCTCGGAAACGGAAGCTAAAAAGTCCAGATCCGCGGTAGTGTACTGGCGGGGATCATGATAGCTCTGGGTGGCAATGACGCCGATCACTTCACCCTTCACTTTCAGGGGCAGCCCCATCCAGATCAAAGGGACGGTGCCCATTATCCTGTTCTGGACGGCCCGCTCTTCCAGCATCGCCTGGTTCAGCAGCAAGGGCCTCCCCGCCAATATGACCTCACCCGTGAGGGAACTGGTCTCCTCAAAGTCATCTATCTGACTGAAATCATCTTCATGTTCGTCCTGATAATAGGGAAAGGATATGGAACGCTTGTCCCGATGATAAATGGCAATGTAAAAATTACGGAGTTCAATGACATCGTGTAGGATGGCGTGAATGGAGGCGTAGAGTTCGTCCAGGTTTTCAGTGGTATTGACGGCGCTGGAAACCCGATATAGGGTCTGATTCATCTTCTCAGCCCGTTCCAACCCGGCAACCTTGTGGTTGAGCTGGCGTACCTGGTGCTCAAGTTCTGTGTTGGTCGGTTTCTCCGTCATGATATCCTCATTTTACCGGGCAAGGCTGAGATTAGCTTGAAAAATAACACGTGACCTGACAACAAGGCAAATATTTTTAACCTTTTATGCCACCATAACAAAGTGACGGATTGGCTTTGCCCGCACGGTTTCCGAAGATCAAAAAGCCGCCGAGTACAGGTCGGTCTTTTTTGACTTCCAGGGTCGCTTGGGATATACCCTGATAAGCAACCCGCCGGCGGCGCACAGGATCAGGCCCCATCACAGCTTACCGCTGGCGCTTAAGACACCCCTCGCTGAACATGGAGGTCCCCATGTCACCCCACTGTGATCACCTGGTAGATATCTTTACGGCCGGTGTTGATCGCGTCGATCCTTACGCCCTGGTTTGCGAATCCGTGCGATTGACAGATTCTCTGTTAACCATCGGTCGCAAAGGGGATCAGAAGGTATTCGATCTCGATGACTGGAACGGTCTAATCGTCATAGGAGCCGGTAAAGCGACCGCCCGGATGGCCCTGGCAATTGAGCATATCTGTGGGGACAGGATAAGCGGTGGCTGTATCGTCGTAAAATACGGTCACACAGAAACATTGCGGTATATCCCGATGATAGAAGCCGGTCATCCCATCCCGGACGAAAACGGCGTCAGGGGTGCCTCTGAAATTCTGTCGCTGTGTTCAAAAGCGGATACCCGCACGCTTGCAATAAATCTTATGTCTGGAGGCGGATCCGCCCTGCTGCCCTTACCCGGCCGCCACCGAGCGTCCGGTCACGACATTACGTTTTCCTTAAACGACAAGCAGGTGGTCACGCGGCTTCTATTGGAAAGTGGAGCTACAATCAATGAAATCAACTGTATCCGCAAGCATTTGTCCGGAATAAAAGGCGGCCAGCTGGCCCGGGCGATAGCACCGGCCACCTCCGTCAGTCTGATTCTCTCGGATGTGGTGGGTGACCGCCTGGATGCCATTGCGTCGGGACCGACCGTCCCCGACCCGACCAGCTACACGGATGTCGGCCTGATTTTGGAAAAGTACCGTTTAACGCATAAAATGCCGGACAAGCTGCTGGAGCTGGTCCGTCTGGGAAAGGCAGGTGTCGTCCCGGAGACACCCAAGCCGGACGACCCCCTGTTCACAAGTACCACCAACATCCTGATCGGCACCAATTTTTTAAGCCTTAAAGCAGCCGCGCAACGGGCCCGTCAATTGGGCTATAAACCGGTTATCCTTTCTTCCCAGATTACCGGTGAAGCCCGGGAAGTGGCCAAAGTTTTCTACGGCATTGGCAAAGACGCCCGTAAACACGGGCTGCTCGGTAAAGGCGACCTGTGTCTCATCGCCGGCGGGGAAACCACTGTCACGATTCGAGGTAAGGGTAAAGGCGGGCGTAACCAGGAAATGGCCCTTGCGTTTTTGGCGGAAATCGCCACCTGTCCAGAGGATGCGGAGGGCCTCGTTTTCCTTTCAGCCGCCACGGACGGTAATGACGGCCCCACGGATGCAGCCGGAGCCTGTGTGCACAAAGGGCTGCTCGCCCTGGCCCGAGCCTCCGATTGCGATATCGATACGTATTTGAATGACAACAATGCCTATGCTTTTTTTGACCGCATAGACCGGCTACTCAAAACCGGCCCCACCAATACCAATGTTTGTGATTTGCAGCTTATGCTGGTAACCGGCTAAAAATCTGGCGGGTGTAAAAGTCTCGCCCAGTTACATCTGGTACTCATCTTCATGCATGACCTGGTGGAGTTTGCCGGATAGTTCTTTCATGTCGAAGGGTTTTTGGATAAATCCGTTGCAGCCCCGGCTAATGATTTCAGACGCTTTGCCGTCCAGGCTGTAGCCGCTGGACAGGATCACCCGGACGTCATTGTCGATTTTTTTCAGTTGATCGAAGAGTTCGCCCCCACCCATGGTCGGCATGATCATATCAAGTAAAACCACATCTATTTCCGAGCCTTTATCCTTGTAGATATCAATGGCCTGATGCCCTTGCGAAGCGGTGATGACATCATAACCAATGGCCCTGATCATCTCTGCACCGACTTCGACAATCATTTCTTCATCGTCTACCAGCAGGACCGTACCGGACCCTTTAACGATCTTGGGGCTGTCGCGGGTTTCCTGTTCCGACTTCTTTTGGGAGGCGGGCAGGTAGACGGTGAAAGTGGTACCCTCCCCCTGTCGACTTTTCACATCGATGATACCGTCGTGGTTTTTTATAATGCCGTACACGGAAGCAAGCCCCAAACCGGTACCCCGCCCCATCTCCTTGGTAGTAAAGAAGGGATTGAATATCTTCTGCCGGGTCTCTTCATCCATACCGATGCCGGTATCGGTGACTGTCAGGACAATGTACCTTCCGGGACGGGCTTCAAAAGATCGGGCAAACTCATCCTCCAGATGGGCGTTGCGCGTGCGGACAAAAATACGCCCGCCGCCGGGCATGGCCTGCCAGGCATTGACGTAGAGGTTCAAAATGACCTGTTTGATCTGCCCCCGGTCGACTTCCACGGTCCAGAGTTCCTCTTCATAATCTTCATGGATCGTGATTTCCTTTTTGGCCCGGCCGAACATCCGGTTCTCTTCTTCCACAATTTCATTAAGATCGGTAGGCCGTGTCTCATATTTGCCTCCCCGGGCAAACCCCAGGAGCTGCTTGGTCAGATCCACCCCGCTACGAACATAGGTTTCGATGTTCTTCAATTTTTCGAACGCCGCTCCACCGGCATCCATATCCAATAAACACAAAGATGCATTCCCCTGGATACCCATCAGCAGGTTATTGAAATCATGGGCGATGCCGCCGGCCAACGTACCGATGGCTTCCATGCGGTCGGCATGTTGAAGCTGGCTTTCAAGGCGTTTGCGGGCCGAAATGTCCTGAAGGACAACCAGTATGCCGGTCGGCTGGCCGCGATGATCATTGTACCGGGAGGCGCTTAGGCTAACATCCAACAACTTTCCGTTCTTGGTGTAGCGCTGGGTCTCAAATCCCTGGCAGGAAGTTCCGTTTTGGATCAGATCGGAGAGGATCTGCGTGGTTCTCTCCATTTCCGCGTCGGGTACAAACGGGATGAAATCGCCTTTGACTTCTTCGAGGGTCCAGCCGAATATGCGGGTGAAAGATTCACTCAGGTATTCCGGATGCCCCTGCATGTTGTGTGTGACAATCGCATCGGCCGATGAATTGAGCAAGGAGCGATAGACTTCCTCCACCTGACGGGACTCTTCATAGAGCTTCCGGAAATTATCTTCACTTTCCCGCAGGGTTTCCTCGGTTTGCTTCTTTTCCCGTATCTCAACCTGCAGCGACTGGTTGGATTCCGCCAATTCTTCGGTGCGCTTGCGAACGGTATCTTCCAACAATCCCTTGTGACGCACGATTCGAAAATAGAGCTGGATAACCGTGATCACTAGGACCAAAGCAAATAGCAAATAAGCATAGGTATAAATCGTCCGGGGAAGCCAGACCGCCACGATACGCCCGATGACATTGCCGACATACAGGACATCAGCCTTTAGTCCAACTTCCGGAATCAAATTGATACGGATCAGGGCTTTATCAATTGTCCCGGGCTCGTCGGCCCCCGTCTTTTGAAAGATTTCACCACTGTGGTCGGTCACCACCAGGGTCCTATAGTTGTGGGCATTGGCTACCAGCTTAAGGTATTCAGCCGCTCCCTGATAGTGAAAATTCCAGAGGGAATCGGAAATTATCACCGCATGTTCTTCGATTTTTAATTGGGCCTGCCGACGGTAATGCAGTTCGTGTATAACGACAAAGCCGATGAAAAGCATGCAGATCAGGACTGTCAAACCGTTTTTTAAGGTCCGGGTGTTCATTTATTTGGTCCGGTTTACGGGCAGGTTTACAAGCCAGCCTACCAAAATAAACCTTAGAATTCAAGCAGTTTGGCTTTCCTTGATTAGCGCCCCAAATGGGTCAGCCTTTGATCAGCAATGCCCTCAGCAGGTGTCTTACCAAGGTTGGATTCTCCTTCAGCCGCCGGGTGGCATACCCGAACCAGCTTTTTCCGAAAGGCACATACACACGCATCTTATGGCCGGACGTGATGAGGCGCTGACGTAAACGCGGGGTAACCCCATACAGCATCTGAAATTCATACTGATCCTTCGTCGCACCGTAATGGGAAATGAGGTGCTCGGCCTGTTCGATAATTTTCCGGTCGTGGGTAGCAATGCCCACATATATGCCGTTGCGCAGCATGAAGTCCAGGTTCTCGGTAAACGCCCGGTTGATCGCCGGCATGTTCTGAAAAGCGATTTCAGGCGGTTCCACATAGATGCCTTTACACAGCCTGAAATTCAGGGGCGCCTCGTCCGCGATATGACTACGCTTCAATTTCTCCAGATCTTTCTGGGTACGCTTCAGGTAGGCTTGCAGTACCAACCCCACGTTCGTTGGAAATTCCTCTTTCAGTTTGATAAACAGCTCTATTTCGAGGTCGACACACCGGGAGTCTTCCATGTCTATCCGCACAAAACTGTCCCGTGCTGCCGCGGCCTTTACGATCTTACGCACGGCGGCATAGCACTTTTCAGGATCAATCAGCAATCCGAACATGGTGGGTTTCAGGGAATAGTTGCCCTGGGCCGGGCTGGCGGCAAATTGATCGATCAGCTCAAGGTAGGACTCCAGATACATAGCGGCCATTTCAATATCATCAATAAACTCACCCAATAAATCAACGGTCACGCTGGCGCCCTTGTTGTTAAGTTCTTTTGATACCCGGATGGCAGCGTCGACGGTTTCACCGGCAATGTATGTTTTTGAAAAATACCAGATCAACTCTTTCGGTAGAAGCGGCAGGGTATTGGCAATCATCTTGTTCAGCATGTCACCGGTTCCTGAATTTCACTTGTTTAATTTGTGGAAATGGGGAAACGTATTTGATTTGTAACCATAAAGTGGTTCCCCGGCCGGTCTGTGTCAAGGGCGGCGGGCGGCTGTTCAGACTTGAATTGGCCGCCTGGTGAATCTATACTGAGGATGCCTATAACCGATCCGGTATTGGATCCAGCTGAAAGGATGAATACAGTGCCGCCAAATAGAGTTGACGTCGTTGGTCTGGGGCAGTGCTGCCTGGATTTTATCGGCACGATTGCGCGCTATCCGGAAGTGGACCAGAAGTGTGAAGCTACCGGGCTCACCATACAAGGCGGGGGACCGGTGGCCACCGCTTTGGTGGCCCTGACCCGCTGGAACCTACGTTGTGCGATCATGGGCATTACCGGCGATGATTCCTTCGGACATGAAATTCGGGTTTCCCTGGAAAAAGAGCAAATCGACATCAAGGGATTACAAATTCGCCTCCAGAGTACATCGCAAGTTGCTTTCATCGTGGTAGAGCAAGCGTCCGCACGGCGGAATATCTTCTGGCAGCGTCCCCAGGGGCCTTCACTGGGGGCCGGGGAAATCGATTTCGCTCTGATCACCCGTGCCCGTGTGTTGCATACGGATGGCCTGTTTACGGAAGCCGCTCTGGAAGCCGCTCGAGTCGCTCGCCGCAGCGCTATCCCGGTTGTGGTGGACGCCGGCACGCTGCGCCCCGGCATGCAGATCCTGGCACAGCACAGCGATTATTTTATTGCTTCGGAATCTTTTGGCCGGCAGTTGATTGGGCGGAATGCCCCCCGGCAGGCCTGCCGGGAAATCCACAAGATGGGCCCGCAACTGGCCTGCATCACTTTGGGAGCACGCGGTTTCGTGGCTACCTATGGTGGCCGCATCATTGAAAAACCAGCCTACCCCGTGGCGGCAGTGGATACCACCGGCTGCGGCGATATCTTTCATGCCGGTTTTATCTATGGGGTGCTGAAACGGTGGCCGTTGGAACGCAGCCTTGATTTTGCGGCCTGGTCGGCCGCCCAGGCCGCGCTATCGTTGGGAGGCCGCGCCGGAATCCCAAAAGTTAAAGACTGGCCAGGGATGCCGCCTGCTTAACTTCTCTTTCCAAGCGCATATCGGGATCCGGGGTAAAAAGCGGTGTGACTTTGGAGGAATTACACGCCTAGATACCTTTGTCCAGAATGTTTTTGTCGTGCCGCAATCGCTCCTGGATCCCCTTACTTACCTGGTAATTGCGACTGAATTCATGCCAGAATTTACGCTCCTTGTCCTGCCAACCGTCTCCGAATCTTTCATCGAAGAAATCGCCCAGCTTTTCAAACAGTAGTTTCCAGGGCGGGTCCCCTTTTTGATGAGCATCCAGCAATACGCCCAGCAATTCGTCCAATTCAGCCAGTTTTTCCTTGGGCAGATAAGAGATGGCACCTTTCTGGATGGATTCCATCAGAGCCTCCGGGTTCACGGCGTGGGCTGTGAGCATTACTGTGGGAATACCTTTTGCAACGGTTTCCTCGAGCAGTTTTAGCCCATTGACGCCCATGATATCCAGGATAGCCAGATCATAGGGTTTCTGCTTTATTTTGCGGGAGGCGCTCTCATAATCCCCGGCCGTATCGACAGCAGCGCTGTCGAGAATATCCTCAATGGTTTCGAGAATGTCCATTTCGTCATCCACGGCCAGAATACGTTTACCACCAAGAATGGAACTCGATTCTGTCATCTTAAACCTCTCTTCAATGGGGTTAAAGGTATCAGTGTTTTCATTTGAGATTCGCTTTTTAAAGTTGGACACAGTCCAGGTTCATGGGCAGATACAAGCTGAAGGCGGCCCCTTTGCCCCGCTCGCTGTTAATTTTAATATCCCCTCCGAGGTGCCGGGCGATAACGTACGCCCCAGCCAACCCGAGTCCATGCCCCCGTCGGGAAACTTTTTCGCTATTACGAATCTGGGCATAGCGTTGAAACACTACACCGTGGTGTTCAGGCGCAATCCCAGGACCATCGTCCGCTACTTCCAGACACAGCCAATCGCTATCGACATCGAAGCGGATATGTACCTTTTCTTTCCGGTGGTGAATTGCGTTTTTGATCAGGTTCCCGGCAATCTGCCTGAATTTAAGCTCATCTTGGAAGGCCTCGGCTTCCCGGGCCCTGCTGGCCGTGGTTAGATTAAAACCTTCGGAATCCAGATATTGCAAGATGTCGGCGCTTCGCTTTAACCCGGAAAGGGCCTCGGAGTATTTACCGGACATGGCTTCCAAAGCCTCCACCAGAATTTCCGGAATGATACCTGCTGGTCTAAACCGACAGGCCAGCAGTTGTTTGCTTTCCGAACGGCCGACTTCCAAAAGACTGTGCAGCATGCCCCGGGCCTTGGCACAATTGCGCAGAGCCCGTTTCAAGGTCCGTTCCTGGCGGGCGGAGAGCTGTCCGAATTTTGACTGTTTCTCCAGCAGCGACCGCACACCGGTTTCAATAACGGCAATGGGGTCTTTCATCTCGTGAATGAGAAACGCGATGTCTACCTCTTTGAAGAAGTCATCGGGGATAGTGCAGACAGCATCGCCGATATCGGGTTTAAAGGCATCTTTGGTCATTCCATATCCTTTGTTTCCTAGCTTATCACGAGGTTATCTCAACAATTAGATTTTGGTTCCCCGCTGAAAACAGCGGGATCTTCGACAAATCAAGGCCGCCGCGTGGTTCCACCCGGAAGAATACTCAGGTATTTCGAGACCGGAACCAAGCGCCCAACGCCGAGATTGGGCCAAAAATATTTTAAAGATAGCCTCGGTTAATACTCCGCATACCGTGAAAAAAGTACCCGCACCGTCGTACCACCCGACTCACGGCAGCCGGAATCCGGGCGGCACTGGACACAGCCTTTTATGTTACCGGGACAGAGGTTGTTGGGTTCCGTTAGATGCCGGCACCGTTGCGACGTCAAAGACAGATCGAAACCATACCGTTCCGAGAATATCTTCATTCTGAGCAGATCAAAACCTTTGCCGCCCGCGTTAAAATCAAACGGCTTTTTAGATGAATAATGCATTGTTTCTGGTGGGGCAAAATAGTTCTCAAACAAAAGCCGCTGATTATCCGCTGTAATCCCCGTCCCGGTGTCCCGCACTTCGAGCAGTACCCCGGTTTGACCATCTCTGACCGTCACCTCAATCTGCCCGCCATCCGGGGTGTATTCAATGGCATTGCGCACCAGGCCGGTCACAATCTTCTGTAATACATCCGGCGGAATCAAGATGGTAGCGTCGGATTGAAGGTTGGTGTTTAGATCACACGTGCGGTGGGTGAAATGCGACTTCAAATCGGCCAGGATACCTGCAACGAACCCGCCCAGAACAATCTGCTCAGGGGTTGCTTTGCGCGGGCCGAATAACTCATCCACTTTGCGCCGCACAGATTCAAGGGTGCGGCCTTCGTCATGGGCTTCCAGCAATAAGACCGCCAGCTCATCCTCGCACGCATCCAATAGGGTAGACAGCATCTGGTGGGCTGTATAATCCCGCTGTTTGATGATATCTTCCGTCTGGTACTGCATGTCCAGTATCCGGCCCAGGTTGCGCTGCGCCCGATCGAGTATGCGAATGATTCCGGCGCCGCTCTCCGATTGCAGGCTCCGTTTGCGGATAAGCTCGAAGGCAGCGGCCAGAACAGAAACCGGGGTCTTGAGTTCGTGAGAAAGGTGGTGGATAACTCGCTCTTTGGCCCGGTTAAAGGTGGTAACCTCGTCATAGGAACGTTTGAGTTCGTCGTTGATACGGGCATTCTCGATCGGCATGGCCACCATGCCGGCAATGGTAGTCAGCATTTCAACGTCTGTCTGGTCAAAGACGCCATGTTTTTTGTTAACCGCGCAGAGGACGCCGATCATGCGATCCTCCTGCCAAAGGGGTACATCCAGCATGTTTTTCGTTTCGAAATTCGCTTCGTCATCCACCGTTTTGAAGAAAAATTCACTTTCCGAGGTATCCGACACGATCAATGGTTCACCGGATTGATAGACCGCCCCGGCAACGCCTTTTGAGGCCGGAAACTGGATTTCACGCATTCTTTTGCCGGTCGCCTGGTCATCGTAGGCGGTTACCCGGAAGAAAAACTCCTGTTTCTCCTCATCCAGCAGGATAACGGAAGCCCCGGCTGCGCCTACCAGTTGCTTGATTTCCCTGGTAATGTATTTCAGACGATCATCCAGAGTCCTCAGTTTATGCAGGGCCTTGGAAATGCGCAGCAGGGTTTGATTGCTGCGGTCCAGCCGCTTTTCACGGGTAATATCCCGGAGCATGATCACCTGACCGGCGGGATTGCCTGCTTCATCATAGAACAAGGCCCCGTCCAGGATGATATCCAGCAGTCTACCGTCTTTGGTTAACCGCCGGGTTTCAAAATTCTCCAGTTTTTTTTCCTGGAAGAATTTTTTGACGCCGCGCCGGGTTTCCGCCCTGAGATCATCCGGCACAAAGGGTATGCGTTTACCTTTCAATTCGGCCAGGGTCCAACCGAAAACCTTTTCAAAGGCGGGGTTCAAATAGGAAACCGTGCTGTCCATATTGAAGACGAATACAGGCACCGGCAGAAAATTCAAAAAGTTTCGGTATTTCAGTTCCGCCCGCCGACTGGCCCGGTACTGATCTTCGGCGCGTTGCCGGGATTTCTCAAGTTCCTGCTGGGCACGGTATTTGTCGGTGACGTCCCGGGCAACCCCCCGGAACCCGGTCCTGCGGCCGACCGCATTTTTGATCAGGCTGGCTGAAATTTCCAGGATGCGCGTCTCGCCATCTTTATGGCGAATCTGCCAAACAATGTCCGCACTCTGAATACCGGAATTGAAAATTGCGTTAAAGTCCGCGAAGGCCGCTGCCGTATGGTCCGGATCCATAAACTCCGCGTAGTTGCGACCCTGGATCTCCTCGGGTGGATACCCGAAAATCCGGCAGAGGGCGTCATTGAAAAAGATGAAATCGCCCTTGATGTTGGTTTCATAAAACCCATCCCCGATATCCTCGATGAATACCCGATAACGTTCCAATGGAATCATGCAGTCCGCAGCGGTGGTTTCGGGCGCAGCTGCATCGATCTGGCACTCAGCCGTCATTGCGGGTCTATTGCCGGGGTTTTTTCCCATACGTTCTCATTATTGGTTTCAGATTGCACCGGACGATTGCCATCCTTTGTTCGCTGGCTTAGTCTCGGGATAGTGACGTTTCGCATAACACAGCGCGACATCAAGGTCGCGACTCTCACCGGTGCCCTGAACCCGATTGTCCTGTGCCGGGTCGATGTTCAAGTCTGACTCAAGATGTCGAAAGCCTGGGCGTCCAGGATCTTGTAACCGTTGTCTTCAATAATGCCGATGGCCTTGTCGATATTGTTGAAACGAAAAATCATGACAGCTTTGCCGGATGAAAACCCGACATAGGCATACATGTGCACGACATTGATACCGTTGTCCTTCAATGGTTCCAGCAGGTTGGCCAGGTATCCGGGTTTGTCTTCAATCTCTACGGCGACCACTTCATCCACCCGGGCCGGCCAATGATGCTGCATAACGATCCGGCGGGTTGTGGCAATGTCCGATACCAGCAAACGCAGTTTACCGAAATCGCCGGTGTCCACGAGGTTCAGAGCCCGCAGGTTGATGCCGGCATCCCCCAGCGCACGGGTGACTTCATAAAGCCGACCGGGCGAGTTCTCGATCAAGATTGAAATTTGTTTTAGTTTCATGTTTCCTCCCTTAGCCGGATTATTGATACGACAATCTTATAGGCAACGCTGCCGATAGCTGTCCCCCGCCTATTTTCGTCTGTATGCGCACGGGGTTGGTTTGTCAAGGTTGCGGGCCTTGCCGCCGAAGCGCCCCGCCGCAACGGGTAAATAGAGCTCAGTGCGACTGGTTCTTACGGACTGGCTATAATCTAATATGTAAACGGCAGCTTGTCCAATATATTGGCAAGCACCATCTTCCCGGGGGCAGTTATGGATCAATCCAGATTGAACTGCACCTGTTTCAAGCGCCGCACGACGGCCTCGGAAACATTGGCCCCGATTTTCACCATGAACATGTTTTCCGGACGCATCATGATATTGGGCTCGTTGGTCTGGCGCAACGAAAATCCGAACCCGGAAAACAGGCCGATCATCATATCGCGATAGGCCATAATCGGCAGATTGCTGCCTTCAATGTCCCAGGTCCAGGAATAGCCCACCATGTAAAGAATTTTATCTTCTTTCAAAGGATGGTCCAAGGCCAACTCCAGAATTTTTTTGGCCAGCCCGCCGCTGCGCCATGTGCGGCTTACCTCAACCACGGAGAGTTCCATCATCACCCGCTCGCCAACCCGCACCCAGCGCTCATCTGGATCCGGGTACTGCAAAATACCAAATCCAACGATGTCACCGGTCGGAGTCGTGGCCAGGGTGATGTTGGCATCCGGTTCGGCCGCAATTCTTATGAGACTATCTTTTGAAGATATGATCGGGCTGTAATGCGAGTGCAATTGAAATGAGCGTTTGAACCCGAGCGCGGCAATATCCTCAGGCGTGTAGAACGAGGCAACGGTGATGGTTCCCTGGTCGGTTTGAACTTTGTCTTTTTGGGGTTTGAAACGTGTCATCAGACCCTGGGGATAGATGCAAATTCACAACATCCAGTTTGGGCAATGTTCGAAGCTGTTTCAATGATATATTCTGGCTCAAGATGCGGCGGCCGCGAAAATTAAACCGGAGGTGCCAGCGAAGCCAATGCCCATCGTGATGAATGCAATAAGGTTTTCGAGGATTTAATTTGAGTGCCCAACGTAGTCTATCGGCCGTAGCTTAAGCGAAGGATGAAGCCTGGGCCAAAAGATGTTTTGGCAATAGTTTCTAAAAATCGCTCCACTCCGAGTGCAGCTGCTTCACCATAATCTGATAGTCATAGTAGTTGCCGTCATCGTCGCGAAAGTAGTCTCTCAATACCCCTTCCGAAACAAAATCCAGTTTGCGGGTGGCATTGATGGCCATGTCCTCGACACCGATGATGAAATCCGTCCTGAGCTTTTCCAGTCCCAGCTCCATGGCCCGGCGAATCATATCGAATATCAACCAGGTCCCGAGCTGTTTCTTGCGATAATCGCGAGCGACCATGAGCCGTAGCCGCCCTACATGTTTACGTCCGCCCCGAAGACGTCGCAGGAGGCTGGCATGGGCCACGACTTTATCGTCATGCCAGGCCAACACACAGAAGGTCTTCCCAATTTCCTGGTTATCCGCCCATTTGCGAATGGTTGCCGGATCGGTGGGATCTTCTTTGAGATACCACTTGTTTTCCGCGGGAAGATCCTCGAAAAAAGCGAGTAGCGCTTTCTGATCCTCGTGGCTCAGTGGTTTTAAGATGACCTCGCTGCCATCCTTTAGAACTATTTCTTTGGGATACCTGTTCATTGACATCGTTCACTTCCTTTCCGCCGATTCAGGAGCAGATGCTCCTCCTATAACCATTAACCCCTGCGCACCATGGTCCGCCGGTCCCTTTTTCGTCCCGGCCCACGCAGCTCAAAGGCTTGCGCCTTCTCGGGAATGCATGGCCGGCTTAACCGTTTCCAAAAACCGGTACCATCCTGCTTTCCGCGAACGATTGAATGCTCCCCGCAGCTTCCTGCGGGGAATGCGTTCGCAGATCGAATCAATTGGAGAGTCGGTAGAAACCGCTATTTTATAAATCCCATGACTTTGGGCAGCCACAACACAACATCAGGCAGAAAGGTCAACAGCAGCAGCACGCACAGCTGGATCACAATAAACGGCAATACCGCTTTGGACACATAGATAAGTCGCGCTTGGCGATGGCCCCGGTAATATACAGACTGACGCCCATGGGCGGCGTACAGTATCCGATAGCCAGGTTCACCGTCATGATCAACCCGAAATGCATCCAGTCTACATTAAACGCATCCAGCATTGGCAGGAAGACGGGGCCCAAAATCATGGTGGCCGAGATGATGTCCATGAACATGCCGACAACCAGTAACAGGACATTCATGGCGATCAGGAATACCACTGGGCTGCTGATAGCTGATAAAACGGCTTCCGTAATGGTCCCTGGGATATCCTCAAGGGTCAATAGACGCCCGAAGCAACTGGCGCCGGCCACAATGATCAGCAGGGTAGCCGAAGTAACGGCCGAACTGACCGTTATCTTCTTTACCTGGCTGAATTTGATGGACTTGTGAATCACCAATTCAACAAAGAAAGCATAGACACAAGCCACAACCGCAGCCTCATTGGCCGTGAAAGCCCCTGAGAAAATACCACCAAAGATAATCAGCGGCAGCATCAGCGACCAGAACCCTTCTTTGAATATACCAAAAACTTCCTTAAAAGTAGGCACCGGCATTCTGACAATTTCCGCTTTTTTCCGAAAGTAGATATAGGTGTAGACGCAGACGCCAAACATAATCAGGATGCCGGGTACAAACCCGGTCAAGAACAGACCTTCGAGGGAAACATTGGAGATCATTGAATAAAGGATCATGCCGATACTGGGAGGTATAATAACACCCAGGTTGGGCGAGGTGGTCATCAATCCGAGGGTATACTTTTCGGGATAACCATTGTCCAGCAGAGCCGGAATCATGAAGCCGCCGAGGGCCACTACTGTAGCGACCGTAGAACCTGAGATTGCGCCGAACAATCCGCAGGCCAGAACACCCGCCATCCCCAAACCACCCGGCAGCCAACTTACCAGGGCATTGGCGAATTTAATCAGTTTTTCAACAATTGAACCGGCCGTCATGATGTTGCCACACAGGATAAAAAACAGGACCACCACGAGGGCAAAGTTGTCCATGCTCCTGAGCAGGGTCTGAGCGAGCAATAAAATTGGAAGGTCCGTAAAAAAAAGGAACCCCAGGACTGCGGTAAAGAAGAGGCACATAAACACGGGTATATAGGTTGCCATGCATCCGAGCAGGATCAACAGGATGATGATATGACTGTTTTCCATGAACGTTAACTCCTTGTGACGTGAGAACCCGGCAGGCTACTGGTTGCCTTTTTTAGCTATAATTTCGGTAATATCTTCGTAAAAGACCTGGACGACCCGGATCAACATCATGCTTCCCATCAACGGCAGAATCGCAAAAATGTACACATAGGGGATCTGCATGATGATGGTCTTTTGGTTGGTCATCACCTGCAGGGCGGCCATCTTCCATCCGTAATAAATCATCAACACTGAAAAGATAAGCGTTACAATGTTGCTGAAGAAGGTCAGAGGGGTTTTGAGAGCCGGTACAAGTTGAACCGAGGCATCAATTTTGATCATGCTCCGGGCCTTGACAGCGGCAGCGCACCCTATCATCGTGGTATAACTAATGACATGGCGTACCAGTTCTTCCGACCAGGCCAGTGAATAGTTGAAGCCATAGCGCAGGACAACATTGAAAAACATTGCGATCAAGGCAACCATTACCGTAATGAACAGTGTCCATTCTTCAAAAAAAGTGAGGATTCTGTCGAGAACCCCTAATACCTTTCCAAACATCAGAGTGCCCTTCCATCCTGGGGATTAAAATGTCAAAAAGGGGGATACTAGGTATCCCCCTTTCGTCGTATGTGTATCATCCTTGCGGTAAGTATCCGACCATGTGCCTGCAGACCCCTTTGAAACAGTTGCGCGATTTCGTTGTGAACCCATTTATAACATCACGCATTTGAACAGTTGCACGCACGTCACAGCCAAATTGCAACGATACAGATTAAGGTTTGTAACCCATGTAATCCTGCACTTCCTTGAGGAAGTTGGCAGGTTTATACTTGTCGGTCGGATAATTCTTATTGATTTCCGCAGCGTATTTTTCGTGGGCCAGGTTACCTTTATTCTTCAGCCAGGCCATGTCTTTGTCGGACAATTTGAAAAACATGATGCCGTTTTTAGAGGCTTTGGCAATCTGGGTATATTCCTGCTGCTCGGTTTGCTTGCGAATATCTGCGCAAACGTCATGAACCACGGCTTTAAACGTATCCTGGAGATCCTTAGGCAGTTTGTTGAACCAGCCTTTGTTGAAAATCCAGATGAAAAGCCCCTGGGCATAATCCAGATAGGTGTAATACTTGGCAACTTCGAACTTCCTGGTGATGTTGCAGACCATCGGAGTATGATCGAGACCGTCGATTACCCCCTGTTTCAGGGCTACCGGTACATCCGGCCACGGCATGGCCACCGGGTTGACACCCCACTGCTTGTACGTAAGCTGATTAACGGCTGCTTCAGCCGTACGGGATTTGAGTTTCTGGGCATCCTTGATCGTCTTGACCGGTGATGTGGAAGCCCAACCGTAGTTGCCATAACCGGTGATATCGATACCGATAATGCCCTGGTGTTCCATGGCCTGCATGTAGTGCTCGAACAGCTTGCCGCTGGCCACGAATTTGTCGAGTTTTTCGAAGGAATCGACCAGGAACGGCAGGTTGACAAGGCCAAAGCGGGGACCCAGGTTGGTGGCCGCCACAGAACTGACACCCATGCCCTGAATGGCACCCATCTGCAACTGATTCATAACCTCAACTTCACCGCCAAGCATAGAAAACGGCTTGTAGTCGATGTAGATTTTCCCACCGCTGCGTTTCCACAGTTCGTCCCGAATGGCGAAACCGGTATAGACGCCTTTGAGTACCGGGTGGGATACGTTGGAAACGATGCATTTGTACTTGGCTGTCTTTGGGTTAAAAGCCGGTTTCCATTTGTCCAGTGATGGTTTCTTCTTGGCCAGAGCTGCCGGCGCGACGACGAGACCAAAACCGACCAAACAAACTACCAATAGTATTGTTGCCCTTCTGAACTTCATCCGCACCTCCTTTTGGTTGGCTCACATTCTGTACAATGATAATTCTCTAAACATTATTCATTTGCCAAAGACTGTTTAAATAGCTACACTACAGCTACACGTTTTTGTCAAGAGAAAAGTGGGATCAAAGGCTTCAAATCTGAAATAATTCAGTATGCTGAACAACCAGAGCGCACATGTCTTCCGACCCCCTCTCCACTTGTAAGTATCTATCTCCCCCTGAACACTCCGCCGGCCGAAATCAATGTGTTGGTTTCCTTGAAAATGGCGCTATCATATTCGCAAAATCTATTCGCCTCCCTCTTTAAACTTCAAATGCACAATAGAAAAAGGGCTCTGCCATTTACGGCAAAGCCCTTTTTTTTCGATCACCTGGATCAATTCTTTATTTATCGGCTTCCTTCGGTTTGGTATCTGCAGGAGCTTTGGCATTTTCAGCTGCCTCATCGGAACCCTCTTGCGCTTCGTCTGCAGCAGCTTGCTTTTCTGCACTTTCAGTAGTGTCTGCAGCAGAGGTGTCCGGCTCAGATGTCTTGACATCCTCGGCGGCGGCGGCTTCATCAGACGCGGTTTCAGCCTCCACATCCTCAGCCGGTCTGCTTGCGGTGGCAACTTTCTTTTTCGGAGCACGCTTGGCCGCAGCCTTTTTCTTGGCAGCTTTCTTTTTCTTGGGTTTTTTAACCTCGGGGGTAACCAGTTCGATCAGGGACATCATAGCGGCATCTCCCTGCCGACGCCCTAACTTGATCACGCGCGTGTAGCCGCCGGAGACCGCCGCAAAGCGTTTCGGGGCCTCTTCAAAAATCTTATGAACCACTGCTTTTTCCCGAACGATCGCCAGTGCCTGGCGACGAGCATGCAGATCGCCGCGCTTGGCCAGAGTGATGATGTGGTCGGCCCAGCTTCTGAGTTCCTTGGCTTTCTGGTCGGTGGTTTTAATTCGTTCGTATTTCAGCAGCGAAGTCACCATGTTTCTGAACATGGCCTTTCTGTGACTGCTGGTTCTGTTGAATTTGGATCCTGCTTTACGATGTCTCATGGATCGACTACTCCCCTTCTTCCGAGTCTTCCTCAGGTGGAACAAAGCCTTCAAGCTTCATGCCCAGAGTAAGTCCCATCTCGCTCAGAACTTCCTTGATTTCGTTCAGAGATTTTCTTCCGAAGTTCTTGGTTCTAAGCATTTCCGCTTCGGTTTTTGCAACCAGTTGATATATCTTGTGAATTTCAGCGTTTTTAAGACAGTTGGCACTGCGGACAGACAGTTCCAATTCCTCAACGCTGCGATAGAGATTTTCATTGAACTGCGGTTTGTCCGGCCCGTCCGTTGTCTTTTCCGGTTCCGGTTCGAGCGATTCGTCAAAATTGATCAGAATGGATATCTGCTCTTTCAAGATTTTGCTGGCGTAGGCAACCGAGTCTTCCGGAGAAACACTCCCATCCGTCCAAACCTCTAGCGTCAGTTTATCGTAATCCGTCCGCTGACCGACGCGGGCGTTCCCCACAACATATACCACGCGTTTGATGGGGGAAAAAATCGCGTCTATTGGGATGGTTCCGAGGGCGGCCTCTTCATCCTTGTTTTCTTCAGCCAGCGCATAACCCTTACCAACGTTTACCACCATTTCCATCTTGAGGGCGGCATTCTTCGCGGTCAAGGTGGCAATGTGTTTTTCCGGCGTCAATACTTCACACTGCCCGTCTTCACTGACGATATCGGCCGCCGTTACCACCTTCTCGCCGGAGGCATCAATAGTGATTTTGCGAGGGTCGGAATTGGGCACTCTGAAACGTATTTCTTTCAAATTCAGTATAACTTCGGACACATCCTCCAGTACACCGGATATCGTACTGAATTCATGCATCACCTCATCGAACTTTACGGACACAATGGCGGCACCGTATAGAGACGAAAGGATGATACGCCGCAGAGAATTTCCGATCGTGATCCCGTATCCTCTTTCCAGGGGCTCGCAAACGAATTTTCCATAGGAAGGCGTACTGGTGACCTGAACCTTTTCCGGCTTAATCATCTCCTGCCAGTTCATGTACATCAGTTCTTTAGTTGCCATTGAATATCTCCAAGATGTTTAATTTACGGATCGAACTGGTAATAGCCCGTTCGGCAGACTGCTGCGCTGCCATGTTATTTCGAGTACAGTTCAACGATGAGCTGTTCTTCAATGGGCATCGTGATATCTTCCCGAACAGGTAACGATCTTATGCTGGCTTTAAAATTATCCTTATCCAGTTCAAGCCACTGAGGTAGGCCTCTGCGGACAACGGCATCCATAGCATCTTCAATCGCCTTTACTTTCCGGCTTTTTTCGCGGACCTCGATCACATCGCCCGCTTTGGTTAAATAAGACGGTATGTTGACCTTTTTCCCATTCACCAGAAAGTGATTGTGCTTTACAAAATGGCGCCCCTGGGTTCTGGAGTTGACAAAGCCCATTCTGTAGACGGTATTGTCGAGTCTGCGCTCGAGCATTACCAACAGGTTGGTGCCGGTGATGCCTTTTTGCTTGTCTGCTCTTTTAAAAAACAGTCGGAACTGTTTTTCGGAAAGTCCGTACATCCGTTTGACTTTTTGTTTTTCCCGGAGCTGAATACCATAGTCAGACACTTTACGGCCGCGGCGCTGCCCGTGTTCTCCGGGTGGGTAGCTACGTCGGTCGAAAGCGCATTTATCAGAATAGCAACGATCTCCCTTAAGGAACAATTTCAAGTTCTCGCGCCTGCAAATTCGGCAGACAGACCCTGTATAACGTGCCAAGATTTCCTCCTCTGGCGATTTAACCAGTTTTGCTGGTGTTTAAAAGCGACTTAAAAAGCAACGATTCAATGAAAATCTTATACCCGGCGTCTTTTCGGTGGACGGCAGCCGTTATGCGGTATCGGCGTGACATCTTTGATCAGGGTAACGTTGAAGCCGGCCGCCTGGAGCGAACGCAATGCTGATTCACGGCCGGAGCCGGGACCTTTTACATAGACCTCAACCGTCCGCATACCATGCTCCATCGCTTTCTTGGCGGCATCTTCAGCGGCCAGTTGGGCCGCAAAGGGAGTACTCTTGCGGGACCCTTTAAAACCCTGAACACCGGCACTGGACCAGGCCACGACGTTCCCAGCAGCGTCTGCAATGGTTACAATGGTATTGTTAAACGTTGATTGAATGTGCACAACGCCGTTGGATATGTTCTTTTTCTCTTTTCTTCTGGTCCGAGTCTTTTTCTTAGCCATGGATACGCCTCGTTTACTGGTTTACTTCTTGGTTGCGCCGCCTTTTTTCTTAACTGCGGCTCTTTTCGGGCCCTTGCGGGTCCTGGCGTTGGTACTGGTGCGCTGTCCCCGGACTGGAAGTGAGCGACGGTGACGGAGTCCACGGTAACAGCCAAGATCCATCAACCGCTTGATGTTCATGGAAACCTGGGTGCGGAGTTCGCCTTCCACCTTGAGTTCGCTGTCAATTATTTTGCGGATGCTGTTGACTTCGGCTTCCGACAGATCATCGGTCTTGGTATCCGGATCAATTTTGAGTTTCCCGAGTATCCGTTGCGATGTGGTGCGTCCGATACCATATATATAGGTCAGCCCAATCTCAACCCGCTTACGTTTCGGTAGATCTACGCCTGCGATTCTTGCCACAACCTGTCCTCCTGTTATCCTTGTCTCTGTTTGTGTCTTTTATTCTCGCAGATTACCCGTAAAACACCGCGTCTGCGGACCACTTTACATTTACTGCACATTTTTTTGACTGAAGCTCTGACTTTCATTTTCTCTGCTCCCTGGGGACCCGGCCCCACATGGCCAATTTGGTGAAAAGGCGCTTATTTTGCTCTGTAGGTAATTCTACCCCTGGTCAAATCATATGGCGACAATTCGACCGTTACCGTATCGCCGGGTAAAATCTTGATGAAGTGCATCCTCATTTTTCCCGAGATATGGGCCAGTACCTGGTGCTTGTTCTCCAGTTCGACTTTGAACATCGCATTGGGAAGCGTCTCCAGTACGGTTCCCTCTACTTTAATCGCCTCTTCTTTAGCCATTTTTTAATCCTTGCTCCTTAATCTCTCAGCCTGTTCTGTTGTGTGACGGTCAGCCCGTATTTACATGCGCCCCTTCATCTTGCCGCCACCTTTTTTCAAAAAGCCTTCATAGTGGCGTGCCAGCATATGCGATTCGATCTGGGAAACAGTGTCGATGGCAACACCGACGACGATCAGCAGTGCCGTCCCCCCAAAATAGAAAGGCACATTAAACTGGGTTATCAAGATCGAGGGCAGCACACAGACGGCCGATACGTAGACCGCCCCGCCCAGGGTAATTCTGGTCAGTACCCGATCGATATAGTCAGCCGTTTTCTTACCCGGCCGGATTCCCGGTATGTAACCGCCTTGCTTCTTCATATTGTCCGCCACATCCACTGGATTGAAGGTGACGGCCGTATAAAAATAGCAGAAGAAGAAAATCATGGCTACGAACAGGAGTTCATATACCACATTGCCGGGCCGCAGGGCCGCTACGATATCCTGCATCCAGGGTATGGTGATGAAACTGGCAATCGTCGCCGGAAACATCATAATCGAAGATGCGAAAATCGGCGGAATGACACCGGACGTATTGATTTTCAATGGTAAGTGGGTACTTTGCCCACCGTACATTTTGCGGCCCACCACCCGTTTGGCATATTGCACGGGTATTCGTCTTTGCCCCTGTTCCACGAAAATGATGAAGCCGACCACCCCGACCATGAAAACCAGCAGCAGAACGGCGATAAAAATCTGCATCTCACCTGTAGACAAGAGTCGAAACGTGTTCGCGATGGCAGCCGGCAGCCGGCAGACAATACCCGCGAAAATAATCAGAGAGATCCCATTTCCAATGCCACGCTCGGTAATCTGCTCACCCAGCCACATGATGAATGCGGTTCCAGCCGTCAGGGTAATAACGGTCATCAATCTGAATCCCCAACCGGGGGTGATAACAATGGGGGCCCCACCTGGTGAGGTCATGCTCTCCAGGCCGACCGCAATGCCGAACCCCTGAATGATACTCAGGATAACGGTACCATAACGGGTATACTGGGTGATCTTCTTCCGTCCCGCTTCACCTTCTTTGGACAACCGTTCCAGGTGCGGTATGGTCACCGTCAGCAGCTGCAGTATAATCGAGGCGCTGATATAGGGCATAATGCCCAGCGCAAATACCGACAACCTTTCCAGGGCACCACCCGAAAACAGGTTAAAAAGCCCGAGCAAGCCCTCTTTGGCTTTTGCAAAGAACGATGCCAGGGCAACGGCATCGATGCCAGGGGTCGGCACCTGTACGCCAATCCGGTAAACAATCAGCAGACCCAGAGTTAAAAGAATACGTTTTTTAAGTTCCGGTATCTTGAATATATTCTGGAGCCCGCCTCCGATCATATTAGATTACCTCTACACTTCCGCCGGCGGCTTCCACTTTTTCTTTGGCGCTTTTGCTGACCCGGTTAACCTTAACGGTGAGCCCCTTGGTAATCTCGCCCTGCGCCAGCAGTTTGATACCATCCCGGGGTCCCTTGACCAGGCCGCAGCGAATCAATTCATTTTCATCCACGACACTCCCGCTTTCGAAGCGTTCCAGGTCCCTAACGTTGATGACGGCAAACTCTTTCCTGAAAATATTGGTAAACCCACGCTTGGGCAGCCGCCGATGGATAGGCATCTGACCACCTTCATACCCGGCCCGGACACCACCGCCGGAACGGCTGTTCTGCCCTTTGTCACCCCGGTCGGCAGATCGGCCCTGCCCGGAGCCGACGCCGCGGCCCACACGCTTTCTATTTTTACGGGATCCTTTTGCTGGTGATAAGTCGCATAACTTCATTTATTTTATCTCCTCAGCTTCCACCAGGTGGGAAACATGATTCACCATGCCCCTGATCGAGGGTGTATCTTCGAGTTCAACAGTTTTATTGAGTTTAGTCAGCCCCATGCCACGCAGCACCTTGCGCTGTTTTTCCGGCCGCCCGATCATGCTCCTAACCAGAGTAATCTTTAATTTCGCTGCCATCTGTCAGTGCCTCCTGAACTAAAGGTCTTCCACTCTGATTCCGCGCCGGGCCGCCACCTGTTCACGACTCTGCAGCTGGGACAGTCCAGCTATGGTAGCTTTAACGACATTGTGCGGGTTATGGGACCCCATGCATTTAGTAAGAATATTCTGGACGCCGGCAGCTTCGAGTACCGCACGCACCGCACCACCGGCAATGACGCCGGTACCCTCCGAGGCCGGTTTCAGCAACACGCGGCCCGCCCCGTAGCGCCCAATGATCTCATAAGGAATGGTGCCGCCGGTCAGGGGCACGCTAACCATGTTCTTCTTGGCCTTCTCGACCCCTTTGCGGATAGCTTCGGGGACTTCACCGGCCTTGCCGAGACCGTAACCGATATTGCCCTCACCGTCGCCGACAACCACAATCGCGCTGAAACTGAAACGCCGACCGCCTTTGACAACCTTCGCAACCCGGTTGATGTGAACCACCTTATCGATTAATTGGTTTTCATCCGTATCTTTATCTCTGTTGAACAAGGGACTGCCTCCTTCGCTCTAAGTAAATCACTAAAAATCCAGGTCGGCTTTGCGGGCCCCGTCGGAAATGGCTTTAATGCGACCGTGGTACAAGAACCCGTTACGGTCAAAGACAACCTTTTTGATGCCTTTTTCAGCGGCCCGCTCCGCAATCAGCTGGCCGATATGCATAGCCTGGGCGATTTTATTTTCGAACCGCGGCTGACTTTTCACGGTCTTTTCGACACTCGAGGCCGCCACGACAGTCGCACCGCGGGTGTCGTCGACGATCTGGGCGTACACGTGCCGGGCGCTTCTAAACACGCTCAGCCGGGGCCGCTGCGGGGTACCGGTCATATTCTTCCGGATTCTTTTTTTTCTTTTGATACGAGCCTGTCGTTTGATATCTACCGAGCCCATCTTCTTTCCTCAATATTCAAGTCTGACCGCTGATTGAAAATCAGCGTGTTATTTATTTTGTCCCGGTTTTACCGGCTTTCCGCTGAATATACTCTTCGGCATACTTGATGCCCTTACCCTTATACGGCTCGGGTGGTCTCAGGCTGCGGATGGACGCGGCCGTCTGTCCGAGCAGTTCTTTGTTGATACCTGAAAGGGTAACCGTATTGTTCTTGTCAACCTTGGCGGCAATCCCATCCGGCAGTTCGAAATTCACGGGATGCGAAAACCCGAGATTCAATACGAGCGTATTTCCGCTTAAGGAAGCCCGGTAACCAATGCCGTTGATCTCCAGGATCCTTTCAAACCCTTTTTCGACCCCGATCACCATGTTGGCCACCAGGCTGCGCGTCAATCCTTGCAGTGCCCGGTTTCCCTGGGTTTCTTTCTGCATGATGACGGTAATCGTATCTTTTTCGATTTCAAGGTCTATATTGGGGTGGATGGCCCGTGTTAAGGTTCCCTTTTCGCCCTGAACAGTGATCACCCGGTCCTTATAGGTAATTTTTGTTTTTCCGGGTACCGTTATCGGTTTTTTACCAACTCGAGACATTAGTTCCCTCTCCTGCTACCAGACATTACAGAGTATTTCACCGCCGAGATTTTCTTTTCTAGCCTGCTTATCGGTCATGATACCCTGGGAGGTCGACACGATGGCAATGCCCATCCCGTTCAGGACGGGTTTGATATCCCGGCTTTTTACGTATACGCGGCGACTGGGCTTGCTGATCCGTTCGAGGCCCAGGATGACGCTGCCCTGATCTTTTCCGTATTTAAGGTAAATTCTCAGGATCCCCTGTTTATCATCTTTCATAAATTTAAAATTGCGGATGAAGCCTTCATCCTTCAACACACGGGCCATGGCCAGTTTGGAATTCGATCCGGGAATATCAACACTGTTGAATTTGGCCCGGTTTGCATTCCAGATCCGGGTCAGCATGTCCGCGATTGGGTCACTCATCGCCATTGTTCTCTCCGTTATACCTTTGGTTACGCCGGGCGTTTCTGCTCGTTTGGCTAGTGAGTAGAAATTCCGGAATTGATACGTTACACTGTTACCAGCTTGACTTTACAACCCCTGGAAGCTTGCCCTTGGAAGCGAGATTTCGAAAACAAATTCGACAGATTCCAAATTTGCGCATATACCCGCGGGGCCGGCCGCACATGGGGCAGCGATTGTACGCCCGGACTGCAAACTTGGGGGTCCGTGCGGCTTTTGTTCGAAGCGACTTTTTTGCCAAACCATCCTCCTTGTTATCTGCATCGCACCGTTCCAGGCGGACCGGTGGATGTTGCGCGCCTAATTTCTAAAGGGCATACCCATCAGTCGCAGCAATTCCCTGCCTTCGTCGTCCGTTTTGGCAGAGGTGACCACCGTAATGTTGAGGCCCTTAATCTTATCTATTTTGTCATAATCGATCTCAGGGAAGATGATATGCTCCTTAACCCCGAGGGTGTAGTTCCCCTGCCCGTCCATAGCCTTTGTGGAAATACCCCGAAAATCGCGTACCCGCGGCAGGGCCACATTGACGAGCTTGTTGAAAAAATCGTACATTTTTTTACGGCGCAACGTCACTTTGCAGCCAATCGGCATACCTTCTCTAAGCTTGAACGCGGCAATGGATTTCTTGGCCCGGGTAATGACCGGCTTCTGACCGGCAATCATTTTAAGTTCTTCTGCCGCCGAATCAAGAATCTTGATATTGTTTCTCGCTTCCCCCAGACCGATATTCAGGATGATCTTTTCCAACCGGGGCACCTGCATGGGGTTGCCGTACTTGAATTTCTCATTTAGCCGGGGCACGACTTCAGTTTTATAAAATTCTTTCAATGTGGACATTGTTTCCCTCCCAAGCGTGACCCTATGCTTCGATGATCTCGTCGCATTTACGACAGACGCGTTTTTTTTCACCATCTTCCAGAACCTGCATCTTCACCCTGCCGGGGGCCAGACACTTATTGCACAGCAAGGCCACGTTGGACAGGTGGATCGGCGCCTCTGTTTCGATGATGCCGCCTTGTTTGTTCTGAGCGCTGGGCCGGGCGTGTCTTTTGACGATATTGATATTCTCCACCAACACGCGCGTCGTCTTGCTGTTCACTTCCAAAACCTTGCCGATTTTGCCTTTGTCCTTACCGGCAAGCACTTTTACTTTATCGTCTTTTTTTAAATGAGTTTTCGTTCGCATTATGCAATCTCTCTCCAGCGGCAAGAACAGGTTATAGAACCTCAGGTGCCAGTGAAATAATTTTCATAAACCGTTTTGCGCGCAACTCTCTTGCCACAGGGCCAAATATACGGGTTCCGATAGGTTCTTTGTTCTGACTAATCAACACTGCGGAATTATCGTCAAAGCGGATATAGGATCCGTCGTTGCGTCTTATCTCTTTCCTGGTCCGCACCACGACCGCTTTCATGACATCGCCTTTTTTTACCTTGGCGTTGGGAATGGCTTCCTTTACCGAAACCACGACGATGTCGCCCACTCCGGCATATCTTCTTTTCGAGCCGCCAAGAACCTTGATGCAGTATAAAACCTTGGCACCTGAATTGTCAGCCACCGTCAATCTGGACTCTGCCTGAATCATTTTATCTTTCCTTTACAATCAAACCGCTTTTTCGATAATCCTGGTAAGGCGCCATCTTTTATTTTTGCTCAACGGCCGGGACTCGGTTATCAGAACCTTATCGCCAATCTTGCACTCGTTGTTCTCGTCGTGTGCGGTGAATTTGGCCCGCCGCTTGATGTATTTTTTGTATAGCGAATGTTTAACCAGTCTTTCAGTCAAAACAACGATGCTTTTATCCATTTTGTCGCTGACAACCGATCCGACAACCTGTCTTTTATTTCCTCTAGTTTCCATAGTGACAATCACTCTTTATTTGGTATCTTCGTTAGTTGACAGTTCAGCTTCGCGGGCGATGGTCTGGCACCTGGCAATATCGCGTTTGACTAGCTTCATCTTCTGGGGATTTTCAAGCTGGCCGGCGCCATGCTGAAACCACAGGTTGAAAAGCTCTTCTTTCAGGTCGTTGACCTTGCGCTGAATTTCTTCACCGGTCATTTCTCTAATTTCACTTGACTTCATTACTGCGCGCTCCTCTCAATGAAGCGGGTCTTGATCGGAAGTTTGTGTGAAGCCAAGCGCAGGGCTTCTTTCGCCACTTCCCGGGTAACCCCTTCCATCTCGTAAATGACCTTGCCCGGTTTCACGACGGCCTGCCACCCTTCAGGGGCGCCCTTGCCTTTACCCATTCTGACTTCGGCGGGCTTTTTGGTAAACGGTTTGTCAGGAAAAATCCTGATCCACATTTTACCACCACGCTTGGCATAGCGAGTCATGGCAATACGAGCCGCTTCTATCTGTTTCGAGCTTATTTTTCCACATTCAACAGCCTGCAGGCCAAACTCGCCAAAGTTTAAATCGCTACCGCGATAGGCGAGACCGCGCATGCGGCCTTTTTGCTGTTTTCTGAATTTGACCTTCTTGGGGCTGAGCATCTTATTTCTCCTATTACTTACCAGCGCCGGCTGCGACCGGTTCCTTACCTAAAATTTCGCCTTTAAAAATGAAAACCTTGACACCGATGATACCGTAAGTCGTTTTGGCTTCGGTAAATCCGTAATCGATGTCCGCCCGCAGGGTGTGCAGCGGTACCCGGCCTTCCCGATACTGTTCGGTCCGCGCCATCTCAGCCCCGCCCAGGCGACCGGAGCAAATGACTTTGATACCTTCAGCGCCAAAACGCATGGCCGACTGCATGCCCCTTTTCATGGCCCGGCGAAACGCCACCCGGCGTTCAATTTGCAGAGCGATGTTTTCAGCCACCAGTTGGGCATCGATTTCCGGTTTGCGAACTTCCTGGATATCGATCATCACTTCCGAAGAAACCATTTTTTCGAGCTCTTTTTTGAGCTGGGCAATCTCGGCACCTTTTTTTCCGATGACAATGCCGGGACGCGATGTAAAGATACGCAGTCTCACGCGCTTGGAAGATCTTTCAATTTCTATTTTTGAAATACCGGCGTGAAACATCTTCTCCTTGAAGAATTTTCTGATCTTATGATCTTCGAGGATATAATCGGCATATTTCTTACCGGCGTACCAACGTGAGTCCCACGTTTTTACGATACCCAACCTAAGCCCAATCGGATTTACTTTCTGGCCCAACCTGATGCCCCCTTTTTATATCGCCTCGTCAGAGAGAACGACTGTAATGTGAGCGGTTCTTTTTAAAATTCGAGTCCCTCTACCACGCGCCCTTGCACGAAATCTCTTCAGCGTCGGCCCCTGGTCGGCCGTTACGTTTTTCACGAAAAGTGTGTCAACATCCAGGTTATGGTTCTGCTCGGCATTCGCCACGGCGCTGCGGAGCACTTTCTCGACGATCGCGGCCCCTTTCTGCGGCATGAATTTGAGCATGTCAATGGCGACCTCAGCGGGTTTGCCCTTGATCGCATCAACCAGCTTGCGGACCTTCTGAGGAGATATGCGCACAAATTTTAAGACGGCTTTTACCTCTGTTGCAGACATTCTTTATCTCCAGATCTACTTCATTTTAGATTTTCTATCTCCGGCATGGCCATAAAACGTGCGCGTCGGTGAGAACTCGCCCAGTTTATGCCCGACCATATCCTCGGTAACGAACACGGGGATGAATTTTCTGCCGTTATGCACTGCCAGCGTGATACCGACCATTTCCGGCACTATTGTTGATCTCCGGGACCAGGTCTTGATGACCCGATTGCTCATGGATTCCTGAGCGATCATCACTTTTTTCATCAGTTGCGGCTCTATAAAAGGGCCTTTTTTTAATGACCGTGGCATGTTTACTCCTGCTATTGCTTATTTGGTACGCCGTTTAACTATAAGACGATTGCTCTTTTTGCGCTTGTCCCGGGTCTTAAAACCTTTTGTGGGAACTCCCCAGGGTGAACAGGGGTGCCGTCCACCGGAGCTGCGGCCTTCACCACCCCCCATGGGATGATCGACCGGGTTCATGGCCACGCCCCGGACTTTGGGCCGCCGGCCCAGCCAGCGTTTGCGGCCGGCCTTGCCCAGGGCAATGTTCTCGTGAATTACGTTACCGAGCTGCCCGACGGTTGCCTTACAGGTCAGCAGCACCATCCGGACTTCGCCGGAAGGCAACTTGATCAATGCGTAGCGGTTTTCTTTGGCCATCAGCTGGGCGTAAGTACCGGCGCTGCGAACAATTTGGCCGCCCTTGCCCAGGCGCAGTTCGATATTATGAATGTGGGTACCCAAGGGGATATTTGCCAGGGGCAAGGTGTTGCCCGGCTTGATATCTGCATTTTCGCTAGATAATACGGTATCGCCCACCTTGAGATTCAGGGGCGCCAGGATATAGCGCTTTTCGCCATCCACGTAATGCAACAGTGCGATCCGGGCGCTCCGGTTCGGATCGTACTCAATGGTTGCGACCTTGGCCGGGATATCGATTTTATCGCGCTTGAAATCGATTACCCGGTAATGACGCTTGTGTCCGCCACCGCGATGCCGGGCGGTAATCCGGCCGTTCACATTGCGCCCGCCCTTTTTCCGCAAGGGTCTGAGCAGACTCTTTTCAGGTTCCCGGCTGGTGACCTCTTCGTAAGTGGAATAGGCCTGAAAACGGCGTCCGGGTGAAGTCGGTTTTACTTTCTTTACAGCAGCCATTTCTCTTCCCTTTTATACTCCCTCGAAAAAGTCGATCCGGTCGCCCGGGGCCAGTGTTACCACTGCTTTCTTCCAGCTTCTGCGCTTTCCGAGGATCCGGCCCCTCTGCTTGGTCTTGCCTTTAACCTGCATTGTGCGGACACCGGTCACATTAACGTTAAAAATCTTTTCAACCGCTTTTTTAATCTCAATGCGGTTGGCCTGGCGGTCAACCTCAAAGGTCACCTGGTTGGCGACTTCTTTTTGAATACTGGTTTTCTCCGTAATCAGCGGCCGCCTGATGATATCGTGTACAATCATGTCATCAGCCTCCCTTCGATGGCCCCAACCGAGGATTCCAAAAGGACCAGTTTTTTATATTTCAGGATGTCATAGACATTCAGGCCTTCGGTACGCAGAACTTTTACGCCCGGTACGTTACGCGAGGAAAGCTCCAGCGTTTTATCCGCCTTGTCGCTGATGATCAGGGCACTGTTCACCTCCAGCGCATCCAGCACAGCTACGAACCCGCTGGTTTTGATTTCTTCCAGTCCAAAGGAATCCAACACCATCAGATTCTCATCCTGCAGTTTGCTGCTGAGCGCCATTTTCAGGGCCAGTTTGCGAACTTTCTTAGGTACGGAGTACGCATAACTGCGTGGATCCGGACCGAAGGTCGATCCGCCGCCTCTCAGCAATGGAGACTTGATATCACCGCGCCGCGCGCGGCCGGTACCCTTCTGCCGGAACAGCTTCTTGCCGCTGCCCCTGACGTCGGAACGGTGCTTGACAGCCGCGCTGCCAGCACGCCTATTGGCAAGCTGCATGGTTACGACTTCATGCAATACGGACGTTTTCACAGGCACGCTGTATATCTCATCCTTAAGCTCGGCCTGGGAAACTTTTTCCGCTTTTTTATTGATTACATCTACAACAGCCATAGTATTCCTCGTTCATATTGACCGTCCCGTCATACGGGGCGTTTTAGCTGCCAACCCTGCCCGGCAGGCAACATCGTTGGCAGCCGGATGCCTACTTGACAAACAGCGCCTTGTTGATGGCGACGAGCCCCGAGCGGGTTCCCGGCAGCGCGCCTTTAATCATCATCAGATTTTCTTCCGGGCGAATATCGACGATTTCCAGGTTGCGTACGATGGTCCGGTCATTACCGTAACGACCCGGCATTTTTTTGCCCTTGATCACCTTGGCCGGCCAGGCGCTGCAGCCGATCGAGCCGGGTTCCCGGTAGGAGTGGCTGCCGTGGGTTTTACGGCCCAGCCGGAACCCGTGGCGTTTGACCACGCCCTGAAAACCACGCCCTTTGGAAGTGCCGGTTACATCGACTTTTTCGCCCACCGCGAACATGTCCAGGTTAATGGTCTGCCCGGGACTGTATTCAGATGGATCTTCCACAGCGACCTCACGCAGGAAGGCAAACGTACCGCCCCCGCTGGCCTTGAGATGACCCTGCAGCGGTTTATTGATCCGGTCGGCCTTTTTCTCGCCGAAGCCGAGTTGCAGCGCATTGTAACCGTCTTTTTCCTCGGTCTTGACCTGGGTTACCACGCACGGGCCGGCCTGGACCACCGTCACCGGAATAAACCGGCCATCTGCAGCAAACAGATTCGTCATTCCCAGCTTTTTTCCAATTATTCCATTGCACATAACGTCCACTGTTCCCTATGCTACAGTTTTATCTCGACATCTACACTCGGAGAAAGATCCAGCTTCATCAAGGCATCCACGGTCTGCTGAGTGGGTTCCAGGATATCCAGCAGCCGCTTGTGGGTCCTCATTTCAAACTGTTCACGGGACTTTTTATCGATGTGCGGCGACCGCAGGACGCAGTATTTGTTGATGCGCGTCGGCAGCGGAATGGGCCCCACGACCTTGGCTCCCGTCTTGTTGGCGGTATCCACGATATCGGATGAAGACTGATCAAGGAGTTTATGATCGTATGCCTTGAGCCTGATCCTGATTTTGGTATTCATTATCATGGTTTTAATCTTTCTCTCTATTCAATGATTTCACTTACCACGCCGGCACCGACGGTACGGCCGCCTTCGCGGATCGCGAACCGCAGTTCCTTTTCCATGGCAATCGGGGTGATCAGCTCGGCGGTGATCGTCACGTTGTCACCC